>Ga0209514_10002209_pt1 | contig 30815 bp, 21 predicted proteins | sample Subgrocontami58m_FD_187452 | JGI IMG/M metagenome (GOLD analysis project Ga0209514, IMG submission 187452) | Subsurface groundwater microbial communities from S. Glens Falls, New York, USA - GMW37 contaminated, 5.8 m (SPAdes) (version 3) | ecosystem: Environmental > Aquatic > Deep subsurface >...
GATCCGAGACTATCTTTGCATTCTCTGTTTCCGTTACCAGTTTTAAGATTATCTGTTCTTTATTATTCTTATATATTTTTTCAGGTAATGGTACCTCAATATTTTTTCTGCCCGAAATAACCTCTTCTTTAATTAACCGTTCTTTGTTGTAAATTTTTAATCTGAGCGGTTTACTTCCACAACCAGGCCCTGGTTCAAGATTAAATTGAACAATATTTTGTTTATCATCTATATTATCCAACATAATCTCTGCCGGCTCTTTTCCTACCCATTGAAAGGACCCGCCGTTATAACTTTCCAACGGAGACCAACCATCTCCCAGGCTTATCTTATCAAAATTCGTTTTATCAACAATAGTTCTTTGTTGCGGTAGGGCTTCTTTGAGGGAAATATTAAATACCCTAAAGTTCAGCACTCTTGGATCAGAGGCTATTTTTGCATTTTCTGTTTCCGCTACAAATTTCAAAATAATTTGTTTCTGACCATTAATAAAACTCTCCTTCGGTATTTGGATCTGCAATTTTTGCTTTCCTTTTACAATCTCATTCATTAACATTTTAGTTTTATCAAAAATTTTTACATTTAAAGGTTTATCTCCGCATCCCGGTCCCGGTTCAAGGTTTACTTCTAAAATATTCCGTCTTATATCAACATCATTCAAAATAATTTCAGCTGGATTGGAACCTACCCACCGGTAATTTTTATTCTCATATTCTTCAAGTGGAAGCCAGCCCATTCCTAAAAATACTTTAGCAGAATCTTCTTTATTTATTATGTCGTTAAATTCTTTCTCTTTTATAAAGAAACTCATAAAAGGGTCAAATCTTGAAGTGGCTTTATTATTCAGAACGCTTTGCAAGTAATTTGAATAATGATCGACTTGGTCTGTTAGCTCCAATGCTTGAATCTGATAATTTAAGTAACGGTCATCTAGTGGCAGCAAAGAGTGGCCCAATAAATTTTGACCTTGTAAAAATAACTGTAAAGTCGTATCAGATTTTTCTTTAATGTCACTTATATTTAAATCAATCAACGTTCCTGGATTGTAAACATTAATTAATTTCACTTTGCCATTACCGAGATTTTCTATTTTCAAAACAAATGGTGAAAAATTTATACTTGGACCCGGAGATATTAAGATTCTTAAATATTCTGCTCTAGATGATAAGTTCGAAATTGTAATCTGATAATCACCGTAAAATTTAGTATCCACATTAAATGGTGGATTCTCTTCCACTCTATTATTCGAATTTAGAATTCTGTCTTTCAAGGGTACTTTAACAAGTTGGACTTCCCATGGTCTCTGAAACACATTAAAAGATACTGATTGCCATAATACTTTTTCGTTAGCATTAGAATATGTCTTATAATTTAATTTTTCAAAATCCTTATTAAAAATACATCGGCAAAAAAATTCTGTCACTGCTGGGTTATCAACAATTTCAATACCTTGTTCTCTTAAAAATTGATTCAAGTATAAATAGAGATGTTCTGATGGTGGTATATCAATATAAATTTTATTGCCGTTTAATTTTGCTTTATCAACCATGTCGGAAAAATTCGGTATCTCTGGAAGTTCATTGATCCTTATTTTAGTCCCGGCACTTACACTTATTATCTGGAAAAAATTACTGCTCCAAATTTCTTTTGAATCCTTTGTATCAGATATGATGGTTCTTCCTCCTTTAATCCTGATAAACCAATCAGCATTAAGGGCGGACCTTTGCAGTTTAATACCTTTTGATTCCAGAGTCTCTTCAAGGAGGTTATAAGTATCCTTCTCTGTAATATCGATGAAAGTTCGAGAATAATTTCCGTTTTTTTCTAAAAAATCGGTAAGATTGTTCAATGATATTAAAAGAATTCCGCGCTTTCTGCTAATCTCATTACCTATCCAGTTAATATTAATTTTTCCGGCATGTTCAGGCTCATATAATGTAGCAGTTGAAATATTGTTAACAGAGGGAGGTTCAAATAATTTTAATAATCCATTATTATATAATTCCCGGCTCTTCGAGATTGAATTTTGATATACGTTGCCATAATTCTCCAATTGAATTATGTATTTAGCATCTTTACGGGAATCGAGCGGAGAATAACCGTGTTCCCAAAAAATATATCTGAATACTAAGTTGACAAGAAAATTGGGTATTTCAATATATGATTGTGAGATTTCCTGTTTGTTAGTATGTGAGAAAAAATCTTCAATCCGCTGCTTATCATTGAAAGGTCTTGTATAATAATCATATTCAATGGTAATATTCCAAATAATATTTAGACTACCTATGAGAACAAATAAACTGATAAAAATATTTTTAATGATTTTCTTTTTATTATATTTTAAAAAATCCGATACCCACAAGAACAGTATTATTACAACTATGAAATAATTAACATATAGAAATTTGTAAAAGTAGTAGGAACTACCCCAAAAGTATCGCATCATTATAAAAAAGGGGATATAGAAAACTGAATACAGAAATAGGAAATGCCGATTTACATTTAATCTGTTCTTCATCGCAGCCATAAAAACTAATACTGTAAGTGATCCAGCTATGACCAACGCCACATTGTTTATAATGTCGTTGGATATCATTATAGGAAGTGCAGATAAAATGCCTGTTGAACCTGATGGATAAATGCCCCAAAAAATAATAAACATTTCTTTGAATAACGAAATCTTCCAGCTGATATTCGAATTCAATAATGCGCTGATTCTTTGGGGTTCAAAATAATTATAAATTAAAATCGTAAATAAGATCGAAATAATTAAAATAATTATCCCAACACTGATAACTCTAAACCAGTTAAATTTGTTTTTGAACTGCTTAGTAATTTCCTGATTATTAAAACCAAAAAAACTGAATAATTTTTCTGCTAGACAAAATGGTTGAAAAATTCTTTTATGAAATATTAATACAACTGCTGGAATCAATAAGAAAAAGATTGGTCCAGGATATGTGATATGAATTGTATATAGTAATAAAGCTTCCAGTATTAACCAATATGAATTAATTTCTTTTCTTGACCATAATATTATTATACCGATAAAAACAGGCGCCATTGATCCATACATCAATGAACCAATATGCCCATTGAAAAAAGTTGTTAAATAAAAGTTCGCACAAACACTCCAAAAACCTGCTAATAATGCCGTTTTCTCATTACCTTTAAATACAGTTATAACCAACCAATAAATTCCAATCACGGTTAGAAACAGATTGAGAATTGCTTGAATTAAAAATCCGTCTACTCCGCCAGCTCTCAACAAAATACGTGTAAAAGCTTGACCGCTGTATTGCAGCCTGATCCATCCGCTAAAATCATGGGGCATGTAGCTCAGCGGAGTATTATTAAGATATGATTGCCCCCCGTTTATTCCATCTAAATAATCCTCGTTACCGGAATGATAATAATTACCCTCACCTATTAAGAGATATTGCCAAGAACATAAAATAAAAACAACTAACAAAATCAATATAATTTTGGGATCTATTTTTTTGATCGTTTGTATTAATCTATCGAGAAAGATAATTCCTTTCTTATGTTCAAAAAATAAATACACAAAATTAATGAGGCAGAGAATTGCTAACGTTATATAAAAACTAACGGAAGAATTTTCAGTATAATAGTAGGACTGATAGAATAATACTTGTGAAAGAACATAGCCAATAATAGGCATAACTAAAATCATGCTTTCTTTTTTTTCAGTTTCTAATTGAAAACAAAAAATATTCGTAATACCATATCCAGCAAAGCATACAAACAATAGAATAAGCAAAACATGAATAACAATTAGCATTATTAATCTCCAGGAAATATTTTATTTTAATTTCTTATTATATATAATTTATGAGCATCTATATTTTTTTATCATGTATTACTTTGTTTACCCAAATATTTTAGTCTTGAAAAATATTAGAGTTAGTATAGAAATTATTTTCTGTAGAATACAAATAATAAATAAAGACTCATAACCGCATTGGTGGTTTCAATGTACATTAATTCAATCCTCAATAAAATTCACATAATTCTTGATCCTTTTCTATAATTGCTTCCATAAGAAAAAGTAAAAATATTTTTAAGATTCATAAAATCTGTAGTCACTAGATATGGATAATTCAATTTATAGTTAAATGAACCCAATCATTTTTCTTACCACAAATGCCCATAATTTCCATTCATAAGCAAAATTAAAGAATCTGCGGGACCACCGAATTTTTACACTTATTATGAAGGGAAAACTAAAAAATTTATAGATCATTATTGCTGTTTTATTATTTCTATTTCTGTATAAAAATTCTCTAGTAAAAAAATTAAATCTCGCTATGTAACCAATGATTTTAATCTTTTCTAACAATTTCTTGTCCAACCATTTATGGTTGAATTTATAATTAAATTCCCAAGTTCCCCATTCTTCTAGTGATTGCGGAGGATTAAAACCATTGTTAATAGAATCATCATACATATTTGTTCCAGGATAGGGTGTGTAAACAAAAATACCGTTAATCTCGGCTAGTGGATTTAATTCAATTATTTTATCATATAAATTGAGCGTATCATTAATAGATTTCTCGGACTCTTTAATAGAGCCCATCATAAAACTTACTGCAGGTTTAATGCCGATATCTTGAGTTCTTCTTGCTGCATCCAAAATTTGGTCTATTTCAATTTTCTTAGTATAATAATTTAATACATCTATGTTTCCAGATTCAGCACCCATCCAAATTTGTTCCATCCCACTTTCTTTTAATTTAATTAAAAAGGAACTATCCAGTCTAGAAAAACTATCAAATCGACAAAATGCAGACCATTTAAATCTTTGTTCTCTTTCGATTAATAACTCAACAATTTTTGTATCTCGATTCTTATTAATAAAAAATTCGTCATCAACGATAGCAAATTCTTTTACTTTATATTTTTTATGTAAGAACTCTAATTCATCTACGACAAGTTCAGCAGATTTTGGCCTCCATCTTAATTTGTTAAATGCTTTATTATAACAGAACCCACAATCAAATGGACAACCTCTTGAGGATTGATAATCAAAAGTATTTTGTATCCCAAAATATCTATTCATTTCTACTAAATCATAAGCCGGTAATTCAATTGAATTGAAATCTAAAAAAGAACGATCCGGATTATTTACCATAATTCCTTCTTTATCCTTAAAGACTATTCCTGGGATATTCCGTAAACTACTTTCATTCCAACCTTCTTTTGACAATACTTCCACTAAAGCACTAAAGGTTTCTTCGCCTTCATGTTTTACTATTATGTCAACAAAAGGATTCTTAATAGTTTGTTCCTGAAAAAGCGTTGGATGAATACCCCCCCACACTATAGGTAAATCCTTAAACTTATTCTTTACAAATTTTGCTGCTTGTAAACCTTGAAAAATTTGGCCACCCGTTAATGCACTAATACCAACACATAAGTCATTTGAAAAATCATATTGCTCAAAATTATCAAGTCTAAGATCAAGTATTTTAATGGTGTACCCCTTTTTCTGAAGTGGTGGTGCTAAAAAAAGAATTGGGAGAGGTAATCTAAGGGAGATTTTTTTCCCTAGCCAAGACTTCCGTGCCTGAGTCATTGTTCCTTGTCCTGGGTATATAAGAGTTACTTGATTTTTTTTCATGGTCGTTCTTTCAAGATTGTTAATAAAAAATTATTAAGTTATATATTCAGCTTTTAAAAGGCATGCCAATGCTTTTATCATCCAGGCATCGCCCCAACCAATAAAATCATTCTTATCATAATTGTTTTTTTGATATAATCGGTAATAAAAATAACCACGATGGTCGAACATATTTCTTATTATCCAGTCATTAACTTTTTTAGCTAAATCTAAGTACACACTATTATTTTTTGCTAACAGTGATAAGGTTATAACAGATTGTGAACAAGTGTGAATATCTACAGGGTAAATTGATTTATCCGTATACTTCGGCATACCAGTTTCCAAGAAAAAATTATTAGCGTAATACTCTATTCCTAAATTAAATTTATCTCTATACATAAAATCATCTAAATTTTCGCTTATAATTTGGAGATACTCTAGATTGTCTCCGGTATGAGTATTATCAACTGCATTTACATATCCATCAATATCAGAACTGTAATACCATGCACCGTCTTCCCTCTGATGAGACATAACGAAGTTCATTCCTTTAACGCAATAATCATGATAAATATCTTCATTGGTTATTTTCCATAACCTGCTGAAAAGTGCTCCAATGTGAAGATTTACATTTAACACATGAGTATCATCATATGGTGTGTAGCTGAAGGATATTTCATTAGTTTTAATTTTTCGAATCCTTAAATCTTCCAACATAAATTTGGCGCAACTTTTGGAAACATCCAAGTATTTTTCATTCTGAGTTAAATGGAATGCATCTAGAAAGGATAGAGCATTGACGGCAGTTAGAGTTGATTGTGGAGCTCCTTTGGGTATTAAATAATTTGGTCTGACCATTTGCCATGTATATGGGATTCCCCAACAATACTTACCAAAATCTTTGTTAGAATGAATAATGAGCCATTCTAATGCTGTTTCAATTTTTTCTAAAAACTGATGCTCCTTAGTAAGCCTAAACAAATCACAATATCCTTGAGTAATAAGTCCAAACGTTTTGGGATTAATGTTTTTTTTAATTCCAAATAAAATCCTAAGAAGATTTGTAAAAGACTTGCTTTGGTAAAATGGCATTAATGATTTTTTAATCATTTTACTAAAGTAAGAATGTTCATCAGTTTTAGAAGAAGCGATAGTTATAGGGTCCCAACTTTTTCTTCTTATCCTTGTTATAATGGAGTGTCCTAAAATATCATATGGATCATAACTTGTAAATTGTTTGTTTTCAATCCAGCTAATTATTTTATTTATTACTCTTAAATATTCTGAATCTTTAATATTTCCTATTGTGTTAGTTGTTTTATTCATAGGATAGTAAATAATTTTATAAATTCAAGTTATGTCTAATTAATTAAATACTTTTATAATTTTTTATTTCAAAACTTCTCTTTGTGACTTGGAAAAACAAATAAAATAATAAATATGTTAATCAATTAAGATAAATATTGATTTGCGAAATAAGTATAGTATTGCATATTAGTCTGTTATTTTTTTATCGGATAATATAAAGTTGTATATTTTTTGATATGTGTCCGCTATTTTTATCTCAGAATATTCTCTATTGACCCATTCAAAGGCATTCTGGGCAATTCTATTTCTCTCTGCTCTATTACGATATAAAAAGACTATTGATTCGGCAAGTTGATTCACATTTTTGGGTTCTACTAAAATTCCTGTTTGGTTCTCTTGAATAATATCAACAATTCCACCTACTCTAGAAGCAATAACAGGCAATCCGGCAGCCATTGCTTCTAGTAAAACAGCACCAAATCCCTCTGTTCTACCAAAATCATCTATAATTGAAGGTAATACGAAGATATCAGAATCCCAAAGTTTGGAGGGCAAAATGTTATGCGGAGTATCTCCCAAGAGTTTAATAACATCATTTAGCTTTAAATGACTAATCAACAACTCTATCGACTCTTTTAATGGCCCGTCTCCATAAATATTTACTTCAAGTGGTATTATGTTGGAAATTTGTCCTACGGCATGGATAAGATATTCAATTCCTTTAAACTGAACCAATCTTGCTATTGAAATAATTTTAATGGTTTTATTATTAATTCTATCGCTTACGTAATTTTCAGGAGATTTGAATTGTTCAATATTTATTCCGGATCCAACTATAGTGGAATAAGAGTGTTTGTATATTTTGTCAGTTAATGTTTTTGTTGCATTACTATTATAAATAACATAGTCTGCTTTCTTCAAAAGGATTTTATAAACAAACTTCCAAAAGGTTGTATCGGGATTTGTACGGGAATTTACAATAATTGGAATTTTTCGAAAATATTTGGTCGGTAATGCAACTATTATTGTGGGGATCCATTGAACATGTATTACACTACAATTTTTTGATACAATAAATATTTTCAACATAAAACTTATTACAAAAAAAGGTAGCGCTATTATAGCTCTCCAACTTTTTCTTAGGTCATCAATTACTCCAGAGGATGTTCCTATACTCCCTTGTAAAGTTTTTAGAAACGTATATCTAAAACGAAAAATTTCAGATTGTTCTATGATCTCATGAGATTTAGAATTCGGATAGTGTTGTGTTACGATTTTGGTGAAATATCCCAATCTGTTTAACACTTTAGCAAGATTTTTGACCATCGGGCCAGAAAAATCTCCTTCCCATCTCGGAAATGCTGTAGTTACAATACATACATTATTTTTATTCATACATTAATATTAAAATATTTTTTGATGTTATTAAATTCTTCTTGTACTATCCATAGAAATAATTTGTTAAGAACATATTATGTTAAAAAAGAAGAACAAACTCTCTGCATAGAATAAATATTGCTATAAGCAATTTTTACAAAAAAATAGCAGTATAAAATTTAGATAATAAATAATTTAGTTTTATGTGTACAGTTAAAGACATCTAATTCTTATTTTTTTTTGCTCGTATGATTAAATCCCAGCCCCAATGTTTTTCTATCCAAGGGATTAAGAAAGCAAATTTTATTTTTTTTAATAAATAGGCTAACTCTTCACTTAGATGCTTAATTGTGAAATCTATTTCTGTAAACCCAGCCACAGAGAACATCTTTCTACTTTGTCTTTTTGAAAATGACTTAATAACAGGTGCGTGAAGTGTTGCACTCTGGCCAGTATTTTTAAAGTAGTTAACATGCCTATCAGAATAATTTGGGGTTAAAAAAACAACTAACTTTCGAAAGGCAATATCTTTTTTAAATATTCTTTTAATTATTTTATAAATAAATTTTGCTGTTCCCTCAACTACCTTTGTAAAGCTCCAAGTATAGTAGTACATAACAAATGTGTTTCCTGATATTCTCAAGACTCTCGAAATTTCCTTAATACATTCAAACGTATTAGCCGAATGGTGAATTACCCCATATGAATAAACAAAAGAGAACTGTTCATCAAAAAATGGTAGATTCTCAGCATTCCCTAGTATCAAATCAACTGAATTAGATAATCCGGAATAGCGGTGTCTTCTTTGAGCGATCAACAATGAATCATAAGAAAGATCTATAGAAACAACGAAAGCTCCTCCATTAGCGAATCTTTTTGTACAAAGTCCTTGGCCCCCCCCAACCTCAAGAATAGTTTCTCCTTTATGATTGTTATATCCTGCTAGTTCTTCTAACCAAGGATGAGAATCTATTCTCCATTTCTCCAGTCCTTCAAATTGTTCTTTCTCATTGTTATATTTTCCGCCGGTTGGACGTTTGTTCCAGAATGACTGCACATCAATTAACAAATTAAATTTTTTATGATCACTATATTGTTTATCATAATTTTTGCCTTCTCTCATGTTTTTTACTTTATCGATTGATTCAATAAGTTCATCCTCAGCAATAAATGCGATCTCATCAATAATTGGGTATATTCTTCCACATTCCCCGCATTCTAATATACCATCTGTTATAATATCATTGTTTTTAATTCGACTTGAGTTATCTTTTAAACTCAATTTAAGATTAGATTTATCGTAAACACATCTGACTTTGTTTATTGTATCAATATGCATAATACCTCTTATATAGAAATTATAGATTTAAGTTCATCTATTGACTTATCTTTCAGAATGAACATATCATACCAAATTTGAAATCCAACTAAATTCCAAAGATAGAAATAATGCCATTGCATAGATTTACTTGGCGGATATTCAATAATGTATTTTATATATTCATAATTAAATAGTTTTTGGTTTTGAATGCGTTCTTTGTTCAAAATTATTTCAGCAGTTTTTTTCAAATCCCTTTGAAATTGTCTATATGGATTGAATGCGAATCCACGCTTTGGTTTATTAAATACGAATTCCGGAAGATTTCCTTTCATTGCTTCTTTAAAAATGAACTTTGTAGTAAAACCTTTAATTTTTAATGAGTCGGGAATATTCACACAAAATTCCACTAGATCTTTATCTAAAAAAGGGCACCTTGATTCAAGACCATGCGCCATTGACATTCTATCCTCCAACCATATTTGATCTGCCACTATTTTTTCTGACAGTTCAGCGTGCATCACCTGCGCAAGCATTGTTTGATCCCCCCGAGAGAAATAATTATCAAAATGATTCTTTATATTATACTTTTTTTGTTGTTCTAAAATTTCTTTTGAGTAAATGTTAGCATAAGTTAATAAATCTCCATCCCATGCATTCCTTAAAATCAGATAGTAACGAGTCTTATCTCCAAGTGAAAGAAGCATCTGAATACCCCTCCTGTATTCATCCAAGTTTAGTTTTCCTGAATTTAATTGTTTTCTCAAAATCAAATCATTGATGGAACTAAATGTTCTTCTAAGTCGAGGTGGAATATGTTTATGTAAAAACTGTGTCGGTTTAATATAAAGATAGTTATCATAACCCCCGAAAAGTTCATCTCCGCCTAAGCCACTTAATGCAACCGTTACATGGTTTCGAGCAAATTGAGAAATTAAATACATTTGAATACTATTTACTTTAGGAGTTTCAGCATACCAGATAGTCTCTGGTAAAAATCTTAATGGATTATTATCAACCATTAACTCATGATGTTCAGTAGAAAAATAATTTGAAACTTTTTGGGCATCATCAACTTCATCTGTTGGATCATTAAATCCTAGTGTAAAAGTTTTTACTGGGCCGTTAACTAATTCGCTCATCATAGCAACAATTGCAGTAGAATCAATACCACCTGAAAGAAACGCACCTAAAGGAACGTCCGACATTAAACGTCTTTTGACTGATTGCTTTAACAACTCTGATATTCTTCCTGTGTAAAAATGAATATCTTTTTCTTTTTCAATATTGAGATCTAAATGCCAATAACGTTTTATTTCAATGTTATTTTTACAAAATTTTAAAATATGTGCTGGTAAAAGGTTGTATATATCTTTGAAAAGAGTTTTTTCTCCGGGTATCCATCTTAGATTTAAAAAAAAATGAAGTCCTTCCGGATCCACTTCAGCTGTATAATTTCTATATTCAAGAATTGATTTAGCTTCTGATGCAAATATTAGAAATCCTCTTGAGAAATGGTAAAAAAGTGGTTTTTTACCAAGGTGATCGCGTGCTATGTATAGTGTCTCTTTATTCTCATCCCATAGTGCAATGGCAAACATACCTATGAGGTAGTTAGGAAATTTATCTCCAAATTCTTCATATAAATGTACAATAACTTCTGTGTCTGAATGTGTCTTAAATATATGTCCTCTTTTTAACAATAATTCACGTAACTCGGAATAATTATATATTTCACCATTAAAGACTACCCATATATCATTAGTTTCATTAGAAATCGGTTGAGATCCTGTGTTTAGATCAATTATACTAAGCCGGCGGCTGGCAAGTGCAACATTTTTTGAACGATAAAATCCTTCTGCATCTGGACCGCGATGAATTAACTTATCAGACATTCTCTTAATAAGTCCTGAATCATCGTTTGGGCCAATATATCCGGCAATTCCACACATTTTATATCCGCTAAATAAAAAATTGATTCAATGAATCAGATATTTAATTGATAAAATAATTATAAAAGAAATTATATAGGTTAATAATCTACTTAGTACAAAAACAGCAATGACTGAAGGCGCTGATAATCCTGCAAATGACCAAATTAAAATAGCGCTGAACTCTTGAGTACCAATTCCTCCAACTGTTATAGGGAGATATCCAATTATTGTTAAAACCGGTATCGTTAAAAGAATTGTTAAATAATTAATATGATCACCTAGTGAAATAAATGTAAGATACCAAGCTGCTGCTAAAACTACTTGAATAATTAAGGTTGAGAGAATGTTTAGAATTATTAGCCTTTTTCGATTTTTATAGAAGCTAATTAAATTAAATAGTTCAAGCATTTTAGACTTTATTTTCGCAAATATTTTATCATTCAGCAACAACACTAACAACACAATTATCAGCAGAATGGCAATAGAAAAAATAAAAACTTTTGAAAGATGAAATGACTTTAGATGAATCTCACTTTTAGAACTTATTAAAAGAATAAATCCAACAGCTCCTAAAATAAAGGCCACTACAAGTGATATTGTTCTATCGAGAACAAACACTAAAATAGATTGTGTATAGCTAATGTCCTTCAGTTTTAGTGCTCGTAAAAGTGAAACTGGATTTCCCAATTGTCCGGGAGTAAAATATCCTATAGAAGCAGCAAAAAAATCAATTTTTAATACTGTTAGAAAATTACTTTTATTAAAAGGAATCAACAATAAATATAAATTTAGAGCACCCAGTGTTAAAGCAAAAAGATATAATAAAACCCAAAAAGGTAAATAAACGAAATTCACATTTCCTAATTGATTAATTAGATTAATAGGTTTAATGAAAATTAATACATATATAATAAACCCAGCGACTATGGACCATCTTATAAAATTATTTTTATTTATCCATTTTATCATAAAGGTTAACGCCGTGAAAGAAGTGGTGTTTTAGATACATCAAATTTATACTATAAATATTTTTTTGCTTGATTAATTATAAATTCTTTATTTATTAAAAGAAACAATAATTGTTAATTCTATTTTATCATAAAAATTATCTACTAATTTCTTAATAAATTTCTCGAAAGTACCACTTTAAATTACGGGAAATCACGTGGCAATCAGATAGACAGATAAACTAGTGAACAAATTACACAGCTAAATTTGATATTTCTAAAAATGTCGTACTCTAATTTTTCTTATACAGATCCATTAACTGCTTACATGTAAGTTTGGGAATGTCCTTAAATTCAACAAATATTTTTTTTATCGCTTTTGTCATCCATTTTCCACTTCGTCTCGAATGTATTTTCTCAATAAATTTTAAAGCACTTATTTTGGGCATCCTTGTCAATTCATATGGATGAAAATAGTATATAGCATCATTTTGATTCAAAGCATTTTTTAAAGCTATTATTGTCCACCACGCTCCAATTACTCTTGTCATAATACCGGTTGCGGCAGGTAATTTGATATATGGGAAAACCGGAATGGGAATTTCAAATAAAGGTCCGGTTCCAGGTTCAAAAGAATCTTTCGATAAAAAGTACGGATATGCTGGCAACGATTTTGTATTGCTAAACTTTCCCATTAATTTTCTCGAAGGACAAACAGAAGAATCATATTCAAATCCAAGTTCACTTAAAACAGGAACGATCCAATCTTCAATAATAAGATTAGGGGCTCGATAACCAACTAGCTTTTTACCAACTAGATCTTCCAATAAATTTTTAGCATCATTGAGTTCTGAACGAAATGATTTTCTAGATTGTGTCCAAAGATCAACGTGTCTGTTTCCATGTGATGCAATCTCATGTCCATTTTGGGATATCTCTTTGATAAGTTGAGGATAAAAACGACCTACTTCTCCAAGAATGAAAAATGTTGCACTGATATTAAATTCATTCAACAATTCCAATATTTCCATAGTTGGCTTCTCAATGTCACCTCTTGGTTTATATAACCCATATACTTCATTAAAAAAACTAGAAGTATCAGGCCAGCGGGAAGTCTTTGAACCTGTTGCCCATCTTGCATGATACCATTCATCTAAATCAACTGAAATTATTAAATGATGTTCCTTATTTTTCATTATGATCTTTACCTTTTAAATCCGAGTTATAAAACATATCAAACCACATTGCAAAGAAGATACTTTGTAGACCGGTAACCGACGTAATAATAAAAGCTACGCTATTCATGCTGGGGATTGTATTAAAAACAAAGAAAAAATAAAGCAGTCTTATACCAAGGAGAAAAGAAACGGTAATAAGAAAAAATCCCAGAGCATAAAAGAAAACCAATGGGTGAAAGTCACGAATTATATACTTTGCAGCCAAGCGCCAGCAAAATAACTTTAGTAATAACAGGCTTATAGTAAATATAACCTTCCAAATTCTAATACCGGATTTTTCACCAATGTTATAAACCGGTTTTACTTCAACATCTCTTACACAGAGATTATATATATTAAGTCTTACTAATAAATCATTCGGCTGTCCGTAACGTTTGTACATAGAATCCCAATTAAGCATATGCAATGCTCTTTTGTTGATTGCAGTATACCCAGATTGTGAATCAGCGACATGCCAATACCCTGAAGCAATTTTAGTTAAAAAGGAGAGTATTGAATTTCCAAAGTATCTGATCTTGGGTATTTTTTTAAATGCTTCCCCGGTAATAAGCCGGTTGCCTTTTGTAAAATCAACTTCTCCATTCACAACGGGATTAATTACATTTTCCAAATCATCAGGATCCATCTGTCCGTCGCCTGCCATTACAACCGCAACATCAAACTCATTATCTCTTGCCCATTTATAACCCGTTGCAATTGCACCGCCAACACCTTGATTTTTTTCGTGCTGGATTAAAACAATTTTATTGTTCTTCTTCTTTAAACCTTGGACAATTATCACTGTACCGTCTTTACTTTTATCATCAACAATAATAATCTTATCCACGAACGCAGGCATTGTTGTAATTACTTTTCCAATTTGAGTTTCCTCATTATGGGCTGGAACTACTACGCAAATAGTTTTCTTTTTATACATAATTAAATTTGGTTGTTTTAAATTAAAAATTCTTTTCAACTCCAATCATCCAATCATAGCAATCAGAGTTTTATAAAAAAATAACTATATAATGTCTTTCGTGGATTTAATTATTTTTAACGCCAATGGGTGTATGTATTTTATCTTTTCAGAAATTTTTGCATGCCTGATATTATGTGCTGCTTTTATAGACGGTCTTGCATCATCTATTCCGAATCCGCTGCCCGTTAAGATTTCTTTATAAATCTGAGTATGTAAATCCTCGAAACCATGTGTAAAGTCTATTTCTTCTCCGTTAATTGTTACAGATCTATAAGTATTATTTCCCGTGTTTTCCATTTCAGATAAGTCCTTGCGATCAATTGATAGAAACCACTTTACATTGGCATTTTTTAATTCCAAGAATCCGCTCATCTTATTCTGCTGGGATAAATATACTTCGCTGGATATTTCTTCTCCAAATAACCAGATTAACATATCAAAAAAATGGATACCAATATTCGTAGCAATTCCTCCGGATTTTTCGATATTACCTTTCCAGGAATAATAATACCATGGGCCTCTTGATGTAATATAGGTCAGAACTACATCATATTTTGAATTTGTTTTTTGTGCTGATAGTTTTTGTTTCAAATTTTTCAGTGAATCATGTACCCTTAGTTGTAAAACATTGAATACCTTATTACCGGTTTCATTTTCTATCTCTTGTAATGCATCAAGATTCCATGGATTAATTACCAAAGGTTTCTCGCATATCGCATTGGCACCGATACGTAATGCAAATCTGATATGTGCATCATGCAAATGGTTCGGAGAACAAATACTAATATAGTCTACTTTTTGAGGATCATCTTTCCTTCTTAATTTCTCTAAATGTCTGTCGAATCTCTCAAATTCGGTGAAAAAACTAACATCATAAAAATATTTATCCAAAATACCAACGGAGTCATGCGGGTCAACGGCAGCAACAAGATGGTTTCCAGTTTCCTTTATTGCTTTCAAGTGCCTGGGGGCTATATAACCTGCTATTCCTATAAGGGCAAAATTTTTCATGTTTTCAAAATAATAAAAAATATTTAATTTGAACTACTAAGAATAACATTTACTCTAATAAAGAGATTGACCAGTATTTCGTCCATTGATAAAATCTATTTTCCTATATCAATTATGATCTCTTACTAAATTCATTAATAACATTTGAAATAGGGAGAAAAGATGTTTGTTTTTATTACTGTTTCTGGGCTATATAAATATTGTTCAATCCCCACATAAATTTAATTCTTTTTGAAAATTTCAAAGAAGGTTTATTTAAATAATATATCATCTCGTCAAAAGACATACAAAATTCTTCATAGTTCTTCATTCCCCTTTCCGAATCCATATTTTTTTCCTGAGGAGTGAATACGAAAATTTTTTCCATTCGTGAGTTAGAGGGTTAGTGTATATCTTCAAATAGTTCCAGACAAAAGTAGTGATTATTAAGAGATAGTTTTAATAATTAAAAATTGTCAATTGATGGTTGATTAATTAATAAGTTTTGTTTTCTTTTTATGTCTACAGTTTTCCTTTTTGTTTCTTCTCTTTTTGTTGTTTTACTTTTTGTTTCTTCTCTTTTTGTTTCGATTTTTTAGAATCTGGACCTATATTAACTTTATGATTTACTTCAACCGAACCATTTGATATTGTAACAGTAGTATTAGTCCCTATTGTCCGAAAGCTATATATTTGAAGATTAGTACCGCCAGAGAACGTCTGAGCTATACCACCACCACTAAATTGCAGTAAGCCTGTCCCTGGAGTAACAGTACCAACGTTTCTAACGAAATTTCCTTTTATGTCTAATGTACCATCGTTAAAGATAAGTGTTCCACCATTCTGAGTATAATTAGTTGTACGTAATATTGCCGTGACTCCGTTTGGTATAGTTATTCCACCACCATTCATGGCAACATTTCCTATAGTTGTTAATGCACCACCACCATTATTAGTAATAGTAACAACATTGTTACCAGCCGAAGGTGTGTTAACTGTCAATGTACCACTTATAGTAACGTCACTACCTGTAAATGTAATACCACCTCGATTAGAAGTAACATTTCCGGTAACAGCAGTTGCTTGTGTTATGGTCAATAGTGCCGAACCATCTTTTTGAATATTCGGTAAGCCACCTGTACCCGTCCAAGAAGTACCTGTTGTTGCTAAATTAAATAACAACAGACCACTACCAACACCTGTACTAGTAATGTTGCCAGCATTTACAAAAGCACCGCCAGCCTTGGTTAGAGTAAGAGTATTTGAAGCAAGTGCAAAAGTGTGACCAGAAACGTTGCTAAAATTACCTTGGATGGTAACCGAACCACCTAATGTTGCTGTCCCAGCACCGTAACTATTGAAATTACCACTGATCGTTGTTGCAACGCTAGGACCACCTAAGAAGTATATACCTGTGGAAGTGTTTGCGATGCTAACAAATGGAGTTCGAGCTACAGAATAATCTGATCCAGATCCGAATGCCGTTGCAGTTCCACTTATACCACCAGATAAAGTAAGAGTCCCGCCTAAAGTATTTTTAATCATAGAGTAATGACTTGCATTATCTGAAACACCACCACCACCATCAAATTGATTTAAAGTTAACGGACCAGAAACAGTAATTTTACCAGTAGCATTATTATTATTTATTGGAATACCATTATCTGTCAGAGTACTTATAATATTAATACCACCAGCAAACAATAAAGTACCAGCCTTAGTATTAACAATAGTAGCAGTCGCTTGAGCAGCCCCTTGTTGATTGGTAAGTGTAACTAAACCATTAAACGTACCACCAACGGTAGCTGTTCCACCACCTGTTGTTATTCCACCACCATTATAAACAAAATTAATTGGGTTATTAAATGTAACAGTTTTAGCTGTAACCGTTGGATTGAGAGCCAAAGTTCCGAGGTTTGAAGGAACTTCACCACCAGCTGTTAGTGAAGCAGAATTTGTATAAGTTAATGTTCTGTTTGCAGCACTAAATGTTGGAGTTCCAACAATAGTACCAGAAGTTACATTAATAGTGGTATAGTTAGCACCTATAGTAAAGCCACCTGTACCAGTCATTGCACTTATATCAAGAGTTCCACTTGTTAGATTAATGGCTTGTCCACCAGTAGCATTCAAAGTTATTTTCTCAACACCAGGGGTAGTTGGTTGGAACGTGAGTGTACCAGTACCGATAACTAAGCTGAAACCATCACCTCCTGTACCATTTAAAGTAACAGTGCTATTGCTAAGATAAGTTTGGACAATAAAAGTCATACTTTTATTTGTTACAGCAGGATCAGCGGGACGTATAAGATAGCCATTATCATCACCAGTTGAACCAACTCCTGCATAATTGTATGTACCAGCAGTCATATAGACTGTAGCACCATCAGCAAATGCCGAGAACGCACCTTCTAGGGTTCTCATAGGACCAGTACCCAAAGGACTGTTCGTAGGATTCACTCCTGTATATGTGTCATCACCGTCTGTAGAATTCAAATATCTTACGGTCTGACCATAGGATAGAGAACTTATTACGATCGTAAAAAGAAAGACGAGCGTACTAAGTTTCCAAAGGTTTTTGAAATTCATTTGATACTCCTTAATTTGTTAAATAATCAAATTCAGTCCTGCTTACCGCAGGCAAGTTTACACACACACTTTAAAAACTCTAACGTCCTTAAGTTGGTAAGAGTTCTTGCATGTATATCCTCCTTTGTTTTTGTTTTTGTTCTGTTATTTAATTTCACACAATCTCCGTCGAGATAAAAACTTAACTTCATATATTTTATGTGTTTATGTTAGTTGCCATATAACTTTACTTTAAAAAAATAAAACGAATATAGATTTTCATCTATTTTCATCACACACAACAACGATAATTTGAGCAAATTCACTATTTTTTTTTCTTAGTCCTTACCAAGGACAACAACAAAATATGAATTCAAAACCTTCTTGTCAACATATTTTTTAAAGAAAAATTATTTAGAGGGGGCTATATCACAAGCCCTATTAACACCTGGATTAATTCCGATATTGTAGATACAATTCCGAACAATTAACCATTTTACTTGTCCGCCATCGGTGGATCGCATTCCTTACATTATATTAAGATAGCGATTACCTCTAACGAAGCGACATTGATAAATGAGAAAGTATTCTGTCGTCTGAGAAAACAATTTAAAGAGAACATACAATTCTATCTTTTAAAATCTTGATCTTGATCGTAATCATGCTCATGATCTTTTAAAAACGAGTAAGATCATGAACAAGAACAATGCTAGGAAGATGGTTGATAGAATACTTTGCAAACCATAAAATTAATTTTAAGTGTTTGTATCATGTTCGACTGATCTTTTTATTTTTAAAATATATCTTTTTACATAAGTGATACAATTAAATGAAAAAGAGTAAAAGACAAATCCGAATAATGCCATTATCAACGGTCCATTAATACAATTTAGAGTATAGAAATATCCCCCGAGATCTCTTTCCTGCCAGCTGCCATACTTTCCAGGCAATCTTTCTAAGTATATTTTCAACATATTATGCTCATCCAGAAATATGGCAGATGATAATTTAACTGAAGTATAAAATTTTAAGATCCCTAAGACAAATAGAATAAAAACTATAGAAGAAATTATAATTATAAATTTAGAACCTGCTGAAAGAATTATATCTTTGAAAATCCACTTTCGGTCACCATTATTTATAAAACCATAATAAGTCAATAGACCAATAGCAGCTCCAATTTCATTCAAAGTGAAATCATTCCAGTCTAAGTATTCTGTATATTGTCTTGTCAAATAAAAATATTGATTTATCTCGTCTAAGACACCCATCATTGTAACACAGAAGAAAATAGTTCCCAGCATAAACTTCTTTTTATCCTTATCAAAAACACGGGCTAGTAAAATTGATAGGATAGCGTATTGAGGAAAATGAATTATCTCTATTGGTGCAGTTATTAAATATCTGAATGCTAACAATACCGAACTTGCTAAAAATACCCAATAAAATACTGTAGTTAGTCTTCGCGTTCCCTTTACAAATTGATAAATAATATAAAAGAAAAAAATCGCAGAAACTGCGATGCCTATTTGCATGGAATAATCACGCGGTATGAATTTGCCCCAAGGAGTATTGACCCAATCAGTAAGTATGTCAGTAACTATAAGATGATAAAAACAAGTTGATAACCAATATAAAATCGCAAAAACAAAAATTAAAATATTGGTTATCCCAATTAATTCAATCTTACCAAATCTAATTTTTGCTATCATAAATAATTTTATCGAATGATTACTATTTTGTTTGTTAAGTAAGCCTTATCATTTACCAAAATGACTATTGAACGATTTTAAAAAAATAGTAAAGATATTTGGTGTTAAATCTCTGCCCCCGACAATGGATTTAAATTTTCTGTTCCACTTTTAATAAGTGCAAAATTTTAAGGCGTAAAATAAATAGATAAAATCTTAATCAACAAGATCTATCTGAAAATAAATATTTACAACCAATTCTGCTTCTCCAAAAAACTTAGCATAATAAAAAGCATTTACATCATACATGGATCTTTCATTCATATAAATTTATTAGCCCGACTGAAAACCATTGGACTTATTGAAAGGCACAAATGAAAAAATAAATTATCGAAAAAAGAAGAGGTATGTAAATGAGCCACTACTTTTATTGTTAATAATCATTTCATAAAAACCATTTTCTTCATTGATATAAAATTTCCTGTTTGCAGTTTATAGAAGTAAATACCACTTGAAATTTTAGATGCATTAAAATTCACAATATAGCTTCCGGCTGATTGATCTTTATTTATTAATTCAACTAATTCATTACCAAGTAAATCATATATTTTCAGAGTAACTCTGCTTTGATTTGGAATCTGGTAGCCAATTGATGTTGTTGGATTAAATGGATTAGGGTAATTCTGATATAACGCAAATCTAGTCGGAATCGTATCGCTTTCAACATCTGTTGTGCCAACATTAACATCAAAACTATAACTAAGTGAATTGCTATTGGCCGCATCGATGGCGGTAAGGGTAATTATACAATCACCTAAACCAACTGGAGTAATATTCAATGTAGAACCTGTTACTGATACTGTCGCAACTGTTGTATTAGATGATTGTGCTGTGTATGATAGTTGACCCACATTACCCTGGAATGTATTTATTAAACTGAGAGATCTTATTCCACTAGATATATTTAGCAATTGCTTTGGGATTGCATTTTTAATAGAAAGACTATTACTTGTTATCATTTCCGACAATGGACGTTTCCAAATATTTCCATTACTTGTAGCAAGAAACATATTTGAACCTAATATAGTAAGGCTGCGAATATTAACTTCAGTTAAACCATTGTTAACATTTGTCCAATTTGAACCATTATCCGTAGATAGAAAAACGCCCCCACCAGGAGTTCCAACAAAAATATTTGTTCCACTTGTTATCATTGCATTTATAGTTTTATTAGTTAACCCTGTTAGACCTGACCCACTAGCCGATATCCAATTAGATCCATAATCCGTTGAAAAATAAACCCCATTTGTCGTTGTCCCAGCAAATAAATAAGTACCAATAGTAGAAAGACAATTTATTGAATTATTTGTTAATCCAGCAAATGTCCATATAGCATTGTTGTTAGTTAACCAAACCCCATTATTTAATGTACCTGCAAAGACAATTGAATTAATAATGGCAAGTGATTGAATATTTTTATCACTTATACCTGTACTTATCGCAGTCCAACTACTGGCATTATTTGTGGATATATAAACACCTCCGAGATTAGTACCACCATTTGCGCCAGCATATATATTAGAACCGCTGATAGCAAGAGCACTAATATTAAAATATATTAGACCATTATTATGATGATTAACAATGGTCCAGGTTGTTCCAGTATTTGATGAGAAATAAACTTCATCATCGGTTCCAGCAAAGACATAAGAACCATTGGTTGCAATTGTATTTACAGGAATATTGACTAGCCCCGAGAGCGCCCAATTATTACCATTATCAGTAGAAATATAAATACCTGCTTGAGTCCCTGCCAAAAGATTTGAGCCATTTTTCTCTAAACAATTTATATTTGTCCCTGGAGAGCTGCTTGTCTTAACCCATTGCGACTGAGAATAAGTTGAATTATTAAAAACTATAGCCAAAATGATAACCAAAAAAATAGATTTCGTTTTCATTTTTCCCTCTTAGATTTATTTTATCTAAAACTCAAATGTCGAAACAATATCCATTTTAACTAATAAGCAGAGAACTATTATTTGTCTGTTTACAAATCGGTCTTTTGGAAGATTTTGATTTCTCCAGTATCTGTTGCACAAATAATTTTATCAGCTAAACCAACAAATAGACCATGTCCAACAATTCCTGCTCTATCGTTTAAGATATCAGAAAGGTCTTTCACATTTTTTATCTCACCGAAATTTGCATCAAGTATAAAATTGTTTTCATCTGTTATGTAGTTTGAGCCATCGAAATTTTTTCTTGGTTCAACTTTAGCATTGAGAAATTTCAAAAATTTTTTTTCTGTTTCAAAACAAAATTTGAAAACTTCTATCGGGACCGGCCATTTAGTACCAAGAAACTCTGATCGCTTTGATTCGTCTGTTATTATGATCAATCTTTTACTGGCTTGAGCCAATATTTTTTCTCTCAATAATGCCCCACCACCACCTTTTATTAGGCTAAGATGCTCGTCAAATTCATCGGCTCCATCTATGATGAGATCAATCGGTAAACTAGTATTTGTAATCATCGAATGTTGAGAGTAAATATCATTTAATGTTGTTAATGGTATTCTAAGACGAATGGCTTCCTTTTCGGTTTTTGAAGAGCTTGGAATACCAACAATATTTTTAAGTTCACCATTTTTTATTCGTTCAGAAATTTTTTCTAAAGCAAATTGAACTGTACTTCCAGTACCCAGACCGACTACCATTCCTGACGAAATTTCTTCTACTGCTTTTTCCGCCGCTAGTTTTTTGAGCTGATTGATGTCCATACTTTTTCTCAATACTAAATTATTAATATAAAGATAACAAATAAACAGAATACCGGTATTACAGCATCAATTCAGAAACGGAAATAATATTGTAAATCTAACCCAATCTTTATAACTTTTCACCCCCGTTTTATTGGTTGTGTTTCTATTTGAACAAGAGTAAGATTAAGAGAAAGAGCATGAATAAGAACAAAAATAATATATACATCGAAACTTACGGCTGCCAAATGAATTTTGCCGATACTGAGTTAGTAATGGGCATTTTGAAAAATCAAGGATATGAACTGGCAAAAGAAATTGATGATGCAAATGTAATTCTTCTTAACACGTGCAGTATCCGCGATAATGCAGAGCAGAAAATTTATGCCCGACTTGAACATCTGCGCGGAAATAAAAGAAGAAAACCCGGGACAGTAGTAGGTATTTTAGGTTGTATGGCCGAACGTCTTCGCAAAAATCTGATAGAAGAAAAAAAAATTGTTGATCTTGTTGTAGGCCCGGATGAATACAGACGATTACCTGAATTTATTGATTCTGCTTTTGGAGGAGAAAAAGGAATTGGAGTTAAACTTTCACGCACTGAAACTTATGATGATATCATTCCACATCGAGAAGACGGATTGAATGCGTGGATTTCCGTTATGCGCGGCTGTGATAAGTTTTGCACATTCTGCGTTGTTCCATTCACACGTGGACGTGAACGAAGCCGCTCATTAGAATCAATTATTTCAGAAATAAAACAACTCTCTGCAAGAGGATTTCGTGAAGTAACTCTTCTTGGACAAAATGTAAATTCTTATTCCGATAACGGAAATGATTTTGCTGATTTGCTTGCTGCTACAGCCAAAGTAGATGATTCAATGCGCATCCGATTTACAACATCACATCCGCAAGATTTATCAGACAAACTTCTTTACACAATTGCAGAACATCAAAATATTTGTAACTATATTCATCTGCCTGTTCAATCCGGCTCTAATAGAATTCTTGAGTTGATGAACAGGACTTATACGATAGAACATTATCTTAACTTAATTGAAAAAGCCCGTACAATAATTCCCGGTGTAAGTTTTTCAACTGATATTATTGCCGGTTTTCCGGGCGAAACAATTGAAGACCATTTAATGACACTTGATGTGATACAACAAGTTCGTTACGATGGAGCGTTTATGTTTAAGTATTCTCCTCGTGAAGGCACGAAAGCATATGATATGGTTGATGATATTCCCGAAGAAGTAAAAGCTAAACGGCTTAATGATATAATTGATCTTCAGCATAAAATATCTTTCGAAATTAATCAGAAGGAAATAGGAACTGAAAAGATAATTTTAGTTGAAGGAACAAGTAAAAAATCGGATGATTTCCTTGCGGGAAGAACTGATACAAATAAAATTACTGTGTTCCCGAGAAATGATGAAATTGCTGTTGGCGATTACGTTAAAGTGCGAATAAATCGTGCAACATCTGCAACTTTGTTTGCAGATCTTATGGAGACTGTTGTACCTTTGAACGAGAAACTAATGGCACGCAGATAACGCAGACTTGCCTACCGGCAGGCATGTCGAACAGATCATCACAGATCATCACAGATAAAAAGATGGAAGAATATTTTCATGTTCGTCTGTTTAGCAAAAAGATTAAGATCAAGAGCATGATCAAGATCATGAAATAAAAAAAATAACTTCAAGTCTTTTACGTGACTTTATGAAAAAAATTTTTGTTATATCATTATTTTTTTACTCTGCCCTTGTTGCGCAGGAAGTTGATATAGTCCCGGCACTTCAACAAATTGAGAATGGAAACATTAAATCCGCCGAAACAATCCTACACGAATTAAAAACGCAAAACGCCAATGATCCATCAGTTATTTTCCTTGATGCGGTTCTAACAAAAGACGGTGAAGAAGCCCTCAAAAAATATTCAACCATATTAGAAAAATACCCCGACAGCAAATATGCAGATGCAGTTATTTATCGCATTTTCTCTTATTACTACTCTCTAGGATATTATAAAAAGGCAGAAACATATTTAGACAGATTAAAAAAAGATTTTCCTGAATCCCCATACATTAAAACTGCCGATAGAAAAATTCCCGATATCGAAGAACAACCACCTCAACCTGTTGTGACTACTTCAAAACATGTTCAACCAGAAAAAACAGAAATCAAAACATATAACTTCACAATTCAAGCCGGTGCATTCTTAAATGTTGATAATGCAAAAAAATTGTGCGATCAATTAAATAAAGAAAATTATTTTACAGAGATCACAACAAAGGAAATAGGCGGAAGTATCTTAAATGTAGTTAATGTAGGCCGATTTGCTACCGAAGAAGAATCTAAATCTGTACTAAACCTCCTGGAAAAAAGATTTAACCTCAAAGGAAGAACCGTTCCTATTAATAAGTAATTCATATTACCCAAGTTTGATTTTTGAATAGCCCCGGCATTTATGTCGGGGAGAAAATGCCACCAAATAATATGGGCTTTAGCCCAAAACAGATTATTAATTTGGCTGAGCCAAATATAGTAGGTCTAATTTCCCACGACTTACCCGTCTCGCCTCGGCGAGCCGAGGCTGAAAGGTCGTGGCTATTCATAATCTTATTCTGTATTAAGGTAAGTTAATAAGTAAATTTTAGATTAGGAAAAAGACATAATCGTTTAAGTTGTTCTAAAAACACTTATTTTAAAAGCGCAATTATTCTTACTATATAATAGATAATGAAAGTAGAAGAGTTCCAGAAAAAATTCGGTATTATTGGTAAATCACAAGAGATTAGAGATCTTGTCGATATTACCATGCAGGTTGCCCAATCTGACATTTCAATTCTAATAACAGGCGAAAGCGGAGTAGGAAAAGAAATTTTTGCCCGTGCAATTCATGGCTACAGTAATCGCTCCGGTAAAGAATTAGTTAGTGTTAATTGCGGTGCAATTCCGGAAGGAATATTGGAAAGCGAATTGTTCGGCCACAAAAAAGGTTCATTCACCGGAGCTACTGATGACCGTAAGGGATATTTTGAAATAGCTGATGAAGGCACTCTTTTTCTTGATGAAATTGCAGAAATGCCGTTAACAACTCAAGTGAAATTATTACGCGTTCTTGAAGCGAAAGAATTTATGCGAATTGGAAGTGAGACAGTTACAAAAGTTGATGTTAGAATAATAACAGCTACAAACAAAGACCTTCAGCATGAGGTTGATACAAAAAAATTCCGTAACGATCTTTATTTCAGACTAAAGGCAGTTACATTAAATATTCCGCCGTTGCGAAGTAGGCGTGGAGATATTTTGGAATTGGTCAGTTATTTTTTAAAAAATTATTCCTATAATAACAAAAGAACTGAGCCGAAAATAACAAAGGAAGCCGAACAACTTCTTGTAAACTATAACTGGCCGGGTAACATCCGCGAACTAAAAAATGTTATTGAGACAGCAATTGCCCTTAGCAGAAACGGTGTTTTAGATGCTGAAAATTTTACTCCTTTATTGAATGAAACACGGCATGAAGATGATTTCAGAAACTTGCCCGTATATGTCAATCGTTCCGCTGAATCACTTGATAGAGAAATGGTTTATAGAGCTTTAATTGAAATCAAAAAAGATTTGATGGATTTAAAACAGATCGCAGCAAAAAATCAAAATGAAGAAACCAGTACACCAATCAATATTAATCAAAACGAAATTGTTTCGCTTGATGCAATAGAGAAACAAGCGATAATAAATGCTGTGAATTTCACAAAACACAATAAAAGAAAAGCTGCAAAACTTCTTGGTATCAGCGAACGTACTTTATATAGAAAACTTAAGGATTATGGTCTCGATTAAATTTTTGCGTTACATTTTATTATTTGCTGTAGGAATTTTTCTGCTCGGAATATCTGCATGCAGTTATTCTTTTTCAGGTGCCTCAGTTCCTTCACACTTAAAAACAATTTCGATCCCGATTTTTTCTGATAAAAGCGGCTCCGGCGAATTCGACTTAAATCAAAAATTAACCAAGCAACTGATTCAAAAATTTATTGATGATAATACTTTACTTGTAAGTGATCGGCTAAATTCAAATGCTTTGTTAGAAGGAACTGTTACTGGCCTTAGTGATGCACCGTCTGTTGTTTCAGGCGGAGAAAAAGTTACATCAAGAAGAATCACAATTAGCGTTCGTGTTGTTTATAAAGATTTAGTTAAGAAGCAGCAAATCTTCGATAGAAGTTTTTCTAATTACGGAGATTACACTGTCGGTGGTGATATTACATCGGTACGCAGACAAGCAATAGATGCCGCTATTGATAAAATCTCGGAAGATATTTTGCTTGGTGTAGTTTCAAATTGGTAATTAATTACAGGTTGGTAAATGATATTCGATGAAATAATTCTTTTTACTTACATCTTTTCTCTATGTGTAATATTGATTTTCGGAAGTCATGGATTCGTGATGATGTTCTATCACCATAAATACAGAAAGAACATTCCTCAGCCAAAAGAAACCCACGATGAAGACTTGGTTACAATTCAGCTGCCGATGTACAATGAAATGTATGTAGCAGAAAGATTGATCAACGCAATCTGTGAAATAGATTACCCGAAGGATAAATTAGAAATTCAAGTTCTTGATGATTCGACTGATGAAACAGTCGATATTGTTGCAAAAGCAGTTAAACAAAAACAAGCTGAGGGTTTTGATATTCAGCACGTGCGTCGAACGAGTCGTCTTGGTTTCAAAGCCGGCGCACTTAAAGAAGGATTGAAATCAGCTAAAGGAAAATATGTTGCAATCTTCGATGCTGATTTTATTCCTAAGATCGATTTCTTACGAAAGACTTTAAAATATTTTACGAATGATAAGATCGGATTAGTGCAGACAAGATGGGAACATCTTAACGAAAACTATTCGATTCTAACTAAGATACAAGCATTAGCACTCGACGGACATTTTGTTATTGAACAAACTGTCCGCAACAAAGCCGGTTTTTTTATTCAGTTCAACGGCACAGGAGGTGTTTGGCTTAAAGAATGTATTGAAGATGCAGGCAATTGGCACGCAGATACATTAACCGAAGATTTAGATCTCAGCTACCGAGCTCAATTAAAAGGCTGGAAATTTATTTACCTCCGGGATTTTACAACTCCGGCAGAACTTCCAGTAGAAATGAATGCACTTAAAGCTCAACAATTCCGCTGGACTAAAGGCGCAATTGAAACAGGAATGAAATTACTCCCGATGGTTTGGAAAGGAAAAATTCCTCTGCGTGTAAAACTGCAGGCAACATTTAATTTAACTAACAATTTAGTCTTTCCATTTACTCTTCTTGCCGGAATTTTAAATGTTCCGCTTATCTTTATTAAGAATGCAGGACCGTATTGGAACTTCTTTAATTTCATGGCGATTTTTGTAACCGCATTCATAAGTACATTTTTGTTTTACCTGTTCTCGCAAAAAGATGTTCATACTGATTGGCGAAAAAAGATTGCCCTCTTTCCTCTTTTCATGGCGGGAAGTATGGGTTTTGCTCTCAACAATACACGCGCTGTGATTGAAGGTTTGATGAGTAGAAAAAGCGAATTTGTCCGTACACCTAAATTCAATGTTGAAAAGAAAACTGATCAGTCAACAGTAAAAAATAAATATTTAGCTAAAACAAAAATTCAAGCATCAACATATGTCGAGCTAATGCTTGCATGTTATTGTTTAATCGGTGTTGGCGCTGCAATTTATTTTATGGAAATTGCGGCATTGCCTTTTCAGCTAATGTTTTTTATAGGATTCGCTACCGTTTCAATAATGTCTATAAAACAAAGTTTTACTAAGAAGGAACAGTTAGCATCGTGAACGGACCCGAAAGAGATCTAACTACAGATAAAATAAAGTTGATCTTCGAATTCAATAATAGTTCTCCCCTTTTTGCACGCGTGGCTGCTTCTGAAATAGAAAGAGCAAACATTTTGGATGCAATCAAAATTCTTGAAACCGGTTTGGAACAGCATTCATATTATCCCACTCCCTATTTACTTCTTGCTGTTGCAAATGCATATGCCGGGAAAGAAGAAGAAGCGAGAAGCAACGCTGTAATGGGAAGCGAACTTCTTGGTTCACCTGATACGCTTGAATTCTATCTGAAAAAAATTTCAGATATTATTTCTGAAAGAAATTCATTGAGCGGTGCAAAACGTCCGGCCTTTCTTACCGAAAAGAAAGAAGATAAAGTTGAAAAGATTGAAGACGAATTTGAAAATCTCGAAGACAAACTTGATATACTTGCGGAAAGATTAAGCAAAGCTAAAATTATTCCAAAAGGAATGGGCGAATCAATGCCTGATATTCCTCAGCCTGAAGTAAAAATAAAACGGATTGTTTCCGACACGATGGCAGAAATTTTTCTAGCTCAAAATAATTACAAGGAAGCGATTTCCATATACGAAGAACTTCTGGAACAGAAACCGGATAAAGCTGATTTCTATCTTCAAAAAATTACCGATCTTAAATCTCTTCTTGAATAATTTATAACTGATTTATTCCGCTCAATAAATGAAACCACAAAAAAAACTTCCAAAAAAATTTTACACACGTGATGTTCACATTGTTGCAAAAGAACTCCTTGGTAAATTCTTGGTCAGAAAGATCGATCGCAAATATTTAATTGGGAAAATTGTTGAGGTTGAAGCTTACGACGGTGCCGTTGACAAAGCAGCTCATACTTACGGAGGAAAGACAAAACGGAATGAAATAATGTTCAACGAAGGCGGTTTCTTTTATGTTTATTTCACATACGGAATGCATTTCTGTTCTAATGTTGTTACCGGAAAATTAAATGAAGGCAAAGCTGTTTTACTCCGTGCCGTTGAACCAACTGACGGTTTAAATATAATGGCACTTAACCGTTTCGGTAAAAAAAATATTTCTACTCTGGAATTGAAAAATCTAACTAATGGACCAGCAAAAATTTGCCAGGCTTTTAGTATAGTGCGAAGTGAGAATGGAACAGATCTTACAGGAAATGAAATCTTTATACTTGATTCACCAAAACTAAGCGAGAATAAAATTGCGGCTTCTGCAAGAATCGGCATTAAAAAATCTGTAGATTTGCCGTGGAGGTATTATATCAAGAATAATTCTTTCTTATCACGCAAATGAATCAGCCAAAAAATATTTTAATTGTAAGAACAGACCGCATTGGTGATGTTGTTCTATCTCTTCCGTTGGCTTCAATTATAAAAAAACATTTTCCCGAGTGCAAAGCATCTTTCCTTTTACGCGAATACACAAAACCTCTTGCCGTTAATAATCCAAATATTGATGAAGTGATCACACTTAAAGAAGTTGAAGGAAAAGCTTCCGTAAAAGAAAATATTCAACTCTTAAAAAATAAGTTTGATGTCTGCATCATTGCCTATCCTACTTTTTCGATTGCTTTAATTCTATTTCTTTCAAAAATAAAAACCCGCATCGGAACCGGATACCGTTGGTATTCTTTTCTATTCAATAAAAAAAATTACGAGCATAGAAAGTTTGGAGAGTATCACGAACTTAAATATAATATTCACTTATTACGGCAGTTAGGAATTGATGAAAAAGTAACTGAAGAAAATGTTTCTTATGAAATTACTCCATCAGCTCAAGATGAAAGGAAAGTAAAAAAGGATTTATCAGATCTTGGAATAAATTTTTCAAAGCCGGTTATAATTGTTCATCCCGGAAGCGGCGGCAGTGCAATAGATCTTCCTATTTCAAAAATGAAGGAGATTGTTAATAATCTTTCTAAAGAAAATGTTGAGATATTAATCACAGGCACAACTGCCGAGAAGGAACTTTGCCAATCGCTGGTTGTAAATAAATCAATAATAAACCTTGCGGGAAAATATAACTTGAGTGAATTAATCGCTCTGATAAATCAATGTAATGTAATGGTAGCAAATTCAACAGGACCGATTCATATAGCGGCGGCTCTTGGCAAAAATGTTGTCGGGTTTTATCCGAAATTTACTGCTGCATCTGCAAAACGCTGGGGACCGTTTACAAATAAAAAAAATATTTTTACTCCAACTATTGATTGTTCAAATTGTACTCGTAAACAATGTGAAGAA
>Ga0209514_10002212_pt1 | contig 30795 bp, 44 predicted proteins | sample Subgrocontami58m_FD_187452 | JGI IMG/M metagenome (GOLD analysis project Ga0209514, IMG submission 187452) | Subsurface groundwater microbial communities from S. Glens Falls, New York, USA - GMW37 contaminated, 5.8 m (SPAdes) (version 3) | ecosystem: Environmental > Aquatic > Deep subsurface >...
TCAATATGATGGATCAATATGATGGATCAATATGATGGATCAATATGATGGATCAATATGATGGATCAATATGATGGATCAATATGATGGATCAATATGATGGATCAATATGATGGATCAATATGAGCTTAGAAGATATAATCTAAATTTTCCTAAGCTATTTATTTGAGCTAATACCCCTGCTCTCTGAGTAGGTTGGGAGCGTATTCACTTGTATCTAAATTTTTAGAGGCTGGGAAGCTTATGCAAAATGGGCTAATACCTACCATCTTAGAAGAGAATTAAGGAAAAAGGCGTCTACTTGATCGAAAGAGAAATAGTAAAATCCCCCAAGATTTATAAACTATAGTTTCCCTATAGCGTTATGATAACGACAATTCAGCTCGATAAGAAAGTTAAAAAAGCTTTGGACAGAATGAAAGGAACAGGGAAAGAAACCTACGAAGAAGTTATCATTAAAATGATGGATATCTTAGAACAGCAAAAAAGAAAGCAGACACAACTTCTTATTGAAGGATGCAAAGAAATGGCTCAAGAAAGTCTGAAGATCACAAAAGAATTCGAGGCGATTGAAGAAGGATGGGAATGGAAACCTCAAAAATGAAAATTTTTGGTGGTGATCAGAAATCAAAGATTTCTGACATAAAAAGAGGAGATGTTTTTCTTGCTAACCTCGATCCTGCTATCGGAAGTGAGCAGGGTAAAACGAGACCAGTGCTTATCATTCAAAATGATATTCTCAATCAAAATGCACCAACAGCAATTGTTGCCTCAATCACTTCTAAAGTTTTTACAAAAGAGTATCCCATGAATGTACAGCTATCTCAAGGAAATGCAGGGCTGGACAAAAATTCCACCGTTCTTCTCAGCCAAATCAGGACAATAGACAAGACAAGGCTAATGAAAAAGTTAGGCTCGCTTGACGAAATGCTGATGAAAAAAATTAATCTCGCTATAAAGATAAGCCTGGAGATGGCATAATTGTATAATCACTTCCCTGCTTCTTTTATTGCCACAGCTTCTGCAGTCTTTTTCGCTTCATATTCTCGCGAAGCAGCTGACTTAGCCGCAACTTCAGCAGCATTCCACTCAGCTTTCTTCACCCAGTTCACCTTCAGTTTGTCACGATGCAATTTCAATGCATTTTTTCTGCACTTCGAAGAGCAGAAATAAATGATTTTGCCGTCAGTGGTTACATAAGTCAAACCTCGAGGAAATTCATATATCTTTCCGCAAAATGAACATTTCTGCATCTTACGTAAACGCCCCCTTCGTAACTTCTGCTCGTAACCTCCGAGCCTCGATCTCCGTCTCCCGAAGCATCAGAACGTCTTTTAATCGAATAGGCCCTTTGATATTTCTCCTGATTACTTTTCCCTTGTTGCTTCCTTGCAAAACCCTGCATTTGACTTGGGTAATCTCGCCTCGAAAGCCAGTTCTCCCGATGATCTCTTCTACTACTGCAGGAGATGCTTCTCCAATAACTTTATCAGAGCCTTTCAGTACTTCAGATTTTCCTTCTCGTGGTTTTTGGCGTTTTTCACTTCCCATTTTCTTGATTATTTCTTCTCGCCAAGATCAGTAATTGCAATGCTAGAACAAGAAACATTGAGGCCTGCTGCAATTCCTAATTTTTGTTTGCTGTCTGCTTCATGGCACTCAATTCCTTTCTCTTTGCAGAGCAGAGGAAGATGCTGCACAATTTCTTTCGGGCTGACATCTTTGGCGTAGACAACTAATTTTGCAGTGCCTCTCTCAATGGCTTTGGTGACCTCATTGGTCCCTTTCTCAATTTTTCCGTTCTTTCGTGCTTTTTCAACTGTCGCGTAAACATCCATAGTATTATCCTCCATAGAACTTCTCATGGGATCACTGGAGGTAGCAGGGTTCATTTAAAAACCTTTCGAGACAGATTTTCAAGAGTCAAAAAGAGGATTTTCATAAAGAAGTGCTATCGTAAAATAAAAGTGACTGCTGAAAGTACCGGGGATGCAAACCCATGACTTTTCACAAAGCTCTAAAAGAGAAAGAACTTATAAACATACTTTCTTTAATGAAAGAATGCAGATATATATTGTCCGGCATGGACAGGCATCTCACAACGTGAAAAAAGTATTGGATGAAAACCCGAAACATAAAACAAATCTCACACCAAAAGGCATCAGACAGGTGCAGAATAGGGCAGAGCAGCTCAAGCATATCCCTCTCGACATTATTTTCACCTCGCAGTTTCCTCGCGCTCTGCAGACCGCCAGGATCATCAACAACTATCATTATGTAAATCTCAAAAGTGACCGGCGTCTGAATGAAAGAAAAACCGGCATGGATCAGCAGCCTATAAGAAAATGGAAAAAGATATCCAAGAAAAACAACTTCCAGATAAAACTTCCTAGAGGAGAGTCATTCCAAGAGGAAAAGAAAAGGCTCAGATCATTTCTTTCTTCATTGAAAAAAATGCCCTATCGACATGTCCTCGTCGTCACTCACGGAGAACCTCTTCAGATTCTTCTGGGTCTTCTCAAAAATTTCTCCGATCAAGAGATGATGAAGATCAAGCCGAGGAATGCGCAGCTTTTCATACACGTGCTGAAAAAATAACATTTATAAAGTGCGCAAGGATACATAGAACATGAAAAAGAGAGTCTTGCGATGTGCTCCTCTTAACCAGGGCGCTTTTGCTTTAAGCTGCGGAATTTTTGGAGCCACATTTATTCTTCTTGCATTAATTGCCTTAAGAAACAGCTCCCTGCCAGATCCTCAAGGCATTGCCGGATTCGGCTTTGCGCAAATTTTTGTTTCTATTCTCTACGGCTTTATAGACAGTGCTATTCTCGGAGTGATTTTTTCATGGATCTATAATAAGCTGAATGAGAAGATCAATTAAGATGCGCGTTTCTGATATCATGAATAAAGTAGTTGTTGTTGATGAGAATATTACTGTCAAGGAAGCTGCGAAGATTATGACTGACCGAGGTATTGGCTCATTGGTGGTCATGAAAGGGGAAAGAGTTAAGGGAATTGCAACTGATCGTGATCTCTTAAGAAATATGGGAAAAGTGAATCAGAAAGTTTCTGCAATAATGTCCAGGGACGTAATTACAATTGATGAAAATGAAAGCATTGATAACGCCGCTATAATCATGTCTGAGAACAACATCAAAAGGCTTCCTGCGTTGAGCAATGGAAAGTTGGTGGGCATTATTACCGCAACAGACATTATCAAGAATTCAGAAGCATTGAACTTGGATTTCTTGCTGGATTAACGATGATGGATCAATAAGCAGTTTCTGTCCGGTTAATAAGATGAAAATCGAAGAGCATTAATTTTGTCCTCCATCACTTCCCCATAGGCGCAGACCCTGCAGAACTTTCTGCAACACCGCTCTCCGCCACACCCATTCCACCTTCAATCATAATGGGGGGAGATTGCCTTGAATAAACTTCCTGCGTAAAAGGCAAAGAAACTTCCTTGATTTCTGCAAGAGTATTCAGGTCATTGGCTTTCACTTTCTTTCCAGAAATTGTATACAAGTAATCGTCTAGGAACAAGCTTCTTCTCACAGCCAAAGGGCCGCCATAATAACTATTTTCCTCGTCATTTCCATGGCTGATCTTTCCCTTCAGAGTGAAGCCATTAGTCGTATCAACCGTAAATGCATAAGCTCCTTGCCAGACTTTCCATTTGTAATATCCATACCTTGAGTCATAGGCTCTCTCTTCAACTTCACGAACAGGAATGACGAGCAGATTCTTTTTTCTATCAAAGAGAAATGCCTTATGGTCTTGCAATGCCTCTGAGTCTGTTCCTCTCCTGCCGATCTCATATTTCCCAACTTGTTTAGGATTTGCAACATCTGAAACGTCAAACAAGGCAAGTTTCACCCCTCCTGTAGAAACACCGCCCCATTCATTTGATTCAGTCTCCTTTCCAACTCCGATAATATAATTCTCGTCATAAGGATGCAAATAGTCGGAAAATCCCGGAATCTTCAGCTCACCAAGAATCTTCGGCGAGCTAGGAGTCAAATCAATCACAAAGAATGGATCAATTCTCTTAAACGTCACCATATATAATCTGTCGCCAATAAATCTCGTAGAATAAATCCTCTCATCAGGAGCAATATCCTCCACTTTTCCGATAACATCCATCTCTTCGTCGAGAACATACACATTATTATACATCGTCGAATCTCGAGTATAGACGTAGGTTGTTGTCGCCACGCGAAGGTTTCCTTCATGCTCATCCAAGGAAAATTGATTCAAAAGATAGCCGTTCACTTCTCCTCTTTTCTCATAGCCTATTTCACCTTTATTTATTTTGATCTTATGGATCACGGTCTTTCTTCTCTCTGCTTCAAGTTTTGCTTCATGCTCATCAACCGCCTTCTGCATCTTCTCTTGCAAATCTCTCTTTTCTTGTTCTCCCAGAGTATTATACATATTCTCCAAAATCACAGAGATTTTATCCCACTTCTCATGGGAAGATAAAGCATCATCATTTTTGACTCTTTCAATCTCTTCTTGCACCGAAGAAGGAAGAAGAGGCGCAATGACTTCGTAGAATCTTTTCTCTAATTCTTTCTCCTGGAAAGAGTAAGGGACATTCTTCTGATAAGCAAGGTAGATATTATTCTGGGAAACGTAAAGTGTATTGGCATATCCCATCATGAAAGTCTTCACATTAACGTCTCCACCATCAACTGAAAATGAGGCAATAGTCTGGAACACATAGTTATCTTCAGGATTGTCAAAATAATACACATCAGGCCTCGCAATAATCCTCCCTGATTCTGCAAGAACAGGAAGCAGGATCACTTCCCCATAATAAACACCCTCTTGGGCAATAACATAAACAAAATCATCAATCATCCTTGATTGATAATAAGATCCTGAAATCGAGTAATTTTTGACTATTTTAGGATTCGCCCGATCTGAAATATCATATATCAATACTTGCACCTTCGGAGTATATTTCTCCCGAGGGAGATAGTCAAACTGAGGAATCGTATAACTCTTCTCATAAGCATCCACAAATAAAATCAACTTGTCCTTGTTCACAAAAATATCTCGAAGGTTTCCTTCGATCGTTGTTTCAGAAACAATTTTTGCATCTTCACCTGGATATGCATCAATAATCACGAGATTCTTTCCAGAAAGAGTATAGATATACTTCCCGTCATTTTTGACAAAATCAGCCTCGTCAACTCCCTGTACTTGCACATTAGTCTGGGAATAATCAACTGCTCCGCCTTCAGCTCCTTGAGATTTCTCAGCAGCCATTCCAGGAGCAGTAACATCCATTGCTGCACCAAACACCTCAAATCCTCCTCGGAATCCACTTTGCCTCTGCGAATTTCTGAGGTAATCTGCAATTTCCTGGGAAGAATTAAATTTTTTCAGTCCTTGAGAGCCTGATTTTGCATCTAGAAGATCCCTTCCAAGATCAATAGACTCTTTCTTATCCCGCACAGCATAGAGCATGAATGCCATTCCCACTGCAAGCAGGATGATGATAATGCCGACGAATGTGTTTTTCATGCACACCTATACTAGAGTATCTATTTAAACATTGTGAAGACTCCGAAGTGAATTGAAGTCTTAAGCAATTGCCTGAAGAATATCATTCTTAATTTTCAAGAGTGTTTCTAAAGGAATTTCTTTTCTTGGATACGGAGACCAGTTCCCTTGAGGGTTTGGATCAACAAACTCAATACCTTCAAAATTTCTTAGGGAATGATATCTCGGAATAAGATGGGCATGAAGATGAGGAGCCTCGTTTCCTAGAATAGATAGGTTGGGCCAATCATGGTGGTACAGTTCTCGAATAGTCCGATCCCATGCTTGCACAATAGTCATCAATTCTCCAACTTCTTCCAGAGTCATGTCGGTAAATTTTTGAGCATTTTCCCTCTTAGCCCAGGCATAACATCTTCCTAAATACGGAAACTGTCTTTCATGAAGAAAAAGATCCCAAAGTGAGTACACTTTAACTTTAAATTGTTCGTAACTCATTTTAATTTACAGATTAAAAACTATATAAATATTGTAGTGATGGAGAATCATCTTTTTATACCCCTTCTCCCTCCAAAGAAAATGCTCATCCTCGGTATTGACGACGCAGGGCGGGGCCCTGTCATTGGCCCCATGGTCTTAGCTGGCTGTCTCATGAAGGAAGATCTCACAGATCTATGGAGAACAGCAGGTGTTAAAGATTCAAAGCAAGTTCCCAAGAAAAAGAGAGAAGAACTCGCAGAGAAAATCATGAAAGAATCAAAATCTTTCTATGTATCAATAACCTCTGCGTCAGAAATCGACTCCCGGCTGAAATCAGGAATGAACCTCAACCACCTGGAGGCCTTGAAATCAGCTGAAATAATTAATGCCCTCAACCTTGGAGAGATGCAAAAAGAAAAAATCAAAGTAGTTGTTGATTGCCCTTCCCCGAATACTGCTGCATGGAGAAGAACCTTGATGGGATACATTGAGTATCAACAGAACCTTGAAGTCCTTTGCGAGCATAAGGCAGATGTGAACCACGTTGCCTGCTCTGCAGGTTCGATCCTGGCAAAAACATCCCGAGACCATGAGATTGAAAAGATCAAAGCTCTTCTTGGGGTGGACTTCGGTTCAGGATATCCTTCCGATCCTTTTACCCAAAAATTTCTTTCAGAAAACCTCGAGAAATACCGGAAAGAGGGTATCTTCCGCGAGAGCTGGCAAACGTTCAAGACCGAGGAGGATAAGAAGATTCAGAAGAAACTGGGAGAGTTCTAACGTAATAGGAAATACCTTCTTTTTCATCTTTCATCTCAAAAGAGACTCCACTCTGCTCCAAATCTTTGAAAGCAAGAGCCCTCTCCGTATCTGCGATAAGCGTCTCAAGTTTTTTAGCATGCATAAACATTCTCTTAAGCGATTTAGCTTCGTTAAGGTCTGAGAGCACGTCGTTCCAGCTAAGATCAAGGCATACTTTGATTTTCAAAATATCTTCATCTTCTTTATGAAGAAATTCAGCTCTTCTGTCGGCATCCACGCGGTAAAGAATAGTATATCCCATCAACCCTCTCAAGAAACAGGCTTTTTAAAAGTAATGGAAAATCAGTATACTATGAAATCTCATACTGATGATAAGGCCAAAAGAGCCGATCTGGAACCAAACTCAAGAAGTAATGGATAACTGCTCCAGAGGGAAGATTGTTTGTTTGAGCTTGGATATAAGATAATTCTTGGTATGATTTTAATGGAGGTATATTTTTAGTCGGTTGCATAAGCAATGAATGCTAAATCAATCTTTCAACTAACCTCTCTCCATCACAAAATCGATGGGCCACCGCGCCTTAAAAGGCGCGGTTTGTCACAGGCCCTCGATTTTGGGGATGTTCAGAATTGAAAACAAGATTGGCTACTACCGCAGACTAAAGTCTGCGGTTTTCAATTCTGACATAAAAAAAGATAATCCCTCCCAACTTTCTCTTCAAGCTCCTAACAAACAAAAGACAACTCTTAAAACTTTTTAGAAAAATATATCTATTTGGCAACCTTCCTTTACAGCTTCGATAAGTTTATAATCAATGCTTCTCTTGTTGAATTATGAGAAAGGTTATTGCCCTCCTTCTTGTTCTCGGAATCATTTTTGGCACATGGCTCGCTTATCAGAAAGGAGGAGAAAAAAAAGCAGTTGGCGACGTTATTGAGACTAATGAGCAATACACTCTTTCCAAAATTGTCTTCAAGGGAGAAGATGGGAAAGATATCTACGCCCTGTTTTTTGCTCCTAACAAAAAATTGTTTGACATTGTTATAGTCCTTCCTGCTGCTGGAGGAACCAAAGAGTCACGAAAGTGGTATGGCGATCTTTTAGTAAAGATGGGATATGGCTCACTCATTCTCGACCAGCGAGGTGTTGGAGAGACAGGGGGCTATGTCAATTCCCTGGAGCGGGACTTTGCATCTTTCCAGAGGAAAGAAAGAGTGCACCAAATGCTGATGGCTACAGACGTGAGCAATGCAGCGGATTATCTAAAAAAATCAGGAAGAGTGAAAAATTTTGCTGTTCTCGGTGAGAGCATGGGGGGAAGAAATGCGCTCATTGCAGCTGCTCTTGACAGCCGTCTGAAAACAGCCATTATTATTTCATCTGCAGGATATTCGGAAAAAACAGGAGGCCCTGAAGGAGACAAATTTCTTGAATTTATTAATCCTAATTCCTACATAAACAAAATTTCTCCAAGAAGACTGCTGATGCTCCACGCAGTCAATGATAACGTTGTCCCATTGAAAGATGCGCGCGCGACATTTTCTCTCGCCCAAGAGCCAAAAAAATTTCAGGAGTTTTCAGAGAAAGATTGCATCCATGGATATTGCGATCCCATGAGGCAAGAAATCGAAGAGGAATTACATCTGGCATTCGCCTGAATCGAAGATACAGATTTAAGGTTCATAGTGCTTAAAAAAGGCGTTTCTCTTGTTTCACAATGAAAAAAATTGTTGTGATTGGAGGAGGCACAGGTGTTGCTACCCTTCTGAGAGGGCTTAAGGAAGAGAAAGTTGATTTAACCGCTGTTGTTTCCATGGCTGATTCTGGAGGAAGCACAGGAAGACTGAGAGATGAATTTGGAGTGCTGCCTACAGGAGATTTGAGGAATTGTTTAGTGGCTTTGGCAAATGATCCTGTCCAGGAGTGGCTACATCGGTTCAGATTTGATGAGGGAAATCTTGAATACAATGAAGTAGGAAGGCATAATCTTGGGAACCTTATTTTAACTGCGCTCACGCATCGTTATCACGGAGATTTTATGAAAGCAGTCAGGGCAGACCAAAAGATCTTGCGCATACATCCTGACAACCGTGTTTTGCCTGTCACGTTGGCAAACATTCAGTTAAAAATTACATATGGAGATGGCACCGAAGTCGTTGGAGAGGATAAAATAGACAAAGCAGAAAGGGATAGGTTTATTCCTATCAGAACCATCTCACTTCTCCCCCAGGCATATATTTACCGGGAGGCGTCAAAGGCTATCCAGGAGGCTGATTTAATTGTTGTCGGGCCCGGCAGTCTTTATACGAGCATTATTCCTGCTCTTCTCACTCGAGACCCTGATGCTGATAAAGGATATTTTCTTCGTGAATCTCAGGGGAAATTAGCAATGGTTATTAATGTAATGACAGAGCCAGGACAAACCAGTGGGAAGCGCGGCGGTCGTTGGCAAGCAGGAGAGTACATCTACCAGGCAGGGAATTTTGTTTATAATATTGAACAATATGCTGGCAGAAAATTCCATTATATTATCTGCAATACGACAAGGCCGTCTCAGGAGCTTTGCAGCAGATATAATGCAGAAGGCTCTTATTTTGTTGAGCCTCCTGATGTGAAGGATGGCAGGTATGGCAGGTTTAAGGGCAGGTTTATTTTGGAAGATTTGGTATCTCAAAACGAGTTCTACAGGCATGATCCCAATAAGCTCGCTTCAGTCATTATGGGGTTATTGTAAGTGCTCATCCTGTAACCTCCTTAAGAGTAGCCCAAGAAACTATAGCTTTGGGTCGTGGAGGATGTTATAAATTTATAAACTTCAATTTCTTATCGTTTGAAAAGAGTTGTGGAAAAGATTTTTTAGCACAGCCATTTTTTGTAAAAAGAATATGAAAAAAAGGTTTCATTTTCGGTTGCAGAGCAGTCTTTTAAGAGATTTCATCTTGGGAGGGCAGGATGGCCTTGTAAATGTACTCGGCATTGTTTTAGGAATGGCTGCTGCAACCCGGGATATCAGGATTATTATTATCGCCGGGCTTGCTGCGACGTTCGCAGAATCCATTTCTATGGCTGCAGTTGCATATACTTCGATGAAGGCCCAGGAGGACTTTTATAGCGGAGAAATGAGCAAAGAAAAATATCGTCTTCAGCACGAGCCCTTTGCAGAGAGAAGAATGGTTTATGATATCTATCATAGAAAGGGATTTAGAGGATCTTTGCTGGAGAGCATTGTCAAAAAGATAACCTCGAATAAAAAAATGTGGCTTGATGCGCTGATGAAAGAGAGCAATATTCCAAGGACGCAGTACTCTCCTGCTAAATCAGCATTCATCGTCGGGATGTCGGCAATGATCGGCTCCCTTATTCCTGTTTTCCCCTTCTTTTACTTTTCTGTAAATCAGGGAACAATTCTTTCTATCCTCATCTCTGCAGGCGCATTGTTTATTACAGGATCGCTTGAAGGAAAACTCACCTTGAGAAGTTGGTTTAATGAGGGATTCAAGATGATGATTATTGGCATGATCGCGGCATTTGCCGGCTTTTTCATCGGGAAGTGGCTTGGGGTGAATGTGTAATTTGAGGACGAGTCTGTGAAAGACGCCCTCGGGATTTCAACCCATGACTAAATTTCACGTACGAAATGGTGAGTCAGTTTTTTGAAAAGAATTAACATATTTCTTCGACACATGGGTGGATTCGGTAAGATGGGTTGGAAAGAGACTATTTTTTAATGCCCTGGGCTTAGCTAAGGTAGTTCAAGGGGTATCCTTAAAGGCATTTTTCCTCGCATTTCCTAAGGACAAATTCTAGACACATTCTTCCTGCAGGAGGAAGGCCTGTTGCGATCTCAATACATCTCTTGTACGCAGTGATCATCTTTCTATCAGGGGTATTTCCAAAATCATAGATCTTGTCTTTTGCCGTATGATATTCAATGTGCATTTCATTCAAGACCGAGGAGATATGAAGAATATAAACCCTTTCAGCGTCAGCGTTAAAATTGAAAAAGAGAGAGAAGTCGCATCCTTTCAGTTCATAATTTTTTTCACGGACTCTTTTCCATGCCAAAATGGGCTCTTGTTTTGTCATTTTTCCCAGAGATAAAGCGTAAGCACTGCCGGCTCATTCTGATAAATAACATAGCGTTGTGTTTTCACAATATTTCTTGGATTTTCTATGGAAATAATCGTAGTCCTGTTCAGCCCAGGCTTGCCGATTCCATCAAGAAGAGTATTATTCGCTGTCAAGGGTTGGTTAAAAAAGAAGTAATAATCAAATCGTGTATTGAGAAGTCTCTTGGTTTTATTATAATCCTGATTCACAAGATAAAGGAGATCAAGTTTCGTCTGGTTAATTCGATTCCTGTTCGAAATTCCCGGAACTTCAACATGGGTGAGGTTCCAGTTTCTTGGAGAGCCTTCTGAAAGAAGATTGGAAGAGACGAATTTTCCATCATTTTGCATCTCGGTTAAGGCGACCTGGGCATCGTCAGAAAAATTGACAGCATAAACATAGAAGAGGATAATGGCTGAAGTGAAGATGGTAACTCCAATGATCGCGTCCAGGCTCCAGACTTGGGCTTTATGGTTCATTTTATAAGTTCCTGAGAAATTTTCTCCTGATTTTTGTAGTACCATTGAGCAGCATGGCTGTAAGTGGTAAGCCTCGACTCCTTTGCTCTTTTTGGATCATTGATAAGAAGCCAATATGCATAGCTAAAATCTTCAATATATCCTGTGCATATAATAATCGGAACGTATCTAATTTCATTATCTGGAAGCTCTCGGTACTTCTGGTATTCTCGCACGAGAAATTTTGCCTTTCTGACATTGACCTTATGATTTTTGCTGCATCCGTATTGGATAATAGTGCTCAAATCTTTAATAAAAGAGTCGTTAATTTGGCTCACATTATCAAAATCCAAAATTCCAAATAATTTTCGATCTTTCCAGAGGAGATTTTCTGGATTGAGATCACGATGAAGAGGGTATTTTGGTATTTTTTCATAAAAGTTAGTATTTAAGTTTCTTAGAATTTTTACGAGAACTTCAGATTCTCCCATAAAATTTTTTTCGTGAACTCTTAGGCTTTTTTTCTTTAGCCTTTTTCTGAAGTTTACAAGTTCTTTAATTACTGCTTTTTTCATGAGGTCATTTGCTGAATGCTTTCGGTTATTAAAATTTGATTTTTCGATGATGGTGTGATAAGAGCTGATCATCTTTGCAAGTTGCTCTAATTCGGGTCTTTGGAACTGTCTCTTCATTTCTCCTTCTATAAATAAATAAAGCCAAAAGAAGGATCCATTATAATTTATCACGCGTTGATTGTTCTTGGTTTTGATGGAGATGGGAATTTTATATTGAAAATTTTTATTTTTAAGATATTCCAAGTAATCTAGCTCGAAATTTAAGTTCCTCAATTTTTTGAAAGAGGTAACCTTTCTTAGAACAAATCTGCCCTCTTCTGTTTCTATAAACCAGTTGCTATTTACTTCTCCTTTCTCTGCTTCTTTCATGCTTTTCACTCTCCCCAGATCCCAATGACTAAGAATATTTTTCAATTCCTGAATTTTCATCTTATCCATTCAAATACACCACCCCATTACTTTTCCTTATCGTGTTAATGCCTTTTTTCACATCTCCTTGGACATCCTCAACATTCAGCGAGATGGCATTCTGTGCTGTTCTTGCATAGATCCTCGCGTCGGTGATATTGGCCTCATAGGCCTTTCCCTCCAGGTTCAGGGGGAGCCTAAACTCCCGAGAATAGCCTTCGCTTGATTTGCTCGCAAGATTGATTTCAGTCTGGACGTGAAGGGCAAGCTCTTTAAGGAGGAGCGCTTCTTTTTTCTTAGTCAGGTCTGAGAAATTTCCCATGATCACAATTAAGAACATCGTAAGAAAGACAGTGATCACCCCGCCGATAAGAAGAAGCTCGAATGCTGCCTGGCCTCTCCTCTCTGTTTTATGAACTAACTTCAACATGATCTGATTTTGCCTCCAAGATTAATTTTTTAATTCCCGGAGAGCGATTGATGACGCCAGTAATATTCACGCGAGAGTCAAATGCTCGTACCGCCTGCGTTGCTCCTGTCGTGTAATTGACGATGAGCATCGTATCAGAAAGCGTAATGTTATTGACGCCTGCAGGAAGATAGAGCTCAAGGCTTGTTTTTGAGGGTTCTCCTGCGTAAAAGACAGATTCTGCAGATGAAATGAGTTTGCCGGCAAATGCATTGATCTGGTTGTTTTTTATTTTGTCCTGAAAGATTCCTGTATAAAAGTAAGCGATAAGAATCACCGAGGTCACAAGCAAGGTAACAAATCCAACAGTGATCAGATACTCAAGGCTGCTCTGTGCTTTTGTAAGAAAAACAGGACGCTCTTGCGCCGAAGCCTCTTTTTCCTGATAATCGCTCTTTTTTCTCATCTTCATCCTCTTTCGTAAGGTTTATAAAATAAACTAACCTCTCTAAGCTGGGGAAGTTTATAAAGATTGTTAAAAAGTATGGTGAAAATAGAACCGGCGAGTTCTTCGCTGCATCAGGGAAAAAGATGGAGAGGACTATTCTTGCTTCTCGCAGTTATCCTTCTTATAGGGAATATGGTATTATTTTTCTCAGTATATGGATTTCGTCTGGGAAGAGAGGCCGTAGGAAGCTTTCTTCAGGATCTTTCTTCATTTAAGTTTCATGCATTTGCTTTCCTCATAGTCTGGGGCATTATCTTCGGCATGCTCGGAATTGCAGCACAGCATCATCAGATCGTTCAGGAGACGTCGCTTCCTCCTGCTCCAAAAAAAGAAGAAACTCCGCCGCTGAAAAAGGCATTTACAGACCTTGATGTGCTCTACGCAACACTCTTGAAGCAAAAGAGTCTGACGCTGCCGGCTATTGCAGAAATTTTTCATATTGACAAGGAGAAAGCGCTCGAGTGGAGCAAAATTCTTGAGTCCCATGATCTTGCAACCATTCACTATCATGTATTTCGCGATGCAGAGCTTACGCTCAAGGAGGAGCCATGAAGAAAAACATGAAGAAGTTGCAGGAAAGAATCCAGTCTTTACGAAAAAAATATCAAAAGCCGATTTCGAAAAAGGCAAAGAAACAGAGTTCAGGAGAGGAGATTGCGCCTGTCGGCCCGATCATTGCCCCCAAAAGAAGTGATGTTCAGGGAGTTTTGGAGTCTTACAAAATAGAAATAGACAAGGCATCGGTGCAGATTAAAATTGTGAAAGAAGCTGCAGGATTTTTTTATCTTCTCTCGCTGCCCGAGGTGCAGGCTCCTACCCTTGCGTTATTAGACGAGATCCGAAAGGAGATGCTTACAGAGCTGAGTTTTAGCGCCGGGGAGACCGTGGACAAAGAAGGCGTATCTCTCCTGAAAGGAAGATTTGTAGAAAGTGCAAGGAAATTGATCCGTGAGAAGCTGCCCCATGTTTCTTCAACGACTGAAGAGTTCCTGATTGGCCATCTTCTTCAGGAGATGTTGGGCCTTGGGAAGGTTGAGTTCTTAATCAATGACCCGAATCTCGAAGAGATTGTCATTAACAGTATACGAGAGCCTATCCGTGTTTATCATAAAAAACATGGATGGTTGCTTACAAATCTAACTCTGCACTCAGAAGATGAAATTAACAATTACTCAAATATTATTGCAAGAAGAGTAGGAAGGCAGATCACGGTGCTTACTCCTCTATTGGACGCCCATCTGGTTACAGGAGACCGGGCAAACGCCGTGCTCTACCCGATTGCAACGAAAGGAAATACTATTACCATTAGAAAATTCGCGCGAGATCCCTGGACTATTGTCGACCTCATCAATAATAAGACCTGCAATCTTGATGTTGCTGCTTTGATATGGCTTGCTATTGAGTATGAAATGAATGTCATTTTTTCAGGAGGAACAGGATCAGGAAAGACTTCGTTTTTGAATGCCTGCATGCCATTTATTCCTCCAAATCACCAGATTATCAGCATCGAGGATACAAGCGAGCTCGTTCTTCCTGAGTTTCTTTATTGGAGGCCCATGGTTACGAGAACGCCGAATGCCGAGGGAAAAGGAGAGGTAAGCATGCTTGATCTCCTCGTGAACAGCTTGAGAATGAGGCCTGATAGAATTGTGCTTGGGGAAATGAGAAGGCAGAAAGAGGCCGAGGTTTTGTTCGAGGCAATGCACACAGGGCATAGCGTTTACTCCACAGTCCATGCAGATACTGCTGCCGAAACGATTCAAAGATTGACCAACCCTCCCATTAGTATTCCTTCAAATCTTCTGAAAGCAGTGAATCTGAACATTGTGATGTTTCGCGACAGGAGAAGGAATGTGAGAAGAGTCTATCAGGTTGCTGAATTTGTCCTAGGCAAGGACGAAATCACTGCAAACATTCTCCATCGGTGGACTCCTGATAAAGATGAGATTGTAGAGCACGCCGAAAGCGTGAGATTTTTTGAAGACCTCAGCAGGCACACCGGAATGGACGAGCGGGAGGTAGCGAAGGAATTGCAGAAGAAAAAAAATATTATGGGATGGCTGATCCGGAACAATATCCGGTCTCTTCACGAGATCGGGAAGGTGTTCAGTCTGTATTACACGAATGAAAAATCCCTGCTTGAGGCAATCAATAAAAATGACCCTAAAATGATTTTAGGGCAAGGTTATAAGCAGCAAGCAAAATAACTGCTGATCAGGAAAAACCAGAAGACTCCGCTTTGTCAAAAACCCTTGGTTTTTGAGCACTTCAAAACCAGAGGTTTTGAGAGCTATCAGAAAGCAAAGCTTTCTGAAGCCATCAGAATTCCTTGTGGAATTCTGAGGTTTAATGCGGAGATGAATAGTGGTTTTTCGTGACTTCATCATCGAAGATGATGAGAGCTCTCAGAAATGCTTTTTGCATTTCTGAAGCTTCAAAATCTATGATTTTGAGAGCTGTCAGAAGCTTTGCTTCGGAAGGCTTAAAAATTTGCTATGGAAAAAATCTCCGAACAGACTTCGCCATGTCAAAAACAGATGGTTTTTGAGCACTTCAAAACCAGAGGTTTTGAGAGCTATCAGAAAGCAAAGCTTTCTGAAGCCATCAGAATTCCAAGGAGGAATTCTGAGGTTTATGGCGGAGTCGGAGATTTTGCAAATTTTTATGATCTTAGAATGAGTTAGTAACATGAAATTCAAAATACCCTTTACCCTGCTTCCTGTTGAAGAGTTGAAGAGAAAGGCAAAGCCTTTCCGCAGTGTTATTCAGATAAAGAAAAGAAGCTTCCATACTCTTGAAGAGAATCTGAAAGCAGCTTCAGTTCCTTTAAGCAAGGAGGAATATCTTGCGATTTGTTATCGAACAGCAATTTTCTCTTTTATTTTTTCTTCCCTCATTGCAGGGATTGCTTTCTTTTTTTTCATTAAAGATTACTATCCTCTTGCAGCATTGGTGCCTTTTGCCTTCGTAGTCTTTATTTTCTTCAAGCAGATTTCTTATCCAAAAATATTTATGGTGCAGAAAATGAGGGATATCGAAAGAAATCTTATTCCCGCAATGCAGGATATTCTTGTTCAGCTGAATTCAGGCGTTCCCCTTTTTGATATTCTTGTAAATATCTCAAGGGGAGACTATGGGGAGGTAAGCAAGGAATTTATACAAACCGTAAAAGAAATCAATACAGGAAGGCCTCAAATCGAGGTGCTGGATGAGCTTGGCGAAAGGAACAGCTCCCTCTACTTCAGAAGGGTGCTGTGGCAGATCAGCAACGGCATGCGCGCAGGAAGCGATATGTCTGTGGTGATTAAAGAAGGCATTGAAAGTCTGAATAAGGAGCAGGTTATTCAGATCCAGAATTATGGCTCTCGGCTTAATCCCATTATTATGTTTTATATGCTTATGGTGATCATTATTCCATCGTTGGCAATCACGTTCTTTATTATTGTATCCTCAATGATCAAGCTGGGAAGCACGCCAATTATGCTCTTCTTTATTTTTATCTTTATCGGGGTGACTCTTCTTCAGGTGCTTTTTTTGGGAATGGTAAGAACCAGGAGGCCCAGCCTGATCTAAAATGAGAAACCTCTTTACAGAGAAATATTATGCAAATATCCGGCTTGCAGGCATTGAAGTCCCTCCTGAAAAGTACCTGAAGATCCTTGCTATAAGAATCTCTTTCGTTTCTCTTTTCTTTGCAGTTCTTTATAGTGTCTACTCTATCTTCGCTCAAGGGTTTTCTCTACTAAAAATCTTGATTGCCCTCATTGTGATTTTTTTGGTCTTGCAGGCTTTTTTTTATTTTCGCCTCTCTTTGAGAGCAAGCTCGCGCATTAAGAAAATGGAGCTTGTTTTTCCTGATGTGATCCAGTTGATGGCCTCAAATTTGCGTGCAGGGATGACAATTGACCGGGCGTTTGCGTTAAGCGCAAGGCCTGAATTTTATCCTCTGGACAGGGAAATTAACCTTGCTGGGAAGGATATTGCAACGGGAAAAGATATCGCGCTTGCGTTTAAAACCATGTCGAAAAGAGTTGGATCAGACAAAATTGCGAAGACGATATCTCTCATTATTTCAGGAATCAGAGCTGGAGGTAATATTTCTCTTCTCCTGGAGCAGACCGCCTCGAATATGAGGGAAAAAGAGTTTATTGAGAGAAGAATTTCCGCAAATGTCTTAATGTATGTTATCTTCATCTTTTTTGCAGTTGCCATAGGGGCTCCTTTGCTCTTTGGCCTTTCTTCTATTCTTGTGGAGATCCTGATCAAAATCATCGGGAGCTTGCCTGCTGACAGCGCTACCGCAGGGCTTCCTTTTACCCTCTCGAAAGTGAATGTGAGCCCGGTTTTCGTGACGTGGTTTTCCATTCTTTTCATTTTTGTCACCGACAGTCTTGCTTCTCTTATTCTTGGCTTGGTGAACAAAGGAGAAGAAAAAGCAGGGCTGAAATTTGTTATCCCGCTTCTTCTTTTGAGTTACGGCATTTTCTTTCTTGTGAGATGGGTATTGAGAAAATTCTTGGTTCAGAATTTGAGCTTGGGTGTATAATCCCTGAATTTAAGAATATTTCTGGCAAACCGCAGGTTTAGCCTGTAAATAATGTCGTCTCCGAGGGCAATGATGAGAAAGCTAAAGGTCTGTGTATAGGGGGAATTGTCTAAATGATCTTAACATCTTCTTAAAACATCTTCATGAATGAGGCTCCCTATTCTTCTAAAGCATCATCGACAGAACTTGCCAGGGGGTTTTCAAAATCTTTGTTGATTTCCTGGGCCCTTTCTTCTTTTTGTATCTCTTCTTTTAGGGTTTTCTCAACTTTTTCATTGATTTCTCTTTCGAGTTCATCGAGTTTTTGGGATTCTTCTGTTTTTATCTCGCCCTGCGTGGCTTCAGGGTGCTCCTCTTCCAGTATATTTTTTGGCCTTTGTTTGAGATAGTGCTTGTAAAGCCAGATGTAAATCTCGTTGAAATGCGCTTCTTGCTCTACGCGGATTCTCTGCTGGACATCAAGATGAAGGATAGGAAGGAATCCTGCAATTTTTTCTATTTTATCTTCTCCGACGATGGTTGAGTAAGGGATGCGATCTTCTGCTTTTTTTGAGAAGGTGAGAACTTTTGCATACATTTCCCGGATTCTTTTGGAAACGCTGGGTTTCCCCCTCGGGAAGACAACTTCCGCTTCTTTCATGACTTGTTTGTACAAGATTTCACGCTTAATTCTCCGGGATTCTGTGGCAATGGCTTTGTTCAACGCCTGCATAAGCTCCTGGAGAGAGACTTTCTTGAATCTGGGAAGAGGAGTTTTTGGATAAATGACAGGGAGTTCGTTCTCGTCTATCTGGATTCTTTCGAGAGGCTTGCTTTCTTTCTCCTCTCGGCCAAAGAGGATTTCGTCAATGCTTCTAATGTATTTGTTCAGGAGAATTTCTGATTTGATTCTCAGGAGAAGGGCTGCTGCAAGGAGAATTTTGCTTGAGACAAAGAAGTTTGCTTCCTCAAGCTGCCGTATTTTCTCAAGGTATTTATGGGAGAGAAGGGAAAGATCAATATTCCATGGATCAAGCTGTTCAGTGTTGATAAGGTCGTAAATAAGAGCCTGCCAGCTGATTTCATTTGAGGTAAGCAATTCATAGACCTGCTCATTGCCGAACATATGATCCATCTTTCTTCCTATCTCTTTTTTCTGTATATGAGGATTTAGACGGAGGGGTTAATAAAGGTGATGATGGAGCTTTTTATGGGCGATCAGTGGAATCAGCAGAGTCATTCTCCTGGTTCATGAGCAAGATATCTTTCAAGAAAGTTTTGATCGTCGACTATGGTCTGATGCAATGTACGGCCTCCTCCGCATCCTAAATGTTGAGTTTTCCTCGGCGTTTACCTAAGAAAATGGGCGAGTATTTTCACGCTCCATCTGAAGAATGGAGATAGCCTTACTCAATTCTTGAATTGCTTCTCATTTTCTCTGGAGTGTCGATTTTCTGTCTTTCATACGGTTCCCTATATGTTTAACTTAAAAACCTTTTTTTAACCTCTATTTCATCTGGAGCTGATAGATATGAAGATGTTTATAAGTGCAAGCACGAAAACTCCAGACTTCGGTCTCCAGAGAAGTGCGTCCTGTTCAGTTTTAGGGCAAAATGCACAGGAAACCACGACCTTTAGGTCGTGGAGGACTTCATGCTTGTCAAACTTTTTATAGAGGAACATCATTATTATCCTCTGGGCATGGTCAGACTCTTTTTGAATTTATATAGTATTACTCTTAAGGTATATCTGATTTGGAGAAAGATTTATATACTTTGGACTCTTATATTCTTTGTAATCGGGGACGGTTAGAAAAGTTAGACTAAGTGGACATAAGGATGGTGATGACGCGCATGACTCTGATTTCTTGATTTTGAAAAAATACAAGAATCAGTTATATGAAAGATAAAATCGAAAGATTTAAATACCACCCTTTACATAGATCATTATCACCTCTTTTTCCCCAGAAGAGGCGATTCAGCATCTCTTTTGACTCGCTGGAGAGCCTCTTCGAGGGTTTAAAAAATTCGTATAATCTCGATTTCTTCTAGATTAGAGGAACTTTGCAGGTTTTTACAAACAATAAGAGTATAAAAGTTCTCTTTGTGATTTTCACGAAGAAGTTCGGTTTATCGATGATAATTGAGGTGGAAAAAGGCGATTAAGATTCGTTTAATTGTTTAGTTTGTTAAACAAAATAAATTCGTTTAATAAACACTTTAGTTAAAAATTCGTTTTAATTAATTGTATATAAACTATATACCTCGGGAATTGACAAGGGAAATTGTTAGTTAGCTCGTTTCATAATCATTCGTTTAAATTTTAATTAAAATTTTAGTTTGAAAATAAACGAACCTTTTTAGGTTCGTTGTGTGGTTTTACGCCATTCCTTTTTTAAGGTCTGGCTCCACATTTTTTAATATATTGATATGGTTTATGCCATTTCCTGTTTAGGATCTGGCTCCATATTCTTTAATTTTTTTGATATTTTTAAGAATTTTTAGAAACTTTTTATGATTCTGGCTATGGCTTTTTATTAATTAAGAGAACTTTAAGAAGATATCTTTATAGTCTAGTTTTAGCCTAGTTTGGCTGATAATTTTTATTTAAACGAACTATCTTAACTTTAGTTTTTGGTAGATTTTTTTGATTAAAGAGAACTTAATCCTCGATGGGAAAAACAAAGCAATACATTTATATAGTTGATTTTATGAGAGAGTTTATGGCAAAGAAAAACATTAAACCCTTATTTTCGTTATCATGCAAGGACATTGGATCAGACGATTGCGGTTTTTCAGTGACGACGCATAGCCATGAGGAAGTCAAGAAAGCTATGTTTGCTCATGCGAACTACGCCCATCCAGAAAAGTTAAAGGGAATGACAGATGTCCAGAAGCAAGGCATGGCGAAGATGATGGACGATATGCTGAATAAGCAGGAATAAATTTCAGTGCTTAAAGAAGATCTTTCTAATTTTATGCAAAGTTATTTAAATACCTAAAACTTTAACTTATTATAAAAATGGTTATTGAAATTTCAATTAATTACTGGGCTGTTCTCACTGCAGGTGTCGCTTCTTTTGTTCTCGGTATGATCTGGTATGCTCCTGGAGTTTTTGGTAATGCCTGGATGCGCTTGGGCAAATTTTCTAAAGAAAGCATGGATGAGGCTCGCAAAAAAGGCATGGCATGGCGCTTTTTAACCATGTTTCTTGGCTCCCTCTTGATAGCATATATTCTTGCTCATTTTGTTCAATATACCAGCTCTATGACCTTTGCAATGGGCATGACGACAGGTTTTTGGGTCTGGTTAGGTTTTGTCGTTCCAGTTTTAATTGGCAGTGTTCTCTGGGAAAACAAGCCTTTTACTTACTATTTGATCAATGCTGCATTCCATCTGGTTTCCTTGCTTGTCATGGGCGGGATTCTTGCAGTGTGGAGATAGTTTCAATCAATAAAGTATAGGGGCTGGACGTCAGATTTTTCTTTTCATCTGAAGAATGATTTTATCCAGTTGATAAATTTCTGAAAAATATTCAGATTTTTCTCAGGGTAAGCTGGTGAAGGTAATGATAGAGAACATTTTTCTTGGTATTCTTTTACGCACTTTCCTGATTCCTCATAGATTGGGAGATATTCACAATTTTCTTTTTTGATCGGCTGAGGTATTTGTGGGCAGGCTTTTTGAGTGAATGCGATAATAAACTTAAGACTATCACCAATTCCTGAGGCACTATTTATCCCTTCTCCCAGGTAATTATCTGCTGTGAGAAGTGTGAATCTCTTTCCTTCAACAGTATGTGACTGATTGATTGCTAAAGTAAATTCCTCTTTGCCTAAGGCAAAATTGACGTTAACTTCGCAGAAATAACTATTGCAAGTTTTATTTTTTCCAGGAGTTATTGTAATTCTCTGGTCTTGATAGAGGTATTGAGGAAGAAAATCTGAGTTGATAACCAGATATTTAAGATCTCCAGTTGACGAGAATATCCCTAGGAGTCCATAATCGCAGACATGGAGGGGAGGGCCTTTTATGAGAAGATCGCCTTTTTCAATCATTATTCTTTCGAAGGTTTCTCTTGGCAGGGATGTCTCATTGAGGTACCAGACGTTTTCAGGAATTTCTAGGAGGGCTTGATTGTTTTGATATTGCTTAATGATATTGTTATATGCATCTATGCTGTAGGATTTATTTTGAATAATTTGTTTTGGTTCAAAAGTATAGACCTTCTCCAGAATCAGTTTAACATCATATCGTCCTTCTTGTATGTCTTGTATTGTTCCAATTCTAGGGACTGTGGGGGCGCATGAAAGGGCTGACCCATAAGGGATAAAAAGAAAAATCAGCGTCAAGAGAGCAATTTGTTTGTGCATTGACAAATGAAAGTCTTGTTATTTATAAATCCTCTGAAGACTTCAATTGTCTTTGACATATCTTTATAATTCTGTGATTCTTATCTTTTAGATGAAAAAGGAAAAGAAATTTATCCTTCATCCTAAAGTGCGGATCGGCCATGTACATCTTAAAGTAAGTGGCCTCGATCGAGCCTTGAAATTCTATCAAGATATTCTCGGTTTTGAAATTACCTCTCAGTATGGAGATTCTGCTATCTTCCTATCAGCAGGAGGCTATCATCATCACATTGGATTGAATACCTGGGAAAGCAAAGGTGGAAAACCTCCCGAAGAGAGACATACAGGATTGTATCACTTCGCCATTATTTTTCCTTCTCGCCAGGAATTGGCAAAAGCGGTAAAAAGATTGCAGGATGCCAAATATCCTCTTGAGGGAGCGTCAGATCACGGAGTTTCAGAAGCTGTTTATTTGAGAGACCCTGATGAGAATGGTGTGGAGCTGTACTGGGATAGACCAAAAGAGCATTGGCCTAAGGATAAAGATGGAAAATTAATAATGGTCACGAAGAGCTTAAATATTCAGAGTTTGTTGGATGAATTGAAATGAAAAGGGCTTTTATTATTCATGGATGGGATTTTAATCCAAATATGAATTGGTATCCCTGGCTAAAGAAAGAATTAGAAAAGAAAGGATATGGAGTCGTAGTTCCTATCATGCCTCATACCTCCAAGCCTAAAATAGATGATTGGGTCTCGCATGTAAAGAAAGTCGTCGGGAAATTAGACGATCAAACGTATTTTGTTGGGCATAGCATGGGATGTCAAGCAATAATGAGATATTTAGAAAAAGAAAATTACCTGGGGAAAGTTGGAAAAATAGTATTTGTTGCCGGATGGCTTAAGTTAAACAATTTAGAAGGTAAAGAAGTTGAAAATATAGCTAGACCTTGGTTAGAAACACCCATTGATCAGAAAAAGCCAGAAGACTCCATTTTGTCAAGAACCACGCCATGGTTCTTGAGCACCATCAGAATTCTCATCAAGAATTCTGAGGTTGAAAATGGAGATGAATGGGGGCTTTTTGTGAGCTTAAAAATTCGCTGTGGAAAAGATCTCCGAACAGACTTCGCTATCCATCGCGGAGTCGGAGATTTTGCGAATTTTTATGATTTTAATAAAGTCAAAGAAAAGACAGGCCAAATTACCATATTTCTCTCGAGTAACGACCCTTACGGCTATTTAGAATACAATTTTCATATGTTTAAGAAAAATTTAGGGGCAAAAGTTATTATCCTAAAAGATAAAGGGCATTTCACAGGAGATGATGGAGTAACTCAATTAAATAATATTTTAGAGGAACTCAATGAAAACTAAATCCCTCAAGCAAACCATTGTCTTCAAAGCATCTCCAGAAGAGGTATATGATGCATTGATGGATTCAAAGAAGCATTCTGCCTTTACAGGAGACAGTGCAAAGATTAGCAGAAAGATTGGAGGGAAGTTCACTGCGTATGGTGGATATGCTGAAGGAAAGAATATTGAGTTAATCAAAGGAAAGAAAATTATCCAAACGTGGAGAGCGAACGAATGGCCTTCGGGAGTTTATTCAAAAGTTACTTTTCTCTTTGAAAAGAAAAAAGAAGGAACAAAGATGACCTTTATCCAAGAAGGAGTTCCTGAAGAATTTTATGAAGATATCAGGCAGGGCTGGATCGATTTTTACTGGAAAAAAATGCAGGAGATTTTTGAATGGTGAACATGAGGAAAGTCACTCTGGTCGCTGTCATTTTACTTCTTCTCCTTGGAACTTTCCTCTATTTATTATGGGGAAAAGGAGCTGGATCTTTGAATTCTTCAGAGAAGATTCATCCTCTTTTAGGTTATCCTTTTAATTTTTCTCTTGGACAAACTGCCGTGATCGAGGATACGAACGATCCTTCTGGGAAGAGTTTCCATATTACTTTTTTAGATGTGCTGGAAGATTCAAGGTGCCCAAGTGATGTTGTTTGTGTGCAGCAAGGAAGAGCAGTCATCTCTGTGAAGACAGAAACTCGCGGAATAACTTCGTATTACAATCTTACGCAAGAGAAAAAAGGAGACCCTGTTCTTATTGATATTCATGCAACGACAAGATTTATCGATCTTTTTCCTTATCCTGTTTCAACAAGGAAAATTGAGAAAGATGAGTATGTTGCTACGATCGTTGTCGCGCATGCTTGATTTTAAAATCTGGGTTTGATACCCCGTAGCTTGCTGCGGCAGATTTTAAACCTTCAAAACTTCAAAAGCCCTGCTTTTGATAGCTATCAGAATTCCATGAATTCTAAAGTCTATAATTTTGAATGGCCATGAAAAAATATCTATTTTTTCTTGGAGACAGAAATTGTTGGTCGCGAAGCGAAAAATTTCGCGGGAATACCCCGTAGCTTGCTGCGAGGGTAGCGAAACCGCGAAAACATAAGTTTTCGGGGCGCAGAAAATATTTTAATATTTTCTTGGTTTTAGACAATTTCTTTATTAGAAATATTTTTTTAGTTTCTCAAATGCTTCGTACGCTCTTGTGGTATCTCCTTCATGGGTCGCTACCATGCACTCAATACACGTTGATAATGCTTCAAGATGAGATGGAGCGTTTTTTGCAAGAGCCAAGATAAAAGGGGCAGTTTTCTCCATAGAAGATCCTTTAAAGAATTCATGGAAATTACTTGCGGCAGAGATCTCTTCATAGGAGCTGCCTTTTCTTACGGCATCGAGAAAACATCCTACGAGATTGTAGAGTTCTATTCGTGCATCTTGCGCAGAGTAATTTTTGATGTTTCTTGTGTAGCGAGGTTGTTTTGCGCCTCGGAGTTGCTTTTCGCGTTGTTGTTGGGCGTATGCTTCCATATATTCTTTTGCTAGATATTCGAGACGATCTTTAATTTGCATTAAACCTGACTCGCTCAGATCTGCAAGAGGACCTCCATGAATAATATCTCCTGAGACCCATTTATTATCACCGAAATCGGAAAAATGTGTGAGTATGTACCAGAAATTTGGGTTCTTTATTTCAAATGGGTGAGCATGGGATTGGGTGAATATTTCATTGATATAGGGGAATTCTTGGATATAGGTTTCAAGGTCTTTTTTTTGACCAGCATAGACTGCTGGATAGACGGGGAGAGTGATTGCAATGGAGCTGTCTAAAGAATTGATCAAATCAGGAGCAAGATCTAGATAAAACAGGGCTTTCCCTTCTAATTTCTTTTCATTTCCTTTCTTGAATGTGAACATTTTTTTCTGTTTTAATTTTTTGTATGTAATTTACGGCATATTTTTGCATATTCTGGGAATGCTGAGAAAAAATTGATTAACTCATGGTATAAAAATCTTTGTTTTTGGAATTTTAAGATGATTGATTAACTCGAAATACTATAATTTATATTGCCTTATGCATTGAAGAAGGAGTTACAAAATTAACTCACTTTCGCTAAGAACTCAGTATAATGGCATTTGCCACAGTAGGCTCTGTCTTTTGTTACTGCGAGAAAAATTCCTGCGCCGCATCTTGGACAGTTTTTATCTCTGACAAGAGCAGTCCCCTGAATTTTGTATTTCTGGTATTTCTTGCTAGAAGGCTTGTTCTTATTTTTCTTCTTTCCTTCTTTTGCTTTTTCTGCCATTTTTGAGCGTTTTTAAAGAAATAATGCTATCTCTTCACTTGCTTATTTTTTCTTTTCCTCCTTTTGAGGAGTTTCCTTCGATTTTTTTTCTTTTTTCTTCGGTTCGAATCTTGCCTTGTGCTCTTTTGAGTGATACACCTTTGCATGCACTCTGAACGTGCTGCTGCCGAAATTTGCTTTAATCAGGTCTACGACAATACTCTCTTCATCTTTGCTCATCTTTTCTGCGATGATCTTTGCTACCTCATCAAATGAAGGATTTTTGACGCTTTCTAGATCTAATTTTAATTCATCTCTTCCCATAAGAGGATTTTCTTTCTTTTCAATGATTTCCATTTTATTTTATCTTAATTGCATACGAGCCGGGTTTTTTGATGTTGATTTTTTGGGCGATTTCTGATTTTTCAGGATCAAGGATGACAACTCTTCCTTTGAATTCTACTGTGGATTCCTTGGACCCGCATTCAGGGCACTTATCTCCCTCATAAATTACTTTACAGTTTTTGCACGCTTTTTTTGCCATGTTATTTTTCCAGAAGATATAGTTTATTTTCCTTTTCTTCAATCTGAAAAGATCTTCCATTCTCTAGAGTTATTGTGTCTAGGCCAGATTTTCCGTCGCTATCAGAGAGTCCCTTGATTTGAAGTATATTTTGTTCTTTTATGGGCGTAATCTTTGTACGAGGGTTATAAGCGGAAGATGCCATTACTAAAGCAACGGTTATGAATCCTCCTGCCATTATGTAGTCGATATTTCTCATTCTTTCTTCTTCTCCTTTTTCTTTGTTTCTGCTTTTATAGGTTTTTCTGTTTTTACATTTCTTTTCTTGTCTGCTTTGATCCATTCCAAGCTTCCCAGGCCAGGCTGGCGCATGGTGAGACCGATTTTTGGCTCAGATCCCTTGAAAGAGATTGCGACAATTCTGGCGAGGCAGAGATCTCCTTTTTTGAGGGATCTTTTTGTGGTTTTTCCGACTAATGCTCCTGATTTCGAAAAGCTTACATAATCCTCCATAGTCTGGGAAATATGGATCATGCCCTGCATTGCCCCCATCTGAAGGAATGCGCCAAAACCAGCGATTTCATTGACTGTGCCGTAGACCAGCTCCTGCAGTTCTGGCTTCCAGACTAAGAGCTTGAATATGGATTTGTAATAGGCTGCGCCGTCGCCGGGGATGATGATTCCCTCTCCAACAGAAGTAACTTCAAGGACTGCTATGACTTTTCCAAAATCTTTACTGAAGTAATCAGCATAGGTCTCTTTGAGCTGCTTCTCCACTGCTTCAGCAGTAGGGAGTCCAAAGAGCTTTGGCTCAACACGGATGTGGTCTTCGATAGTGGTAAGATAAAACATTTGGGGCAAGAATATTCTTCAAGGTTTATACTGAACCTATTAAAAGTTGATTTTTAAACTTTACTACTCTCCAGCCAGGTCGCTTAGCACTTCGTTTACGACCCATTCTGGGATTTCTTTCCCAATGTATGCTGCAAGATCAATGCCTTTTAAGTAGCGTCTCGATTCAGGCAGATAATATTGCTTCTCACTTCTTTCTTGATCACTTTGATTGATCACTCTCTTTTTCCTGTAATTATCTTGCGGTATTCCTGACTCCAGCGTATTATCTCCCATTTCTAAAGTCGTTTAACAACCTTTATAAATTCTTATTTCTCCTTTCTCTTGTGCTGGGATGGCCCAATGGTACGGCGCAGGTTTGCTAATAAAGATTTTATAAAAAGAATCTTTAATCAAGAAATACTCTTGAGGGATTCGTCTTCCTTATGCAAAGTTAAGAAAAGAATTTGGTAAAGAACCTGTTTCCTCACGGATATCCGGGTTCGATTCCCGGTCCCGGCGTAATCCTTTTTATGACATTAAAGGGATGTTTAAAAAAATCTTGTTGAGATCACGCAACCAGCTTAAGTTCGGTCAGGGCGTAATACCATCTTGGCACTTTAGATAGATGCCTTTATCAAGAATAAATATTGTTAAGACATTTGTCCCTTTCATAATTTCCCTTGGTTTTGTCGCAAAGTTCTGCATTTTTTGTTTGAGCAGCAATTTTACTGTAACATTCATTTCTTTCCTTATCACTTAAAACTTTAATACATAATTCAGAATCATCAGTTTTAATTGCAACGTCCTTAAGACATTCATAAATTCCAGAATTTCCATATATCTTGATGCATATTTCAGAATCTTCTATGTCTAATGCCAGTGTATGATAACATTCATTCCTATACTTTTCACCCACAATTTTAGCACATAATTCAATGCGTTCATTGCCCTCTGTCGTCTTAATTATTTCTTTAGAAAACAAAGAAGTATACACAAATACTATACCAAGAAGTATAATTCCTAAAATGATTATCACAACTTTTTTCATTAAATTAACAAATAAACGAGGTTAATAAAGTTGATTAAATCTTGTGCTTAAGGCAGCCTTAAGAATAAGAGAAGATATTTAAGCTTTGGAATTCTATAACTACTGACAATAAAAAGCTCATTAAAATCACACAACCGATTCTATCTCGGCTGGGGCGTATGCCACTTATGTGATTTCTTGGGGTTTTTGGAAAAAACCCTGCAAGGTCACACGAACGGCTCAAGTTCGGTCCCGGCGTGATACCATTCCCTGCATTTTCAATGGATGTACGAGGCATCTATGAATATGACCCTAAAGGTTAAAATTTTCTTTTAGAATTCATTAAAATATACGAGAACGAAAAAACAAATGTTCTCAGGAAAAAAAGGTTTATGAGTAAAGCTTGAGGCTACTAGAATTTCTTGTGATTCTTATAGCACTCTCTGCAGTACACAGGTTTTCCTTCTGTAGGCTTGAAGGGAACTTCGCATTCTTGCTTGCAATCAGAGCATACTGCCTTATGCATCTCACGAGGACCAAAGTCTCTGAATCCGCCGCCGCCGCGATCTCCTCCACCAAATCTGTTCATTTTTTTACCTCCCTGGATTTACTTAAAAAATGCTGAGTGTTGCAGGAAGAGCACTTATATCTTCTTGTTGTCCTCGAATCAGATGCTCTTCCAAACGGGAAGTTGATTCGTGTTACTAATTTAGCTTCTGAGCCGCACTGGCAGGAAATAGATCTCCTGAGAGGCTCTTTTCTTTGAAATCTTCTATTATTCATTTTTCTCCTAAACTAAGATCCCAGAAGAATATCATTTCATTCCAAAACTTGTTGTTTAATACTCTAAGAATTCAACCTTAAAGATAGAATGGTAGAGATTTATGGCTTTAAAAAGGTTTCTGTTACTCGGTACTTCCTCGGGATATATGAGAGAATAACCTTCATACTACTCAATCAATGAAATCTCCCTGCAATCTCCTAAACCGACGATATTCTATTATTTCTTATGTGCACAAGAACATATCTGCTTATTGACAAGGTGTAAGACCTCCCGATAACTTAACTATATCCTGTTACTCTCTCAAACACTTTTCCGTTTTTAGCTGATATTCTCGAGATTTTCTTCTTTTTGAACTTTCTCAAAATCAGGCTGGAAGCAGCCTTGCAGACTTTTCAGGAAACTCCTTGATGCTTCTATTAGGAATAGTGAAAATTTCAGGAAACTCCTTGATGCCTTTGATAAGCATCTGCATACTTCTTAAAGTAGGCATCACTTTTTTTCCCGATGATAAGGAGGCCGCGTTGATCTCGAGGGAGCTTTCTTCCTTCAGGAGTCTTGATATCTCCAAAAGGGACGCTGTGCAATTTCTCTCCAGAGGCGAATTCAACATCTGCGCCCCATTGGTGGGCGATCCATGCAGCAGCAAGCGCGTCAATAGTTTGGGCATTTCTTTTGAGGTATCCCGGAATCCTGCCATTTGTTACATAGAGAACAGCTTGTGTTGCAGAGTAGATATCTCTCACATAGGGCACTTCTTTTGGAAGTCCTAATTTTTCTGGAGGATCTACAAATGAAGCAGAGTATTCCTGCCTTGAACATTGCGGAGCCGTTTCTTTTGACAAAGGAGTTATTTCACCCGATCTTTTTATTTTTGCAACCTTTTCATGGTTTGCAATAATGAAGAATTCTAGGGAAGGATAGTAAATGATAGAGAAGACAAAAACTCCTTGATCACACGTCTTTCTTTCAACAACACTTGTTATGATTCCATACTCTCTGATTTTGCCTTGAGCGTAAATAAACGTTCCATCAATCGGGTCAATTTGCACAAGATATTCTGCGCTTTCATCATTTTCGTAGAAGGATTTTTGCACAGGGGTAGGATCGTTTATTCTTTCCTCAACACTGATCGCAACTTGGGGGAAGGATTTGTAGAGATGGTGCAGGAGTGTCTCTTGGTTCTCAAGATCAGTCTCTGTGAGCGCCTCTGCAGCAGGATTGGCGTAGGGAGCTTCAATCTTTTTATCGCGTAATCTCTTTGCAACACCGAAATTTTTTGCAGTTTTCTCTCCTGCTTCTGCCATTCCCTCCATGAGAACTTCCTCGAGCTTTCTGAGGTTCATGACTCCAGAAATACTTTTCCTATTTAAAGATAGTGATGCTTGGAGTATCTCCGATGAGCAACATTTTGATGAAGGAGAAATCGCCCCAAGATAAGAGTGCATTGAAGAAGCGATCTCAATGAATGGTCGTCCGAAGGTTCTTCCCTAAAAGATATCGGAGATACTCGCTTGAATATCTTGCCTAGGCTTTGCGTGAATATTCACCCTACTTCGCTCGAGCGAAGTAGGATAGTCTCCAGAAATTGTGAAGAATAATCCTGGTTGTAATCTGCGTGAACCTGCAAGCATATCTCACTTTGGTTACGACGCCAAACACTCTTTTGAAAGAAGAATGAAAGCTCTCGCAATGAGACCGTTGATGATACTCCTTAAGCCAAGCGTATACATCCCAGAAGAATTCCAGGTACATGAATTTCCACGCAAGACTGCCGTTCATATCATTAATCTTTTTAGGATAAACGTAAGGAGTCATCAAAAGCTCCTCGATCTCAGCTACTAAATCTCGATCATTAAATCCTGCATCTAATCTTAGTGAGTC
>Ga0209514_10002214_pt1 | contig 30775 bp, 25 predicted proteins | sample Subgrocontami58m_FD_187452 | JGI IMG/M metagenome (GOLD analysis project Ga0209514, IMG submission 187452) | Subsurface groundwater microbial communities from S. Glens Falls, New York, USA - GMW37 contaminated, 5.8 m (SPAdes) (version 3) | ecosystem: Environmental > Aquatic > Deep subsurface >...
GCATAGGTGTTAAGTTAAGGACTCTAAAAATATCACTAAGGGGTTTATTCAAAATAACATGAACAAGTTTGTTGTCCGACATTTTAAAGATCAGGCACTCTCAGGGCTAAAGCCCATCCCCGATCCGGGTCGAGGACAGGATTCAGATAAGACCGTCATTAACCCCAGCCATAAGGCTGGGGTTAATGGGTACACGTCCTACCGAGGCTTTAGCCCTGATGTCACAGCAATATGAACTTGTTCATGTTATTTTGAATAAACTCCTAACTGCTTATTATTACATCCCGGAGAGGGAGCAAATCTGTAGCGCAGGCTTCCAGCCTGCCAGCTTTCTTTTATTTTGCTTCATGCAGGCTGGAAGCCTGCGCTACTTTTTATGCAACCATTGCTTAACTTAACACCTATGCCCTAAAGGGTCGCCCTACTGTTGCATGAAAATTCCTTTTGCGGGTTCAAGTAGGGACACGGCGCACCGTGTCCCTACTTGAACCCGGAGGTTTATGTATTTCCGGGCGTTGTGACTGTTCAACTGGGTATCGTTTGTTCAAACTACAGGGTTCAGGTTGCAAACCTGAACCCGCCCGATTGGTAGGAGCCGTCTCCCGACGGCGATTGCCGACGCATGACGGTATACATGCGCTCAATCGCCAACAGGAGTTGGCTCCTACCAAAAATATTGAAATTTCCGGACATAAAATTAGATTATCTTCGGCAACGACTTTTAGCTCTTTCCAAGAAAGAGGAGCCGGGTGTGTGTTGCGGAAAACTTACACACCCCTTTATTCCCTCTTTTTAGAAGGGAATCAAAAAATAAAATTCCTGAACATCGAATAAAAAGGCTATACGATTATGAGCAATAAAGACAACCACATTTCCCGCAGGGATTTCTTGAAACACACCGCCCTTGGCGTCGTTGGCGCAGGCATAGGCGTTAACGGTTTGAGCAATCTGCACGTTGCCCTTGGCGCAGATGGGCAAATGTCCTCTTTTGACAGAAGTCGTGTTATTGCCGTTAAACGAAGCGGGATTATGAAGGATGGCAAACCTGACCAGCAGATTCTCCAAAACATGATGGACGAGGGGATGTTCACCCTCACAGGGAAGAAAACGACCGCGGAGGCGTGGCGCACATTCTTTACCCCCGAAGACGTCGTGGGAATTAAGGTCAATCCAATTGGGGGCGTAAAACTGTCCACACGGCAGGAGGTGGTTCATGCAATTATTCGTGGTCTGGTATCCGCAGGGGTAAAGGAGAACAATATTATCATCTGGGACCGCTTCAGTTATCATCTGATTACCGCCGGTTTCCCTGCAAATCACGGGAGCAGCGGGGTTCGCAGCTATGGCACTGAATCGGCGGCCGGATACGATAAGGCGATTTATTATGAATCGCTGGATGACGATTACACCCTGCGCCAGGACGATGGCGCGCGTTCGCTCTTCAGCAAGATCGTTACCCAGCACGTCACGGCGATTATTAACGTGCCGGTAATGAAGGATCACGGAATTGCAGGGGTGACCTTATGCCTCAAAAACCTGGCATTCGGCGCGATCAATAACACCCAGCGGTTCCATCCTACGCCTTACTTTTGCGACCCTGCATCGGCGGAGGTCTGCGCGCACCCGGTTATCAAAAATAAGACGCGCTTGCATATCGTTGACGCATTACAGGCATGTTTTGACGGCGGACCGGCCGGTATGAAGACCTGGACGATGTGGAATGAGGAGCGGCTCTTTTTTGGAACCGACCCGGTGTCAATAGACCGGATCGGACTTGAAATCATAGACAAGAAACGCAAGGAAAATAATTGCCCGTCGGTATTTCAAAAGGCCAAACATATTGCCACGGCGGAGAAAAAAGGACTGGGCGTGTATGACAGAAAAAACATTGAGTTAATAGAGCTTAATGTCTAACCGGAATAAGTCGGCGTGCGTTGCGCGGGTGATTTATCCCCCCGCTCCCACCGTTATGCAGGTTTCGTACAATGCCGACCACAAGGGATCGGCGCTACCTGGCATTCTTTCTCATAACAGCTTCTCCGCAATCTGGATGGCGTTAAGGGCGGCGCCTTTTCGAATATTATCGCTCACGATCCACATATTGATGCCATTGTCAATGGACTCGTCTTCACGGATGCGGCCTACAAAGACCGCGTCTTTCCCTGAGGCATCCGTGGCCAGTGGATATAATTGATTGGCAGGGTCATCAGCCAGTTTAACGCCCGGCGCGGTTGAAAGGAGTTTTTTTACCGCCGCTGCGGTAATTTTCCGCTCTGTTTCTATATTCACTGACTCGCTATGACTGCGCACAACGGGCACACGTACGGTTGTCGCCGTCACCCGGATGCTGTTGTCGCCCATGATTTTTTTTGTCTCGTTCACCATCTTCATCTCTTCGGAGGTATAGCCATTGGGCATAAACGCATTGCTCTGGGGAATCTGCGGCAACACATTAAAGGCTATCTGGTGCGGGAACAGGTTCCGCTGAAAACCTCCCTTGCCCGAAAGAATGCTGGCCGTCTCCTTATGCAGTTCGTCAACGGCTTTAAGCCCTGCGCCGGACACCGCCTGGTATGTTGAAACAACCACCCGCTTTATCCGGGCGGCGTCGTGGATCGGTTTTAAGGCGACCACCATCTGAATCGTTGAACAATTGGGATTGGCAATCACACCGTGATGCTTCGCAATATCCTGCGGATTCACCTCTGGTACCACAAGGGGCACGTCGTCATCCATCCTGAATGCGCTGGAATTATCCACACAAACCGCCCCGCTTTCAATCGCGTACGGCACGTATTCCCTGCTGATACTCGCCCCCGCGCTAAAGAGGGCGATCTTTATCCCTTGAAATGAATGCCTGGTCAGTTCCTGCACCGTATAGTCCGTCCCACAGAACCGCATCTTCTTCCCGGCGGAACGTTTTGAGGCCAACAGCCTCAGTTCCTTTACCGGAAACTTTCTCTCCTCAAGTATCCTGAGAAACTCCTCGCCGACAGCGCCCGTTGCGCCAACCACCGCTACGTTTACAGCCATCTTTACCAACGACTCCTTTCATCGCAAAAACAGCCCCGTTCACCGCAAAGACGCAAAGAACGCAGAAGAAAAGACCCGTATGCGAAAACCGGTAATGAAGAGAATATGAGGACACAATCTTTCAACTTCTCATGCCCCTGACTTCTCTGTGTTCTTTGCGCTCCTGCGGCAAACCGTTGCCTTTATTTGATACGTATTAAAATATCGTCCTGAATCGCCTCTCTCTTCCGCGCGTCCGCTATCTGTGATAAAAACCGCAGCGCATCCGTGTAGTAACCCGCCGTTGGCTTCAAATCCGGCACGAGACGAAGCCAGTACTGATTTTCCAGATGCATAAACAATTCCCGAACATATTTGCTGAATATGGACGCCAGCGCCACGGCCATACAGGTGTCTTCTCCCTTTTCCACAAAGGATATTGCCATCTTCCTTTGCTCGTCAGCCACTTCATAAGTTGACTCCTGAGCGCCTTCCCGTACCGTTTTTACCTCTGCCTTACACAAAATGCCTTTCAGGAGTCCGGCATAATTGTTCCTGCCGCCCTGCTTGTCAACAACCAGATTTATAGCGCCCGTAAAATTATTCCACAACCCTGAGATAAGCGCCGCACAGGTATTGAATAAGACAATAGACTTGTTCCCCGCGGCCCTTACCTGTTCGTTAAACTCCTGAACCGCCACCACGCGCGTGTTTGCGTGGCAAAACCGCACGTCCTGCTTATTGAACGCATAGTGTAACAAATCCGCATAATTCATGACGGCTGAAACGCTCGTGGCCAACGGCAAAGGATAGTCCCTGCCCGCGTACCACGGGTATTCAGCGGTTGTCCCGGCATGGTAGCATGACAAATTTTCCAGCAGTTGATAAAATGACGTGGTTTTTAAATCCTTTGACCGGAGAAAGGAAAGCGCGGCGTCTTCCAGTGGTTTTAAGCCTTTTTGGACGTTATACAATCTTTTGCTATCGCGAACGGTCAGCCGTTGCCCCTTGCCTTTTACGTCATTTGAAACGGCGTCGTTCAGCAAATCCCACAGAGAGCAACCGGCCTTTTCGTCCGGCACCTCGAAGGCAGTGATAGTAACCACCATCGGTCCGAGCAACGGACCATAACCAGCCTCATCTATACCCGCTATAATAGTCATATTTCAAGCCATTTGAAACAGGTGTATTATATCGCTTTATGAGTGAAAGTCAAAACGAAACTAAGCCTTTTCATTCGGGTTAGGTGCTCTGTGATTTGTCTTTTTGTAACCGGCGCTTTCTCTGTTTCAGCCATAAGAGGAAGATTTTTTTGTAGCGGTAAAGTCCTTCGTTTAACAGGCTGAACCGGCTTGCCCTCGTATCAAAACAGGTTACCGGTATTTCAATGATTCGGTAACCGTCTTTCGAGGCGTTATAGACGATGTTAATCACGTAGTCTGTGCCATAATCGTCAATCCACGGCGCGTATTTTTCAAGGATGGCCTTTTTATAGACCTTCGCACCGAGGGAATAATCCGTATAGCTCAAATTCAGGAGCAACCGCGCTATGAAGATGTAGAGGCCGCTGCCCAGCTTTCTGATAATCGTCCGCGTCTGGTTCCCCGTTTTCTTTGACCCGACAACGATGTCGTAGCCGTTTAACAGATGGAGCACGTCTGCAATAAAGGACAAGTCCACCGATAAATCCATGTCGAGTGAAAGCACGTGGGGGAATTGAAAACGAGGGATACACCATCTTAATGCCCTGCCCACGCCCTTTTCGTTTACCGTAAAGAAGCGCACTTTTTCAGGATAGACGTCTTCAAGCGCACGGCCAAACTCATCCGTCCTGTCCGTGGAGCCGTTGCTGCAGATGACGATTTCGTACAGGATATCCAGCGTGTCGAGATACCCGATCAATTTCTCCGTATTCCCGCGGATAATTTCCTCCTCGTTGAATGCGGGTATAAATAGAGAAAGCGGTGTCCGGCTGTTCTTCAAGGTTTATATGCGCGTAATAAGTGGTACGGGAGACGATGGGTGAGTCGCGTGTCACCCAGCTTTGAATCAGGCATTCGGCGACTATCTCCCCTCAAAAAAAAGGGGTCTGAGGTGTGCAGCGGAAAATTTATACACCCTTATATCATGCTTATTTATTTACCTCAGGTTGGTGTGGATTACCGGCCGTCAGGTCCCGCTCTTCCTGCATTTCCGCAACTATTTTGGCGCTTTTGTCGAGCGGTGAAATCTCTTCTATCTCCTTCTTGCTGCCTGCCCCAAGGATCTTGAACTTTCGGGCAGAGGGGAGCACACGGCCTTCGAATGATGCGACGGCTGAGTTAAACGCCTCTACCGCCCTTCCCAGAGAACCTCCAAGCCTGGACAGGTGTTCAACCATGGTGGCGATGCGTTCGTGAAGTTCCTGGCCGAGTTCACTGATCCGATGGGCGTTTTCTTCCACCTGCTCCTGCCGCCAGCCGTAATGCACGGCGCGCAGAAGCGCAATGAGGGTTGTCGGTGTGGCCAGGATGACGCGCTGATTCGCGCCCTCTTCGATTAACGACGGGTCTTGTTCCAGCGCAGAGCTAAAGAACGTTTCGCCCGGCAGAAAGAGGATCACAAATTCCGGGGTGGGCTGAAATTGGTCCCAGTACGATTTTGAGCTTAATTTCACTATGTGAGACCGTATCTGTTGCGCATGCTCCCCGAGCCTGTATAAACGCTCGTCATCACTCGCAGCCTCCAGCGCCTCAAGATACGCTTTCAGGGGCGTCTTTGCATCCACAACGATATTTTTGCCTCCGGGCAGCCGTACGATTACATCCGGGCGCAACCGGCCGTCTTCCGTCAGCACGGTCTGCTGCTGATAAAAGTCACAATACTCCAGCATGCCGGCGATCTCTACCACCCGCTTCAACTGTATTTCTCCCCAACTGCCGCGCACCGTCGGCGCCCTGAGCGCCTTGACGAGATTGCCGGTTTCCGACTGCAATTTCTCCTGGGTGGATATGAGTGACCTGACCTGTTCCGTGAGGCTTCCATAAGCAAGTTGGCGGGATTTTTCCAGTTCACGGACGTGCGTATCAACCTTTTCCAGCGATTGCTTTATGGGCGTGACGAGATTTTCTACGGCCTTTTGTCTCTGTTCGAGGTCTCCCTTCGCTTCGACCTGATATTTTTCCAGCGTGGCTTTTGCCAGTTCCAGAAAGGACTGATTGTTGCTTTTCAGCGCTTCAGATGAAAGCGCCTTGAAGGCGTCGCGCAGCTTTTGTGTGGCGTCGTCGAGGATCGCCGCTTTTTCTTCCGCCGCCCTGCGTTCGTGTTGAAGCGTGGTTTCCAGCCGCACAATTGACTGGTTGAGCCCGGAGATTTTTTCATTTCTCAGATCGAGATTTGCCTGTGCATTCACCAACTCCTGCTGAACCGCAGCAAGCCGCTCGCTGAGCATTGCGCTCCGCGACCTGCCGATCAGCCAAAGGACAATGCCTCCGGCTAAAACTCCGCCAGCGGCTGCAATAATTAACCAAAGAGATTCCATATTAGCTTACCATCTCATGTACGGGTAAATTAAACCATGTCAAACGGTTTTTGGATTTTTGATAGTTTTACAGCCGGGTGGAATTGTCTTCGGATTTATTGTATAATGTAACAAAAATGAAATAAAGGATAATTATAGAAAAATGAACTTCCTCATCGTTTTGGAGTTCTCTGTGCCATGACATTGGTAAAAAAGTTATTCGGTATTATCACGATCAGCGCAGCCGTGTTTTTTACTCCGCAATGGACTGCCCTGGCAGATGACACCTGGCAACTAGACGACAGCGCTGAGCTGAGCGACGCCGGGGAAATTGAACTTGGCAATAGAGTCCATGCATATATACTGCATCAATTCTCGCTGCGAAACGATCCGGGACTGAGCAAGACGCTGAACGAAATAACACGAAGACTCGCCGCCGCGTCAGACAGAAAGGCAATCCCCTTTACCTGTAATATCATTCAATCATATTCAGTCAATGCATTTTCAGCGCCGGGGGGATATCTCTACGTAACGGAAGGTTTGCTGAAATTCGCCAAAACGGAAGACGAAGTGGCGGGTATTATGGGTCATGAGGTCGCGCACATAGCGTTAAAGCACGCGTCAAGGCTGTACAAGGAATTTATGGAAATTACGGCGCAACGGGACGACCGAACCGATTCCACCGCGCCGTTGCTGCTTTTTAACTGTCACCTGGAAGAATTTGAAGAGGAAGCGGACGCTATGGGCGTTCTCTACGCGCACAAGGCGGGTTTTAATCCCAACGGCCTGCCTGACTTTTTGGAACGACATCTTGACTCGATGATACAAGATGGTGTTTTTGGTTTGCTGAGATTCAGCGATATTGTTACGATCTCTTCAAGAATCAACCGCACGAGGGACTCTATTTCATCCCTGGCAAGCAAGGAGTAACACATGACGGTATTTCCAATATTCTTAAAAGTAGGAGCTGTCTCACGACGGCGATTGACAATATACAACGGCGCACAAGCGCCCAATCGCCAACAGGAGTTGGCTCCTACCGAAAATATTGAAATTCGTGTGCATCAAGGGAGACGGCTTGGCCACGCATAGACCACGGGTAATTACCCTGCTAACAGACTTCGGCATCCAGGACGCATACGCAGGCGCCATGAAGGGGGTAATCGCGGGAATCAACCCTTTTGCAAACATCATTGATATTTGCCACACTGTTCCTCCTCAGGACATATTCAATGGCGCCTATCTCCTGTACACGGCTTACAAATATTTTCCCAAAAAAACTATTCACGTAGCAGTTGTTGACCCGGGGGTTGGAAGTAAAAGGAACATTGTTTGTGTTGAAACAGAAAATTACTTCTTTCTGACGCCGGACAATGGCCTTCTCAGCTTTATCATACAGGATGAAAGACCGAAAAGTGTCCATCGGGTGACAAATGACAAATACTTCCTGCCAGCGCTATCGAGCACTTTTCACGGTCGGGACGTCTTTGCGCCTGTGGCGGCGCATTTATCGCTGGGCGTAAAACCGCAACAACTGGGTATCGAAATCAATCGCCTTGAACAACTGGAGATACCCAGCCCAGCCTATAAAAATGGGCGGATAGAGGGACAGGTTATTTCTGTTGACCGATTCGGAAATCTGATCACCAACATTACAAGGTTGCATATAGAACAGCACCTAAGGTGTCAAATTCAAGATACTGGGCGGGGGGCGGGGGTTAGAAGCAAGGAGCAAGAAGTTAGAGGCAAGAGGCAAGAAGTCAGAGGTGAGAAGCAGGAGTCTCTTGGGAAGACTTCCAAAGAAAGGGTGTTTTTTAGATGTGATGCTATGGAAACAACTATCGGGAAAAAGAAGATTGTGGGGTTGAGCAACACCTATACGGATGCGAAGCCGGGATATCCGCTTGTGCTCTTTGGAAGCGCTGGTTTTTTGGAGGTGTCCGTAAATCAGGGAAATGCACAAAAATATTTTGGGGCGGATCGAAACAGCAAGATAAGGGTTGGGATGGGGTCGTATTGATACGAACGGTTACAACCACCCACGCGGCGCATTCCGCCCGTTCTGGTTACACTACCTCGACAAGCTGGATGTCAAAGGTCAGGTCTTTTCCGGCCAGGGGATGGTTGGCGTCCAGCGTCACCTCCGACTCAGAGACATTGGTTACGGTAGCGATAATTGTCATGCCTTCTTCGTCACTGGTTTGAAATTGCTGGCCGACTTTTACTTCCAGTTCCGGCGGGAACTGGTCGCGGCCAATCACACCGACCATTTCGTTGTGACGCAGACCATACGCATCTTCCGCCTGGATATTGACGGTCTTTGATTCGCCGGGATTCATCCCCACCAGGGCATACTCAAACGCGGGGATTAACTGACCTTCGCCGATAATAAATTGCAGAGGCTCGCGGTTATTCGAGGTATCAAACACCATGCCATCCACTAATTTCCCTGTGTAATGAACCTTTACGGTGTCGCCATGCTTTGCCTGTGCCATCTTTACTCCTTTCATTTTGAGGTTTATGCGAGATTGTGTATTGAGAAAAAACTACAAACAACAGTATTTATACAAGATAACAATATGAATGAGATTATGATTAATTAACGGAATTTTATAGGCGACATTTTACTTGTCTATGCCGAGGACCAAGACAGGGATATCTATGTCCGCAACACCGCGGTGTTCTAAGTCCCATACAAATTGTTCAAAATAAGAAACTCCTGTTTTTACCCCTCATTGTTTTCTCGCGGCTCTTCTTTGTCTTGCATTTTTCAGAATCAACTTGCCTAATTACACTTTGTACTTCTTCCAATAACCCGGGATATTTCTGTTCTACGTTTTCTTTGCCACCTTTAAAGGAGTAAATCCCAACTATTTCCATTATTATTCTCTGTTTTCTTTTTGTTTCCATTCAGAGGGAATCTGAGACACCTTTTCACGGCCAGTTGGTTCATAAACTGGTTTTCCCATCGGTCTGACTTTTAATCTGCCATTATAAAAATCTTCTATTCGTTCTTTTGCAATTGAGATATATTCTGTTTCTTTATCAATACCGACGGCTTTTCTATTATTTTTGAGTGCCGCTAATAGAGCAGAGCCGACACCGCAATAAGGATCGAGAATCCAGTCGTCTTCATTCGTTAAGGCAAGGACGCAACGTTCAATTAACTCAATTGGATATTGGCAAGGATGGATTGTTTTTTCTGGATGGTTTGCTTTAACATTCGGAATATCCCAAAGTTCTTCGTCCCATTCTTTCGCAACAAATTCCCATACGTCTGAAGGATTCTTGCCTAGTGGATTACCAGAAGGTAAACCACGCTTTGGTCCTTTAAAATGGAGTTTGCCAGGATACTTTGCAGGAACTCTAACAGAATCGAGGTTGAAGGTATAAACATCGGCTTTGGTAAACCAGAGAATTGTTTCATATCGGCCAGAAAAACGTTTGCTTGCATGTAAACCGTGATTAAAACGCCAGATGATTCGATTGCGAAGTTTTAACCCGTGCTTCTTAAAATACTCGTAGTAAAGAATATCCAAAGGAAACACTTCAGAATTTTCGACAAAGTTGCCAACTTGCCAGCATATACTACCGTCATGCCTCAACACCCTGACAAGTTGGTTAATTACCTTGCCTTGGAAATCTAAATAAGACTCAATTTGTGTTTTATTCTCATACTGTTTACCAAGGTTGTAAGGTGGCGAAGTGATGATAAGCTTAGCTGTGTCATCAGGAAGTGTCTGGAGAAACTCAAGTGTGTCTCCACAGTGTAAAACAATATGATGAATATTATCAAAACTGTCAACAATCTTTGGACTCTTGAATAGGGGTAACGTTTTAGGAGTAACAACCATATTTTTAGCCGATTCTACCATACAAAACAAATGGTTCGTTTCTGCCTTCTATGCTTCTTGCTTTTGTGTAAAAACCCCAATTACTTCTTTGCGGCGGGTTCTATGATAATGCTTTTGCCCCTGATTTTGACATTTTTCATGGCATCCTGGACGTCCTGCGCGTATTCGGCGGGCACCTCAACAAAGGTACACTTGTCCAAGACGTCAATGTCCCCTACTAAATTACCGTCAATGCCTGTTTCCCCGGCAATTGCGCCTAAAATATCGCCTTTTCTTACTTTGTGTTTCTTCCCTATATTTATAAACAACCTTACCATCCCCGGCGCCGCCCCTGTATCTTGAAAGTCTGCGCCCTGCGCCTTTGGTTCCTTGCTACCTCCACCCATCACCATTTTCAACAAGGACGCAGCAATGTCCAGGGAAGTATATTCTTCCTCAAGCAGCTTTTCAACCCAGTTAACGTATTTTCCCAGATGACCTTCGTCAATAGACTTCTTTACCTTTTCCAGGAACTGATTTGTTTTCATTTCTGCAACGTCGCTTGGCTTAGGAACCTCCTGGAAGGTTAATTTCGTTTTCGCATATCGCTGAATATCCCGTATCTGATAAATGTCCCTGCCCACCACAAAGGTAAATGCGCGTCCCGCCTTTCCCGCCCGGCCGGTTCTGCCAATCCTGTGCACATAGTATTCCTCGTCGAGCGGGACGTCATAGTTGAACACGGCTTCCACGTTTTCGACGTCAATTCCCCTGGCCGCCACGTCTGTCGCTACCAGGATTTCAACGGCGCCGCCTCTGAATTTTGACATAACCCTGTCACGCTGCGGCTGTCTCATATCTCCATGAAGTCCGTCGGCCAGATACCCCCGCGCCTGGAGGTGGCCTACCAGTTCGTCCACACGTCTTTTGGTATTGCAGAATACCAGGGATAATTTCAGGTTGTAGGAGTCAATCAAGAGGGATAAAACCTCCGGTTTTGCCCGTTCCTTCACTTCGTAATAAAATTGCTCAATGCTGGGAACCGTCAACTCCTTGTGCACCACCTTGATGAATTCCGGATTTTTCTGATACTTTTTGGCTAAATCCAAAATGGCCTGAGGTATGGTTGCAGAGAAGAGGATGGTCTGCCGCTGGGCAGGAATTTTCCCCAGAATGAATTCTATGTCTTCCCGGAATCCCATATCCAGCATCTCGTCCGCCTCATCCAGGATAATGGTCTTTACGTCGTTCAATTTCAGGGTGCGGCGTTCCATGTGATCCATGACGCGGCCCGGGGTGCCAATGATGATATGTACGCCTTTCTTTAATGCCGTAATCTGACGGTCTATGGGTTGGCCGCCGTAGACGGGCAGTATTCCAATGCCCTTTTTATATTTTGAAAGTTTTTTCATCTCTTCGGCTACCTGAATCGCCAGCTCTCTGGTGGGACATAAGATTACCGCCTGCAGTTTCCTGCTTTCAAGATCCACCGTCTCCAGGACGGGAATTCCGAAGGCCGCCGTCTTGCCCGTGCCTGTTTGCGCCTGCCCGATGACGTCTCTTCCTTCCATCATGCGGGGGATGGACTGAAATTGAATGGGGGTGGCTTCCTCAAAACCCAACTCCATAACTGCCTTTTGCATTTCTTTCGAGAGGTGCAAATCTTCGAACTTTAGCTTTTCAACGTTTATATTATTTTTCATGTAAAGACCTCGTATTATTCTTTCTCCCCGATACCACGCACATAATAATAAACCCCAGCACTACCGTGCAAAATGTGATATGCGCGGCAATCAGCAGCATTCCATACAATCCACCCATTTCATTCTCCTAAAGCGCCCCGTTTGATATGATTTCTTATGCGTTAGTCTACCCTGATAATACAAGGCTTTCAAGTGAATTTAAATCGTGCATCCTGTTTCCTGCCAGACCTGCTTCGTTTGCATGCCTGTCCAAATGTGGCTATAGACCCTGTAATACACGTAAAAATTTCTGGGCGTCAACAAAACCCGTAATAGTTTTCTCAACGGCAACCGTTCCATCCCTGTTTATAAAGATAATCGTCGGCAGCCCTACAGTGGAGTATTTTTCCCAGAGCTGCTTGATCTTTGGGTCGCTGGTGTTGGTGCAGTCAATTTTGACGTTCACGAATTTTTTCAGCTCTTTAATAACCTCCGGGTCAGCATAGGTAATCTTTTCGAGTTCCATACAGGCGGCGCACCACGACGCCCAGAAATCAATCATCACGGTTTTGTTTTCCGCCTTAGCCTGCCGTATCCCGTCTTCCTCGCTCAACACCCACTGAATCTTTTCTTCCGGAGTCGCCACCAGCGTGGAAGGCATTTCCGTGAGCGGAGGTAAGATAAATCCCCTGATTATCAGGTAGCCTGCAAGAAAGTATATGCCGAAAATAAAACATGCCAGTCCAAACGCCTTTCTGGCGCGCTGGAGATGTGCGCCCTTGTGCGCCTGTCGGCTAAAACCCCAGGAAAATACCGCTGTCACCATTAAAAAAAGTCCCAGGATGATGACAAATGCGCCTTCAGAAATTATGAGTCTCAGATAATAGAGCGCCGCGCCAATCAAGATAATTCCAAATAACCTTTCCACTGTTTCCATCCATGTCCCTGATTTTGGGAGCGCCTTGATAGCGCCGGAAAACGTGCCGACCACGATGAGGAGCACGCCCAGTCCCCAGGCAAACACAAAGAGCATCCAGAACCCCAGGAACTTGTTCCCCGTGCTGGCGATATAGACCAGTAAACTGGCTAGGGCGGGGCCGATGCAGGGCGATGCGACTATCCCCGAAACAAGTCCCATAACAAACACCCCGATAACGCCCTTTTTCTGATCTGCGCCCAGCCGGTCAGAGATAAAGGACGGCATCCGCAGGTAGTACACCCCGAACATACTCATGGCAAGGGCTACAAAAACCGCTACAACGAATCCAATAACCCACGGGCTTTGTAACGCCGCGCCAAACAGCGCCCCGGTTGAAGCGGCGGTTACCCCCATTGCAGAATAAACAATGGCTATGCCAAGGACGTAAATTAGCGAAAGGAAGAACGCCGTCAGTGGTTTCCTGGCGGTGGATTGCCCTCCGGCGGCCTGCCCGCCGATTACGGCGACCGTAATGGGTATCATGGGATAAATACACGGAGTGAAACTGAGCCCGATACCGGCCAGAAAAATGAGGAGGAACGATACAAAAAGCCCCCTGTTTTCAATGGTTTTTTGAAAACCGGTGGGTTTGGGAGTTTTATCAGATTTCGAAATGGGAGTGATCTGCTTTTCTTCCCCCTGTGTTGCGGGCACGCTCCAACCAGAAGATTCTATCTGCACCGGCAGGGTAAAGGCTTCGGTCTTTGGGGCAAAGCAGACTTTGTCGGAACATCCCTGATAGGAAACTTTAAGTTTTATATCGTGCGAACCGATGGAGATGTCCTTTGCCGCGTGAAAGAATACCCTTGCCTCTATCTGTTCTTCGTAGAGTTCCGTTTCTTTTTCCAGAAACGGGTCAAACTTTGTCCTGCCTGCGGGAAGCGTTACAGAAGCGATGGTGAACAGGTCTGGATTCCCGCTCTCTACCTTAATTTGGTCTTTATAGATGTGGTGATTGGGCGCAATGGTGATGGTAATGGCCGCAGCTATCGGATCATTCGCGGAAATGCGGTCTTTTAAAAGCGATGCATTTGCGGTAAAGGGCGAAGCGTCCCCGAAGGCCTTTAAGGGAAGCAAGAGTAGTAATAATATAATCGCAAAAATATCCTTCTTAATGAAATGGGTTTTCATGAGGCATACTCCTTCTCTTTTTGTACTCTCCGTGTCTTTGTGGTTAAACGCATGTTGTTTGATTCTTCGCTTCTCTGCTTAAAGACTCATTGCTCAGGTTGCTCATTACCCTGGGTTTTTACGAGCAATTCCACAATGAGATTGAACTCATCTTTTGTAAACCAGTCCTTTCCCAAATTTTTCCGGGCAAGTACCCGCATATCCGTGACGCATTTCTCCCACTCTTTTTTGGATTTTCTTTCCAAAAGTATCCGGCCTGCTTCGTGACAAGCCAGGCATTTTTCTTCCATAACCTGGGCTGCGGTATCTTCTCGCAGGATATCGCCTCTTTCGGCAAGAAAGCCGGAAATAAGCGACACGTCTTCTTCTAGAAACAATTCAGGCGCATTGTCGCGCATGCGCAGCACGGTTTCCAGCCACTCGTCCCGCGTCTTGGTTTTCTTTAATATTCGGCTTGTCGTGTGGCACCTGGTGCACCGGTCAATAAAGAGCAGCTTTATATCGGCGTATTTTTTCCTCTGCTGGGAAGGGGATACACTGTCTTTTCTTTTCCCGATGATTTCGTCAACGATGCGTTCTGCATCTTCTTTTGTGATCCAGAAGTTGCTTTTCTTCATCATACGCGAGACACAGGTCTGCCATTCACTCTCAGTCTTAGGTTCGGCAAAAACCCGCCCAAGGGTGTGGCATTTTGAGCACTTTTCCTCATACAGAAATTTTGGGGGTTTATAGGGGAGTTTTTCCCTCTCTTCCTGTGTTTGGCCGAAGCCCTGAGAAAAAGGAACCATGAGCGCCGTCAGTAGGAGAAGGAATCCCATCATCGGGTATCTTAATCGTACAGGAATTTTCATGTAAGTTTTGCCCCTCCCGGGAGGAGGTCAATAAAAACAAAACGACCAATTCACCTCTCTGTTCCCCGAATGTTTTTATCAGGTATCCGCACAGACAAACTAATTTGACACCTATAGCATATTATGATATTATCCTTTTGTGAATAAAATAATTCACGCGACAGGTTCTAAAATAGCTCTTGTTTGAGACTCAAAAATTTTAAAGTATTCTATGGGTGAGATGCTTCGCTTTGTTCAGCGCGACAAAACGTCACTCCGGGCGGCTGCGAAGTATCTGATTTTTATTTCAAAACGGGGAGAATGAAAGTTGGTAAAGGAAAAATTAGTTACCGTAGGTTCCAGAGGCAGTAAACTTGCGTTAATCCAGGCAAATTGGGTTATATCAGAACTGAAACGATTAAACCCGGGCCTTGAATTTCAAATCGAAAAGATTTCCACAAAGGGCGACAGGATCACCAACGCCCCCCTGTCGCGACTCGGTGGGGTGGGTTTATTTACCAAGGAACTTGAGGTTGCTTTAATCAAAGAGAAAATTGATATTGCCGTTCACAGCGCCAAAGACGTGCCGACGGAGTTGCAGGAAGGATTAACCATTGGCGCGACGCCCAAGCGGGAAGACCCTCACGATGTTCTCATTAGCAGCAACAACGCCTCCCTGGAAAAACTCCCTGACAATGCGCGCATTGGCACCAGCAGTCTTCGTAGAAAGGCCCAATTGCTGGCCTTTCGGGAGGACTACAAAATCCTGGATTTACGCGGCAATCTGGATACCCGGCTGAAAAAACTTGAATCGGAAGACCTGGACGCCATTATCGTCGCCCATGCCGGACTGCTTCGGATGGGTTACACAGGGCAAATCAGCCAGATTATCCCGTTTGATATCATGTTGCCGGCTGTAGGGCAAGGGTCGCTGTGCATTGAAATCCGCAAGAACGACAGCCGGATACAGAAAATTGTTTCAGCTATGAATGACGAGAAGACCCGCATCGCTGTGGAAGCAGAGAGGGCGCTTCTGAAAAAGCTGGAGGGCGGATGTCAGGTGCCCATTGGGGCGTACGCGGAGGTGCAGGGAAAAGAGGTTGTAATCGAGGCAATTATTTCCACGCTGGACGGCGACCACGCCATACGGGATAAACACAGCGGTCCCAGCAGTCAGGCTGCGAAGATCGGGGACGAACTCGCCCAAAGGATGCTGGAAAGCGGGGGGGAGAAGATTTTACATGAGGTGCGCAAGGAATTTCAAGGGCGCGTTGACCATCTCTAGCCTTACCAGAACGCCTTTTCAACGAACTCCGTTTTGTATGTCCAAAGGGTAAGTCCACATCCTGTTTTTGCAATAAGAAAGGTTCATAAGGTTCATTATGTTACGGGGAATTATATTTGATATGGACGGCACGCTCACGAAACCCAATGTGGACTTTGCGGCAATCGAGCGGGAAATCGGCCAGAAGGTAGGGTTCATTATTGATTATGCGGAAAGGTCGAGCCCGGAGGAACGCGCAAGGGCGCTGGAAATTCTTGAGCGTCATGAGGCAAAGGCGGCAATAGAGTCTGAGCTGAATGACGGGGTGGTGGAGATGCTGAACGCCGTTTCCGGAAAGAAGCTGAAAAAGGCGCTTTTGACCCGTAATTCCCGCAAATCGGTGGATACGGTTCTCCGCAAACACAATCTTCACGTGCATTTTGAATTTATTGTCAGTCGTGAGGATACCAAGCCGAAGCCTGCGCCTGACCCCATCTTTTTGCTGAGTAAAAAGATGAACGTCCATACGGATCATTTGCTCATGGTCGGCGATTACAAATACGATATTATGTGCGGCAAGGCGGCGGGGACAAAGACAGCGCTGCTTCGTTACGAAGAGTATGTTGAGACCGAAGTGACTCCTGACTTTGAGATAAACAGCATCCGGGAGGTAATCCATATCATCGAGCATTTCGAAAAAATCGGGACAGGAACTAAAGGCAGCCGCCGTGGATAGAAACAAATCAGCCTTCCTTACGCTTCTGATTGCAGGTATTTTCTTTTTCATCACGCCACTGTTTTCCGGAGAACTTTCCAAGCCGAAAAGCCTCGACGAAGCGCTTGCGGAGATGGAAAAGGCGAATGCGGCGTTTAAGACCTTTAAAGCAAATATTGTCTATACCCGAACGATAACCCTCCTTGAATCCACCGAGGTCTCTGAAGGCGAATTGAGCTACAAAAAACCCAAGAGGATGTACCTGAAATTTTTCCCGCCCCGCAACGAGGTGAATATCGTGGACGGGAAGCATGCATGGGTGTATCATCCGGCAGAAAAACAGGTGGAAAAGTACGAGATGAACGACAGCAGCCAGTCGTCAGGAGCAGGTTTTTTTGAGTATGGATACGGAGAGTCGGTGGCTGCCGCCAAAAAAAATTATACGATTACCCTGCTGGACATAAAAGAAGACGGCAAAAAACGGTTTTATGTGCTGAATTTACAACCCAGAGACACGAAATCACAGTATTCCAATATCCGATTGTGGGTGGAAGAGGGATTCTGGCTACCGGGCGTCATAGAACTCTATGAGAGCGGCGGCGAGGTGATGAACAAAATCGAGCTAAAAAACATCAAGCTTAACAAGGGCATGTCCGACAAACTCTTCATATTTGATGTACCACGGGGAGTCGAAGTCATCGAACCTCTGAAGTGAATTGGCGAATATTACCAAAGAGGAAACCAAAGAAATAGTCATTTGGTTATCAGGCGTTACCTTCGTACTTTAATCACGTTCTCACCTTATTTGAAACAATAACAAAGGTTGCTGCTTTATTTATCACACTGACTACCCCGAAACCAATCTCTTTATTTGCCAGTTAAATTAATATTAACAGGTACAATAATGCCTGTATCCACCATACAAATCCTGGATTTCGTATTCACACACAACAACCATGTCAAAACCCATTGACAGCGCTGCAAGAGAGCAAGCCGTATCCGGGCAGGATAAAAACCTCGTCGTAACGGCCGGCGCCGGCACGGGCAAGACCACGCTCCTCGTCCATCGCATGCTGCACCTGCTCTTGGGTCATGAGAGGCTGCAAACAGAAGAAAGCCCCGTCATTAAGATTGTCGCCATGACCTTCACGGAAAAGGCCGCCTGTGAAATGAAGATACGGCTGACGCAGGAGCTTGAAAAGATTGTATCGTTTATCAGTGGACATGCCTCACAGGAGGACGAGAGAAAAACCGAAGAATTTCTTTCGGACGTCTGCGACCTCTACCAAACGACGCGTGATAAAATCGGACGGCGCGCAAGAAAGTCCCTTGAGGATATTGACAAGGCGCTTATCGGTACTATTCACGGCTTTGCAGCACACATCCTGCGCCTGTATCCTATAGAATCAGGCGTTGTGCCGGGTTTTACGGTTGATGAAGGCGACGTCTTTGATGAACTCTTTGACAAGGAGTGGACAAAGTGGCTGGAAGCGGAACTAGCCCTTGACTCGCCCCATGCAAACACATGGAAGCGCATACTCAAACGACTCAGCCTGGAATCGCTCAAGGAATTCGCAAAGCGGTTATCAGGGTACACCATTCCTCTGAATTCCCTTACGGTTGATGTGGGTAATAAACAGGTAACAGACGACTCCCACCCTAGCCCTTCCCCGCATATCCAGTCCCTGACAGACCCGTTAATGAACAAGATCAATGAGGTTGTCTCTTCCTGTGAAAAGCCCAGGAACAATCTTCTCACGCAATTACGCGAACTATCGCAGATTTTGGAGTCAGTAAAGAAACAAGGCATGTGCTGTTTAAACACGCTGGAGTATGACCTTGACAAAAAACCATCAGAGGCGAAAGTTGGCTGGACAGACGAGGGTTTTCTGGCCGCGCAGGAAGTTGCAAAAGGGTGTTATTCCCTGCTGAAAAAGCTAAAAACGGTTGACGAATCCTTTATTGCGGCCACGATAGGGCTCGTTCTTCCGTTTGCGAAGGCGTTCCGGCAAACCTATCTGTCCCAGGGCTACGTATCCTTCGATGGGCTTTTGACCCTTACCAGGGATTTGCTGCAAAATAAGGAGCATCGTTATATCCGTGAAAAGTTGAAGGGTGAATTCCGGGCCATACTTGTTGATGAGTTTCAGGACACCGACCCGGTGCAGTATGAAATCGTCCTCTTCCTTTCAGAATCTCTGGATCATCACGGTAAAGACGCCCGGAGTACAGTCCTTGAGCCGGGAAAGCTTTTTATCGTGGGCGACCCGAAGCAGTCAATATACGCCTTTCGCAGAGCGGACATCGAGGCGTACGAGCAGGTGGTAAGGCAGATTTGCGGGAACGACGAAACCCTGAAATTGCGGGAAAATTTCAGGAGTCACGCAGGCGTCATTGAAGTTGTAAACCAATTATTTGACGGAAGGATTATGGTAGAGCAGCCCGGCTTGCAGCCGCCGTATATTCCTATCCACGCGAACAGACCCAAAAGGCATCCTTCGCAAAAAGTCGAGGTGACGCTGGTCTCCGGCAAAGAAGGGGAATCGCTCAAGGCGGACGAGGCCAGAGAGGCGGAAGCGGAATGGATTGCGCGATGGATTACCGATCATGTGGATAATGAAATCATTGAGGATAAGTCGTCTGAGGACGGTGCGCGCAAACTCAGCTACAGAGATATTACCCTGCTTTTGCGGGCATTTACCCAGGTGCGGCCGTATGTCGAGGCGCTCAAGCGATACGGGATTCCCTATATCGTTGAAGGCGAAAAGTATTTTTACACCACGCAGGAAATCCTCGATTTTGTGAACTTGCTGCGCATTATAGAAAACCCTCATGACACAATTGCCCTCGCAGGCGTGCTGCGTTCGCCCATCGTCGGCCTGACGGATCGGGAGATATATGAACTCAAGGAAAACCACCTGTTAGACTACCGCAGGTCTGTTTCGGCTGAAACCCCGGATTTACAAATGATTGTGGAAGCTTTCTACCGTTTTCTAAGGAAAATCCATGCGCGTGCAGGCGCCATACCCGTATCCCGGCTTATTACTGAAATTATTGATAATTCACACGTGGCCGAGATCACTGCCTGCGCCTGGCATGGAGAACAGAAGCTGGCCAACATCTGGAAACTTCATCAGATGGCGTGCGATATGGAACAGACCGACGGCGTTTCCCTGAAAACGTTCATAGAGCGCATCAGGATACGCATAAGAGAGGCGAAAGAAGAAGGCGAAAGCCCGCTTTCTGATGAAACGCTTGACGTTGTGAAGGTGCTGTCCATCCATAAATCAAAGGGACTCGAATTCCCTGTGGTAATTTTAAGCAACCTGCATGGCGAAGTGAAAAAAGACAATGAAATCCTGGACTCGGCGGTATTTGACTGGACTACGTCCACAACGGGTGTCTTGATTGGCAAAGGGAGTCAACAGGTAAGAAATCTTCAGAGCATCGTAATTGAAAAGAAGTTGAACGATCGCTCGTGGGAGGAGGAAAAACGCGTTCTGTATGTCGCCATGACCAGGGCAAAGGAGCGCTTAATCCTTACCGGTGCATTGAAGGATGACGACAAATCCTACATGGGGCTGATTACAAAAGCCGTGAGAGACGCTGCTGGCGTTGAACTTGGCGAAGAAACATTTATGAGTGACGGGAAAGCAAAGGAAGGCGAAACAGAAGAGGGGAAGTCCCCTTTCCCCTTGCGGGAGAGGGCCAGGGCGGAAGGGAGATTCGCTCTGGGAACTGCAGAGGTCTTTGTTGAACATTTCAGATTTGACGGGGCGCGCCGTCATCAAAAAACCGTGAAAGCGGGAGAAATGGACGCCGACTGGACATCATACATCGGGACGTGGAAAAAAAGAAAAGAGGCGATGGACGCAGCAGCGCGGACGGCGCTTTTTACCTCTCCATCAGCCATTTCCGGGGAAGAAGCAATTCCAGAAGAGACCCTTGCCGTTCCGGGTGAGGGTGAGAAGTCTCCGGCGGTGAGTTTGGGTCTTGCCGCAGCAGTGGGCTCTGTCTGTCACAGGGTATTGGAAGGATGGGATTTTCAGGGAACAAGAGAAGAACTCGATAGATCGGTTGAATTATCGGCAGAATGGGTAACTACCACAGAAAAAGTTGGCGATGGGGCGGTTGTCCGGCAGCAAGCGGCATGTGTAAAAGCAGCGGCATTGAAGATACTTTCAGGTTTCATTGGCTCAGAGGCTTATAAAGAATTACAGGGCGCGCAAATACTCGGTCGCGAAATACCCATCCTGCTCAAGTGGAACGGACAGATCATGAGGGGCGTCATTGATATTCTTTATAAAAAGGACGATAGAATCGTTATTGCCGATTATAAGACGGGACGTGTCGAGATGTCGGAACTGGCGGTGATTGCCGGAAAATATGGCCATCAAAAAGATGTGTATATTGAGGCAGTCAAACGCTGTCTTAGGATTGACAACCCCGAATTCAAACTCATCTTTCTCAAGATAGGCAAGACCGTGACTATTTGATTCATCCAGTAAGGGAAAAAAGAGGTAGAGACCTCTTTGGAAAAATGTTAATATATTTTAAATTATTCTATGGGGGGCAGACCCATTCCGGGCTGTTTTATTCTTGGGTTTATTAATTCTTCACCTGTTCATTTAGTCATAGTGATTGACAAAGATTTTGACAGAATTATGAAAGTGCAGAGAAAAACAAAATGTTGACCCGAATTCAAATCAGAAACTTTAAAAGGTTAGAAAACGTTGATTTCGACCTTGGTAACTCAGTCGTACTGATTGGCCCGAATAACAGTGGTAAAACTACAGCCCTTCAGGCCATTGCTCTCTGGGATATAGGACTTCGGTTATGGAATATAAAGCGTAGCGGAAAAACATCCCCGGAGAAACGTCCCGGGGTAACAATAAACCGCAGAGATATTATCGCAATTCCAGTTCCAGTTGCAAATCTCCTGTGGCGTGACTTGCACGTGCGTAATGTTGAACGTGTGGAAGGAAAACAAAGAACTCAAAATATCTTAATTGAGATCGTTGTTGATGGTGTAACCAACGATAAATTTTGGACGTGTGGACTTGAATTTGACTATGCTAACGAGGAGTCATTCTATTGCCGTCCGCTTCGTATAGCCAATGGAGAACTGCCACAAAGGATGCCAATTCCTGAAGAGGTATCCGATATAAGGGTTGCGTTCCTTCCTCCTATGTCAGGTTTGGCGGCGATTGAACCAAAACTGGAGACAGGCAGAATCAATGTGCTTATCGGTGAAGGCCAAACTGCTCAAGTGCTCCGTAATTTGTGCTATCAGATTTATGAAAGACACGAAACGAATAAAAACTGGCAGGAATTAATTGGACACATAAAGAAATTTTTTGGAGTAAATTTGTTGCCTCCACAATATATTAAAGAACGTGGAGAGATTGCTATGTCTTACAAAGAAGCTGGTGGTACCCAATTGGACATTTCTTCATCTGGCAGAGGATTGCAGCAAACGTTGCTTTTGCTAGCTCATCTTTATGCCAACCCGCATACCATTCTTCTCCTTGACGAGCCGGATGCTCACTTGGAAATTCTCCGTCAGAGGCAAATATATCAGTTGCTGACAGATGTCTCAGAAAAAATGGGCTCACAAATAATTGCCGCCAGCCATTCAGAAGTAGTTCTCAATGAAGCGGCGGACCGTGATGTCGTCATTGCCTTTGTTGGAAAGCCGCACCGCATTGACGACCGAGGAAGCCAAATCCTAAAATCCCTTAAAGAAATTGGATTCGATCACTATTATCTGGCAGAAGAGACAGGATGGGTGCTTTACCTTGAGGGTTCAACTGATTTGGCAGTTTTAAGGTCATTTGCCGATATTTTGGAGCATAAAGATGCACAAAAAGCGCTTGAAAAGCCATTTGTCCATTATGTAGCTGATCAGCCAGGTGAAGTAAGAAAGCATTTTTGGGGATTGAAATATGCCAAGCAAGATCTGGTTGGAATTGCCTTGTTTGATCGGCTTGATAAACCACTGCCGGATGATCTGGGTGCGGTTGGATTGCAATGGAAGCGACGCGAATTGGAAAATTACCTCTGTAGTGAAGAAGTTCTTTTATCTTATGCCCGATATGACCAGCCTGACGATCTTTTTGGCAGGGCTGAAGCTGCTTGTCGGGGAAAAGCAATGCAAGAATCAATTACAGAAATATCCGCTGCTTTAAAGATACTCAAAAAACTTGATCCCTGGTCACCTGATATTAAGGCTACCGATGATTTTCTCGACCCTTTATTTGATAAGTATTTTGAGAAATTGGGTTTGCCAAATCTTTTAAGGAAGGCTGATTATCATATCTTGGCGCGCTTAGTCCCCAAAGAGAAAATTGATCCCGAAATTATAGAAAAATTAGATGCCATTGTTGAAATAGCAAAAAAGGCAAAGCCAAGAGAAGATTAGTTTGGCGAACAGGACCAAAAACCCTTAGAAATACTTGCAGCGCCCATTTACACTCAAGAGAAGATACTTTTTGAAAAACGTAGCGCCGATCCCTTGTGGTCGGCATTGGGCGGGGGATAAACCACCCGCGCTACGTATTCCGTTTTACGTTGGCTTTACATAAAGGTACGGGTTTTTCAAAAAACTAAATTGTTACAAATATTATCGTTAAGGAATTTGTGTATGAAAGAAGAGCCGTTTGCAGTAAGGGTGGATTAAGCGAAGCGAATCCACCATATCCAAAATATTGACGGTGGATTCGGCGTAAAAACCAACGCCTCAATCCATCCTCATAAAGTTGATCCTCTGCTCAATGCTTATCTGCACGAGTTTGTAATCAAATCGCTCGTACATTTTTTCGGCGTCCCCTTCACACTTTCAAGTTCCTTATGATGCTGAATATTTAAAGAGACCTTTTAAAGTCGGTTAAGAAGGAGTTGTGATATGATAACTACAAGATCAATCAGGCATGTATTGCCTTTTGTGTGTATTTTATTCATTGCTACGGCGTCTGGCATATTTGCCGAAGAGGTTCATGAAAGTACGATTCTGAACCACAATATTGAGATTGAACTGCTCTTGAAAGAGCATAAGTTAAAGGCGGTTGACCACCTGCTTGCGCCTTACGGGCATGCCGAACAGGTTACATTCCTTATCAACAGGTCATTCCAAATCCTGTCCGTTGGCGCTTCAAACAGAAAGCTGGATTTCAAGACTGCCTCTGCGGGAAATGGGCAGCGTTTGGAGATTACGATACCACCGGATTTGAGGCAATCAGACGGCCTGTTGCTGGATATTGCTTACGAAGGAACCCTTTTTGAAGAGCCAGGCGCTCCGGAAAAAGAGGATTTGGGGGAAACGACCGGCACCATCGGCGAAGAAGGGGTTTATCTGAGCCCTGCCTGCGCGTGGTATCCGGACATCCCCGGTTCCTTGGCGGTCTTTAAAGTGGCTATCACCACCCCTGCCGGATATGAGGCCGTGACGCAGGGCGCCCTTGTTAACAAGAAATCTGACAATAATAAGACCTGCACCACCTGGGAAGAAAAAAACGTGTCCGAGGGATGCCATCTGGTAGCCGGCAGGTATAAAGTAACGACTATCAATCACGATGGAATTGATATCTTCGCCTACTTTTTCCCCGAGGAACAGGGTCTGGTGGAAACGTATATAAACGCCACGAAGCGTTACCTGGATATGTACCAGAAGCTTTTGGGAAGCTATCCATACGGAAAATTTGCCATTGTTGAAAACTTTTTCCAGACGGGGTACGGTATGCCTTCATTTACCCTGCTGGGAAGCACCGTCGTGAAACTGCCCTTCATCGTGGATACCTCGCTGGGTCACGAGATACTGCACAACTGGTGGGGCAACTCGGTCTTTGTGGATGAATCCCAGGGAAACTGGTGCGAAGGGCTAACCGCCTACATGGCGGATTATTATTACAAAGAACTCAAAGACGCCGTTTCTGCCGATGATTATCGCAAAAATATTTGCAGAAAATATACCAATTACGTAACGGGGCAAAACGATTTCCCCTTAAAACGGTTTCTTGGGAGGAAAGACCAGGCAACCCAGGCGATCGGGTACGGAAAGACGGCGATGGTATTTCATACCCTGAGGCAAATGGTCGGCGATGAGCTTTTTTACAAATCGCTCAGAAAGTTTTATAAGGACAAAATCTGGCAGCGCGCCAGTTGGCAGGACATACAGCGCGTATTTGAAGATACCGGTAAAATAGACTTGTCCTGGTTTTTCGGGCAGTGGATCAACCGGACGGGCGCGCCGTTTATCGAATTGGGCAAAACGGAAGTAATTCAATCGGGTAATGGCTGGCTGACGAGGATAGAGGTCATCCAGACACTATCGGGGAAAGGCGAACCGTATCGCCTCTCTGTGCCCATTCACATGGAACTGGATGGCGGGAAATTTTACACCGTTACGGAAATAAAGGAATCGCTGAGCGCCATTGTGATCCAGACAACGTCCCAACCCCTGCATATCTCAATAGACCCGCACTGCACGGTGTTCCGGCGACTGCACCGGGAGGAAATTCCATCCACGATAGACTTTGTGCTGGGAGATACGGACAAAATCATTGTATACCCGACCGGGGGCGAGGGCGCTGCGCAGGCGGCGTATAAAAAATTCGCGGAATTGTTGGCGGAAAAAAGCGGGGTCGTAAAGGCAGACGCTGAGGTTACCGAGGCAGAAATGACGCAAAAAAGCCTGTTTATCCTTGGCGGACTGGCCGAAAACAAGCTGGCAAAATTATTCATCAATAATTTACCTGAAAATTTCACCCTTGAAGAAGGGGCGTTTACGGCAGGAGACGCCACGTACCGTGATAAAAGCAATGCGCTCGTCATTACTGCCAGAAACCCCAGGAACAGGGATAAAGGTATTGCCTTGTTTTTGTGCCCCAATTCCGATATGATCAGAAACATTGGATTCAAGATTCCCCACTACGGAAAGTATAGTTATCTGGTCTTTGCCGGTGAAAAGAATATTGATAAAGGGACGTTCCCCGTAATGGACAGCCCCCTCCAACGTCACCTCAAAAAATAATTTATCCTTTCATGGACATGAAACTTATGTTCCGGAGAATGAAATCAAAGGTTATAATATGAAAACACTATTTCATTTGTGAAATCGCAGGGAGAGCCATTAGTGTTTTTGCGTACCCGGAGAAAAGTATTATTAATTTTTAAGTGTAGCTGAAATTTACTACTTAGAAGATATTTTAAGTATTTTTGTTTTTTGCGGTTGACTGGGAACGGTTTTTGTCATCTTTACGTATTTGTTATTCTGTATTAGTTACAGAAATAAACCGATAATCTAAGGGGGTCGCAATTGAAAATGAAACAGATAATCTTCCTTTGTGTCTTGTTTGGGTATTTAAGCTGGAATGCGGTGTCGTCAGAAGATATCCAGGCGGGGAAGGGTTATGCTGAAATAGAAGTTAAAGATGGCGGCGCTGTTTTCGGGAATGTGAAATACAGGGGAGATTTAACAACACTGTCGTTAAACCTGTACGGCGACCTGGAGATACCTGACCCGGCAAAGGTCTCTTCAGAAAGGCGTATCGTCAGCAAGGTAAATAGCGGAGTCAAATACGCCGTCGTTTCCATTACGGATATTGCCAGCGGCAAAAAGATAGAGCCGCCGGAGTTTCGTCCGATTATAGATCAGCAGAACAACGCCTTCATCCCCCGTGTTGTTGCAATCATGACAGGGGCTACGATTGATATCCTGAATGGAGATGAAGAGCTGCATACCGTCCACACCAGGACAATAAAGAACCAGCCGTTTAACCTTGGCACAACGTATAAGCAAAGGATCTCCAGGACATTTGATTATCCAGAAATTATCAAACTAACCTGTGACATTCATAAAAAGTCGTATGCGTGGATCGTTGTGCTGGATACCCCTTATTTTGACATAACCGACAGGAATGGTTATTTTGAAATTTGTGATATTCCACCCGGCACATATAAATTTCAGGTATGGCATGAAGAATTAGGCAATTTAGAAAAGGAGGTAAAAATAAACCCAAAAGAAACTATAAATAATGTAGAATTTATGTATTCTCAAAATTAGAAATCAGTAAATAATAGAACAATCGTATTGGTTAAAACAATCGGTTAGGTTTGTAAATCGCAATTGGAAAGGAGGATGGGCATACTATGAAACCTAAGGTTTTGTTGAACAAGGTTGGGTTATGGAGCGCCACGGCAGCCGCAAGCGCAGCGCTGATGTTATGCATTGCGCCCGTGACGGCCAGGGCAGTAAATATACCCACAGAGGTTACAGAGGATGGAAAAAATACCTATAAAAATTATTGCAGCGCCTGTCACGGTGAGGAAGGAAAGGGAGACGGACCTCTTGCAAGGTCAATGCTTCCAAAGCCGCGCGATTTCACGCGGGGCGCATACAAGTTTAGAACGACCCCCAGCGGTTCGCTCCCCACGGACGAAGATATTTTCCGGACAATTTCCTACGGGGTGCCGAATTCTACGATGATCCCCTGGGACATCCTGTCAGCGGAACAGCGCGCTTCGGTGATTCCGGTGCTAAAAAGTTTCTCGGAGGCGTTTGAGGTTAGGAAGCCGGAGTCCCCGGTCGGTGTTGGACTGGAACTCAGGCAATCGGAAAAGACCCTTGCCGAGGGAAAGAAAATTTACGAAGAAAAGCTGGAATGCTGGAAGTGTCACGGTGTTGAAGGTCGTGGAGACGGCCCCAGCGCAGCAGAGCAGGAAGACGATTTTGGATTTCCGATTAAACCCTTCGATTTTACTACGGGAAAATTCAAGGGTGGAAATTCATCAACTGACGTCTATCTGAGATTTACCACGGGTTTGAATGGCACTCCCATGCCGTCCTTTGCCAAAGAGCTTACGGACGAACAGAGGTGGTGTTTGACGCATTACGTACTGTCGCTCATTAAACCAGAAGAAACGAGCAAAGAAAATAAATAACAGCTAATAAGTTGACCATACGGAGGTTAATGAAATGAGAAAATTAGGGTTAGGTTTTTGTTTAACTGCGGCGATGGCGCTCACTTCTATGGCATGGGCTGCTGAACAACCACCAAAGAAGGAAACGCCGCCGGATTTGTATGAAGGAACGCCCGATTGGTATCGGGCTGTTTACAAAGATAATGTTGGAATGAAAGAAGGTTCTGGTCCTTTTAAGGACTATTTTAAGCCACAGATGCTGGATATGTACTGGCAGCCAAACAGGCATTATGAACCGATGAAAAACCTGGATCACTCTATCTTTATTGAAAAAGAAAGAAGGGATCTGTGTGTAACGTGTCATGAAGAGGCAACCCCAGGCGTTGTGAGAGACTGGAGAAGTTCAGGACATAAAAATCCCAAGAGCACTCCCTATCTGTCCGCCAGGACGGCAGAAATTGAGAAGCGGACAAACAGGGTGCTCAACGAAGTTCACTGCTTCGATTGTCACGCCGACACGGAAAAGAAGCAGATTCGGATGCCCACCGGCGAGGTATGCGGTGAGTGTCACAGACCACAGTTTGACGATTTCTTAAGGGAACGCGAGATGGGTCGTCCAAACCACGTCCAGTCATGGGAAGCCAATACCATCGTTCCCTGGTACGCAGAGGCCGCCAGAAGGGGCTATTTGTACGGGCAGCATGGTTGCGACCTGTGTCATTCGGGCGCTGAGAAGTGCGATGTATGTCACACCCGTCATAAATTCAGCGCTGCGGAGGGCAGGCAGCCAGAGGCTTGCATAACCTGTCACATGGGTCCTGACCATCCGGATTCCGAGTCCTACGGGGAATCAAAGCACGGCGTCATTTATGAAAAAGAAGAAGATCATTATGATTTTAACAGACCTTTAGCGGAAGTAAGACCGGGCAAGGATTATCGTACCCCAACCTGTCAGTACTGCCACATGTACGAAAAGCATGGTCGTTTTATCCATAACCCGGTCATGAAGGGTATATGGCGTATGGGCACCGTGCCGCCGAAGAATCTTGAGTACACGTCGTCTTTGAAGGATTATCCTTACGGGATCAAGATTATTCCCGACAAGATTGACATCTACTCAGAAGAAAACGTAGCGAAGAGGTCGTATTGGCTGGAGGTCTGTGCGAAGTGCCACAGCGACCGTTTTGCCGATACGTATTTGAAGTCTTTGGACCAGTTTATGTTCCAGGCGCACACCCTGGCGGACAAGGCGCAGAAGGTCGTAGAGGATTTGATTGCGGATGGATTCTTACATCCGGGCGCTGCCGACAGGGATCCTTATCCATTAAGCGATGGGATTGAAAAACAGCTCAGTCCGGCGTTCCTTGGCGAGCCTATTTACAACGCCTTTAAGACGCTCAAGGGCAAGTTCCCGGTAGTAGGCCCGATTCTGGGCGTCTATGGTATGTTCTTGCAGCAGCAGGACAATCCGGCAGAAATCGAGAACATGTACAACAGATTATGGTTCTGGTATAAACTGCAAGGCTATAAAGGAACCGCCCATGTCCAGCAGGACGTCTCCTGGTGGTGGGGTCAGGCGCCTATGATGATGGAATTTACCAAGATACAGTCTGAAGCTGCCAGGTTACGCAGGGAAGGACGCATCGAGAAGACTGTCGCAAAATAGTGAAATAGTTTTTGTAAAAAGCTATTCCTAAGGTAACAAACAAAAAGCCCATGATATTCGTATTTATCATGGGCTTTTTTGTTTGCATTGTGCGCGTAAAAATTGTTATATTTTAAATCAATACTATCGGAGTGGGTGTCCTTCCTTCCTTCCTTCCTTCCTTCCTTCCTATACTATTATTAGGAATTCGGAACAGGGGAGGCGCGCCTTGGCGGGTTCAGGTTGTTACACAACATGAACCCTTGATTTGACGCGAGGATTATCGTAACAGTTTGGTTTTGTGAGGAGTGAAAAAATGGCAAGGATACTTATCGTAGACGACGCAAGTTTTCAAAGGAGCGTCTTGAAGTCCATTGTTGAAAGCGCCGGTCATAAAGTTGTAGGCATTGCAAAGGACGGTAAAGAGGCCGTGGAACTCTACGAAGCAATTAAACCCGACCTGACAACCCTGGATATATTAATGGGAGAGAATGACGGGTTAACGGCATTGAGAAATATCAGGAAAAAAGACCCGAAGGCGAAAGTCATTATTGTATCTATCGTTGACTACCGGGAAAAAGTAGATGAGGTGATCAGCCTTGGAGCTACTGATTATGTGCCGAAGCCTATTCAGCCGGAGGTGCTCATCAATGCGATTACAAAGGCGCTAAAGAAGAAAGAGGTGTGAGAACGTCGGAAACCGCCGGTATTATCTGCGATTACTGGCCGGCGGCTTGATCTCCTCGGGACTTGACTTCCTCTGCATACTCAAAAGTGAATCGTAACTTATGGCCGATTCCTGTTCAATCGCCGCAAAACTCGCACGGGGGCAGTTGAATCAGCGACCAAGAAAGGCTTGTCATTGAATCCGCTTGTTCAAAAGGCCATAGAAAAAGAATTGATTCATAAAGAATAAACGAATTGGAAGGGTTCTAATTAGCTTTACCAAAAAGGAGGCAATAAAACGCAAAGGAACTTAACGTGGCGGCAAAAGCTGAAAATAATTCGCCAGGGGAGGTAATAGATAATGTCAATTTAACCCGATGCTCTCAGTTTTCTTAGAAATTCAATGAATATTTCTTCCTTGATCCGGTATCCTTTTTCGAGTAATTCAAAAGATAATAATTCAAGGGTTGTTTTGTTAATATTACCGTTCTTGTACGAATCCCAAAGTATCCCAAGTGTACCTTTTGGACAAAGCCCTTTGAACCGGGCAACGGTTCTTGCCTTTTCCTCATCTATAAAAACTTTTTCAATCTTTTCTCTAA
>Ga0209514_10002220_pt1 | contig 30724 bp, 29 predicted proteins | sample Subgrocontami58m_FD_187452 | JGI IMG/M metagenome (GOLD analysis project Ga0209514, IMG submission 187452) | Subsurface groundwater microbial communities from S. Glens Falls, New York, USA - GMW37 contaminated, 5.8 m (SPAdes) (version 3) | ecosystem: Environmental > Aquatic > Deep subsurface >...
ACCGTTCAGGATGTCGTGAATGAAGCAGTATCCAAATTTGGCGAAAAAATAACCATCGGTAAATTCGCCCGTTTCGTTATATAACGGCGTTTGTATAAACCCGTTCTATTGCATATGTATTCTATACTCGCGCCTCTCCTGGTTCTCGTCGGCCTTGCGGGGGTGGTGTTAGTCGTTGCCCGCGCCCTGCCATCCATTTCGCAGATCCCCGAGCCGGATATAAAAACGGGGGCAAAGATAGCCGAAAAGGTATCTTCGCTTGCCAAAAAAGTTCCGTGGCAAAAATGGTTCTTCGGCAGTGTTGCCTTCGGGCTCAAACAGGTTCGCAGGGCGTTGTTTGCGGGGCTTAAAAAGTCGGAGAAAATGGTGCATGCCGCACAAACGCGTTCCCGGAAATTCACAAGCGAGGGTGGCGTTGACGCATTGCCGAAATTTTTTGACCGTATAAAAAAACGCCGGGCATTCCTGGAGGAGGAGCGGAAATTACTTGAATACGTCGGGCATCATCCCGATGACGCGGCGGCATACAAGCGCCTGGGAACGCTGTATGCGATATCGGGCAACGTAAAAGACGCGCGCGCGGCATTCGAACAGTCGTTGCGGCTCAACCCGGACGACCAGGATATATTGCAGAAACTTGAGGAATTAGCGTAAATTATCAGTGTACCTTGAGAGTTAAGTAAATGCGCCGGAGTAGCTCAGTGGCAGAGCAGCTGTTTTGTAAACAGCAGGTCGTGAGTTCAAATCTCACCTCCGGCTCACCAGATCTTTTGACTTTTTAAGCGAGAAATAAAAATGAGCGTTATGCTGGGGTACCGAAGTGGTCAAACGGGGCAGACTGTAAATCTGCTGGCTTTCGCCTTCGAAGGTTCGAGTCCTTCCCCCAGCACAAAAATTTCAGCTCTTAGAAGCTGAAATTTTGTTTTGCGATGGGATTAGGATTATAAAAATTTATTTGACGTGAGCGAGACTTTTTACTATAGAGGAGGCAGGTTCTTTACAGGAGATGACGTGCCGAGATTCCTGGTCAAATTCATATACGACAAAGACCCTCTTGCGGTTGCGGCAACGCGCGAGCTGGAACTTCCGTTGAACGAGAAGGAATTCCAGCGCATGCGGCTGAATCTCGAGTCGGCTGTGTTCGTGGAGGCGGGCGAGGGAGATTTCGTTCATGCGGGTGTTATCACCGCGTTGGACGATATCCTCGAGAAGAATGTGCGCGCGGGTGATGTCGTATACCGCGATTGGGACGACCTTGACCCCAGCGGGCATGAGGCCTACAAGCAACTTGTGGATTCATACAAGCCGCTCTGGGGCGGTGGTCCCGGCTCTCAATATATTCCCGAATGGCTTCGGATCTGGGGTAATGCACGTACAAATAAAAGGCGCCCGTGAGGAGCGCCTTTGTTTTTGTTTGCCCAAGGGAATGAAATCTGGTACATTTAGGCTTGTTCCGTAAAGTTCAAGTCGCCGATGTAGCTCAGCGGCAGAGTCCATGCGAGGATTGCGTTCCTTTTATAAATTTTGAGTTCGTGCCAACGTAGCTCAGTGGCAAAGTCCCTGCGGGGATTGCGTTCTTTTTATAAATTTTGGGTTCGTGCCAACGTAGCTCAGTGGTAGAGCAACTCCATGGTAAGGAGTAGGTCGTCGGTTCAATCCCGACCGTTGGCTCAAAATTTATAAAGAACGGGAACAACTCCATGGGCGCGATACAACTGCTTGTATCGCGCGGGCATTCTAGCAATTCGTCCTCGAATTGCGTTAAGGAATGCCCAGGAGAAGAGTAGGTCGTCGGTTCAATCCCGACCGTTGGCTCCATAAGTAAAGTGAAGTCAGTTTTTCTAAAATTTTGACGGGCAAAGCGGAGCTTTGCCCATTGTCCCAAGCCAATTCCGCTCGCTTCGCTCGTTTTTAGAGTGAGGTTCGAGCCGAAGATTTTTTGGAGGGAGATTTTTTTGGAGGGGAGGTCGTCTCCTTTTGCTATTTCGTCCAGTATTGTTGCGTCGTTTATCCAGTCTCGGGTCGGTTCGATCCACGCGGAGGGGGTGCGTTCAAGACGAGCTATTTGCTCCTCGACGGACTTCTTCTCGGACATGAGCGAACGACGCCTCTCAAGGTAGTCATCTCGCTCTATGTCTTGGGCAACATAGACATCTGTAAGTCGGGCGAGGTTGCGGGAAAGGTCTTGTGCCTGTGTCCGCAACTCTTGAACGGCCTCCGACGCGGAATTTTTAGTGTCGTGTTCCTCCTTGTCGAGCATGACGGAAAGTGGGGCTACCCATTCTTTCGGCATAGCGTATTCAGTAAGCATGACCGACAACTGGCGGTCTAGCTCCTCTTGCCGGACACAAGGTTCGGGGCATTTCTGCGTTTTGGACTTCTTCGTGCAATGGTAATAAACGTAGCGGTGGGTGTTGCCGTTCTTTTGTCGCTTTATCCGTATCTCTCCGGTAATTCCCATACCGCAACTCCCACACGACAGGAGGCCACAAAAAGGCCTCGGGTCGGTCTTTTTAGTGGGGGTGCGGCCTCGGCCTCGCAAAACGGCGTTAGCCCTGTCAAAGAGGTCTTTCGTGATTATCGGCTCGTGCTTGCCCTCGTATATTTCCCCTGCGTGGCGGAAGTGTCCGTAATAAATCGGGTTGGAGATAATGCTTGATATTCGTGAGATATGAACACGATTATTATTTTGAGACTTAATACCCGCCTGTTCTAAAATCACAGAAAGATTTTCAAGTCGGACGCTTCCCGTTGCGTAAAGTTCAAACATCTTTTTAACGAGCTTCGCATTTTTCCGATGAACGGCAATTTTCTTGATATTGGAATTGTTGATATAGCCAAACGGGGCACGGCCCGGGAAATCTCCCTGCCGTGCTTTCTGTCTTAGCCCTCGTGCGGTGTTCGCACTTAGTTGGCGGACATATTCGTTCGCCATACCTAACTCGACGGACATCATCAAAACATTGTCGTTTGGATAATGGCTTCGGTCGTGTGTTTGAATGTGTGCGATCACGCCTTGTTGTAGAAGCCATTGAATCTGTCCTCCGTCCACGGGGTTGCGAGCCAAGCGGTCTACTTTCCAACAAATAATGCCCTGTGCTTCGCCCGTCTGTATGAGGCGGAGCATATCGTTGAAGATCGGGCGACCGGGCATTTTTGCGGAACGCTTTTCTATAAACTCGTCCAATATGGAAAGATTCTCGTGTTTGGCGAGTGTCCGCAATTCGGCGAGTTGAGATTCAATAGAGAGGACTTGTTTGTCCTCAACATCAGTTGATTTTCGTGCGTAGAGGAAGTAAGAAATCATATCAAACTAATCATAACCGATTTTGGGTTATACCGCAATAGGTTATAACATATAAGTATAAATGTATGACGGAGTCGATTTATTCAAAGGAATATCAAAATGTTATAAAACGCCTCAAAGAGGCGCGAATTGAGTCCGGTTTAAAACAAGAAGAAGTCGCGGAGCGACTTGGGAAACCTCAATCTTATGTCTCAAAAATTGAAAGGGGCGAGCGTCGTGTTGATATAGCCGAAATTAAATTTTTTGCGAAATTATATCAAAAATCAATTGATTTCTTCGTAAAATAACTATGAACATAGATATAAAATTCTTAGAGGAAGAGCTTGTGGGGACAACTGTGCCTCAACCTATTTCAGGCACTCTTTCTGGTCATGCGGCTGGCGAGCCATTTGATAAGCACGCTTACCAATTCATTAAAGATCGCTATGTAGGAGAAACTTTCCGTCAATATGAATTTCTGAACAAATTATATTCCGATAATCCCCGTGCTGTTTCGGTTGAGGATAGATTGGGGCTGATTACTACTCCGGCTCTCGCTTTTCTTTTGAACAGAGGAAAGGATGCCACCGAAGCATGGAGTCCGACTAATCTATTTACAGAAAAACAGAATGATACGGCTGATATTTTGGTTATTCACGACGAATTCTCTAACTTGATTGATGTAAAAACTTTCAATGTTGCTAGAAACGGTCAGCCGCCAAATATAATCTCCGCCTATAAAGTGGCGAAAATGTGTGCGTTAATGCTTGAAACAGGTAATTTTACATCGCATGACATCGCCTATGTCGGGATAACATGGGAGATTGATGGCGGAAATTTGAAGTGCACAAATGCTACAGTCAAAGAATTATTCAAAACCGATCCTGCAAGATTATATATAAACTGGGCGGCGGCTATGCAAATACAATTCCACGTAGAAACGCTAGATCAAACTTATCGCGGTTCTATTGAACAATGGTGTAAAGACTACCTGCGAACTTTTGTTACCCAAGCACAAGAACGAGCAGACACAATGGTGCGAAAATTTATAAAGCCGTTTGAGAAATTTCTAGAATAAAGCGGCAACTTTCTCGTTGAGAGTATCTAATCTTTCTTCGTTCGGATTTGAAATATAACTTTTACACCAAGTTGTTATCTCATTGTGTAGTTTTACCTCGCGTTCATCTTCCCAATCAATTCGCTTAATTGGGATACTAGCAAGCGGTTTCTCGGAAAACTCGACAATATTACCCTTTACAACTCCTTTGTGTTTAAGCCATTCAAAAATATATTCGCTATTCAATAGTGCGAGAATGTAATAAATACTTTCTTTAGTTTCCGGCTTCAAAAAGATTGCCGTTACATCCTGTGTTGGGAAAACACCACTAGAAACATAAGAAAACCGAAAGTAGTTTTTGTGAGATATGCGTTCTTTGCAGGGAACGAATATTCTTTCTTTTTCTTGCCGAAACAGTTTGAAACTACGCAAGAAAACCCACTCCCAGAAATTTATTTGTCGGTTATAGTTATATCTATTTTCTAGTTGATCTTTATACGAACTTAACAATTCGTGAAATGCTGGATATTTTTCTTCAAGGTCTCTTTCGGTTTTTACATCGCCATTGAGAAAAATATATGTAGTAATGTCGCCATGTAGATATTGGCTTATATTCTTTGCCTTTAACACAGAGATTGTTGCCTCCTGTTCTTTCTTTGTGAGCTTCAGTTCTTGAGGTATTTGAAATGCACGGTCTAGCCCACTAACCATTCCATTACCAATATCAGCTATATCTCCAAGAGTGAAATATTTTCTCTCGCTTCCAAATAGAGATGTAGAAACTACTGTCGCACATTTGTTTTCAAAAGCTTCCAATTTTTTTCCGACTTTGCTAGGTGCAAGCATCCATCGCTCTTTCGGTAAAAATTGATCACGCTCAAATCTGTCTATTTTTTTATCGGGCGAGCCATTCTTAATTTTTGTCAAAATATCATCGGTTAGTCGTTGTGTTGAAAGGTATTTTACAATTTTGATTTTTTTGTCTTGTGTTGGCGGAGTTTTAGATTTTATGAATTTGAAGATTAAAATTGAGGAAGCAACCTTATCGAATATGGGAGTTTCGTTAAAATGGATAATATCAGTGAGGTATCCTTTTTCTACGATATAATTTCGTAAAATCTCTGCGTGCTTAGTGTTAATCCAATATTCAGGCGTAATAAATATCAACTCGCCCCCATCTTTAAGAAGCTCAGTTGATTTGAGGATAAAGATACAAAGATAATCACAAAGACTATTAAAATACTTTTGCCAAAGTTCGTTTCCATCCAGTTCATCTTTTAATTCTTGGTCAAGATTCTTCCATCTAATATAAGGCGGATTACCGATTATTAAATCATACTTTTCTTTGATTTGTTCACTAACAAAACTCTTAAAGATTATCTTCGCGTCAGTTTCGGGTTCAAGAGTTTTGTCTATTTCATAACCGATAATGTTTTTATACCCTTTTTCTTTCAAAAGTTTTAGGAAAACACCCTTGCCACAAGCCGGTTCTAAAATCTTCGCTGATTTCGGTGCTTCTGAAAGCCCTATCATAAAATCAGCAACATAAGCAGGGGTAAAATATTGTCCTAGATTTTTAGCTTGTTTCATAACCTATATTGGTATTATAGCGTAAAACAGTTGACTCTGTAAATTTAGTTGACTAATAACCCAAAATGGACTTTACTGTAGGTATGTTAAGCAAAACTGAAGCGGCATATAAAATCTTAAAAGAGGCGAAGAAACCGCTTTATGTTGGGGATATTATTAAGATCGCACTTGCTAAAAAACTCATCAGAACTAAAGGGAAAACTCCCGACTCTACTCTTGCGGTGGATATGCTTTTGGAAAACAGACGTAGAGCCAAACAAGGAGTCAAGCCCCGCTTCGTGAAAGTCGCCCCAGCTACTTGGGGTTTAACCGAGTGGGAATAGCTCTCCACTCAAGCTCTATCTAAAAGGAAATATGAAATTAAGCAGAATAAAAATAAGAAACTATAAATCGGTAGCGGAAGCGGGTTTTCCTATTGACCAAAATCTGACTACTGTGGTTGGTGCGAATGAACACGGTAAAACCAACTTGCTTAAAGCAATAAAATTATTGGATTTCAACACGCCTATACAAGATTCGGATAAGCGTATATCAAAAAATCCTATCACCGATAAAGTTGAGGAGACGAGCATTTTCTATGAATTTACTCTCTCCGATAAAGACGCTGAAGACATTAAGAGTATATTCGCAACCTTAACCGAGGCGGAGAAACCAGCAAAGACCGAACCGCAAGCGGAGGGAACTGCCATTGAGAATGTAGTTGTTGAGTCGCCAAAGAAAAAAGATTTCAGTATGAGTAAAGATATAGAGTTAGAAATTAGTTATCACGATGGCAAAGAAAATTCATATTTAATAACTAACCCACAAGAATTACCAGAAAAATATGAACAAGCCCTAACGGATTTTCTTCAAGGAAAATTAGAAAAGAATATTTTTTATTTTGATACTTTTGAAGATCGCCTAAGTCACAGAATTGCGAAAGCCGAGATAACAGAAAAGAAAAACGATGTAACAAATGGACTTATCAAACTTGCTGGCTTAAATGCAAAAGAGGCATCAATTTTTGAAGATACTCCGATTGCCAGACAGCTTATACTTAACGGGGCGAAAGAGCTTACAAAACAACTAAAGAACCTATGGATTCAAGGAAAAGAAGATGATATACAAATAAGATTAAGTGTAAGCAACGACGGTAATTTCTTAAATGTAGATATTGAGGACTTCAACACTTATGGCGATATATCAACTCGTAGTAGGGGGTTTCTTTTCTTTCTATCCTTTATACTCAAATTTAAGGAATACCACGATGGCGATTTGAAAGATTTTATATTTCTAATTGACGAACCCGGAATTTTCCTACATCCAAGAGGGCAAAAAGATTTATTGCTTTATCTCGAAAGTCTGTCTGAATTTAACCAAATGATTTATACGACGCACTCGCCATTTATGATCAATCGTCTCAACAATTTTAGAGTGCGTGTGGTTAGTAAAGATAAAGAAAAAGGAACGCAGGTTGATATAAAACCCTATATTCATAATTGGAAGTCATTGCGTGCCTCGCTCGGAATGATGTTGGCCGATAGTTTCTATTACGCTGATAACAACTTAGTTGTTGAAGGCCCGTCAGATAGGCTCTATCTACTTACCCTTTTGAAAACATTTCAAGAAAACGGACTCATTAAGGCCGATCTAAATATTTTGTCCATTATTGATTCAGGTGGAGCACCAAACACGCCGTCAATGTGCCGTATTATTTATTCGGAAGAAAGGCCTTATGTAGCACTTGTTGATTCTGATAAGTCAGGCAAAAGAGCAAAAACCGCAATAGTAAAATTTACAGAGCCGGAGAAAGTTAAAGAAGTTAGTGATTTTAAGGACGACGCTGTTACCATAGAAGATTTGTTACCTCGTAAGTATTTTATTTCTGCCGTGAACGCATACATTCAAGAACTCGTTAATGACGGAATATGTAATAACCCGCCGAAGGAATTTGATTCAAAAGTTAAAAATGGAGTAATGGAACAGTTAGAAAAATATATCAGCGATAATAGTTTGGGTATAGAAGAAATTTCAAAATTGAATATCGCTCGCCACTTTGAAGAGGAATTATCAAGGATTCCAGTTGGAAAACTTGATAAAAAAGAATTTACTACTCTAAAAACATTGATAAGTTGGATTACTGAAACTTTAAAGATTAGTATTGAAACTGAATAGGGAGTTTGCCGGTCTTCCAAGACGGCAAAAGTTTTTAACACGCGCACGGGAAGGGTGGGGCAAGTGTTATGTATTGCGTTACGACCTCCCCTCCAAAAAAATCTCTCTCCAAAAAATCTTCGGCTTTTGATTTTGCGAGGTGGTGCTCTGTAAAAGGTAATGTTTGATAGGGCTTTTAGCTTTTCTGCCTAGTCATTCGAGCGATGAGCGACTGACTACCCGCGTGACTAGGTAAAGTGCCTCCATTTTTGCTAAAATAAGTGCGAGCCTCCTTTAAGAGGCACTCACTGTCGGTAGAATATGAAACACAATATGCAACTTGATCGGCGTTCTCTCTCATACGTTATGCTTGCGGGCATCATTGCGGTTGTCGCATGGATGCTTTTGTCCGCGCGGCCCGCACCCGTGTCCGTGCCGGAACCCGTTGATAGCGGTCCTTCGGAGCCGGAGCCGCTTGCCGTTGCCGATGACAATATTCGCACTATTTCCGAAATATTGTCGCGTCTCCCGCAGTTGGTTCCGACGGAAGATAAAGACGCGTATGCGGCAACAAGCATATGGTTTGCATCCGGAGGGTATATATATGTAGAATATGCCAGAGCCTCGGGAGCGCCCGACCGCATGATAGCGTTGCGGGAGCCGGACGGAGCCCTGGATTCTTTTGAAAGAATAGCGGTATATTATGCGGGAGAAAATGACTGGGAGGCGGTAGACGGACAGGACATGCGTTTTGCGTATCCGCCGCGGGAACTTTATAAATTAAATGAGCCGGCGGTCCGTTGGGAAAAACAAAATTAGGCGATATACATTTATGGCACAAGAAAATCTTATAAAAATGCAGTGCACGACGTGCAAACAGTTCAACTATTTTACCTATAAGAACCGTAAGCGCGTCGAGCGGAAGCTTGAATATGTGAAGTATTGCAAGCACTGCCGCAAGCACATTAAACACAAGGAAACAAAGCGGTAAAATGCGTTTAACGCCGCCGAAAGATGAGGTGGTTTCAAAGCCGCCCATTGTGTTGCTATAATTTCTATAGCTCGGGAGTTTAGGTAAGTGGCATACCGGCGGTCTCCAAAACCGCATTCGGGGGTTCGATTCCCTCAACTCCCGCAGTATAAAAATTTTACGGCCATTCGCGCCGTTTTTTTGTTTTTCATAAAAATTTCACCTTGACGGAAAAAGCTTATATTGGTATGGTACAGGCAATAAAACCTTGAAAATCAGGTTGCATCATGAGAAAGGAGAGTCTCCTTATGAGTGGACTTTCAAGTTCCGCTCGGAGCGAGAACGTCGGGTTTTTGTCCCGAATAGACTTCGGCAGCCTCGGTTTCCGTCGAGGTTTGCTTGAGCTCGCATTCGAAGTGTTCCGTCAGGAAAAGGTTCGATTCGTCGTCCTTGCCGGCGGCCTCATTTCGTATCCTGCGCTGCGTCCGCAGCTTCCCAGGAGTGCCGAAGAGCGTGAAATTGCGATCGACGACTGGGCCAAGGATTTGGCCGAGGCGATACCGCATCTCTATGACGAGCGCGGCAAGCCGGTCAAGATATATATCGTGACCAGCCCCGCTCCCAACTTCGACAGTTGGCTTGGCGAAGATATCGCCAGGCGTCTGCACAACCTTCGTCCCGACGATATCTTTTATCGCGGGAAAGAAGGCGCTCGTTTCCCGCTCAAGAAGCAGGGGAAAGATTTCTGGGTCATTCTTCCGACCCGTGGAGCATGGCGCGGGCAGTACTTCAGTACTGTTTCCGAGCGGCTCATCGACGACAAGCAGAAGCAGTCTTCGCAGCGTTTGCCCGACCTTTGGGTGACCGGTTGCGGAGCTTCCAGCATTGTCCGTCCCAAGGGTGAAATGAAGCGCCCGTACATCTCGCTTCCCGCATTGCATCGCCTCATGGAGATCACGACGTCCGAAAACCAGATCGGTGTTCGGGTGGTCGAGTTCTTCACCGGCGGGTCGGAACCGATGATCCGTACGTACAGCTTCAAGGATTTTGTAAGCAACGAAAACGAGCGCGCAGCCATTGCGTTGCCCGAAGGGTTGCCCAAAACCCAGGTAAACATTTTGCAGGAGCTCAAGGTCAAGGGTCCCGTAACCATCGGGATGCTTGAGGATGCACTGCCTCCGGCGCGCGCTCATATCGAGCGGACCATCGGTGTTATTAACGCCGGCGGGTTCGAACCGAAGATCGTGCAGGATGAGCAGTCCGGACTGTATCAGTTCGACCCCAAGTGGTTCCAGAACGAATTGCGTTACTCGCTTCCTCCCAAGGAAGATGTGCGCGAAGACACCATGGTGGCATTCTCGTGTCTCCATGCGGGTTCCGTGTTCACGGAATACAAGTTCTTCGTGAACGCAATTCCGGAGTTCATGCTTCGCCACAACGTCAATATTCTTGTCGGATGCGGAGACTTCATCGAAGGTCTCAAGCACGACTTGAACTTGCGCGGCGAAGTTATCAACGGAACCAACTATACCGACCACGAGGCGCTTGCCGCCCGGCTTGTCGGTACGGTCATTGTGAAGGTGTTCAAGGAGCGTTTTACCGCCGAGCTTGGTAAGCACAGCGGCAGGGCCCTCTCACCGGCTGCATTGACCCGTATTCTTGATAAGGCGCTTCTGCGTTTCTTCTATATCGACGGTAACCACGACGAGTGGGTCGTTGCCCTGGGCGTTCAGTCTTTGGCGATATTCCGTCGGGACCTTATCGACTTTCTCATGAACAATATTTCCGCCATCCTTCACGAAAAGGGTGTTTCCGCGGAAGTCGATTTTCTCCGTACTCTTATCGAAAACCATGTCGTGAAGACGAAGATTTTCCAGCTTCCTTCCACGGGCGTGTGTGTTGAAGCTTCGCATCCCCACATGGGGCGCGCGACGACTTCATCGCTCCGCACGCAGGAAATGCTGCGAAAATCCCGTTGTCATATCTCTCAGATCGGTAACTTCCATATCGCCATTGCCGTTGAGCAGTGGGATTCGGAGCTGGGCCAGCGTGTTGGCATGCAGCACGGCTCCATCGTGTGGAAGACCGGTTTCGAAGAGGGCAAGACGAAACTTCTTGACGTCGTTGTCGGATATCTCCGCGTGAAGACCATAAACCAGCGGATCTTCATGAGCGAGATCATGTACTACGGTTCTGGTGTTGAGAACCCCGACCTCAGCAAGGTCGACCCTCTCCAGGGCCTTCTTTCGGAACTTAATATCTGAAATAAAACCGCATCGTACGCGATGCGGTTTTTCTTTTGTTCATGAATCTTGCATGAAGCGGATGGCACTGCTACGCTGGGAATTAACAAATTCGAAACCTTGAAAAAGGCGGTAGAGCGTGTCGCGAACCATCAGGCTGCGGCATCACGTGATACCAAGTTCGCGTGGTGGTCCAAATGCGGAATGGAACCTGTATTATTTCCATCCTGATATGGAAACGCATGTAAAGCTGCACAGACACCTGCATACTATTTTTTCGAATGCATTGCCGTCGGAAATGATCGCCATCATCGCCGGGCAGTGGACAAACAAAGACGGGTCACTTAACCGGCGTTTTTTCCCGGACAGAAGCAAACGTTTGCTTGCATGGAACGAATTGTTCGGAGAAAATGCGACCCCGCAACAGGCTATCGGATTCATCGAACGGGAATTTATCCCTGTGGAAGAAAAATGGCAAGCTCGACCCGGAAAGAAGAAGGGCAGGCATGAGCGAAACTAAACTTCCGGCAGAAGGACAGGACAAGCGTCTTATTATCATTCGTGGCGATCCCAATCCCGATCTTGCTTCCGGCGACTGGCTGCAGGTTGAAGAGGGCAATGAGCCCGACCCCGTTGCTGATTGCCGAAGGTTTCTTTCTTCCCGTATACACGGGCAGGATCGCGCGATCGATGCGATTTGCGATTCCTATGAGAGATACGTTAACGACGATTTGCCTGAAGACGAGCCTCTGGACAGCTTTCTGTTCCTTGGCCCAAGCGGTGCCGGGAAAACCGAGCTGGTGAGGTGTTTCGCCGAATTTTTGTTCGGTAGCCGTGAAGCCCTTAAGAAACTTGACGGCTCAATGTTCCAGCATGAGGCAGACATTAATCTTATCCGCGGCGCTGCGGCCGGCTATATTCGTGCCGATGAGATCCCTCCGCTGTCGCAGCCGGGCCTTGAAGAGCCTGTCAGGAAGATATGGCCCAGCGAAGTTGAAGCGCGCCGTTTTGATGCCGAAATTGAACAGCTTCGTGCGAAAGTAAAACGCCTGGAGCGGGAAATAAAGAATCTCGAAGCGCGCCGCGAAGATGCTTCGGACGAAAAGGATTACGATTCTTTCGGGGTTCGCATAGAAGAGAAGCGTAACGAGCTTGAAGAACTTGCGGCGAAGATAGACGGTCTTCAGAAAGAAGCCCGAAAGGCGAGGGCAAAAACCCCCGAATTTCTGCCCAACATTCTTCTTATCGATGAACTTGAGGAAGCTCATCCGTCGCTTCTGGGAGTTCTTCTCCAGATCCTGGATGAGGCCCGCTTCGATGTTTCGTTCCCCGGTCAGGGTATCGCAACAACGCGGTTCCACCGAACATGGATATTCATGACTTCCAATATCGGTATGAGGGAGATCGCGCAACGCCTTAGCGGGCGCGGCAGGATCGGGTTCGCCTCTCTGAGCGCGAAGGCTGATGATTCCGGCGAAGCAAAGAGCCAGGAAATCTATGAAGCGGCCATGGGTGCCGTGAAAACAAAGCTTCCCGTGAAGTTCCGCAACAGGATCGTTCACGTCATAGTATTCCGCCCCTTCACGAGAGATATTCTCCGGCAGATCTGTGTTGATAATGTCGATGCGGTGCGCCAGGAAGTGCTGATCAAGTTCCTTTTCGTGCTTGAAGTTTCGGATGATGTTCTCGAGTTTCTCGTTGATGAGGCGCTTGAACATCCCGAAGAAGGCGCGCGTCTGCTTAAGAAAAAGGTTCGCTCGCGCATGCGTCGTCCGCTCATGAAGATGGGATTCCGCGACCAGCTGCTGTTCGCAGACGTTGTGTTTGTGGGCATCGTTACGGAGAGCGGAAAACGAAATCTTCGATTCTTTTTCAATACGAAGAACCGTGAAGTAATGAAAGCGGCTCTTGAGGACGCGAAAAAAGAAAAGATCCAGATCAATCTGTCATTGAATGCCGGCGGTGATGCCGAATCGGCGGCCGGCCAAGAATAAAATAAAAACGGGGATACCCCCGTTTTTTCTTTTGGGCGGGTATTAGCGTGAAAAGTGCAAATATGCGACAATGTATAAGTATTCATATGCGTATTTTTATATCAAAATTTATTCAAGCGGTTCTCCATTTCGCGCGTAGGCAACCAACCCCCGGGGAGAGGCGGATCATTGCTTTCAAGCACATTATTCTCGCCTCCTTCCTCATGAGCGCGTCTTTTATTGTCGGATTTGCGCTGGTATTTTTTTGGTGGGCATTGCAGCCGCGGGATGCTGCCGGCGCCATAAGCGCTTTTACAATTGAAAAAGGCGAGACGGCGGTGTCGGTTGCGCAGCGCCTTGAGGAGCACGGCTTTATCCGAAGCGCAAATGTTTTCCGCATCGTTTTGTTTTGGAGGGGTGATGCCGGCGATATTAAACCCGGAGTTTTTGAGTTTTCTCCCGCCCAATTGCCCGTCGAGATAGCGGCCCGCATTACCGGAGACGCAATTCCCGAAAAAGATATGCGGGTAACGATACCCGAAGGGTTTACGATAAAACAGATAGACGAGCGCTTGTCGCAGGCCGGCGCCATAGAGACCGGGTCTTTGTTGGCCGGCTCCGGAACGCTTCTCGCGTATGATTTTTTACCTTCATGTATGAATCGCCGCACCGAGGACGATGCTGAAGTTTGCGATGTGGAATATTCCGATCTTGAGGGTTATCTGTTCCCCGACACATACCGCCTGAAACCAAAATCCGAGGCCGGGGTTGTTGTAGAAAAACTTCTCGATAATTTTGATGCAAAACTCTCCATTCCTTTGCGGGCCGAAATAGCGGCACAGGGGCGCAGCGTAAAAGATATTCTTGTGGTCGCTTCCATGTTGGAACGGGAAGTCCGCTCGGATGTCGATAAGGCTATCGTTGCCGGCATTATCTGGAAGCGTTTATCTCAGAACTACCCGCTACAAATAGATGCTACCGTGTTGTATGCTTTGGAGTTGGCCGGACAGGAAAAAGCAAAAGGAGAAGGACCAACTTTAGAAGACCTTAAATTGTCATCGCCCTATAATACATATGTGTATACCGGTCTTCCGCCCGGTCCAATAAGCAATCCGGGCCTTGCGAGCATCGAGGCGGCGGCGCGGCCGGAATCGTCCAATTATTTCTATTATTTGTCGGCAAATGACGGGACAACGATATTCTCCCGTACGCTTGCGGAGCATAATCGCGCAAAAAGGATATATTTGCGGTAATTGTATGACGCGGATAAAAAAGAAAAAAGTTGCCGTTTTTGACATCGACGGTACCGTGTTCCGGAGCAGTTTGCTTATCGAGATAAATTTACGGTTGATTCGTGAGGGGATATTTCCGCTCAAGGCTTTAAAAGAGGTCGAGCGCTCGTATCACCGGTGGCTCGACAGAAAAGGTACGTATGAGGATTATATCAACGGTATGGTCCGTATCCACGAACAGCATATTTCAGGGAAGCACGTTTCGGATATCGTTCATATAAGCCGGCAGGTGGTCCGGGAGCACCGGGATAGGGTATATATGTACACACGTGATCTTATTAAGCGTCTGCGGCCCGCATATTTTATGATCGCGATATCCGGTTCTCCGATCGAAGTAGTAAAGGAATTTTCCCGGTTTTGGGGCTTCGATCTTTATTATGGGAAAGCATACGAAATAAAAGACGGAAAGTATACGAATCGTATTATCCAGCGGCCGTACGAGAATAAGAAAAAAATACTTTATGAATGTCTTGCCGGAACCGGTCTCGGCTTGAAAGGATCTGTGGGCGTGGGCGATACGGAATCGGATATCAGTTTTTTGGAGGAAGTTGAGAAGCCGATCTGTTTTAATCCGAACCAGAAGCTTTTGGCAACGGCACGGCGCCGTGGATGGAAGATAGTCGTTGAGCGAAAAAACGCAGTTCATCATATTGCGTAGGGCATCTTGACGGGCGGCGGGATGCGCTATACGCTATTATCTGTACAACTGAAATGAGGCCAAAGACAGAAGGCGTCCCGCAATAGCAGGACTTAATCTCCTTCCGAGGCGACAGGAAACAAACGCAAATATTGCGTTTGCGGTCGAAAACCTTGCGCAGCGGCTTCGTTCCAGAAGTCGTTTTTTATTTTTGTATATGTTGAGAAAAGAACATAAAACCAAGATCGTTGATGATGTCGGGACGCGCATAGGCGCGCATCAGGCGGCATTATTCGTCGATTTCAAAGGCATAAAGACAAAACCGCTTGAAGGTCTCCGTCATGACTTGCGCGGAACCGGGGCATCAATGCGTATTGTGCGCAAAACCCTTCTTGTGCGGGCAGTTGAAGCGCAGGGAGTCGAGGATGCGTCCGGGGTACGCGCTCTCCAGGGCCAGGTTGCCGTCATTTTCGGCGATGTTCTGGGTGCGGCAAAAGCCTGCGCAGCATTTGCAAAGAAAGAGAAAGCATTTAAGTTTTTAGGCGGTATTCTTGATGGGCGAATGCTTTCTGCGAATGAAGCGACGTCGCTTGCGGCGATTCCGGGGCGTCAGGAGCTTTTGGGGCAATTAGTGTATGTCATGTCGTCTCCGATGCGGGGTCTTGCGGTGACGTTGAATGCCATTCCGCGTTCTCTGGTTATCGCATTGAATGAGATCGCAAAACAAAAAACCAATTAAGTAAAAAGATTGCGAGAGGGCGAGGCGGATGTTCATACATGTGCTGCGCGCTCTCGAAAATCATAAAATTATGTCAGACAAATTCACAAAACTTATAGAAGAAATTGAAAAGCTTAGCGTTATCGAGCTTTCCGAATTGGTAAAAGCTCTTGAAGAAAAATTCGGTGTTTCTGCTCAGGCCGCAATGGTCGCCGCAGTTCCGGCCTCCGGTGCCGGCGCGGGAGCCGCAGCCGACGAGGAAAAGACCGACTTTTCTGTTGTCCTTACCGATGGTGGAGGCCAAAAAATCCAGGTTATTAAAGTCTTGCGAGAGTTGACCGGCAAGAGCCTCAAGGAAGCCAAAGACCTTGTTGATGGCGTGCCAAAAACCGTTGCCGAGGGTGCGAAGAAAGAACAGGCCGATGAGTGGAAGACAAAACTGGAAGAAGCGGGCGCAAAAGTTGAATTGAAATAATCCCGCTCAATAACAAAAGCCCCGCGCGTGCGGGGCTTTTGTTTTTCATCGAAATTTACTCGCCAAGACGCATCGTATAAACGGTGCGTTCGGATAGTATATACGCGGTGGTCCCGTCCGCCGAAAGAGTAAAATCGGAAGCGGCAGAGATCGTTTCGTTTATATACTGTTGTTCAATAGCGCCTTTTCTGTTTATGCGGGCGATGCGTGCACGCTGGTCATCAAGTACATATAGAATGGGTCCCGGGCCGAGTTCAAGATGATCGGCATGGAAATCCGCCTGACCGCCGGTGATGGTGATGGCTTCGCTGCGCGCCCCGTTGGTGTAGCGGAGTATGACGTTGTCGTCGCGCAATAACCATATGCTCTTTCCGTCCCACGCCGCATCCCTGATGCGCGATATAAGATTTTTATTTGCCTGTTTTAACCACGGACCAGAAAATTTCAAGTTGTTTTGCTCAAGTGATATTTTCCATAATTGACCGCCGTTGATATCGCCGATAAGAACCGTTTTTCCGGCCTTAACTCCGAACGTAACGCCCATTTTAGTATCATACGGAAGCGTTGAGGCAAAATTCTCCGCGTTCTTGTCGTATAGCGTGATGCCGTCTTTGCCTATCACATAAAGATATTCCTCTCCGCCGTCAACAATATCCATAAATCCGCCCCGTTCGCTACGGAGAACAAGCGAGCCTTTTTTGTCATTAATAATGAATCGGTACAACGCCCCGACGGCGCCGTCCGTGAAAGAAAGGACTGGGGACGTTTCGCCGGACGCCCAAAAGATGCGATCTGGCGCGAAGGGAAGGGGAGAGCCCGTTAGTACAAGAAATTCTTGGACCGGCGCTTTGTGTATAAGGAAAAGTTGATTTTGTATATCTTCGATGTTCGCCTCAAGCGCGATTTTCACTTCTTCCGAAAGTGCCTGGGAAATTGAAGTAAGGGAGTTCTGTGCGCGCAAAAGCAGTATTTCTGCCTGGTTTTTGTCTCCGTAGATCAGTGCCGAACGCGCGCTATCGATATCCCGCTCTACCGTTGAAATGGTTGTTGCGGTTTCCGCGCTGCCGTCTGAAAAATGGGATACCGCCGAGGTGCCTATTTGAAATACCGCGAATCCCGCGCTAATGAGCAAGGCGCCGACAAATACGCTCTTTTTCGGAGCCGTCCAGCGTATGTGTGAAATAAATCCAAATCGTTCCATGCGGTTGCGTATGTGTTTTTGCAGAACGCCAAAAGGGTTAAGTGAGGAAAACGAATCAAGGATAGTATCCCGCAGAAGAAGCAATCGGATGCGGAGCGAGCGGAATTTTTTATAAGAAGCCGTGACAGAAGAAATGAGAGGAGTGTTGCTATCGAGTATGCGTGCCGGGATTGTTTGCGTTGATGTGTTCGCGTCCGGCGGAGGAATGTGAATGACCAGCGCACATGATGCGGAGCGCTCCGTCATTTTTTTCTGCACTTCTTTATAAATATCTTTGATACCTGCGGTGTGCGAAACAGAAGAAAGCGACGTTGCTGAGCCGGCAAATACGATATCGTTATCTTCAAGTCGCCCGCTTATCATGGACGAAAATGGAGAAACTCCTTTGGTATCCGAAACAAAAACATTCGATTTTTTCCCGTCGCGTATGAGCCACACGCCCACATGAGAGCTTCCCGCGCGTGATGCAAATATTGTTTTGTTGCTTATGATGCAGGCGGCGAATGAGCTTGTCCCGAGCCACCCTTCGTTGCCCGACGCCAATTCATGCATTAAAACCGCATTTGCTTCTTTGAGCGCAGCAGTAAAAGCCTGCGTTGGTTTGCGGTCATCTTTTTCGTAATACGTTCTTCGCATGGTGGAGGCGATGAGGTTTGGAACGCCCCAGGAGGCCCGGGGGGCGCCGCGAAGTTCGGCTGCAACAAAAAGACTCCCCAAATGGTCCATTCCCTGGGGAGCTTCGAAAGAAAAAAGGTCACAGAAAACATCGCTTTCTGCGCCATTCAGCAAAAATTCCTTAATGATCTCTTTTTGTGAAGCCATGTGGTGTGGCGTGCGGTGGAGAGGAGACAAGTTGAAATGCTGATGCGCAAGCCGTATAAGTGTAGTGTAGCCAAAAAATACAGCCATGACAACGCTTTTGGATGGAAAACGTATTGCCGAAGGGCTTTATGAACAATTGCGGGTCCGTGCCGGAGCGCAGGGCATTTCCCCTTTAATAGATGCCGTTTTGGTGGGCGATAGCCCTGCGTCTTTAGCGTTCCTGAGAGTAAAAGAAAAAGCCGCCGTATCTGTTGGTGCGAGGTTTCGTCTTCACAGATACGACCCCGACGTATCTCTCTCCGAGCTTTCCCGTGAAATGAACCGGTTTGCAAAAGGAAGCGGAGATGCATTAATCGTCCAGCTGCCGCTTCCTGCGGGTTTGGATAAAATACGGCAATCCATTTTGCGGATAATTCCTCCCGAGAAAGACGCAGATTGTCTCTCCGAGATTTGGCAGGGGAAAATAATGAGCGGGCGAACCACCATAGTTGGTCCGGGCGGGAATGCGGAACTGGTTCCACCGGTTGCGGGCGCTGTTTTGCGGATCGCCGATGAATACGGATTTAATTTTGGCGGCAAGCGCGTTGCGGTCGTTGGGTGGGGGGATCTGGTGGGCAAGCCGTTGGTGCCATATCTTATCCGACGAGGAGCCGAAGTTACAATATGTACCAGTAAAACCCGCGATCTTGCAGACACACTCAGACGCGCGGACGCCGTTATTAGCGGTGCCGGGGTTTCCCAGTTGATAAATGGGTCCATGATAAAACCGGGCGCATTTATTTTTGATGCGGGATACAACAGAAAAAACGGCATTCTTGCCGGCGATGTGGATAATGAGTCGATTTTCGGCGTTGCCGGCGCCATAACGCCGGTTCCCGGCGGCATCGGACCCCTGACCGTTGCGTGCTTGTTGCATAACGTTTTTGCTCTTGCGGCGGTTCATCACAAAGGTTCCGGTGCGCGATAATTTGCTTGAAACAAAAGGATACGGGCCGTATCATAACAACACGATCATGAACGACCAGCAGCAAAAAAATATCCTGCAGACGCCGGCCATTCGGTATTTTTTAACCTCACAAGAGAGCCTGAGAGCTCCCAAGCCGGAGATCGATAAGCCGGGAGAAAAAATTCATGTGAGCGAGGCGATCAGCAAAGTGTCTTCTTTGTATGAGTATTTGCGTATTAGCGCAGAATATACCGAAGAACATCTTATTTTTCGCAACGTCATTGAACGGATTTTGAAACGGCGCATTTTTATACAGATGCAGGGTGAATCGAAAGAGCTCGCGGGCGGACTCATTAAAGAACTCATTTCCGGAGGATATCTTCCCAACGATGTGGTGCACATTGATGTTGTGCGCGACGTCGGCCGCATTATCGACCGGTATCTCGCGATTCTCGATGCTATCCAGGACCGCTCGTCGGATTTTAATGATTTTATTATCCAGCTTGCGTCCGTTGAAATAGACAGAGAATTCAATAAGGTTGAGCGTGAAAAGGAAGAGGCGTTTGCTCACTTTTCGCTTATGGCGGTACGCGACCGCATACAGTGGTCCAATATTTTCAGCGGAACAAAAGAACACAATCTTCAAATATATATTGCTGTGCTGCGGACCATCGTAAAATATGATGATGCGCAGGTTTATTTCGCTTTATTCCGTAATTCGATTTCCGGTTGGGATTCGCTGAGTCCTCAGGCGGTCGCCGAACAGGCAACCCGGGTGGAGGCATTTTGGAAAAACAGTCCCAGTTGGATGAAACATCCGTATCGCGAGACGTATTTGCGCGTGGCACGACAGTTATACCCGGCATTTGTAAGCATTAGAGACGTCTTTAATCAGCACCCGCAGCAGATGGAAGCCGTGTTTTCCGATCCTACGCGTCTTGAGCGGGCCGTTTCGGCAGTTGCGCAAGCGCGGTATGACGGTGCGAAATCGCGATTGCGAAGCCGTGCGATGCGCGCCACCATATATATTTTCCTTACGAAAATGCTCATGGCGCTTGGCATTGAAGTTCCGTATGATCTTTTGTTCGCCAAACATTTTGATGCGCTCCCGCTTGCCATTAATTTATTGTTTCCACCGGCCCTCATGTTCTTTATGGGAGCCACTACGCCGCTTCCCGGAAAAAATAATACCGAACGGATCATTAAAGATGTGCGGAGGATCGTATATGTGAACGATAACGGAGAAATGCTCCGGATTGTTTCGGCGCCAAAGCAACGGGGGATACTTGAGATGGCGCTTTTTGGTATTTTGTTATTGGGACTTTTTGTATTTTCATACGGCTTGTTTATTTTCCTTTTGCGCATATTGCGTTTCAGTGTTGTAAGCGGAGGGGTGTTCATATTCTTTTTGACCGTTGTAAGTTTATTCTCATACCGCATACGGAGGCCAGTGCGCGAATTATTCGTAAAGACCTTCGAGAGCGCTCGCTCCACGCTTTTGTTCTTGGTTACATATCCGTTGGTTATAGTGGGCTATTTCCTTTCCGACGGGGCAGCAAAGATCAATATACCGGTTATCGTACTGGATATATTTATCGAAGCGCCGTTGAAATCCTTTCTGGAGGTCGGAGAAGATTGGCTTTCGTTCCTTAGGGAGAAGCAGGAAGAGATCGTATAGAAGAATATATGAAAAAGCAAACGAAGGGCTTTTTCTCCCGATTGCTTGAGGAAGAGCGGGCCCGGCAAACCGAAACCATAGATCTTATCGCATCCGAAAACGCCGCGTCATCGGCGGTTCGCGATGCATACGCATCCGTGTTCATGAATAAATACGCGGAAGGATATCCCGGCGCGAGATATTATCCCGGCAATGACGTTGTCGACCGTCTCGAAAGCCGCGTGCAACATCAGGCGTTGGTTCTGTTCAAAGCCCGGCCGGCACAATGGCGCGTAAACGTTCAGTCATATTCGGGCACGCCCGCCAATATTGCGGTTTATATCGCTCTTCTTGAATTCGGCGACACGCTTATGGGCTTGGCGCTTTCGCAGGGCGGCCATCTTACGCACGGTCATCGAGCGAATTTTTCCGGGAAAGCCTACACGGCCATTTCGTACGGTCTCAATAATAAAAGCGGGGAAATAGACTATGAAGCGTTGGAGATAGCAGCCAGGTCTCATAGACCAAAACTTATCGTATCGGGCGCGACGGCATATTCGCGGAAAATAGATTTTGCCCGCATCGGAAAGATAGCCAGGCGCGTTGGAGCTATTCATATGGCGGATATTTCTCATATCGCGGGCCTTGTAGCCGCCGGAGTGCATCCCAGTCCGTTTCCCTGGGCGGATATTGTGACCACGACCACGCACAAAACATTGCGCGGCCCCCGGGGCGCCATGATATTTTCAAGAAAGCAATTTTCGGAACAAATAGACAGGGCGGTGTTTCCCGGCGTGCAGGGCGGACCGCATCTCAATGCTATAGCCGCGTTGGGAGTTGCGTTGGATGAAGCGCGGCGTCCCGCATTTGCGGCGTATCAGCGGCGCGTGGTTCAAAATGCGCGTTCTCTGGCGGGCGCGCTGAAGAAATATGGATTTACGATTATTGCGGGAGGTACCGATAACCATCTGTTCCTGGTTGATGTGAGAAATAAGGGCGTGAACGGAGCCGAAGCGGAAAAAATACTTGAGCGGGCGGGGATCATTGCGAACAGAAATACCATACCGGGCGATATGTCGGCCCGCGTTCCTTCGGGCGTTCGGTTTGGAACGCCGTTCGTAACAACGCGAGGCATGGGAGATGCCGAAATGAAGACGATTGCGCAATGGATATATGAGCTGCTCGACAGGAAAATTTCTCCGGAGAAAATACGGCAAAAAGTAAAAGCGATGGCACGGCAATATTTACTGCCGTAAATAATATATGAGCGTTCGACGGAAAAATAAAATCCGCGTGATGAAAAGACGGAATGTGAAAAAAATACGCCGTCCCGCGCGGCGTTCCAAAAACGGAAAACGGGGGAAACGGATACGATCCGCGGAGTCATCCGTGTTCGAGACGCTATTTGGTAATTCTCCGCGAACGCGTCTTATTAATTTTTTTATACTGACTGAAGCGAACGAGATCCTTTTGTCCGATACCATCGAGCGTACGCGCATACCCGGCGCGGTTATCAGGCGGGAATGCAAAGACTTGGTGCGCATAGGATTCCTCCAGGCGCGGGGGAAAGAGGCGTGGCAACTAAACGGATCATTTCCGTTTGCGGCGGAGTTGAAGAATATTGCGCGGCGCACGACGGCGATCAATAAGGGCCAGCTTATTTCGCTGGTAAAACGTCTCGGAAAAATCCGGCTATTCCTTGCGTCCGGTGCGCTCCTTAACCGGGAAGATACAACGGTTGATGTTTTTATCGTTGCCGATAATTTGAATGAACGTCGTCTTGCCGCGGTAATACGGCAACTGGAAATTCTTATCGGACATGAGTTGCGCTGGGTGGGTATGGATACCCGCGAGTTTCTTTATCGATGGCGAATGCTCGATCGTTTTGTCCGTGATGTTTTGAGCGAACCGTATGAAAAAATAATATCTTCGGGATTGCCAATGGTATGACACGCGATCTTACACACGTTGTTATTATTCCCGACGGCAATAGGCGGTGGGCCCGCGCCAAAGGATTGCGCCCGCATCAGGGGCACGAAAAAGGGTTTTCGCGCATGGAAGAACTTATGGACGCGTGCTTCAGCGAGCACATCCGGTTTTTTTCTTTGTGGGGAGCCTCGATAGATAATCTTACGAAGCGCGATGCCGCCGAAATTAATTTTTTGCTTTCGTATCTGGAACGGCGATTGCGGGACCTGGTTCACGAGAAACGGATACACGAAAACAAGATCCGTATCCGTGTCCTTGGATTTTGGGAAGAATATGTGCCCGTGTCGTTGCAAAATGCTATCCGCGAAGCTCAGGAAGCAACAGCGTCGTATGATTCGTTCTCGTTCACGCTTTTTCTGGCATATGACGGGAAAGAAGAAATGCGTCGCGCCGTGGAGGCCATCGCGCAGAGAAGCGATGCGACATATGAAAACGGCATTTCGCCTGATACAATAAAGAAAGCACTGCTTACGTATGAGCTTCCGCCGGTAGATCTTCTTATACGGACAGGAGGAGAGCCGCATCTTTCGGGAGGGTTTATGATGTGGGATGTTGCCGACGCGCAACTGTATTTTTCCGAGCTCTTTTTCCCCGATTTTGATGCGGGCGAATTGAAAAAAGCGATACGGGTTTGCGGGCAAAGAGAGCGGCGGTTCGGCGCTTAAAAATAATACTGCATAAATTTGCGCGCGTAGCTCAGCGGTTAGAGCGTTCGGTTCACATCCGAAAGGTCCCCGGTTCGAATCCAGGCGCGCGCACATGTCCCCGAATATACTACAAAAATTTACGTTTTCTCAAAATACGGCGATTGCGGCCGGCTTTATTTTTGCGGTCATTGGAGTTGCGGTAATTTTTATTTTCAGGAAAAAATTTGGGGGAGCGTATACGTCGGCGCGATTTGAAAAATGTTTGTTTAAATTTGTCATCGCGCATTTTACGAAACGGCGGGGGGTGTGGCCGGATTATGGCGCCATAAAACAGACCCTCGACCGTCTTTCGCCCGGCCAGCGGGAGCGCGAGGCCGCGAGGATATATTTTCAGATAGAAGATACGATCCTTGAGGACAGAAAGAAGCAGAAAATTGAACGGGATGACGTGAGGGCAAAGATCTTTTCTGCGTGTAAAGCTCAGAAAGCGGGGGGTATTTTGCCTATTATATTTTTGCCGGAACATTTGCAGCTTTCGCGCCTGCATCAACACTTTGCCAATACGCTGTTTTTCAGAGCGCATGCCGCACTCAGCGCCGATGCCTTTAGTAAGATCATTACTTCCATTGATCGCGGAAAATATCCGAAAAATTTTATCAGCGATGGCGGGTTCGCATGGACTGTTTTTGAGGCGCAGATGGCCGAGCTTGATTATGAGCACCAGCTTGAAGAAATAAAACATCTTGTTAAGCAATTTGCGGCAAAAGTACTGCAATATGCCATTGCGGATGCCGGCAATGACCGCGCCTCGGCGATATTCAGCGACGCGTACCATGATTTCAAAAATACACATTTGTTTATCGGCATTGAGCGTGTTGCCGATGTTTTGCGTATTGTTCCCGAAGGCATCCTGTCTTCCGAGCGTATCGCTATTCTTCCGAAAGCGGATCTTGAAGAGGCTGTCCGCTCTCGTACGGAGGAGCTCGAGCGGGCTCTCGAGAAGGTTGAAGCTCAGCGGAAAGAATTGGACCGCGCATACGAGGATTTGAGGCAAAATGATGTTTTGAAAACAGAGTTTATTGATGTTATCTCGCATCAGTTCCGTACGCCGCTTTCGGTTATCCGTTGGCAGACCGAACTGCTGATGGATGAGGTAATGAAATATGTTTTGCCCGAGAAGACGGGAGAATTCCACGAGAATATCCAAACATTGTATCAAAAAAGCGTATTCCTTATAGAATTGCTTAACGATCTGTTCGATGTTTTGGCTATTGAAGGCAAAAAACTCATTTTAAATAAACAGCCGTATCCGTTGTGGGAAATTGCGAGCGATGCCTGCAAAGAATTTGAGCGAGATGCGGCAAAGAAATCCATAACGCTTTCGCTCAGTAAACGCGCTCCGGTTTTCAGAGAGGCTGCGGTTGATCGGGATAAGATACGGCGGGTCTTCGATATTCTTATCCGGAACGCGTTGCGGTATACGCCGGAAAAAGGCACCGTGACGGTAGATGTTGAAGAAACGGTTGTTCACGATAAGCCGGCCATTGCCTGTTCGGTGCAGGATACCGGTATCGGCATTGAGCGTGAGGATGTCTCCAAAATATTCGGACGGTTTTTCCGCGCGCAAAACGCGATACGGACGGCTCCTGACGGGGCGGGGTTGGGATTGTATCTGACAAAGCAATTTATTGCGGCGCATAACGGAACGATCGAGGTTTTTTCCGAGGCCGGGAAAGGAACGCGTTTCACGTTCGTTATTCCCGCCGAATAAGAAACGAGTATAAGAAAAAACAGCTTCGGTTTTGCGAAGCTGTTTTGTTTATTACGGTATTGGAACTTCGAGCGGATCCATGACGCCGTCTTCATAGGCCTTCACCGCATCGCCGGTAAGGACAATTCGATACATGCGGTTGCGGGCAAGTTCGCCCGAAACAACAGTATCTCCGAGGCGTGCTTCCAGACTTGAGCTGGGGAAGCCGATCGCGCGCAGCACGGTGCTGCGCAAAAGATCGGTTTCGCGCCATGTGTCGTAGACGCGCAACTGATCGAGCAGTTTGCTCTGCATGTTGCGGTAGCCTTCCCGCTGGGCAACGATGTAGTCCTGGATGCGCCCCCAGTTTGCGAGCAGTTGCTGCAGACTAAGTTCGGGGTATGCTTCGTGGATCGCGGCGAAAAACGCAGAATTGATCTGGTATCCGCCGTCTTCATAGCGGCCCTTTACCGTATCAAGCAGGATTTTGTTCAGGATGTCGTTTTGGGCTTGGGCGACATTCACCTGCTCGTAGAATCCCGATATGTAACCGGAAAGATAGTTCTGGTTGTCGAGATACTGCGCGGTGAGCTGTCGCTCATGCCGGATGCCCTCGTTCCTGACCCCGTTGATGTATGAGTAGATCAGAAAGAGAACAAGAACGATGCTTCCGATAACGGCAAGCGTAATGACGAGAGGCTTGTTGGTGCGTGACACGGCTTTCTCCTGTTGTTTACCGGAATGTCCACGACGAACTGTTATCGTCCCGTGGGTTGGGCCGGCGTTTTTTGTTTTTGAGCCAATTTCGCTCATCAATGATGACGAAAGCGACCCACACGAGCATGGAGATAATGAATCCGGCGATAACAATGAGAGCTTTCGCCCCATCTGTCGGCTCTATCTCCGAATTGAGATACAGGAAACCCCCGCCGATATCGTCCGAATCGTTCGAGGTCATTGAAACGCGCTGAAATTTCGTTGCGGGGTCATCAAGGCCCCACAAGATGTTCTCAAGCGCTCCGTTGCCGTGAAGTCCTCGGACCTTCAGTTTTTTCTCTCCGTCTTTTTCCTTCCAGTAGAATTCGCCGCGTACCACTCCAAGCACCGCTTGGGGGGTTAGCGGAGCGCCGGCGATCCTGTTTTGGATAGCAACGAGCATGTATTCGTTGCCCTGCGGCATGCCGGTGGTTGCCCGCGCCCAAGAAACGGTCGAGCCGTCTTCGGTTCCGATAACGACAATAATGGAGTTTTTGCTGATCGCCTGATCCCCGAATGTTTCGGGGTCGGACCAATACGCTTTAAGCGCCGTGATATAGGCGTCTTTTTCAGCGGTAATGGATGCATTTTGCACCACAATAAGGTGAAGATCGCCTTGCAGTTCCGTGCCCAGTGCGGCATTGAGGCGCATAAGCGTTTCCTGCCACTCGGTTTTGTTTGCGGGTGAGAAACCGACGAATGAAACTTTGTCCGCGTAGTAGAAATCGCGCACGGACGTTACGACCGGCGGTAAAAGACCCTGCTTTTTGAACGATTCGATCTTATCGCTGTATTGGCGAAGTATCGATTTGTCCGACGCGAGGATATAGTTGTCGTACTGCATCCTTTTTGTCACAGGTCCCGGCGCGCCCGCATCGATCCGTTCTTTGACTTGCAGCCAAAAAGCGGGGATCCCGGATGGAATGTTCCCGGGGATTCCTTCAGTTGCCCGCCAGCGGTTGGCATCGGGGTTCGTGGGGAGCCAGTGCTCCGCGATCAAATAATCGCCGATTGTTGTTGCGATAGTGAATGTCCACTCTTCCGTCGTGTAGGGACAGTCATGCCAGTGAGTTTCCGTATAGGTTTCGGTGTGGCTATTGCCGTCACTGTCCGTGACCGTGCGGGTGTGGACGTCGATGTAGGGATCACAGCTGTATTCCCGTATGCACGGGCCGTCACGGCTGCATGGTATGCGCTGCCAATCGGCACGCAACTCATAGCCGTTCCAGTATTCGTTAAAACTGAGCTTGTCGGCTTTTGCGATGTTCCATCCCGCGACCGTAGTGATGGGGGCGGCAAGGAGAGCAATGACAAGGGACCCTACACCGAATTCTCTCCACGTTATTTCGTAAGGATTGTCCATGCGGTCAAGCACAAGTTTTACCGCAAGACCGGCAAGCAGGGCGGCGCATACGGCCGCAAACGCAAGGCCAAGCATAAAGTTCCTCCGTATTGTCAAAGTTCGACACGCTGATTTATTATAGTTAAATTTTCCATATTGTCAATGTGCGTGAATATTGATTTCTTTTTGTTTTTATTGTATAAAATCTGCATTCCGAACCCTTACAATATTACGCGAGGCGATGAGATGAAGATTACGAAGGATGTGCTGAATAACGGTCTTCGTGTGCTTGTTGCGCCACGAACCGATGTTGAGGGCGTAACGATCGTATTGGCTCTTCGTGCAGGTTCCCGCCGAGAGACGCCCGAAAACACCGGTATCGCGCATTTTCTGGAACATATGTTTTTCCGTGGCGGGAAACGCCATCCCGACCAGCGCTCAACCGTGTATGCAATTGAGCGGGCGGGCGGTGAGGCGAATGCATATACCGGTCATGACGAGGTTGCGTATACCATTTCGGTTCCGGCAAGGGCCATTGCAACCGCCTTTGATGTCCTCAGCGACATGTTGCTTAATGCGCGTCTTCGGGCATCCGATATTCGTGTCGAGCGGGGAGCGGTTCTTGAAGAGCTCTCACAGCGAAATGAGAATTATGCGGGTTTGGCGTGGGAAGAATGCCAGCGCCTTCTCTATGGAGATACGCGCCTCGGCAATCCTGTTATAGGCACGGCCGGCACAATCGGTTCTTTCACGCATAACGATTTTGTTTCGTTCCGCAAAACCATGTATAACGCTCAGGACGCCGTTCTTGCCGTATGCGGAAAAGTAACTCCCGATCGCGTGTTCCAACTTGCCGAACGATATTTTTCCGGTTTGCCCAGAGAGAGTCCGGGACATCACGTCCCCGTTGAGCCGGCAGAGCTTTGGGACGACCGGAAGATCTCCATTGTTCAAAGTGGCGGCACACAAACGCATATTTGTTTGTTCGCTCCTGCGCCCTCCGCGTCTTCACCGGAGCATGTTGTTGCGGAAATAACCGCAACCGTTCTGGGTGGCGGCATGAGCTCTCGTTTGTTCCTGAACGTTCGTTCCAAGCGCGGGTTGGCATATTCAACGTACGCGAGTTTCAACTCGGGTCCGGATTACGGCAATATCTCGATCTATGCGGGAACATCGTCTCCAAAACGCGTAGAGGAAGCTCTTGCTGCGATCATGAACGAGGTCAACGAGCTCAAGAGCAGCGCGGTTTCCAAAGAGGATTTGTCTTGCGCGAAAGAATATCGCGCGGGCGAAACCGTTCGGGCGCTTGAAAGTTCCGGGGTTATTGCCATGGAGCTTGCAAGCAGCGAACTGCTTCTTGGCCGTACGCGAACCATCTCCGAGCTTGTTCATGCCACCAATGAGGTGAGCAGCGAGAATGTCATATCGATGGCGGACGATGTTTTCCGGCCGGGCGCGTTGCGTCTTGCCGTTGTCGGTCCGTATCGGGGTACCGAGGAACGTTTGCGTGATATTCTTGAATCATAAAAAAATCGGCTTTGATCCCTGGGGGACAAAGCCGTTTTTATTTTTATATCCGGTTGACACGCGCTCTCCAGGCCGTATCCTGTTCAATTGCGAATGTGCATTTGAACTCTTCCAAGCTCAAGAGAGTAAGAAGCTCCGGATCTATATAAAGTTCTCTGCAGAGGCTGCAAAGCGCGCCGATGAGTCCGAAAACCTGCCGTTCTTCTCTGGTGTTGCGTTTTTTGAAAGTCGCATCGAATCGGGAAATAAACATCGGCTTGTCGCATCGGGGGCAAGTCTCTCTAATCGGCCGCATAGCCCTGCCTCCAAAGAGCGAAATTGGTCCGGTAGTTACGAGTATATGAATACCGGACACGGTACGTCAATGACGGGTGAGGAGGGGTATGTTTTGCTATACTATAGTTGAGAAAAATATCTATGCTTCGATATCTTGTCTGGCATTACGGTTCGGGATTCCGCTCCTTTTTGAAGGCCGAGCAGAATTTTTTTGCGTTCGGGTGGTATTTCTTTTCGATAAGCGAACTTCTCCGTACGCTGTTTTCGCCGTGGCATCAGATACTGGAAAAGAAAAAAGGCGGTATTGCATCAAGTGAATTCTGGCAGTCATTGTCGCTGAATCTTATGTCGCGCGTGTTGGGAGCGATGGTCCGCGCGATAACAATCGTGTTCGGTCTCGTTTTTGAAGCGGCGCTTCTTCTTATATTGTGCGCGTTGACAATTATATGGCTGGCGGCACTGCTGCTTATACCTACGGCGTACGTGTCCGGCGTATTGTTACTGATAATTTCTTCATGATCACTGATTTTGAGATCAAAAATAAAGACGCGTTGTCCGCTATTCGAGCCCGTTTTTTATTTCCACGAAGCCTTCATCGGCTTGCGACGTCTCTGTCGGGGGCCGCATCGCTGTTCTTTTTTGTGCTTGCGTTCGTCCTGGGGGGACATACAATCTCGATGGTTTTATTTTTGTGGTGCGGCGCCACATTTTTATGGCTTCTTTTCCTGTACGGATTCATAGAGACCGGCCTCAAGGGATCTTTTTCGCTTTCGTTGAAAGACCGGCTTGCCGAGTATAAAACCGGGCGCATATCGGATCTCACCGCATTTTTGGATTTTCATGCTGTGGGAGCAATAAAAGATATCGTTAATCGCGCCGGAATTGCAGATGTGTTCCGCCTTACGGCAACGATAGTGAGCGAACGGAGCGTCCGTTGGGTATTTAACCGTCTTGCTTTGGATGAAAAGGATGCCGTGAAGTGGATAAAGCAGTCTTCCATTAATACGCTTGCCAAGAAAGATTTTGTTTTGAAGCTCATTGAAGAGGCGGCAACATATGCCGTAAAACGGCATCATGCGACCATAGGCGTTCTGGACCTTTTTTGGGCACTTTCGCAGGCAAATCCCGCTTTGCGACAATATCTTTTCGATCACGCCGTTGAGCCTGCGGACCTTGATGCTGTTATCCGTTGGCAGGACAGGCTGTGGCATATGAGTGACCGTCGCCGTAAGTTTTGGCTTCGCGAAAACCTGTTCCGCACACAGCCCATAGGGAAAGAGTGGTCTGCCGGCTATATTAACCTCCTTTCCAGCTATTCTCGGGATATTACCGATGCCGTACAGGCGAGAGGTTTGGATTTTCACGTTGTGGGGCGCAAGAAGGAAATAGATGCCATGGAGCAGATACTTGCTAAAGCAGGCGAGAATAATGTGTTGC
>Ga0209514_10002223_pt1 | contig 30717 bp, 21 predicted proteins | sample Subgrocontami58m_FD_187452 | JGI IMG/M metagenome (GOLD analysis project Ga0209514, IMG submission 187452) | Subsurface groundwater microbial communities from S. Glens Falls, New York, USA - GMW37 contaminated, 5.8 m (SPAdes) (version 3) | ecosystem: Environmental > Aquatic > Deep subsurface >...
TGTGGCTCGGCGTCTTCGGCGTCCTCGGCGGACAGAAAACTCTAGACCGCGATCCGGGTCGCGCGAAGGGCTTTCCCCGACACCCTCCTAGGCGCGCGGGGCGGGGTTGACAGTCGCGCGGGACGGCGGTACCCTCGCACTACGTTTAGGGGCGACGGTCGATGTCCGCGCGACGCGTACTTCTCCTCTTCGTGCTGCTCTCCATCGGCGTTCGGGCGGAGGGGGAGGCCGCGCACGACTGGCGCTCCGATCTGCGCGATCCCGACCCCGCGATCCGGTTCCTCGCGACCAACCATGTGGAAGGCGAAGAGACGGTCGGTCCGCTGCGGGACCTCCTCCAAGACAGCTGCCCCTGGGTTCGCGAGGCTGCGGCGCGCGCCCTCGGGCGGATTGGGCCGGAGGCGAGGAACGCCGTCCAGGCCCTTGGGGAGCGGCTCGGCGACGACGACCCGCGGGTCAGGACCGCTGCTCTCCGTGCGCTGGCCCGCATCGGCGCCGCCTCGGTGGAGGTGCTCGCGAACGCCCTGGCGGGGGCGGAGGTGGAGGGCCGTTGGGTGTACATGCAAGCGCTCACCGACATCGGTGCGGCTTCGATCCCAGTCCTCGCGCCGTTGCTCCGTTCGAAGGACAAGGAGGAGCGGCGGAAGGCCCTCATCTCGCTGACGACTTTGGGCGCGCCGGCCGCCCCGGCGCTCGCCGGGCCGATGTCGGACCCGGACTCCGACTGGAGGCGCGAGGCCGCCGGGGCGCTCTGGTCCGTCGGCTGGCCGGATCGACCGAGCCTCCTTGCCGCGCTGCATGACTCCGACTCGCTGGTTCGCGACATTGCGATCCAGGCACTCGCGAAGCAGGATCCAGCGTCGATCGAACTACGTGAGGTTTTCCTCGAGCCCGATCTGTCTCGTCCTCTGGCAATCCGCGTCTCTGACGCGCTCGCGGAGGGCCGAGTCTCGAGCGTTCCGTTCCTTCTCACATGCCTGGGACACCAGTCCCCGAGAGTCCGGAGTCGTTCTCTGCAGGCCCTGCGGCCCATCGGTCGAGCGGCTGGCGACGCAGTCGAGCCCGTCATCTCGCTGTTAGGAGACGAGGAGCTGGGTGAGGAAGCGCAGGGGGCACTATCCGCCATCATGCCGGCGGCCGTGGAGACCCCGGCTTCACTGTTCGCGGCAATCGCACGTGGAGGCATCGAGGGGGATCGCGCGCTGGCCGTTGCGCGGGCATGCCGATTGACCGGCGATGCGTACTTCGCGGCGCTGCGAGTCCGCGTGGAGACGGGGGATCCCGACGCGGCGATCGCCGCGATGGAGACCCTGGCGGACGTCGATCCGCTTGCGGCAGAGGTGCTGACTGCACTCTGGAAGAGGGGCGGTGCGCTGGACGAAGACCATGGCCGCCGCGCGGTCGCCGTTGCGGGCAGGCTGGGTGCCGCGTCGCTCCCCTTCCTCATGCAGGCGCTGCGCGATCCCGACCCCGCGGGGAGGGCCGCGGCGGCTGACGCCCTCTCGTGGAACCGGGCGGCCGGCCCCGAGGCGGTTGTCCCGCTGATCGAGCTCCTCCGCGACAAGCGCGCGCAGGTCCGCGCCGCTGCTGCGACCGCGTTCCGCAGGCTCGGTGTACCGGCCAAGGAGGCAGCCCCGCTGCTCGTCGCAGCGCTGAAAGACTCGAGCCCCAAGGTCCAAGAGGCGGCGGCCGGTGCGCTCGCCCGAATCGGGCCGGACGCAGTTCCGTGCCTGGTCCCGGTTCTCACCGACGTCGACGAGGATCCGGATCTCCGCGTGAAGGCGGGAGACATCCTGAGCTCGATGACAACCCGTACCGAGGCCTCGATGGATGTGTTCATCGATCTTCTCCTCGACCGCGAGAAACCGGTCCGCGACTGCGCGGTTCGAGCGCTCCCAGCATTCCGCGAGGCGGGGATTCCTGTCCTCGAGCGGGCCCTCGGCGACACGCGCCCGAGGGTGCGACAGTTCGCCGCCTGGGCGCTCAGGTCGATACCCGCGCCCGACGCGACCGCCGTTCCCGGCATCGCGGCGGCGCTCGAGAAGGCCCTATCAGACGAGCGCGCGGAGGTCCGCGAGGAAGTCGTGAAGTCCCTGGGGGCCATCGGCGAACACTCGGCCTCCGCCGTAGTCGCGGCGCTCGGGAAGGCCCTCTCCGACGAGCGCCCGGAGGTCCGCGAGGCCGCCGTGCTGGCCATCGAGGCCATCGATCCGCAGGTCGCCTCCACGGTTGCCGCCGCGCTCGGCAAGGCGATGCACGACCCGGATCGGACAGTGGCGATCAAGGCGGCATCCATCCTCCAGAAGGCCGGCCCCGCCGCCGAGGTCGCCCTCTCGGATCTGGAATGGGCGCTCTCCGACGCCGACCTGCAGTGGTCCGCCGCCTGGGCGATCCGCGCGCTGGGTCCGAAGGCCGCGCATGCCGGACCCGCCCTGGCGGCTGCACTCGATGCGCCAACATTCCATGAGCGGTGGCTCCTGATCGACGCGATCTCGCGCATCGGTCCTGCAGCGAAGCCGGCCGTTCACGGGTTGATCGCCGCGCTCGACGACTCCGATGACCGCAAAGCCCCCCCCTCCGGGCCGGGCGGAATCGACCGCCGTGAGGCAGAGCGTTCGGCGGCCCTGATGGCGCTGCGCGCGATCGGGCCCGAGGCGAAGGAGGCGGCGCCGAAACTCATTGAGATGCTGAAGACGAGCACGAGTGACCCAGGTGGTGTCCTGTACCAAGCCCTCCGAGCCCAGGGCGACGGCATCTTGGCGGACCTCCTGGCAGCGCTCGATGACCCCGATCCCGTATTCCGGGCGAAGATCGTCTCCCTCCTCGGCGACCTCGGGCCCGCAGGGGAGCCCGCCTTGCCCGTCTTGGCCGCCCGACTCGGCGACGCCGACCCGATCGTGCGGTGCAATGCGGCGGACGCAATCCTGTCGATCGCTCCGGGCCGGCAGGATGCGGTGAAGGCGCTCGTCGTCGCGGCAGGAGACGAGCAGGCCGCGGTCCATCGGCGGGCGATCTGGTTCCTGTCGGAGTCGAAGGTGACGTCGCCGGACGTCCTCGCCGTCTTCGTCGCAGGTCTCGGCGATACGGATCGGGATGCACGTTCGAGGGCGCTCTGCGCCCTCATGAGCCGACGGGAGACTGCTGCGAGCGTGGAGCCGACTCTTCGGGCGATGCTTCATGACGAGACGGACCGGGATCGCAGCCTCTCCCTCGCGCAGATCCTCTGGTGCATGTCCAAGGACCGTCGCTCGCGCGTGGCGCTGTTCGCCGTGCTGGTCATCGCAGGCAAGGGTCATGCCCTCCTCAGCGACGAATCCAGCGAAGACCAGTGGCACACCTCCCCAGACATTCTTCCCGTCCTGATCGACGCACTCGAATTCGGCGACCGGTACGCCGCAGCGTGGTGGATCTCCAAGATCGGCGCGGATGGGGTCGCCGCCGTCCCTGCGCTCATCAAGGGCCTGGCATCTTCGAATGGTGAGGAGCACAAGGAGATGGTCCGGGCGCTCGCGGCGATCGGTCCCGGCGCCAGCGAAGCGCTCCCCACGCTGCGAGAGATGCTCAAGGAACAGGATCCGGAGACGAGGCAGCAGGCGCAGATCGCGATCGATGCGATCGAGCGCAAGTGACCCATGTTCGCCGCATTGATCTGACCATGCGCCCGCGGTACGATGCCGCCTTCCCGCAGGAGGTTGCTCGCATGGCCGACGACGTCGCCGCCGTCATCCAGGGGCTGAAGAAGAAGTTCAAGAAGTCGAAGATCGACAAGAACATCACCTACTACGTCACCCTCGGAGAGACCGAGGACCTGAAGTGGACCATCACCGTCGGTCCCGCGAAGTGCGACGTGAAGAAGGGGAAGCACACCGAGAGCGCGGACTGCGTCCTCAAGACGTCGCCCGACCTCTTCGTGAAGCTCCTCGACGGCTGGGAGCCCGGCATCCTCGACATCGCCCGCGGCAAGCTGAAGACGAACGCCCCCGACCTCCTGCGGAAGCTCCGCGAGGTCTTCTGCGCGTAGCGCGCGGCGCCGCAGATGCCGCTTGCCCCGGCGCGGCTGCGCAGCTAGACTGCCGCCCCTTCCAGCAAGCTGGCCTTGCCAGCCAGCAAGCTGGCCTTGCCAGCCAGCAAGCTGGCCTTGCCAGCCAGCAAGCTGGCCTTGCCAGTCCGTAGGACCAACTGAAGGAGACCCGCCATGGCGCTTCTTTCCGTGGGGATGCCCGCGCCCGACTTCACCCTCCCCGACCAGGACAAGACCGAGGTAAAGCTGTCGGCGCTCAAGGGACAGAACGTCGTCCTCTGCTTCTACCCGCTCGACTTCAGCCCGGTCTGCACGAACGAGCATTGCGCGTTCGCAGCCGACTTCGCGGGGTTCGAGCAGGCGAAGGCGAAGGTCTTCGGCCTCTCCGTCGACTCCGTCTGGGCGCACAAGGCGTTTGCGGAGAAGCACGGCCTGAAGTACCAGCTCCTCGCCGACTTCAACCCGAAGGGGAAGGTCGGGAGCGCGTACGGCGTGTACCTCGACGACAAGGGGCTCACGACCCGCGCGACGTACCTGATCGACAAGGAGGGGATCATCCGGTACGCGAAGGACCACGGGATCCCGAACCTGCCGGACAACCAGGAGATCCTCGCGGCGCTCGCGAAGCTCGCCTAGGAATGCGAACGGGGCGGGTGGCCCTCGGCCGCCCGCCTACTTCTTCTCGCGGATCGTCCGGATGACGTGCTTCGTGACCAGGATGGAGCCGTCGTCCGTCCCCAGCTCCACGTTGTAGCGGTCGAGCCGCTGGAACTTGCCGACCACCACCTTCCCGTCGATCATCTCGACCTCGATCGTCTTCCCCGCCAGCTCCGACAGGAGGTCGTGCGCGAGGAAGGACTCGGCCCGGATCTGCCCGACCCAGGTCTTGAGCTCCTTGATCTCCTTCTTGAGCTTGTTGATTTCCTCTTCGACGATCTTGAAGGGGCTCTGAACGCTGGCGCCCTTGGCGGCTTCGGGCATACACCCTCTCCCTCTGTTCGCTTGAAGTGTGTACGGGATCGTATCGGGCGCAGAGGGAATCGTCCAGCGGGAAATGCCTACTTCGCGGGCTTGCCGCGGTACGAGAGGCTCATCTTCCCCTCGAGCTCCATCCGGTTCTCGCCGTCGCTCATGTCGAGCGAGATCGGCCCCTCCACCTCGAGCGCGAGGAAACGCCCCCGGTCGACGTGGAAGGTCGCCACGCCGGTGAGGCGGTACTCGATGCCGGGGCTCTTCTCCACCTTGTCGAGCTTCAGGGACCAATCGAGCGCGATCCGGGCGACGCGGTCCCCTTCCTTCCCGGAGACGTCCCGGAGGACCGCCTTCCCCTTGAGGTGCATGAGCGCGGGGTTGTACCCCTCGTGGAAGATGGCGTGTCCGAGCGCCGCGGGGTCGACGTCCCAGCCCTTTCCCACCTGAACGGGGCCCGACGGGAGGAGCGCGTAGATTTGATCGACGAACGTCGCGTCCCCCGCGTCGTCGCCCGTGACCTCCCCCAGGTCGCTCGTCACCCCCTGCGCCGCCCCCTCGCGGACGATCGTGATGACCCTTCCGAACAGCGCCGTCCGCTCCGAGGTCTTCTTCGCCCCGCTCGGCTTGAGCGACTCCTTGAGCGAGCTCGAGTAGGTGCGGGTCAGCTTCACGTGCCCCTCGGAGACCTCCACGACCTCCTCGGCGTACTCCCTCGACTTCCGCTCGATGAACTTCCCCGTGCCGCTCGTCTTCCCCGTGGGGTCGCCCCAGGCGCCCTTCACGGTCGCCTTCGCCTTGGCGTCGATGAGGCTCTCCTCCGTGACGTCGGAGCGATCGGCGGCCGTCCACTTCGCCTCGAGCTTCACCTCGCCCGCGAGGGCGACGCCGGCCAGGAGCAACAGGGCGAGCAGGGTCTTCATCCGTGGATCTCCTGAACGATGCTGATCGTACACGCCCCGGCGGCGCAGGGTTACTCCGTGTGCAGCTCGCGCCAGACGCGGCGGAAGTTCTTCTTCAGGCACTCCGCGATCGTCGGGCCGTAGAAGCACATGTCCTTCTCGTACCCGCCGTCCTTCCATCCCTGCGGCGTGACGAAGTAGCCGAGGTGGTCGTTCGAGAGGCCGACGATCATCACCTGCTTCGCGCCGGCCGCCTTCAGGTCGCGCTTGAGGTCGAGGCCGATCTCGACGCACATCTCCCCCGGCACCGCCGCGAGCGCGAGCCCGGCGATGTCGGCGACGAGGATCGTCGACGTGCGCGGCGCGACGATCGTCTTGATGTTGAAGGGGAGGTCGATGGCGCGCTTCTCGGAACGGATCTCGATTTCGTCGCGCGTCTCGATCGCCGGGAGGAGCCCCGCGACGATGTCGGCGAGCGCCTGGCCCGACCTCTCGACCCGCTCCCAGTCGTCCTTCCCGTCGGGAGCGCTGATCGTCTGGTCCCCCTCCGCGCCGTTCGAGAAGAGGACGACGGCCCCTCCGCCGAGGCGCTCCTCGAGGATGCGCTGGAAGGCGCCGGGGTAGTCCGCGCTCACCTTCATGTTCTCGTCGCCGAGGATCGTCGGGTGCGCCGTGAAGTTCGCGAGGACCGCGCGGACGTGCCCCTCGCGGTCGGTCACCTCGACGACGCCGAGGTCGGGGTCGGTCGGGCCGCCGGCCTTCCGGCGGTTGTGGGAGAGCCCCGGCGCCTGCGCGAGGCCCCAGCCGAGCTTCGCGGGCGCGAGCGCGGCGTTCGCGTCCTCGACCACCGTCGAGAGGCGATCGATCATCTGCGCGTGGAGCTTCTTGTCGTAGGCCCCGATCGCGATCTGCCACAGGAGGTTCTTCGTCATCCCCCCGGGCCCGGAGTGCGTGTGGGAGGCGCAGACGAGGAAGTGGTCGTCGTCGATCCCGGTCGACTCCGCGATCCGCTCGAACACGGAGTCGCGGACCTCGGCGTTGATCCCGATGAAGTCGCTCGTGACCCAGGCGAACTTCACGCCTCCCGACTCGAGGACGACGCACTTCGCCTTCACGGGGTCGTGGACGCCGGTCGACTTCCTCCCCTGCCGCGCGGAGTACCCTGCGAGCGGCACGGGCCAGTCGGGGGTGACGTCGGCGGAGGCGACGCCGGCGCGGAGGTCCCCCTCGGCCGAGGCGACGGCGGCCAGGAGGATCGCGAGGAGCGGGGCGAGTCGGCGCATCGGAGTCCTCTACTGCGGGGCCACGGGGATCACGACGGGGGTGCCTGGTCCGTAGGGGATCCGGATCCGGACCGTCGTCCCCTTGCCGGGCAGGCTCTCCAGGGTAATCTCGCCCCCGGCGTCGTCAACACTCTTCTTGACGATAGCGAGGCCAAGGCCGGTCCCCTGGGGCTTCGTCGTGATATACGGGTGGAACAGCTTTTCGCGCACCTCCTCGGGCAGCCCCGGGCCGGTGTCGCCGATGCGCACCTCCACCCAGGGGCGCGCGACGGCCTGCTCGACGCGTCCCCCCTTCCGCCCCGTCCCGCGGGAGGGCAAGGCGCTCTCGCCGCGCGCGGTCTCGATCGTCAGCACGCCCCCCGCCGCCATCGCCTCGATCGCGTTCTTGACGAGGTTCGTGAGGGCGCGCCGCCACTCGTCGGGGTCCACCCAGAGGGGAGGGAGCCCCGCGTCGAGCGCGAGCCGCGTCTCGACCTTTCCCTCGACCGTGCTCGAGAAGAGCGCGACGACCCCGCGGACCAGCTCGTTGAGATCAGTCTCCTGCGGCCGCCGCTCGGAGAGCTTCGCGAAATAGGAGAAGTCGCTCGCGATCCGCCCCAGCAGGTCGACCTGCTGCACGATGATCTCGACGACCTCCTCGAGGAGCTTCCCGAACTGCGGCGCGCCATCGGCGTAGGCGCGCGCGAGGTGCTGCGCGGAGAGCTTGAGCGGCGTCAGGGGGTTCTTGATCTCGTGCGCGATCTGCCGGGCCATCCCGCGCCAGGCCGCTTCGCGCTCCGCCCGCGCGAGGGCGTCGCGCCCCTTCGCGAGGTCCTCGAGCATCGCGTGGAAGCTGTCGATCAGCTCCGCGAGCTCTCCGGTCGCCCGCGTCTCGACGCGAGCGGAGAGGTCCCCCGCCGCGGCGCGACGCGTCGCGTTCGTCATCGCCTCCACGGGCGCGGCGATCCGCCGCGAGAGCGCCGCGCTCCCGAGCCAGACCATCGTCACGACGAGGCCGTAGATCCCGAACACCAGCGTCACCGTGCTGTCAAACGGCCCCGGCCCCCCGGGCGAAGGGGAGAGCTCGGGGACCGCGACGACGCCGTAGGGCCGGCGCGTGGGTCCACCGACCAGCCGCTGGTGGCCGATCGTCAGCTCGTAGTCCCCCACGCGCCGGGTGACGAGGTGCGCCTCGCGCCCCAGGAGGAAGACCTCGCGGTATGCCTCCGCGTCCATCCAGGTCGGCAGGAGCTCGGTCTGGAACAGCTCCGGGCGGCTCGTGCCGGCGTATTCGCCGTCGACGTAGACGACGGCGTCGAGCCCCACGACGTGGGCCGCCCGATTCGCGAGGTCGGCCGCGTGGTTCTGGAGCTGCACCTCCAGCCTCTTCGGCGTGACGACCTCCTTCGGGTCGTGCTCCTTCTCCTCCTTGCCGATGAGCTCCTCCAGGCGAGCCTCGCACTCCCGCGCCGCGACGTCGAGCACCCGGCGGAGCGCCACGTCGTGCTCGTCCCTCGCCTCCTCCGCGCGGAGCCGCTGGTGGACGATCGCGAGCGCGATGATCGGGACGAGGCCGAGGAGGACGAACGCTGCGAAGAGCTGCACCTGCAGCCTGCCGAAGAGCGCCCCGAGCGATCCGCGGCGGAGGACGAGCCGAACGCAGAGGATCAGGCCCCCCGCGACGCTGCCGGCGAGCGCGAACGCGAGGAAGAACCGCAGGAACGACTCGAACCGGCCGAGGGCGGACGGGACCTGCAGCGCGAGGGCGTAGACGAGGCGGCGGGGCCCCTCGCGGGAGACGTAGAGCGTCTGCCACGTCGTCCCGCCGATGGTGTCCGTCCGCAGCGCGGGGCCGGCCTGGACCTCCGCGAGGAGGTCCGCCGGGAGGACCGGCGGAACGGGCGCCTCGGACGGCGGGCTCGTCGTCGCCCTCCCGTCCTTGAACTCGAGCATGACCAGCCCGGCGATCCGCTTCGCCGCGGAGGGCTCCACGCGGAGCAGCGATGCGCGCCCACCCGGCGCGGCCGCGCGGTACCTCGGGAGGATGGCGAGGAGGACCTCGCCGAGCGGCTTGCCGTTCGCGCCGAGGACGCTCTTCCTCCGGTAGGGGATGTCGTGCGGCGGGAGGAGCCCCTCCGCCCCCTCCGTGTCGAACGGCTTCTCTCCGAGCCAATCGCGGGGGATGCCGAATTCGAACTCGGAGATTGGCGTGGGGGACTTCGCGCACCTCACGGCGATGCAGCAGTCCTCCCCGCGCTCGGCGAGGTCGCTCTCCTGCCAGAGCGCGAGCGCCAGGTGCGGATCGGGCGCCAGGGCCTTCGGATTCGCGGCGGCGGCCTCGAGCGCCCTCCGCAGCGTGTCGCTTTCGGCGATCGTCCGCAGGTTGTCGCGGAGCGACGCCGCGACGAGCGGCTCGTCTGGTGGGTTGGCTAGCTCCTTACCTCGCTGTTCGAGGAGGTCCCGCTGGTCGCGCGTCTGGGCCTCCTCCAGGGCGGGCCAGGCGAGCAGCGCCGCGACGATCGGCAGGAGGACCCAGGAGACCCCCTTGCGACCCGAGACCGGACCGAGGCCGGCGAGGAGGACCGCCGCGCCGGAGAGGATCGACATCCCAGCGAGCGGGGAGCCGGCGAACGCCGCGGCTGCGAGGAGGAGGGCGGCAAGGGGGACCTTCACGCGCGGCGAGATCCCCTCCGTTCCCCACGCCGCCCAGGACGAGGCGAAGCGGACGAGCCCGAGCGCGACGATCGCGGCCAGGAAGACCGAGAGGTCGAGGCAGACGCGCACCGGCTGGAGGAGGTCCTCCTCCGACTGGAAGAGGGAGACGGTCCCGTCCTGGACGACGCTCGCCGACAGGGCGGCGATCCCGCGCAGCGCGACCCACGCCGCCGCGGGGAGGAGGAGGAGGCACGCCGCTCGGCGCCGGGGATTGCGGGGCGGGGCAAGTCCCCAGGAGAGGAGCGCGGCCGCGCCCGCGAGGGCGAGCATCGAGAACAGGAGGTCCGCGGGGCTGCCCCCCAGCTCTTCCAACCTGCGGGCGAGCGGCTCGAGCCAGGTCGGTCCCTCGTGCAGCCACTCGGCGAGCCCGGCGGCGAACGGGCTGGCGTACGCGCCGGGGTCCGTGAGGTGCGCCGGGAGAAGCGCGCGCGGAATGCCGAACAGGGACGCTGCGATGCGGACCGCGCAGATCGCGGTTGCGCCCAATGCGGCGCGGACCCCGGGGTGCGCGCGCGACCGCGCAATCTGCGCGCCGAGGACCGCGAGCGCGAGGCCGAGGAGAGCCGCCGTCCAGGTCGCCCGACGCGACTCCGCCTCAGTCCGAGCCCTCTCCGCAGCAGCGCGCTCGGCCCCCTCGGCGCCGACGACGAACGGGAACTCGGTCGTCGCGCCTGCAGCCCTCGGGGCATATCGCACCTCGACGCCCGGAAGGCCGACGGCCTCCTCGAGCACGCGCCGCGGGCGGAGGAAGCGGTTGTGGAAGGGGTACTCGACCTCGAGCGTCAGGAATCCGACGAGCGACCCGCCTCCCCCGAGGCGGCATCCGCTCGCCAGGGGGACGTAGGTCGGGCCGCCCAGGACCTGCGCGCGCCGGACGGGCGACTCCGCGGTGGTGAAGCCCCTCGGCACCGCGAACGTCCGCCCCTCCCACGCGATCACCGCGCCGCCGTCGTCGAGGAGGACGAGCCCCGCCTCGTCGGAGCCGTACCCGCGGAGGGCCCGCGCCAGGGCGTGGAAGGCCGATTCGCGCAGGGCGGGAGCGTCGGGGGCGTCCGGCTTCGCGGCGGCCGCCTTCGCCAGCGCAGGGTCGGCGGCGGCCTTCTCGACCACAGCCCACAGGGCCGCCTCTCGCTCGGCGAGGGCCGCGTGGGCGCGCACGATTCCCTCGACCACGCTCGCGGGGACGGCCGGGGTTGCGGAGGGGAGGCGCCGCACGGCGGGGATGAGCCCGAGGAGCACGACGTGCGGCAGCAGGAGGAGGAGGGCCCGGCGCACCGTCAGCTCAAGACGACCCGCCGCGCCTCCTCCTCGACGTCGCAGATGCGGAAGACCTCGTCGAGCCCCATGCGGCGGAAGACCGAGAGAACCTTCACGTTCGGGTTCAGGACGACGAGCCGTCCCCCGTGCGCCTCCAGGTCGTCGGCGAGCTTCATCAGGGTCCCGAGCGACCCGCTGACGACGCTCTCCACCTGGCTCATGTCGAGGATGATCCGCGTGATCCCGCGGGCGGTGAGCGCCTTCAGGTACGCCTCGAACGAGTCGACGTCGTTGAATTCGATGCGACCGCTCACGTCGACCGTGAAGATGTTCTCGCGCTCGTTGAGGGCAAGATTCATCGGGACCCCTTCGACGGCTATTCTACACGAATCGCGATGATGGTGACGTCGTCGTCCTGATCGCCCACCTGGAATTCCGTACGCGCCAGCTCGCACATGTGCAGCAGCACCTTCGCGTCGAGCTTCGCGTACTTCTTCACGACCTCCAGGATCCCCTCGATCCCGAACTCCGCGTCCCCCTTCCCACGCGTTTCGGAGACGCCGTCCGTGTACCACAGCATCATGTCGCCCGACTGGAGCTGCACGTCGACCTCTTCGAGCCCGGCGGCGAATCGCGGCCCCTTGTCCATCCCGACCGCCATGCCCTTCGGTTCGCTGAGGAGGATCTGCGGGTCCCGCTTCTCGTTGAAGATGATGAGCGGGTTGTGCCCCGCGCGCGCGAAGTTGAGCATCTTCGTCTTGGTGTTGAGGACGCCGTACGCGGTCGTGATGAAGGTCTTCCCGTCGAGATCGGGGTGGATCTCCATGTTCGAGGTGACGAGCGTGTCCCACGGCGAGGAGCGTCCCTTCGCCTGCATCTGGAAGACCTTCCTCGCGAGCGACATCACGAGAGCGGCGTCGACGCCGTGACCCGAGACGTCTCCCATGAGGATTCCGATCTCGTTCTCGCTCACCTTGATGAAGTCGTACAGGTCCCCCGCGACGTGCGAGCAGGGCTTGTAGATCACCTCAAAATCGTAGCCGGGGATCTTCGGCAGGTCCGGCAGCATCCGAAGCTGCTTCTTCCGCGCCTCTTCCAGGTTTTTCTGGAGGTCCGAGTCCTTGCCGACCTGGTTGCGCACGGCGTCCAGCTCGGTCTTCAGGCTCGCCAGCAGCTCATCCGAGACCGACCCGCGGGGGGCCGGCTCCGCCTTGGGGCCGTCCAGCGTGACGATCTTCTCCATCTCGCCCGCCGTCTCCGCCGCGACCGAGTGCTGCTTGTAGGCGGCGCAGTTCTCGATGAGGTGCTCGGCGATCGGATACGGCGCCGTCTGGCACATGAGGATGTTGCTCGAGACGTCGATCGAGCGCAGCACCTGGCGGCAGTGCGGGCAGACCCAGTGGCCGTCGTGGCTCTTCACGCGCCACACGGGGCTGGAGGCCATCATGTTCCTCACGTGGTCGATCGTCTCCTGCATGCGGTCCTGCTCGGAGATCGTCTGCTTCAGCTCCACGAGGGTTTTCGGCGAGCCCTTGCCATGGTCGTACCCGTAGCAGGAGACGACGTGGCGGTGGATCTCGTCGATCGTGAGGGGCGCGAGCTTGCCGTCCTCGGGGATCGACACCTCCGTCTGCTTCATGCAGTAGGGGCAGTACCACTTCCGCCCCTTGTCGCGCTGCTGGAAGAGCGCGTCGTTGACGACGGCGTGCTTGATCTCGATGTAGATCTTCTTCGCGCCGAGGGCCTCGGACGTGTACGGCGCGTTCGTCTGCCCGCTCTTGAAGATGGAGCACTTCTCCGTGAGGTGCACGATGATGAGGTCGGTGAGGCGCTCCTCGTTCTTGAAGATCGCGCCGACCTGGCCACAAAGGGGGCAGAGCCACTGCGTGTCGATGGCGATCACGCGCCACGAGGGCGCCTGGGCCATCTTGGCAGCGACCCACTCGCGGATCTTTGGGATGTTCCAGGACTTCATCGCGATCCCACTGTCCCCGGGGCGTCTGGGGCGATTCTAGCAGACGGGAGGGGCGTTGCAAGCCGGACTCACAGCGAGCGAGGCGTGCATCGATGCCTCGTACCGGGCCACGGCAGGGCCGCGGCGGAAGTGGGCCTCCGCGTACGCGCGGCCCGCGCGCGACATCGCCTCGCGGCGCGCAGGGTCGGCGAGGAGGGAGCGGACGGCGCTCGCGAGGGCCGCCGGGTCCTCGGGGGGGACCCAGACCGCCGCGCCGGACTCCCGAGCGATCCGCGCCGCGTCGCCGTTCGGGTTCACCGCGGCGATCATCGGCCGCCCCGCGGCGAGATAGGCGGGGATCTTCGACGGGAGGTTGATGTCGAGGACGTTCCCCTTCTGGCTCACGAGGAGGAGGTCGGCCGCCGCGAGGATCTCGGGGACGCGCTCCTGCGGCTCCACGGGGAGGACGTGCGCGTTCGTCACGCCTCCCTCGCGCACGCGCGCCGCCAGCTCCGTCTTCTGCGTGCCGTCCCCCACGAAGAGGAACCGCACGCCCTCCCCGCGGAGCATCGCCGCGGCATCGACGACGCGATCGAGCCCCTGCGAGAACCCCATGTTCCCCGCGTAGAGGACCACGGGGTCGCCGTTCAGCCCCTGCGCGTGCCGCCATGCGTTCTCGCGTTCGCCGGGCCGGACGCGGTCGGTGTCGACCCAGTTGTAGACGAGGTCGATCTTCCCCTCCGGCACCCCCTTCGCCAGGAGGTTCCTTCGGAATCCCTCGCTGATCACCACGACGCGCGAGGCGCGGCGGTAGGCGGTCCGCTCCAGCCGCTCCATCGCGGCGATCAGGCGCGGGTTCTTCAGGAGGCCGAACGTCACGGCCGCCTCGGGCAGCAGGTCCTGCACGCAGAAGAGGTGCGGGATCCCCCACGCCGCGCTCGCGACGATCGCGGGGACGGCGAGCGGGAGGGGCGGCGAGATGCAGAGGAGGACGTCGGGGCGGCCGGCGGCGAGGATCCCCATGCCGCAGGACGCGGCGAAGCTCCCGTGGTGGAGGATCTTGTCGAAGCCGGTCCTCTCCCCCGAGACGCGCAGCCAGCAGCGGAAGACCTTCACGCCCCGGATCCGCTCGCGGGCGAAGATCCGCCCCCGGTATTCGCGCGGGATCACGCGCGTCGGGTAGTGCGGGAAGCCGGTGACGACCGACACGTCGTGGCCGAGGGCCAGGAGCCCCTCGGCCAGCTCGGTCGCGAGCGGCGCGATGCCCGACGGCTCGGGCCAGTAGTTGATCGAGAGGAGGGTGACCTTCATGTCGGACTACCAGGCGCCCTTCGCGCCCAGCACCACGGGCACGGTGCGGGCGAGGATCTTGAGGTCGAGCCAGAGGGACCAGTTGTCGATGTACTCGAGGTCGAGGCGCATCCACTTCTGGAAGCTGACGTGGTTGCGACCGCTGACCTGCCACAGGCAGGTGAGGCCGGGCTTCACCGAGAGGCGTCGACGCTGCCAGGCCTGGTACCTCTCCACCTCCGCCGGCACGGGCGGCCGGGGGCCGACCAGGCTCATGTGCCCCTGCAGGACGTTCACGAGCTGCGGCAGCTCGTCGAGCGACAGGCGCCTGAGCACCTTCCCGACGACCGTCACGCGCGGGTCGCGGCGGATCTTGAAGACCGGCCCGTCCATCTCGTTCAGGTGGGCCACCTCGGCCAGGCGCGACTCCGCGTCCTCGTACATCGAGCGGAACTTGAAGAGCGTGAACGCGCGGCCGTAGAGGCCGACTCGTCGCTGGCGGAAAAGGACCGCGCCCCGGCTCTCCATGCGGATCGCGAGGGCGACCGCGCCGAGGACGGGCGCAAGGAGCGCGAGCGCCACGGCGGACGCGACGATGTCGATTGCGCGCTTCGCCGCGAGGGCCAACTCGCCCGCGGGGGTCCGGCTGTAGGTGAGCATCGGGATGCCGTCGAGCTCCTCGAGGCGGACCTTCGCCTGTGACTTCGGGAGGAAGTTCATCACGACGCGCGTCCGGATCCCCAGCTCGTCGCACTTCAGGAACACGTCGGTCAGCGCGTCGCGCCGCTGCCGGGGGACGCAGAGGACGACCTCGTCAACTACGTGGTTCGCGAGGTAGGCCGGCAGGTCGGCGAGGCCGCCGAGGACGGGGTGGCCGTTCACCGAGGCCGGGCGCTCCTCGTCGTGCGCCGCGAAGAACCCGACGATCCGGAGCCCCCACACGGCGTTCCGGTCGATCACCCGCGCCATCCGGCGTCCCGCGCCTCCGAGCCCGACGACGACGACCTGGCGGTAGTTCCGTCCCCGGCTCCGCACCCATCGCGCCGCGAGGCGCACCGCGACCCGTTCGGCGCCGAGCCCCGCGGTCCCGAACGCGACTGCGAGCAGCTCGATCCCGCGGCTCACATAGGTCATCTTGAGGAACGCGGTCCCTGCGAGGACGAGGAGCGCGGTGAGCGCGCCTGCCTGGAGCGTCTGGAGCAGGGTCCAGGGGATCGAACGGACCCGCGTCGAGAAGTAGGACGGAGTGAACCAGAGGACCACCGCCCAGCACGCGAGCGACAGCTCGAGGAGGGGGCGGAACCGGTCCCAGGCCGCGAGCGGCACGTGCCGCCACGCCGCGTTTGCGTCGTAGGCGAGCCGGAACGCGGCGCCGAGGACCGCGATTTCCGATGCGTAGTGGACCGCGATGACCAGCTTCGCCCGTTCGCGCAGCATCTACGTCTCCGCCCCCACCCTCCGCGCGACGGTCCGGGCCGGCTGCGCGGGCGCGACCCCCGCCGCGTGGCGCAGGATCCTGAGGGTCCGCGCCGCGACGTCGTCCCAGGTGAACTGCGCGGCGCGAGCACGCCCCAGCTCCATGAACCGCGCGCGTACGCTCGGCTCCTCCAGGCGCCTGAGGGCCCAGATCATCTCGCCGACCGACTCGATCCCCACGATGATCCCGGCATCTCCGGTCACTTCCGGCATCGCCGTGCGGTTCGAGGCCACGACCGGCGTCCCGCACGACATCGCCTCAAGCACCGGCATCGGGTTCGCCTCGACCTCCGACGGATGGATCAGGCAGAACGCCCGCTCGTAGATCCATCCGAGGCACCCGTGGTCCACCCCGCCGAGGAAGTGGACGCGGTTCTCCATCCCCAGCTCGCGCACCCGCGCCTCCAGGTGGCTGCGGTGGCCCCACGGGTCTCTCCCGACGACGACGAGGTCCCTGTCGAGGCCGAAGTTCCGCTGGAGCAGCGCCATCGCATCGAAGATCCGATGCACGCCCTTGTAGGTGTAGAGGTCGCCGACGAACAGGTAGTACCCGCTCCCTACGCGTTCGAAGAGCCCCTCCGGGGCCGGGCGCTCGAACATCGACAGCCGGTTCACCCCGAGTGGCACGACGTCCGCCTTCTCCGGGTCGAGGAGCCCCCGCTCCACGAGGTGGCAGCACGCGGTCCGGGAGACCGTGATCACGCGGTTCGCCTTCCGCAGCGAGCGAGGGACGATCCACTGGAGGTACTGCCGCCGGACGAACGGCAGGTGGTCCAGAACGACCTGCCACAGCGCGTCGTGCATCACCACCACCTGCGGACAGGCGGACCGCAGGCTCGCCGCGCCGACCGGGCAGAGGAGGACGTCGGCCCCCCAGCGGGAGACGATCTTCGGGATCGCGGCCTGCTCCTGCAGGACCCGGAGCGACCTCCAGTCGTGCGGGAACCAGACCTCCTCGAGTTGGACCCGCCCTTGGCCGGCAAGCGGCTCGAAGAGACGCCGGTTGAGCCCTCCGACGACGAGCAGGAAGTCGTCGTCCGCGTCAATGCGGGCGAGGGACCCCATCAGCTCGACGAGGTACGTGAGGATCCCGCCGCGTTCACTCGTGACGGCCAGCGTGTTGATCGCGATTCGCAAGACACCCCCTCCAGCCAGGCCCTGCCGCGGTCACTCCCACGGTTTCCGCGCGAGGACCCACATCTCCCCGCGCTTCGTCCTCCTCAACTCGACGGTGCGCAGCCCTGCGCCCGCGATCGTCCGCTCGAGGCAGGCCGTCGGATCGGTCCCCCCAGTGGCGAACGGGAATGCCCAGCGCGCGATCCGCGCGAGGACCGATGGCGCCCCGCCCCGTTCCTCCAGGACGCGGAACTGGACGAGCCCCCCCGGCTTGAGCACCTTCGAGAGCTCGCGCAGGACGGGCGGGAGCGAATGTCCGGGCGTCCCACGCGAGAGTCCGCACGAGGAGAAGCAGAAGTCGACTCCGCCCTCCGGCACCTGCGAGAGGGTTCCCTCGCGGGCCAGCGTGAAGTGCAGGTTCGGGACGTGCCCGTGGCGACGCCGCGCCTCGTCGACCGACTCCGCGCGCGGGTCGAACCCGAGGACGATGCCGAACCGCGCGGCGAACGCCCGGGCGAGGTGGCCGTCCTCGCTCCCGTATTCGACCAGCGTCCTTCCCTGCGGGGCGAAGCGATGGCGGCGCCAGATCGGCTCGCACACGCGCAGCACGAACTCCTCCGCGTCCCGCGCGGGGCCGTCTCCATCGCCCTGTCCCTGCGTACTCGGCTGCATCGGCCGTCATCCCCCAGGCGGCCGGGAGTCCCTCCGTGAGGACCCCGGGGGCCGCACACCCCTATATCGGCGAGACGCCGAGGTTTCCGAGAGTCCGACTCCGGGGTTTCCTCCACGGACGCCGAGGCGGCAGATCTCCTCAACCTTTTCCCGGCGATCGCCGATCTCAGAGGAAGCGGAATCGCCGGTTCCGCCGCGTCACGGGAGAGGGGCACTCCTGCGTGACGTCGCAGTCCCACCACGGGAGTCCGCATTGACCTGGACGACACTCCATCCGCGTCTTCCCGTCTTCCATCGTGCGAAGGCGATCCCGGCGGCGGACGTCATTTCCGACGGGCCGCCCTGTCCGGTCTGCCTGTCGGACCGGTTCCGCAGGTTCTCCGCGGTCGACGGCGCGTATGGGAGGCGGATCCTGGGCGAGGGAGGCGCGAACGAAGGCCCGTTCTGGGTCTGCCGTTGCGTCTCGTGCGGGCATCTGGCCATCCGGCCCGTCCCCTCGGCCGCGTACCTCGCAGCGTTCTACCGTCAGTACATGTCCGCCGGCCGCCGCAGCTACTACCGGGCGCATTACGAGGAGTCGCCCGCGGAGGGATCGGACACGCGGCCGCACGTGCTGCGCGCGAGGCGCCGCGCCCACGCGCTCTGGCTGCGCACGGGGGCGGGGAGGGTCCTCGACGTCGGGTGCGGACCCGGGGCGTTCCTCGAGGCCGCGCGCGCGGAGGGGTTCGACCCGTTCGGTCTCGAGGTGAGCGAGGAGGCCGCGGCGTCGGCCCGCCGGCGGCTCGGCTCCCGCATCGCCGTCGGCCCGATCGAGCAGGCCCCCTGGAGGGAAGGCGCCTTCGACGCCGTGACGCTCTGGGACGTCCTCGAGCACCTGCGCGACCCGGTGGCGGTCCTCGCGCGGGTCCACCGGCTCCTGCGGCCCGGCGGCTGGATCGCCCTCGAGACGCCCGACGCGCAGTCGCTCCTACACCGCACGGCGCGCGCGGTCCACCTCGCGACGGGCGGTCGCGTGCGGAAGCCGATGGCGATCTACGACGTCCACCACCTGAACTGCTTCTCGGCCACCGGGCTCCGCCGCGCCCTCGCGCTGTGCGGGTTCCGGAGCGGGGGCGGCTGGAAGGAGGGGACCCCGCTCGACCAGTACGGGCGTCCGCCGTTCGGGTCCGCGATCCTCCTCGGCGTCCAGGGGCTCTTCGCCGCGGCCGAGATCCTGGGGTGGCAGAACAAGCTGATCGTCTTTGCTCGTCGAATGTAGGCGACGCGCGCGCCACTGGACGTCCCTTCGGGCGCGACCGTGCCGGGGCAGCCATGACATCCGAGTGCCAAGAGAACGCGCGGGCTCCATGGGCCATGGCCCTGCTCGTGATCGCCCCCGTCGCCGCCGGCGCCGCGATCGCCGCGGCGGGCGCCGAGGGGAGTCTGTCCCCGCGCGGGTGGCTCGAGGTCGAGCTGGTCGCGCTGGCGGTCGTCTGCCTCGCGCCGATGGCCTCGCTCGCGGCCCGCGGGCGGTTCCAGGCGTTCGACGTCCTCCACGTGTTCCTCGTGTTCTTCCTGACCCTGTACGTGGCGAAGCCCGCGTACCAGCTCTTCCTCGCGCCGACCCTCGTCGACATCTACCGCACCGGGATCCGAACCGATGACGCCTACCTCGAGGCAGCCGTGCAAGGCGGGCTCGTAGCTCTGGCCTCGCTCGCGGCCTTCGGGGCTGCCTTCGCCTGGGGCGCGCCGCGGAGGCTCGGGGAGCGCCTGCCCGCGATGAACGCATATCCGAACCCCGCGCGGCTCTCGTGGATCGTCGGAGGACTGATCGTCCTCGCGGTCGGCTCGACCGCCGTCTTCGCCGCGAGGGTGGGCGGAATCGGCTGGCTGCTCGCGAACATGCACGCCCGGAAGCTGACGCTCCTCCAGCAAAAGGACGTCGTCGCCGGGATGGAGCTGGTGAAGCCGGCCATCCTCCTCTGGGTGGCGTACCGGATGTCGCCGCGGTTCTTCCGGTCGCCGCTCAACTGGGTCCTCCTGATCGGCTCCCTCGGCCTGCTCTCGCTCCTCGGCGGCCGGAGCCACCTGCTCTTCATCCTCTTCACGACCGCCTGCCTCTGGCACTGGTACGGGCGCCCCATCCGCCCGTGGTGCATCGTCGGGCTGGGAGCAGCCGGCGTCGTCGGGTTCCTGTTCTTCGCGATGTTCCGGATGTACGGCCGCTTCGGGTGGGACTATGTCCTCGGCGGGATCCCGGGGCGGAGCCCGCTCCACGCGCTCGCCTCGTTCTTCTCGGGATACGACGGGTACCTCGACATGTTGACGGGCTGCGGGAGCGAGGTGCCATACAACTGGGGGAAGGGGTACGTCGCGCCGTTCCTGTCGCTCCTCCCGACTCCCATCAGGCCGCCGCACGAGCTCTTCCTGCAGTCGGCCGAGCTGCACACGCAGTGCTTCCTCGGGGCGACGGACCCGACCTACACGATCTACGGCGTCTCGCTCCTCGGGGACCTCTACGCGGAGTTCTCCTTCACGGGCGTCGTCGCTGGGATGTTCCTGCTCGGCGCCGCGACCGCCTTCATCCGCGCCTGGCACCTGCGCCACCCGCAGAATCGCGGTGTCGGGCTCCTCTACGCCCTGGCCTTCCCGCTCATGGTGATCACGGTCATCCAGGGGGTCCCAGGGCTCCTGCGCGAGTTGATCCGGGCGGGGGCCCCGCTCGCGCTGGCGCTCTGGGCGCTACGGCGCCGCCAGGCGGCCGGGTCGACGGCGGAGGCGCGATGATCCTGGTTGCCCCCCTTCGCCGCTGTCTCGGGGCCCTGCGGCGGGCCGCGGCTGCCGCCTCCTCCACGGGCCTCGCGGGCGGAGCGGGCCTGGCCGGGGTCGCGACCATCGTCTGCGTCGTCCTGGAGTACCTCATCCGGCGCTCGATCGCGGCCCGGCTCGGTCCCGAGTCGTACGGCGCCGTCTACGCGGCCGTGTCGGGGGCGATCATCCTCGCCCGCCTGAGCCAGCTCGGCGCGATCCCCGCCGTGAAGCGCTCCGTCTCCCTCCACCTGGCGGAAGGCCGCCCAGCCCAGGCGGCAGCCTCGGCGCGTGCGGCCATCACGGTCGTCCTCGGCATCAGCCTCGCCCTCGCTGTCGCGGTGACGTTCGCCGCCCCGTGGGTCGCCTCGCAGCTCCTGGGGGGAGGCGGAGCGGCCGGCGTCGTGGTCGTCGCGGCCTGGCTCGTGCCCGGACGCGCGGTGATCGAGGTCCTCCAGGGCGTGCTGTTCGCGATGCGCCGTACGGCCGCCGCCGTGCTGGTCTCGCCCGGAATCGACAAGGGGCTGACGCTCGCGGCGCTCCTCGCGCTCCCCGCGATCGCCTCCTCCGCGGCGGGCGCGGTTGCGATGGTCCTTGCAGGCGTCGGCGCCGGAGTGGTGCTGGGGGCCGCCACCCTGCGGTCGGCGTCGTTCGACCTCCTCCGGCGCGGGGCATCGACCTGGGCGGAGGCGGGCGCGCTCGTGAGGTTCAGTTGGCCGCTCCAGATCGCGGCCATCGCGAACCTCCTCGCGGGGAGGCTCGACGGGGCCCTCCTCGGCCTCTGGGTCGGCCCGAGCGAGGTCGGGTACTACCACGCGGCGCTGCCGCTCGCAGAGATGGTCCAGGTGGGCCTCGTCGCGGTCCTCTGCGTCTTCATCCCGTCGCTGATGGGGCCGGTCTCGCGAGGCGACCTCGCCGCGGTGGGCGCGAGGTACCGTCAGGCGCAGCGATGGGTCTTCCTCGTCGCGGGGCCGATCCTCGCGGTCCTGCTCGGGCTTCCGCGCGCGACGCTCTCCATCGTCTACGCGCCCGGGTTCGAGCCGTCGAGCCGGGCCCTCGTCATCCTCGCGGTGGCGTTCGCGATCCAGGCGGCCGCCGGGCCGTACGTCGGGGTCCTGGTCGCCGTCGGCCGCACGCGGACCTGCATGGCGGCCGGGGTCGCGGGCCTTGCCGCGATGCTCGCCGTCGACGTCGCGTTCGTGCCCGCGTGCGGCGTCCAGGGGGCCGCGCTGGGACGCGTCGCCGCGGCCCTCGTCGCGGCAGGCGTGGGGCTCGCGGGCCTTGCCCGGGCGATGGGGACGGCGTGCCGCCCCGTGCTGCTCGTGCGAGTGACCGCGGCGAGCCTCGTCGCTGCGTTCGCCGCGGCCTGCGCGGGCCACGCGGCAGGCGATGCGCACCCGGCGCTCGCGCTCCTCGCGGGCATCCCCTGCGCGCTGACGACGTTTGCCGGATGCGCGATGGCCCTGGGGGCCGTCACGAAGGACGATTTCCGCTGGTTGCGAACGCGGGCCACGCGGTTGCTGGGCGCATAGGAGGACGCATGCTCCCCTCCCGAAGGCTGCTGATCATCGGCCTCGACGGCTTCACCGGACGGCTGCTCCACCCGATGGTGCGGGATGGCGTCATGCCCGTCCTCGGCAGGCTCCTCGCGCAGGGCACCTGCACGACGGTCCTTTCCACCGTGCCGCCGGTAACCGCCCCCGCGTGGACGACCGTCGCGACGGGGGCGAACCCGGGGCGGCACCGTATCTTCAGCTTCTTCCGTCCGCCGCAAGGGTGGGACGAGACGCCGCGCCTGACCGACTCCACGGACGTCGCCATGCCGTACTTCTGGAACTATCTCGGGGCCGAGGGGATCGCCACGGGCGTTTCGCACGTCCCGCTCACCTACCCGCCCACGCCGCTCCACGGGTTCATGGCCTGCCCGCGCCCCGGGAGCGACACCTATGAGCTGGTGACCCACCCTGCGCCGCTCGCGGCCGAGGTCGGCTCGCGGCTCAGCCTCTCGCCCGAGCTCGTGCTCCAGCGCGGAGTGACGGTGAGCCCGGACTACGCGCGCCACCTGATCGGATGCGTCGGGCAGCAGGCGCGCGTCGACGTGGAGCTGATGCGCAGCCGCCCGTGGGACTGCTTCTTCACCGTCTGCACCTATCCCGACGTCTTCCAGCACACCTTCTGGAGCCTCCTCGACCCCGCTCACCGCGACCACCGGCCCGCCGAGGCGGCGCGGTTCGGCGGGCTGCTCCGCGAGTTCTACCACGCCGTCGACGACTACGTAGGCCGCCTCTGCGAGGAGGCGGGGCCGGAGACGTCGGTGCTCCTCGTCTCCGACCACGGCTTCGGGCGCCTCGAGAAACTCGTGAACGTGAACGGATGGCTCGAGTCTCAGGGCCACCTCCGCCTGCGGACGGGCCTCCTCGATCGCGTGCGGCACCTGGCCGCGAGGCACGGAATCACGGCGCACCGCCTGCGCGAGCTCGGGGCGCGGCTGGACGTCTGGCACCTGCGGAGGCACCTGGGGCCCGCCATGCGGCGCGCCCTCTGGGACGGCGTGGAGAAGGCGGCGAGCCCGCCGGTCGACTGGCAGCGGAGCCAGGCGATCCTCCGGTACACGCTCGAGTCGGGCATCTTCCTCCGTCCCGAGGCCCGGCCCCTGCTGGGGCGGATCTGTGCGGGGCTGCGCGACCTCCGGGACCCGGAGACGGGCGAGCGGATCTTCGAGTCGGTGATGACGCGCGAGGAGCTGTACGAGGGGCCCGAGGTCGTCCTCGCCCCCGACATCCTCCTCTCGCCCCGCGAGGGGTACGTCTGCGGCAGCGGGATCTCCTCCGCGGCGCTCGTGGAGCCGCAGGGGGCAGGGCGCGCGAGCGGATTTCACCGGATGGACGGAGTCCTCCTCGCGTCGGGTCCCGCGTTCCGGCGCCTCGAGCCGGCGCCGGTCCTGCAGCTTGCCGACGTCGCTCCGACGGTCCTCCGACTTTTCGGGCTCGGGGTCCCCGCGTCGATGGACGGGAGGCCCGCGTGCGAGTTGCTCGCGACGCCGACCGATCCGCATCACGATGGGACGACGGAGGTCGTGCGCCCCGTGCCGGAGGGTCGCGGTCTCTGCGAGGAGGAGGAGCGCGAGGTGCGCAGCCGGCTCGAGAGTCTGGGGTACCTGTAGTGTTCTTTGGAGAGGCGCCCGTCAGGGCGCCGTGGATCGACGCCCGTGAGGGCGTCGACCCGCGCAGCGGGCCGGCGTCCTGACGGGCGCCTGTCCATCTGACCAAAGGAATCGGCCCTGACAGAACACTAGGGAGAGGTAGGGTGCAGACAGACGTCGATCTCGACGCGGGACGGCAGGACGCGGATGCCGCGCCGTCGCCGCGGAGGCGCGGTCTCGTGCTCGTCGCCGTGTGCCTCGCGGCGCTCCTCATTCGCATCGGGATCGCGGTGCGCACGGAGGTCATCAACACCGACGGCCCCCTCTACCTCGTGCAGGCGAAGGCGATCCTGGACGGCGACTTCCGCGCGGCGCTGAAGGGCTCGTCGTCCGCGCCCGGGACGGCCGCGGGGATCGCCCTCCTCGCCCGGTGCGGCCTCCCCCTGGAGGCGGCGGGCTGGGGCCTCTCCGCTCTGGCGGCCGCCCTCGTCGTGTTCCCGCTTCACGCGATTGCGCGCCGCGGGTTCGGGCCCTCCGTGGCGCTGGCCACGGTCCTGATCTACGTCGTGGCGCCGGTGCCCGCGCGCCTCGGCGCGCAGATCTACTCGACCTCCCTCTTTCTGCTCCTGGTCGTCACCGCGGTCGCCTTCGCGCTTTCCGTCCTCCATCGCGCGGCCGTGTCCTCGGCCCTGCTCTGCGGGACGGCGATCGCGCTCTCCTACGCGACGCGGGTCGACGGCCTCGTCGTCCTGCCGCTGGCGTTCCTGGCCTGCCTGCGCGCGCCGGCGACGACGAGGAGGAGGCTGCTCCTGGCGGGGGCCGTGGCGCTCCCGACCCTCCTGGCGGTCGCGGGGTACTCCCTGTTCGTGGCCTCCGAGCACGGCGTCTGGATCACCAAGAAGTTCACGCCCGAGGAGTGGAGTCACTACCTCACGCTGGCGCTCCCGTCGCGCTACGCCCTGTCGGGGATCTGGGAGGACCTCACGGAGACTCTCTTCGTTCCGTTCGTCCCCCTGGCGTTGGCCGCGGTCTTCGTCCGTCCGGCGCCAGAGGGGCGAAAGACGCGCGTCGCGGTCCTCCTCCTCTGCCTCGTCTGGGCGGCGTGCCTGGTCCGGCTCTGCCAGTCGACGGGGGCGATGAGCAAGCGGTACACGACGCCCATGGTCGTCCTCCTGCTCCCCTGGGTGGCGTGCGGGCTCCTTGCCGTCGCGCGCGCGCTCGCGAGGCTCGTCCGCCGAGCGGAGCCGTGCCCGCGATGGATCACGGCGACGTTCGTCGTCCTCGCCTGCGCCGCCTGCGTCCCCAAGCTGCTGCGCCTGCACGAGGGGGATGCCATCCTCGAGAAGCTGACGGGGGAGTACCTGCGTCGGCTCGACGATCGCGGCGAGGCGATCCTCTGCGGCAGCACGCGGGTGCCGTACTACGCGGGCACCTCGTCCGTCCCCGTCCGCTGGGCCCGGCTCGAGCCTCGGCAGGTCTACCGGGCGTTGCGCGTCACGAACGTGAAGTACGTCGTGCGCGACCGCGGGCTGATCGACTTCGCGCCCGAATTCGCGAATGGCCTCGGTCCCCCCGATGCGACCTTGGTGGCGGAGATTACCTCCCCCGCGTGCAAGTCGAGGGTCTCGATCTTCCGCATCGAGGCACCCGCGGCGGAACGCCGCAATGCCCGGAAGTAGCCTGGTGTCCCGTCAGGGTCAATTGTTGAGTCTTGCCCCGGCAGGCCCGCCAATTGCTAGGACTGCGCCAGACAGGACGGTAGGAGTAGAGTCTCTCACAATTCCGTCCCCCAAGTTGTCCAACCCATGCCCCTTCGCCGACGGGCCCGGGGCCCCGTCGGCGAAGGGGCGGCACAGCTTGGAGATGGTGTCAGGAGTTCGTTCCCTCACCGATTTTCCCGTGCGTCCCTTAACAAGTCATCTAGTTTTTCCCGGGTTTGCGGATCAGTCTCTCGGTAGCGAGCGACATCCAGAGCGTTTGCAGTCGCGAGCGGGAGCTTGAAGTGACGCAACTCCTGGATCGCTTTACAACGGGATTTGGCATTGTTAGCTTGGAGGGCCATGCGAACGAGGGCAGCACAGGCCTCAGGAGATCCAACGTCCCCGAGCGAGGCAACAAGACCACTCTCAACCGTGTCCGTTGGTTGAGAGAGGAGGTAACCCTCGACCGTCGGGACGAATTCGGGTGGGATCTCCGCCTGGTGTGCTGACAGACAGTATCGGATGGTACAAATCCACGCCTCCGCAGCATCCGAACTGTTCGCTGCACGTGTCAGTCCGACCAGCGATGAAATATCCTTCGGCTGCAAGGCTCCAGCGGTTGAGATGGCCACATCCGTTCGCACTTGTTTCGACCGGACATGATCAAATACGGAACCAGCTGTCCTCAGCAGATGCTCCGTGAGACCCAAACTCTCGACTTGGCGCGTTGCGGCGGCCATGAGCCACTTGATGTCTGATCCGTCATCTCTTCGAGCTTCCACGGCATCGAGAATCTTGTCGATCGCCGATGACGGAGGATCGGCATAGAGAAACCACAGTGCAGCGCTACTTCTAACGGAGTCTGGACAATCAAGCGCGCAAAGTTCAAGAAGAAGCGCGGTGGTCGTCGTACTCAGACGACGCGGAGCCTCAATGGCCAATCCGCATGCGTATCGATCCGGCGCGCTCTTGTCGTCCAGTGATCCAGTTCCCGAGGTGACGAGTGCAGATACTAGAGCGTCACATAGCCATGGCTCTGATGTGCGTCGAGCAGCAGCAGCTAGGCGATCCTGGATCCCAGGCAAATGAAGCCTTCCGAGCGTCAGCGCAATTGCGATGCGAGCGTCACGGGAGTGTCCACAATTCAGCAGTTCATCGAATAGTCGATCGAGGAAACTGGGGCTCGAAAACGCGGAATGTACGACCGAGGCACTCCAGTGCTCCACCGGATTGACGCGGTCTCCGGTGGAAGCGTAGGCGCTCAGCAACGTCTCGAGTTGCTCAACTGCGTCATTCGCAGTCGGAGTCGGACTCATGGAATCAGATGAGAGAATGTCGTTCCGATCGCATGCCACGTCATTCACTCGCTGCGCCTTGGAGTAAGGGGCGCGCGGCGGAATTGCGACGGATCTATCTATTGATGCTTGGCTCCGTGCACTGAAGCACCTCGCCGATAGCACAACCGCAGCCAGCAGCGCGACAAGGACGTACGCGGCGACTAGCTTCCACCGGGGACGACTTCTCCAGGATTGCTTGTTAGCCATGTGTTCAGCAGATGGAGCAATTTGTCGAATACATGAGTCCAAGCGGTGCCGTGATCGTCCGCTACCACGCCCACCACCCCACCGAGGGGGTAGGCTTTGATCTCGGCGTGGGAGAGCTCATGAATGATGATCTTTCGCATTTCCTCCAGTTTTGCGCGCTTGTCCGCGTCATCTTCGGAGTGCACGACGTCAAAGGCCAATTTTCCCCAGATCTTGACGATGACGCGGTCATTTCTGACATAGGTCAGGCCACCAACTACGTTGCCATCCTCTTTCTCTTGGTCGATCAGATTCTGTGCGAAGTCTGCGGCCGCTTCTTTGCCGAGATCCCGCTTTACCTCGAGAATCAGTGCGGCATCGTTCTGGTAGACTACGGTCTCGACTTGGAGCTTCTTGAGCTTCTCTAGGACACCAGCGTCTTTGAGTTCCCGTCCGATTTCGTCCATCACACTTGCCGTGGACATCTGCTGCAGAAGTACTTTCAACAGCGCTGCCAGCTTCTTGCTCGCCGCATCTGCGTTCTCACTGATGTGATCAGCCGCGCCGCCGTTAAGTTCCACCACTCCATTGGGGAAATGCACCTCGACCAAACCATTGGAACTGGTGGCAGACTGTGCCTTGTCATTTCCCTCCGCGCCCAGTGGGACAGCGATCACTAGCAGCGCCGACGCCACAAATTGCATTCGCAAGGCGAGCATGTAGCCCTCCATCGAGCGAGATCCCGTGTACCAGGGTAGGGGATTGTGGGAGACCCTGGGCTCGGCGTCAACTGGAAACGCGTCAGAGCACATCACCTCCGCGCGCCATCTGACGCACTTGCGTGAGCGAGACGCGGCGTGGGCCGGGCGCAGCAACGAGATACGGAGAGCATGTCAGGAGGTCTGGAATCTTCAAGGAAACCCCTACGGGAGGCCCGCCATGCGCGCGATTCGCCCCCACTCCTCGCGCGTGACGAGGCGCAGCGCGAACACGACGCCCGCGTACGCGGCGAGGAGGGCCGTCCCGCCGAGGAGGAGGCGGACGAGGGGCGGGGCGCCTGCCAGGACCGCCCCCGCAACGAGGCCGCACCCCGTAGCAGTCGCGACGGCGACGAAGGTCCTGGCCGCTCGCGAAACCGTCTCCAGCGGGCCGAGCCGCCTCCGGAGGAACGCGAGTCCCAGGCCGTAGAGCGCGAGGAATCCCCCGATCCGCGCCACGCCGGCGGCGCATACGCCGAGCCTTGGGAGGAGCGCGAAGTCGAGCGCGAGCAGCGTCCCGACGCCCGCGAGCGTCGCGAGCATGTGCCTCCCCGGCGAGCCCAGGGCGATCAGGACGGACCCGCACGGCCCGCTTGCGCTCGTCACGAGGAACGCGACGGCAAGGATGCGCAGGAGGCCCGCCGCCGGGACGAACTCGGGCGAATAGAGCGTGGAGAGGACCTCCCGCGGGAAGGCCACGAGGAGCGCGGCCACCGGGCCGGCGGGCAGGAGGGTCCACGTCTGCAGGCGCAGGTAGTAGGAGCGCAGGCCTTCCATGTCCCCCGCCGCGACGTACTCCATGAGACGCGGCGTGGTGACGGCGCCGAGCGCCATGAAGCCGAGCAGGATGAACTCGGCGAGCGGGAGCGCCGCGTGGAGGAAGCCGACCTCGCGCGCGGGAACGTACGCCCCGACGAGCGTCGCGTCGAGGCGGTGCATGAGGAGCGTGGCGAGGGAGGCGACCTGGATCGGCCAGGAGAAGAGCAGGAGGTCCTTCGCTGCGCGGAGCGGCGGGAGCCCGGCGGCGCCGCTGGCGAGTTTCCCGTGCAGGACGAAGGCGATCGCCGCGGCGAGCGTGACGCCTCCGGTCGTCGCGCCAAGCCCGCGGAGGGCCGTCGGGGCGACGCCGAGGGCGACGAGCAGGAAGAGGAGCGTCGCCCCCTTCTCCGCGAGGGGTGAAGCCAGCATGGCGGGCCCCGATCGACGCACGGCCAGCAGGACGCCTTGCAGGACCTCGAGGAGCGCCGCGCCCGGGATCATCCATGCGCCGACGACGATGAGAGGCGCCTGCTCGGGCGATCCCAGGAGCGCCATGGCAAGCCGAGGACCTTCCAACGTCGCCGCGGCGGCGAGCGCGAGGGAGGCCGCAAGGACGATCCAGAGGCAGGAGCGCACGTAGGCGGCGGCGAGCCCCGAGTTCCCCTCCGCGACGTGAAGGGAGACGAACCGCCTCAGGCCGAGGGCCGACCCGGCCTGCGCGAGCTTCGCCGCGATCGCGACGCCGGCGATCACGAGGTACACCCGGCCGTACCCGGCGGCGCCGAGGCCGGAGGCGATCCGGTTGCGGACGCCGTACTCGAGGACGAGTCCCGCGAGGGTCGAAGCGGCGACCACGGCCGCCCCGCCGACCGTGCTCCTCGTGGAGAGCCGGGCCGCCTTCGCCAGATCGCGTCTGCCCAGCGCTAGAGGTAGCCCAAGGATCGGAGTTCCTCCTCCACGCTGCGCTGCTCGTCGGCCGGGAGGCGGCCCGGGGCCAACCCCTCCGCGCCGGTCTCCTCCATCGCGGCGCAGGAGCGCGACGAGCCTTCCTCGAAGAGCGCCTCCAGGCGTCGCCCGTCGAACCCTGCAGGAGGCGGGACGTCGAGGAGGCCGAGGACGGTCGGCGCGATGTCCCAGATCGACGCGCCCGAAATCGCGGCGCCGCGTCGGATCGACTCGCCGCACGCGACGAGGATCCCCCGCTCGTTGTGGTCGCCCGTGTGGCCACGTTCCACCTCGAGGACCGGGCCGTCATCGATGCGTGTCGAGACGTTGTACCGCTCGTGCATCTCGAACACGACGTCAGGCGCGCGGTCCGCGAATGGTCCGCGATAGACCTCCTCCCGCATCCACACCCGCGGGAAGAGTCGCTCGCCGCTCTCGGGGTGCTCGACCTGGAGGAGGGCTTCCCGAATGTCGTTGCGGAGCGCGTCGTACTCCGCGCCCGGCCGGACGATTCCCTCGGGGTCGCGCCCGACGACGTTGAGGTAGACTCCGCAGCAGGTCGGATCGGGGCAGTAGGCCCGGGTCCTCGACCAGTCGGCCACGCGGGCGACGTTGCGCGTGTCGGCGATCCGTTCGAGGACCGACTTGATGCCCGACGGGAGCCGGCTGCGGAGGCGGAAGACGTCCGCCTTTCGGAAGAGCGCCCGCGCCTTCCCTCTCCAGCCGCGGCGCGAGCTGCGCGGCGTGAACCAGCCCTGCGACTCGAGCCACCGGTTGATCTTGAGACGCCCGTACGTCGGGCCGAAGCCGTGGTCGGAGACCAGGAAGAGCGCGTCCTCGGAGCGAAGGCGGGCGTGGAACGCCCCGATCGCCTGGTCGAGCACGCCGTAGTAGTCCGCGAGGGCGCCGCCGTATCTTCGAGCGCCCTCCTCGGTCCACGCCGGGTGGCGCCGGTCGAAGAGGTGGTAGAAGCAGTGCTGCAGGCGGTCGGCGCCGACCAGGACCATCATGAAGAAGTCGCAGGGGCGCGTGTCGAACAGGTGGAGCCCCGCGAGGACGTGCTTCGCGGTGACGCGGTGGAGGTCGCGGAGGAAGCGGTCCCGATCGATCCCCGGGAGGTACCCCTCGATCCTCTGGTTCACCTCGTAGCCGAACCGCTCCTCGAGCTCCCGCCCCAGCTCCGGCGGGTGCGTGAAGGCCGCCCCGCGCGGCGTCAGCATCCCCGTCACGTGGAACCCGCGGAGCGGCGCGGGAGGCCAGGTCAGCGGGACGTTGAACAGCCCGGCGGTCCTCCCCGCCTGCTCGATCGTCTCCCAGAGGAAGGGCCCCTGGGCGCCCTGCCACGAAGCGAGCCGCCGCTCGTAGCGCCCCGGCTCGTAGAGGTGGAAGTTGAGGACGCCGTGGTTTTCGGGGCGCTTCCCAGTGAGGAGGGAGGTCCACGCGGGGCCGGTGACCGGCGGGAACGTGGA
>Ga0209514_10002224_pt1 | contig 30682 bp, 22 predicted proteins | sample Subgrocontami58m_FD_187452 | JGI IMG/M metagenome (GOLD analysis project Ga0209514, IMG submission 187452) | Subsurface groundwater microbial communities from S. Glens Falls, New York, USA - GMW37 contaminated, 5.8 m (SPAdes) (version 3) | ecosystem: Environmental > Aquatic > Deep subsurface >...
AAAGTTTAAGTATTTGTTGACTTCTTTCAGATTGGGAAGAATTTGTTTCATTTGTTGTTCACCAAATTACAAATGAACTTTCTTCCTTATATTTCTATTTATAAAGGAATTTGCAAAAGTTTAGTTAGTAATACTACTTCTTTTTTGTAAAAAAGAAACAAAAAACACGACGCCCCCTCCCCACGAAACGACGGACTAAAATTGTCCCCTTGATACTTATTCTTGATGGCTCACTTTGTTCGCTTGATTGAAACGACTGCCACTAAAATTTAACTCTTCGGTTTTCGGCTTCGCCGACCGTTGCACTAAACCTCGTTCCTTTGGAAGCGTATAACAGCGATTTACCGACTACGCTCGGTTGCACCTCGCTCCGTCCAAATTAATTTTTCGAGGAAAAAATTGTGGGTTGCCTCAATTTTTTCAGCTCTGAAAAATCAACTTCGGTAAATCGCATACGTTAGGGCGAAATTTTGCGAACATTTATTTTAATTTTTTAAAGATAGTTCGCAAAACTCTGCGTCGCTTTGCTCCTTGCTTTTTCCAGCAAAGTTTTTGGGAAAAAGTCGCCTAACAAGAGACCTATCAGTTAAAATCAATTATGACTACGGGGCACACACGAACTAAATTATTAAAAAACGGAAGGGGGCACACTCACTGATGGTGCTACGCACTTGATGTTTTACTTTACGGAATCGGGGACTTTTAGAAGAACATTTATATATAAAATAACTTCTTTTATATTCATATGGTTTTAAGACAATTAACTAAAGAGGAATCGAAAGTAAAAATAAAGGAATTGGTAGATGAATATACTACTAAAATTAAAGAGAGAGAACACTCTTTAGATGAAAGAAATACTGAACGATTTATCGAAAGAATTCTTCAAATATTAAATTGGAACATAGATAACTTTGATCAAGTTTTAAGAAGAGACTCTGTTAAAGTTGAAGACAGAACAAAAATACCAGATTATGTTTTATATATTAATGGTGAAAAGAAAGTAGTAGTTGAAGCAAAAGCATTTAGTGAATCACTAGATAATCCAAAATATATAAAACAAGCTTTGGAGTATGGTTATTACAAACAAGTAAGAGTATGTATTCTAACTAATGGAAAAGAAATAAGAGTTTATGATCCTTTTATACTTTCCAAGAGTTCAGAAGGAAAACTTCTATTTTCAGTACATATCAACCAATATGAAAATTTATTTGACCAAAGATTGTGGTTTTTATCTTATAATGAAATTAAAGAAAATACTATTTTAGCAAAATTTGCTTCAAAAGGTGAAGTAAAAAAACCGGTAAGCGAAGAAGTTATCGATAACATCATTAAAGGAAGAAAGTTCTTAATAGATTCTATACTTAATTTAAATAAAATTGATGATTTTAAGATAGCAAGAGAACACGCACATAAAATAATTAATAGATTTTTGTTCATTAGAGTGGCAGAAGATAGGGGTTTCTTTAAAGAATTTGACCATGGGAGAATTCTTGAAGATAGAGTAAATATATTCAAAAAAAGAATTTCTCAAAAAATTAAGCCATTAATGAATGAAATAAAAGAATTATTTATGGAAATAAATGATGTATATAACGGTGAATTGTTTAAACCACACCCGTGTGAAGAACTTAAAATTGATAGCGAATCATTAGAAAAAGTAATTTATCTTATGTATTATATTAAGCACGAAAATGGCGAAGAAGACCAAGTGGATTTCTCAAAATTAGATGCTGATGTTTTGGGAAGTATTTATGAGAAATTTTTAGGAACCATAATTCATGAAACAAAAAGTGGAAAGCTAGTTGAAAAGGTAGATAATGGGGTAAGAAAAGAAATGGGGCAATATTATACCCCTCAGTTTATTGTTGATTTTATTGTTCAAAACACAATTAACTCATACTTAGAAGAAAATCCTGATAAATTATTTTCCATTAAGATTATTGACCCAGCCTGCGGTAGTGGAGCATTTTTAATAAAAGCGTTTGATTCAATTTATAATAAGTACTGTGATTTCAACAAACAACAAGAATCAAAAAGAAAGACAAACGATCTTTCTGGTTTTATTGATGATAAATCTGTCGCAAGAATTAATGAAGTTATACTTCATAAACACATACATGGAGTTGATTTAGATTCTGAAGCTGTGGAATTAGCAAAAATAAATCTGTGGCTTAGAACAATTCAGGAAGAAATGAAGCTTAATGAATTGAATAAGAATATTAAGCAAGGTAATAGTTTAATTAGCGACAAAATAATTGATTCTAAAAATGCTTTTGATTGGGATAAAGAATTTCCTTATAAATTTGATATTGTAATAGGAAATCCCCCCTGGATCTCAATTAAAGGAAAGCATAAAAGCATAGATATTTCAGACGAAGAACTAAATTATTATTTCAAAACATATAATTGCGATACATATATGCCCAACATGTATGAGATATTTATCAGAAAAGGATTACGATTGCTAACTGAAAACGGATTTTTTAGCTTTATAGTGCCAGATAGACTTTGTGCAAATCAGCAGTTTATTGAATTAAGAAAAGACTTATTGAATAATTATACCATTAAAAAATTGTGGTTCAAAGTAAAATTTCCGGAGATTATTGCAGATACTGTTGTTTTTGTAATACAGAATAAGAAGCCGTCAAATAATTTAATTGAAATTAGAGAGAATAATAAAGAGATGTATAAGATACCACAAGATACGTATTTGAATTCTATCGATTTTAGTTGGTTTTATGTAAAAAAAGATTTGTTTGACATTTTTAATAAAATTAGAAGACAAAAAGGTATTATTCAACTTTTTGAATTTTCTAATATAAAAACAACTTCCGGTTGTGGAGCCAAATCTCATCTTATTTCTGATGAAAAAACTAATGAGCGTCAAATCCAAATCTTAAAAGGAGAATCCATCAACAAATATGTAACGCTTAAAAAATTATGGTTTAATTTTGAAAAAAGAAATTTAAGTGGAAGAACCACTAATCAGGAAATATTGGGTAAAAAATATAAAGTTTTATTGAGAAAAACTGGAATTGATTTAATCGCTACATATGACTATTCAGGTATATTTCCAGAGCAATCTCTTTATTTTGTTTATACAGAAGAAGATAAAAACAAAGAAGACCTTATTTTCTTGACGGGATTATTAAATTCTACATTGATGAATGTGTATTATAGACATTTTGCAATTACAAATAGAGATGCTACTCCTCAATTAAAGAAAGTAGATTTTGATAAATTTCCAATAATTATCCCGTCTCAAGAAACAAAAGAGAAGATTAATTCAGTAGTTTTAGAATTGATGAAACTTCAAAAGTCGTATTTATCAATTTCCTCAAAAATTGCTAATTCCGAATCATCAAAAAAAGGTTATTATGATTTAGTTGAAGAAAAAACAAAAATGAAAGCAGATATTGATAAATTCGAATTAAAACTAAATGAGTTAGTCTATGGATTGTATGGATTAAATAATAAAGATGATATAAAAGTCATTGAAGATAGTTTAAAATAAGCCCCAAATTCTTACTACTTTTTATGTGAGTGTGCCCCTTGACGACTGTCCTTGATGTATCGCTTTCGCTCTTTTGATTGGACGACGGTGTGCCCCTACGTCATAACTTTGCGGACACAATTTTCCCACACTTCGTATGGGAAAAGATTTTAACAGGAATTTAACGGTTCGCAACGACCGCTTCGCTATTTTGCCAAGCAAAATTCGTTCCTCTCCCAAATTGATTTTTCGAGGTAAAAATTTGTGGGTTACCTCAAATTTTTACAGCTCTGAAAAATCAACTTCGGTAAATCGCATATGTTATACGCAATTAAATTCAAACATTCTGCGCTTCCACAACAGTTATTGCCGCAACATTAACAATATCCTCAACAGAACATCCTCTTGAAAGGTCGTTGACAGGTTTTCTCAACCCTTGAAGTATTGGTCCAACTGCCTGCGCTTTTGCAAGCCTCTCAACCAGCTTGTATGCAATATTTCCTGCTTCGACATTAGGAAAGATAAGAACATTTGCCCTGCCTTTTAGTTTGCTCTGCGGGCATTTTATTTTAGCAACAAAAGGCACAATAGCTGCATCCACTTGAAGCTCACCGTCAACAATTGCCTTCGGATATTTCTTTGACATAATTTCTGCTGCCTTTCTAACCTTATCAATATTCTCATGCTTTGCCGAGCCATGTGTTGAGAATGAAAGAAAAGCAACTCTCGGCTTTATGCCAAAATTCTTTGCAGTCTTCATAGAATCAATCCCTATCTGCGCAAGCTCCTCTGAATTCGGATTAATATTTATCGAGCAGTCAGCAAACAAATAAAACTCGTCGTGGAGCTTCATGATAAAAAGCCCTGAAACACGATGATATTTTTCCTTTGTTTTAATAATCTGCAAAGCAGGCCTAACTGTTTCTGCGGTTGTGTGGACAGCACCTGCAATTAAACCATCAGCATCTCCGAGATGAACCATCATTGTCCCGAAATATTCGTCGCGGAGCATTATTTTTGTAGCTTCCCCTAAAGTCATCCCCTTATGCTTTCTAATCTGATAAAATTTTTCTGCATAATACTTTTGTTTTTCAGATTTAATATGATTTATAATTACTGTTCCTTTTGCGCTCAACCCGAGAGTTTTCATTCTGCTGAGAATTTTCTTTTCATCTCCGAGAAGAATCGGCATTGCAATTTTTTTTCTCGCAATAATACTGCAGGCATACAAAATCCTGTCGTCATAAGTTTCAGGAAAAACAATTCTCTTTGGATTTGACTGCGCTTTTTTAATAATCTGCTGAAGGAGATTCTTCATATAAACTTCACTCTTAAAACTAATATAAATATTTATGCAAAATAAAAACAAAAATAAAAGAATGAAGGGATTATTTAGTCTCTTTCTTCTTTTTATTGTCGTTGCCTTTTCTTGTAACCGCAAATATTATCCCTGCAATTATTGCGATTGCAACAATACCACCGAGGATTATTGCTGTCAAGTTTGACTGCTTCACCTGTTCAGAGATTACCACTCCATCTTTTTGCTTTTCTACTTCTTTTGGCTGCGTTACTGGCTCAACAGGAGTTGTTGGCTGTTCTGGAGTTTTTTCCTCTTTCTTATCAGAAGATTTTACACCGATAGCAAAGACACTAAATCCTGGCGAAGCTGCTTCATAAGTAACCTTCACATCATCACTGGCAATTACCTTTGCATCAAGTGCATTCCATTTATCAGAATTATATCTGAACAATTGAATCTCTTTCTCATTCACACTGTTATCAACCAGCCAATCTTTGTTGACTGTAAAAGTTATAATTGCCGACGAAATATCACTATCAACAAAGTTCTTCATATCAACCTTGAGATACTGATACTCCTTATCAACTGCCTTCACAACATCATTTGGCTTTACCTTCAATGCTGAAACCTCAAGGATAACGCTCTTCAATTCTTTTTCTGCCTTAAATGTAAGCAATGTAAATGCAATCTTGGAATTCTTAATCTTCATTGAAACAGTCTCACCTGCAACAACTGAACTCCATCCATGAGACGTGCTTGCTGCTACTGAATCATTTGCTGCTGCGCCGCCTCCGCCACCTCCTCCGCCTGAAGATGATGAACTGCTTGAAGATGTTCCATTGCTCGAAGAAGCATCTGTTGTAAAGTTATACACAGCAGTTGTATTACAATTACCTGCATTATCACAAACCTTTACAGTATAATTAATCAATGTTGACGCACTCAAACCTGTCAACGATATAGTTGGAATCTTTGTTGTAAACGGACTGCTCTGATATGCCTTAGAACCTCCCAGATAAGTAACAGACGCATTCACATAATCATTAGATTCAATGCCAATCACAGCAGATGAACTTGTAATGCTCCTGTTCGTAACATTTGAATATTGAGGAGGCACAATATCAGAAACATTAAACAACAAATAAGTAATATTCTGATTACCAGACTCATCAGTCACATTCACAGTCAGATTATACGCTGAAGCACCTGCATTTGGAAGTGAAATAACTCCAGATAAACATTCCTTAGGAGATGTACCTGTCGGAGTAATTGATGTCCATGAAGTATATCCGCTCACATTCAACTTATAAGCACAGCTTGAAGCATCCCCGGAAAGAGTCAAATTAACCTTAAACGGAGTAACATTCTGCTCAATCGCAGGAGCATTAAACGTAATTGTAGATGCAATCAAATCCTCACCAGCAGCAACAGCACTGAAATGAGGCAGATAAACTGTTGTCCTTGGTCCCGTTGTAACATTAAAGCATGGCGTTAAATCTGTCTTGCTATAAGCCTGTGAATACCCCACAGATGTACATGCATTAACTCTTGACTTATTGGATGCATCAAGTTCATTAAAGAACCAGTAAATATAAAATGATGTTCCATTAGACGCATTAAAGCTTTCAAGAAGTACAGACCCATAATAAGAATCTGCTCCGCCAGTAATAAACACAGACAAGCTGGAATTGAAATATACAATATACCTAGGGGCTGAAACAGTCAGATTCGTAAGCAATCCGCTGAAAAATGCCGAATCATTAGCCTTAGGAGTAAAGTTCATATTCCAATTAACATCCGAAACATTCACACCTGCCAAAGTAATATTCACAAATGTTCCTGTTCCATTTATAGTATACAGGAAAGAAACCTGATCACTGCTGTTTAGATTCCCAGTAATATTATCATAAACTCCTGTCGAGGAATTATACTTCTTCAAAACAAGGTCCAGAAGAACTCCAGGGAATGCCTCCTTGGTATTATTAATAAATTGTGTCGAATTAATAGTCCCAGTCACAGCAATGGTATAAGTAATTGTGCTGTTTCTTCTGTTATTCAAAGTATCATTAGCTGTGAACTTAATTGTATGCACACCTACAGTCAATGATAGTGCAGTATTATTTGCAGCATTTGTTCCTAAATCAGCAATTGCAGACGAGCCGTCAAGATAATAGCCGACATACGAAACATTAGAGGCATCAGCTGTTGTCCATGAAATATTCACAGATGAAGTCCTATTGGCAGGGAAGCTCGCCGTATTATTCGGCCCAATCGCATCAACATAATAAACAATAGATGTGCTGTTCAACCAACCAACGTAATCAGTCAGGTTAATATACAATGTCCTCAATGATTCTGCTCCAGTGCATCCTGATTTGTTAAAAGGATAAAAGCCCGTATTATTTGTTAATACCGTCGGAGTTGAGTTGCATGATGAATAATAAACACTTGTCTTCAATCCAGTTCCCAACTCAATTATCGAAACAGTGCTCGCATTAGATGTTGGAGTCAATCTGAAATATTCAGGAAGTGAACCTGTATATGACGGCGTCAATGTATCAACAACAAAATTAAATGTTCCTGTATTTGCCTTATTGCCGCCTGCATCAGAGCAGTTGACTGACCAAGTATGTTGTCCTTCATTCAAACCGCCGATTGTAACATTCTTATTTGAATCCAAAGCAACAGTACTCATTCCCTGTGATGCTGTGCTTACATTGACAACACCATCAAGAGTCAAGTTACATGCAACAGGCTGTCCTCCATTATCGCTGACGCTAAACACAAGCGATGCAGTATTCGTTGTAACATTAGAATTATTTGCATAACTTACTAATGTAATTGCTGGTGCAGTTGAATCAGTCCCGACAGTAATTGTAAGATTTACCGTCTGATTACTAAATCCCATATAATCTGCAGATTTAATTAAGAAAGTAACATTAGTGCCATACTGTGCAGCATAAGTTGTATAAGTAAAGTTAAAAGTATCTCCGCTGGAAGTAAATCCGGTTGAATTGGTCTGATTCAACAAGAATCCTGTTCCATTTGTATTTACCCATAATGTTGCATTCTTTATGCCTGTGCCAGAATCTGCGAATGTTGCAAAGACATAAAGTGCAGTATCAGTCGCAACTAAAGTCGCTGTTGTTCCATTCTTGCTGTATGTTGGAGCAATAGTATCTACCTTAAAGCTTCTTGTTGTAGAAGTGTTTGCATTTGCATAATCATCAGAGCAAGTAACATTCCACAAATGAGCGCCCTGACTCAATCCAGTTGATGAATTTACCTGTGCTGTTCCATTTGCAGATGTAATATTTGCAACAGCAACAGAACTATCTATCGTGATATTACATACAAGAGAAGAATCTTTGTTATCCGTTACTGTAAAGTTGAATGAAACAGTTGTATTGCTGATGTTTTGTCCGCTTGCCGGAGAATTCAATGTAACAACAGGTACAACATTCTCTGTAACAGCAACCTGAATTACTGATGAAGTATTTTTATTCCCAACATAGTCTGTTGCATTGATTGTAAAGTTAATTGTTGCTCCAATCTGAGATTCCTGCAGAGTATAAGTAAAGTTATACAGTGCAGATAAACCTGCAGCAGTAAAGTTATTATTAGCATTCACAAGATTGCCATTGAGTATTAAGTCTGCTGTCTTTATTCCTGTAGATGCATCACTTAAGTTTGCATACACCTGAATTGTTGTTCCAGAGATTGTGCCGCCACTTGTGCCGCTAACAGGGAAGAATGGAGGAACCGTATCAATAGTAAACGTCCTTGTCTCAGTACTATTTTGATTACCAGAATCATCATAGCAAGTAATATTCCATAGATGGATTCCATTAGCAGATACGGTCGTTGAATTTACCTGTGAAACATTGCTTGAAATAATGCTAATATTCAAATTCGCCACACTATCAATTGTCAGGTTGCAGGTCGGAGTTGTATCAATATTATCCGTCACAGTAAAGTTGAAAGTAACCGTAGTTGTGCTGAAATTAGAATTATTTACAGGAGAGTTTATTACAACCTGTGGAGGAATAAGCTCAGTAACAGCAACACCAAATACAGCTGTCTGGTTTTTATTACCCACAATATCTGTTACATTGATAGAGAAATTCAATGTGCTTCCAAAGTCTGCATCAATGGCTATGTATGTGAAATTAAACAAAGCTATTTGCCCTACAGCTACAAATGTAGAGTTAGTTTGGTTAACCCGATTATTTCTGATTAACTCGACTGTCCTAATACCTGTTGTCGTATCGGTTAGATTTGCATAAATATATACAGAACCGCCAACAATTATACTGCTTGCTGTTGTGCCATTTTGCTGTATTGTCGGTGAGATAATATCAACTGTAAAATTCCTTTGTGCGGTCGTGTTCTGATTGCCTGAATCATCAATGCAGGTAACATTCCAATAATGCACTCCGTTATTCAGCCCAGAGGTAATATTCACCTGTGAAACACCACTCGCAGTAGTAATATTAGTAATATTCATAACACTATCCACAGAGATATTACACGTCGGTGTTGAATCTACAGTATCAGACGCAGTAAAGTTAAAGGTTACTGAGGTTGAACTCGTATTATATCCAGAAACTGGAGAGTTTTGATCTACCTGTGGAGGAATAAGCTCAGTAATAGTAACAGGGAAAACAACAGTCTGGATTTTGTTTCCTGAATAATCAGTAACGTTCATCGAGATGTTTAAGGTTTTACCGAAATCAGCTGGAATTACTGTATAAGAAAAGTTATAAACGCCTGTTGCTCCAGCAACCGTGCCATTATTATTTGTCTGATTTATCGTTCTGTTATTTAAAATAAATTCAACCTTATCAACACCGGTAGTTGCATCACTAGCATTTACAAAGATGTTAATGGTCTGCCCAACTATTGCAGATAAAACCGTCCCGTTCTGTTCTATTACAGGTGTAACTGTATCAACAGTAAACGCCCTTGTTACAGAATAATTTGAGTTTGTCGCCGACGAATTGCAAGTAACATTCCAGAGATGGCTGCCTTCAGCGAAACCTGCAATAGTTGTAACATTTGGAATACCGCTTGTTACAGTATAGTTAGAGACATTAATAACATTGTCTATTGTCAGATTGCATGTTAAATTTGTTCCTGAGATATATGCAGCAGTAATATTAAAATTAATAGAAGCTGTCAAATTCGCAGAACCAACAGGAGAATTCAAGGTTACAACAGGAGGCAATGAAATAGTTAATGAACGCGTAGCTGAATATCCAATCTCTCCACCTGCATCACAGCCAATCTTCCATGTATAAATGCCGCTTACAATCGAAGCATTAGGAACTATCACTGTTATCGTCGAGTTTGCTGCAGTAATATTTCCATAAGGAGCATTATCTATATATAGACCACATGACTGATTCACTTGACTTCCAGCAAATAATGTAAAGTTAAAAGAAACTGGCTGTGCTGTTAAGGTTGCGCCAGCATCAGGATAAGTCTGATTAACCGAATCCAAAATAGCCCAATCATAGAAAGTATAAACCGGAGACAATGTAGCTGTATCTCCCTTGTAGAGAGAGACGTTAATCGTCCAATTAGCGCCGTAAGGATTAGCTATTGAGATATTAATTCTCAGCGTAAGATTCATACCGCTTAAATTGAAATCCGTGAACAATGATGAGACATTGTTTGATGATGAGTATACCCATACTGAATTATTTAAATAAGAAACATTAAATGCAACACCAGGTATCCTTGAATTATTAATGGTAATATTATATAATCCAGCAGTTGCATTCGTATTGCTTAAATTATAATATGCAACACCGAGAGGGTATGCCTTATATGTATTGAGATCAGACCTCAACGTAATATTTCCTGCTGCTGTTGATGATGTACCATACGTCGAAAATCCAAGCGAAGTAGGAATTTTCCATTCAGTAAATCCATCGCCTTGAGAAATAAGAGTTGCCTGAGCAGTAACATCACTGCAGTCAGAAACATTATTCTCGTTGCATTTTTGCAAAGTATTTCCTGAACCAGGTATCTTAATAGTTACAGAATCAACTCCAAGGTTCTGAGACATGTCAGACCATTTCGAGTTGCCAATTCCAACATAAGTTGCTCCTGAGGTATTGGTTACATTAAATGCAGTTGACAAATTAAAGTTCGACGCCTTTGTAATATCAATGCCATTAAGTGTAATTGACCAGTTTCCAGCAGTGTTATTGAACAAGAGAGATGCATTCTTGAGATAAGATGAACTATTGGTAGAACTCCCATTAGTCTGAACATCCATAAATGCAGAACCATTCCATATCTTAAAGACCGTACTATTCACAAGAGGATTTGACGGAGGTGTAAAATCAAATTTATACTGCACAGATTGTTGTGATGAAGCTGTTGTGAAATTCAGACATCCGGATGTTGCACAGTTGCTTGCTTTATCGCAGAGCTTTATCTTATATTTATAATTGGTGTTGCTGGTTAGACTAATTGCATTTCCAGATATATCAAGATCTCCATTTGAAAGATCAAGATCATGCCAAGGCCTGTAATCATCAAAAGTAAAAGAAGGATCTCCCAACTCATTGAAAGTAAATTTGGCTGTTGAATTCTGGCAGTTATTGTAGAAAGATACAGTACTGTTAGTCGGCTCATTTGTAACCCAGTGTATGAAAACAAAGTCAGTAAACTCCTCTGCTTTATTGCTTACAACAGACGGAGCAGTTTTATCTGTCGAGGTATAATCAGTTCCACTGCACCATGGAACCATTGAACAATCAGAGTCAGCGCAATTAGTAAGCCCATCTAAATCCTCGTCGCCAGATGAAGTGAAGCAGTCCTCAAATGGCATGAAATTACCGCCGCCAATAATACTAAAGGCAGTTCCGCAAGCCATAGGATTAGAGAAGCAGTCCTTTGGCTCGAAATCAATTGAACCAGGAGTATAATATATACCGCCATTATCCGGACCGAGCAAAGAATCGTTTGCATTAGGAGAACTTGAATAATTTGTTCTGTTGTCAGACGAGGAAACCATGAATCGCATATTTCCTTTAGAATTTCCCAAATCAGATTTATCAACTGCAATAATAGCTGCACCAATCTCGCATGATAAAGGTTTGTTTCCAAAACCAAATCCGGTAATTGCCGGCGGACCTGACAGTTTCGCAGGATAAAGACTGAAATTGCCGTCAGTCAAACATCTGAAACCTCTTCTGACTTCAATTGCCGAGGAGCCATCTTTGATAATTGCATATTCAAAACGATATTCAAATCCTGAATAAGAATTCGTGCCGATAGTTGCATTACAACCTGACGAAAGGTTTGCATCATTGTCTATGAAATAATAATATCGTCCGCTTTGATTTCCTCCGCAAAGCGCAGAAACTGGGGAAGGAAAACCTGCCGAGAAATTAACCATAGCACTTACACCAATTCCAAAACCAATAGAATCTCCCATATCCTTGACGCCTAAACCATTAATATCAATATCAGCAGGCAAACTTTCAGAATCAGAATCAAAAAACAGAATAACAGGAGGACTTGGATCCATATCTTCAAACATTTGTTTCTTCATTGCTTCCATAGTATCAAGTGTGCCAAAGCCGCCAGTAAGGACATCAATATCACCGCCGCAGAATTCCTCGTACGAACAAGCAGTGTCCTGGCAATCAACCAGACCATTGCCATCATTGTCGTTTCCGTCAAAACAAATAAATTCTGTTGGAGCTGAACCATCATAACAAACATTAAATTCTGTACTCCAATTGCCATTATTAGTAGTACAACTACCCTGAGTAAAACACCTGTTCAAATTTGTCGCACTGCACGTGAATGAACCAGTGTCAAAAGTAGAAACATCACACCACGAATCGCCGAAATAAGCATCATTCACCCACTTACAACCTGAACCACTCCCTATCGGATTTGGATAAGAAGAATTTGTACATATATACTGCGAATAGCAGTTATTGCAATCACTGTCGCAACTGCCGCCGCCAAAAATAAACTTGGAAGGATCCTCTACACACATTTTACTAGGAGATCCGAATATATTTGCATTTGGCGGCAGGAATGGAGGAGCAGTAACTGATATACACTTGCCTTTTGAGCCAGTAGAACAATTTGCTTCAGTCGTGCACGCGCCACAGAAACTATCGCATGTTTGAGACGAAAAATCAGGGTCGCATAATCTATCAAAATTAGACCATACACAATCATCTGCGCCTGTGAGATTCATAGTATTATTTAGGCATGCTGTCTGATTAGTATAATCATAAGTAAAGCATGGATGCTCATCTTCAAACATATAATCTATTGACCCGCCTAATTTAAAATTATTCATGAATCCACCAGAGGCATATCCGCCAAGAATATCTACTGGACCAAATTTAAGAGAGTTTGTCTGGAATTTCATGCCAGTCAAATTTTTTATAGCACTCCTATTAACAGCAATTTTTAGTATAGAAGGATTAACAGAACAAGTAACATTAAAAGTCACATTAACCGAGGAATTTGTCTTAAAACAGTTGTTAAAGCATGATGGATTTGTTGAACTATTAAAGAACTCAAATTTAGAGGTGTTATCACCATAAACATAGAATCTGTATTCAGAACCGGGAAAACATTGATTACCCATCTGACATCCTGTATTCATATTATTATCAGAATCAAACTCGATAGTAATACCAATTCCGTTATTACCGCCTGGATTAACGAGAGGACCGCCGCAGAAACCTGCTCCTGTAAGATTCGGAGCATAAATCTGCCATGCAAGATAATCATTATCCATATCAACCCAAACAGCGCCTAAGTCATATGCCTGATTGAAAGGAAAATCACAATTTTGGCCAGGCTGCATACTTGAACCTGACGTTGGTCCACTAATACATCCAGGACCATTCGACGCATAAGGAGCAGTTGTTCCGGCAAAAACCTTAAAATTATTCCAGTTAACAGCAGCAGAAACAGACAAGACATTAATTGCTATGAGAACAATTACCATGACCATAAGCAAATAATGACGAAGCTTATGTGATAAAATATATTGTATTGCTGCCTCTTTTTTATTCATCTACACACCCCTAAAAATTAAATAATTAAATCGAATAATAAACAATTTCAAAATTAATATATAAACCTTTTGTTTTACAATAAAAATGATAATGAACAAAACAAAAAACATCGTGCTGGGAAAAAACTCAATCATAAGAAAAACACCTCTCCAATTATCAACAGGTTTGATGTTCCGCAAAAAACTTTCTGATGAAGGAATGGTATTCTTCCTTGACGAAAATAAAAAAACCTCATTCCACATGTTCTTTGTGTTTTTTCCGATAGACATTATCTTTCTCGACGAAAATAATAAAATTGTTGATATGAAAGAGAATTTCAAGCCGTTCAGAATATATAATTCAAAGCAAAAAGCAAAATATGCTGTTGAGCTTCCAGATGGAACTATAAAAAAAACTCAGACAGGTATCGGGGATGAGGTGGAGTTTTGAAATTCAAGGGTTCTTTGGAAGCAATGTTGGAGTATAAGAGAATTTCTCTAATTTTCTTAATTCTCTCTCAGAGATTCTGTATATACCATCCCTATCCAACCTATATGATAACAATGTAGCTTTTAGTTCTGGTATTGTATCAAGAATATTTACAATAACACGATTATCACTAGGATCATAGTTGAGGTGTTCTTCAACTTGTTGCGAAATATCCACCGCAATTTTTTTGCGCATGGGTCTCTTTAACCTTTCTTGAATAACAAGTAAATCTAATCTTTTTCTATTCGGAATAGAGCCAATAACTAATAATGGAAGATTATCAAATGCATTCCCATAAGAATTATCGTAAGTTCGTCTCCTCTCCCAAGCCAAGTGATATAAATCGTCTACCGACGGCACAGATGAATAATGATAAGGATGTGTATGATACATCACCAACGGAAATATTTCTCCTTTAACAAGGTCAAGTTCCTCTCCGGTCATATTAACATCAAAATCTTCTTTTTCTTTAAATGCTCCAACACCTGCTAGACAATGACCATCTGCAGAAGATTCTGGATTATCCATGACATCTGTTTTTGAAACAACATCACCGTAAATTAATCTATCTGCAAACAAAGCCCTGAGAATATTAAATTGCGTTTCATCATGGTATTTTAATGTTTCATTCGCAGCTTGGGATAATCTTTTAGTAAAATCACTTCCGCAAAAAATTTGTTTTAAATCTTCAAAAGAAACTGGTTTGATTTCTTGCATATTCAATAGAAAGTTTATTTAGTATTTAAATCATATTAACAATTCCATCAAACCAACCCCCTCATCAACCCACCATCAACATTAATCGTCGAACCAGTAATAGATGATGCCTTCTCAGAAGCAAGAAATGCAACCATAACTGCAATCTCCTCTGGCTTCTCAAGCCGACCAATAGGCATTCCCTCAATAACTTTCCCATAAACATCCTTGACAGAAATATTTTCCTTCTTTGCTCTTGCTTCAAAAATTTCTTTCAGCCGATCAGTATCAACAAATCCCGGGCAGATATTATTAATAGTAATATTATATCTTCCAAGCTCCCTCGACAAAGTTTTCGCGAGACTAATAACTGCTGTTCTGTAAACATTTGAAAGCACAAGACTCTCAACAGGTTCTTTAACTGTAAAAGAAGTATCATTAATTATCCTGCCGAAATTCTGCTTCTTCATAATCGGAATAACTTCATTATAAATCCTCACAACATAAAGAAACAAGGACTCATGCGCAACAAGCCAGTCCTTCTCGGAAACATCAAAAAAACTTCCTGGCTTTGGTCCTCCAGTGTTTGTAATGAGAATATCTATCCTGCCAAACTTAGACATGACTGTCTTTACAAGCCGTTTAATATCGAGAGAATTTGACTGGTCAACCTTAACAGCAAGAATCTCAGTCGAAAATTTGCTTGCTATTTCTTTTTTTGCCTTCACAAGATTAGCCAAATCCCTGCCACAGAGAACAATCCTGCAACCTTCCTCAGCCAATGCAAATGCAACTGCCTTCCCAATTCCCGACGATGAACCGCCGATGATTGCTACTTTATTTTTCAGGCCAAGCTCCATGACAGAAAGATTTATTCTATAATTATAAAAATCTTTGTGCCAATGAACAACAAGATTTAAATTATCCCAAGAAATTCCTCTCGATAAGGGGTCGTAGTACAACCTGGCTAGTATAGGCGGCTCCAGACATGGAGCAATGAGCGCAAGCGATGACTTAACATGGGCTATACCGCTAGATTGGGGTTCAAAATCAAAAATGAAAATCCCCACGACCCCACTTATACTCACGGACAAAAATAATTAACCAAATGTTGTCCGTTCGTAATAAGCAAAAGACATTATTTATTGTCTAAATTTTTCTGTCTTTTGCTATATCTATAAGATTTCTTTTTCTTCTTGGTTTTCCTGCCGAGATAATAAACAACCAAAAACAAAACAGGAATAAAAATCACAAGCAAAGTAAAAATATAATACTTGTAATAATTAAAAAATTTCTCGACGGAATCAGCAAAAGAAGAAAACGCGCTGGAAGTATCAGACGAAAAAATCTTTCCCTCCTTAGATTCAACAGCAAATGATTTTGTATAAGTAGAATTTCCTGTCTTTGCAGAGATATTCACAGTTGTAGAATTCAAATTGCTCTCGAGGAGACGAATCCTCACAGGAATCTTTTCATTCGGCTCAAGAACTACCTCAGAAGGATTCACAGAAACAAACGCAGAATCCGACACAATCAAATAAGAAGATTTCTCAGTTCCAATATTCTCAAGATAAATAATAGAAACAGGATTTGTCCTGCTAAAAACATGTTTGCCCTCGCCTGAAAACTCTGCTCTGCCGCACTCATCATTATCAAGAATATCAAGTGAGAAATTATAATACTTAGAAACCCTGCCTGAATCAGCCCTCACAGAAACATCAGCCATATCAGAAAGATTCTCGCAAGGAACATCTCCAGAAATCAGAAAATTCCTATTTTTATTTTCCTCAATAACAAAATAATTCGCATCCAAATCAAGCCATGATGGCTTAACAAGCTCCAATGAAACAGAAACATTCTCATCTCCCTTATTCAGTAAACTAAAATTCCCCTCGAAATGCCTGCATCCGCACGCCTTGGAAGAAACCTTAACAGGCGCTATCTCAAAATCAGCGCACCTCTTCACAAGAACAGCAACCTGCTTCTTAACTCTTGCATCAAACTTGCTCAAAACAAAATCAACGTCAAAAACATAAGTTCCACGGGAATTCACAGGCGGAAAAACACTCAAAAAAAACAGATTGTTCTGCTGGGAAGAAACCCTGATAGATTTAGGAGTCTTTAGCCACACATCTTTTTCTCTATCAACACTAAAAGTAAAATCAAGCTGACTGCTTCCTGTATTCTTCACATTCACAGGAATAACATACCTCTGCCCTTCGCACACAGAATAATAATCATTAAAAGAAGTAAATTTCCCGTCGGCATAATCTTCAAAATTCTTCAATGCGCCAAAATCAATCGCAAACTTTGGCTTTTCCAGAGCATAAACAACCTGAAAAGAAAGCAATGCCAATAAAAAAATTCCAGAAAAAGCTAAACCAATTTTCTTCTCAGCAGCCATATTCTCCCTCTAATAAAAAACTATTAAGAAAATAAAATTAAAAAATAATAAATTTAAAAAACAAAATTAATAATAGGTCTCTTCCTTTGGCTTCTCATCATCGCCCTTTAATTTGCTGAATCCGATGATAAGAGCAACAATCACCAACAAGACAACCAGCACAATCAAGCCGATTTCAACAGTATTTCTCAAGCTGAAATCCTTTGCTGCAGATACCTTGCCAACTAAATTTGCTTTCAAGAGAACCTGCTTGAGCAATGAATCGCCTGACTTTACAGTAACTGCAAAACTCTGCTCTCCTGCGCTTGCTGTTTCCTTTGGCTCGACGCTGATAGTAAGCGCCTTTGACTCGCCCTTGTTAATAACAACAACATTTGAAGGAGAAACCTTGAATGCTCCCCAGTTTGCGCCGCTCACATCAATTGTATAGCTTCTTGCCTCTGAACCAAGGTTTGTAATTGTTAATGCATAAACACCGCTTCCGCCGATTGAAACATCCTGCGCCTCAGGACCAACAGTAATAACAGTCTTTGCCTCAACCTTGTCAGTTGATGGTGCAGAAACATCATCCGATTCTTTGCCTCTTACCCGGATGTTTGTAGTCTTGGAAATCTTGTCATCGCCATTATCAAACTCAACTTCTATTTTTACAGTATAATCTCCTGTTTTTGCATTATCAGGGATTCTCAAGAAAAGCTCTTCACTTGTAGCAGAATCATCATCTCCGCCTTCTGAATCAAGCTCATCAATAATATCAGATGCGCTGATTCCCAATTCAGGGATGCTTGCCTTGACTTTAATATCTTCCTCTGATTTTTCTCCTCTGTTCTTTACTCGAACTGAAACAAGCAATGACTTGCCTGCGCCAACTTCATTTTCAGGGCTTGTTATAATATCCCTTATCTCAATTGCATGCCTCTTAGTAACAATATCAAGAGGGAACAAATATTCAATGCTTGAACCTGTTCTGTCGGTAATATATATTCTAAGGTCATACCTTCCTGCATCCATCTTCAAAGGAAGCTTCAAATTGAATTTCTTGTCATAATTATTTCCTGCTTTGACAGTAAACACTTCTGAGATATCATTAATTGGTGTCTTCAAGTCTGCTCCGAAAAGCGCTGCCTGAATCTGAAAATTTGGAGAATCAACATAGGAGTTAAAAACAACAAGGACTTCAAGCTCATTTGCCTTTTCAACCGTCTTTGGATTAGCAGATGTGAAACTAACATCATTCACTTCAACATACTGAAGACTTATATCGCTCTTATTAAGAGCCACTACTGTTCCCGATAACAAAAACACGGAAACCAATACTACTAACAATACAAATAGATTTTTTATACTCATTTTTTATTCCCCCCGAATTTTAAAGAGTTTTATTAGATTTGTGCAGCCCAGCGAGGACAAACACCATTTACTACGATTGAAAGATTAGTAAAGATAACTACTATTTAAACTTTTCTGTGAAGGAGTATATCATAGTAGTTACACACTATAACTATTTTAGGGTTAGTATAGTATTATTAAAAAAATTTAAATACACCGACTAATCAACAATCTGCATGACATCTCCGGAAAGACCAGCATGGGTAAAAGACAAAAAAGTTGGAAAAGATTTTGAAGTAATCCCTGTCAAGGAATGGGACGATTACAAAGATTTCAGAATTGAGTCAAGCGGATACTACTGCCTCATCAGGATTGAATGGGACAGGGGAAAAATTTCTGTTGCTATATGCAACAAAGACCATGAACTAGAGAAAGTTTTCGTCGGTCGTCGGCCGCAGGACATTTATGCAGCGATTTTCGACTATGAAGAGAAGCATAATATTCAGTGGTTCACAAAGAAAGACCACATAGCTTATCTCGGAAAAGAGCTGAAAAAAGCAGAGATTGCTCTCTCAATTGGAAACAGCGCGTATTATCAGGAATAGATTTCTATGATATCGATAATAGGCGCAGGCCCTGCAGGAGGAATGCTCGCCTATGAATTAGCAAAAGCCGGACAAGAAGTGCAGATATTTGAAGACCATAAATGCGTCGGAGCGCCAATACAATGCACAGGAATTCTCACAGAATCATTTCTCAATATAATGGAGCCGAAAAAAGAATTCCTTGTCAACACAATAAAAAGAATCTCTGTAAACTCCCAGAACAAAAGCACAACATTGGAGATGAAAAAAAAAGATTTCATTGTCAACAGAACAGATTTCGACAGCTACTTTATAGACAAAGCAATTGACAATGGAGCAAAACTTTTCCTTAACCATAGATTTTTGGACTTTGACTCAAAAAAAAATATAATGAAAATCCGAGACACAAAACAAAACTCACTGAAAGAGATCAAAACAGACATTCTCGTCGGCGCAGACGGACCTCTAAGTTCAGTAGCAAAATCCGCAGGAATCTACGGCAAAAGAAAAATTCTCATCGGCATCCAAGCAGTAATGAAAACAGAATGCGACAAAGAAAAATTTGACACATACTTTGGAAGTTCATTCCCAAAATTCTTCGGCTGGTTTGTGCCAGAAGATGAAAACACCGCTCGTGTTGGCTTGGCAGCTTATGAAAACTCAAGAAACCATTTCGATTCATTCATCAAGAGATTCGACGGAAAAATTATTGAAATGCAAGGCGGCCCAATTCCAGTCTATGACAAAAACATCCAAATTCAGAAGAGCAATGTTTTTCTCGTCGGAGATGCAGCCGCACAGATAAAAAACTCGACAGGCGGAGGAATCGTATTCGGCCTGATAGCGGCAAAAACATTAGCTGACTGCATCATCAACAAAAAAGATTACCAGACAGAGATAAACAAAAAAATCGGCAGAGATTTGAAGACGCACGAGATGATAAGAAAAATCCTCGACAAATTCACAGACAAGGATTACGACAAATTAATCGAATTAGTAAACCAGCAGAAAGTAAAAAACATCCTTGAAAATTACGACCGCGAATTTCCGTCTAAGTTCGCAGCAAAACTGCTTTCAACAGAACCAAGATTCATGCTTTATGCAAGAAAACTTTTCACTTCAAAATGGTTTTAACACACATAATATATTTCCTTGTAGGGCTTGCACTCCTCGTAAAAGGAGCAGCCATTCTAGTTGAAACAGCATCAAAATTAGCAAAACGGCTTGGAGTCTCTGAATTTATTATCGGACTTACAATAGTTTCTCTCGGAACAACAATCCCGGAGCTTGCATCATCTGTTGCTGCATCTCTGCTAAAACAAGGAGACATAATAACAGGCACTGTAATCGGAAGCAACATCGCAAACATAGGACTCATCGTCGGAATAATCGCATCAATTGCAATCATAAAAACCAACAAAACAATGCTGAAACGCGACGGCTACATAATGATATTTGCATCTATAATTGCATTCTTGTTTATGATGAATGGGATTGTTTCTCCAATTGAAGGATTAGTCCTACTCTTGTTATACATAGCATATTTCCTGTTCCTGCTTGAATCCAGAAAAAAACTCAAAGAAATGCACTTCAAAGAATTCCTCGATTACTTCATGAAACTCAAATACTTAATTACTATCAAAGACTTGGCAATAAACCAGATAAGCAACGGAAAAAAATACATCGGAAAAGACATTCACAAAAAACTTTACAATGCATTCAAGGAAGGGCTAATAAGAGATTTTATTATCATAGCACTCTGCTCGATTGCTGTTGTATTCGGAGCAAATTTTACAGTAAGAGAAACAATATGGTTTGCCGGATTTTTAAAAATACCAGAAAGTCTTATCGCAATGACAGTTATAGCAGTTGGAACATCTCTCCCTGAACTGACAGTCGCAATAACAGCGGCAAAAAAAGGATTTACCTCTATCTCTATGGGAAATATAATCGGCGCCAACATCGCAAACCTCCTGTTAATATTCGGCATATCAGCAATCATAAATCCGATACAGGTAAACAAGTTCATGATTTTTTTCGCTGCTCCGTTTATGCTAATTTCCTCGTCAGCATTCCTGCTTTTTATCAGAAGTCATGGAGAAATAAAAAAAACACATGGCGCAGCACTGCTTGGATTATATGCAATTTTCTTGACAGTGAGCATCCTGTTTTCAATAAATTTTATGTAAAATCCTAATCCTCAAACCCATACTTTCCATACATAGGGCTGAATACAAACTGCCCGAGAAATTCAAGATTCAGTTTTCCGTCTTTCGTCTTAACTCCTCGCACCATTTCCTGAACATTTCTCGAGCCAATTGGTCCAACAATAATCCCTTCAGGTTTCAACTGCTCAAGCAAAGATTTTGGAAACTCCCTGCACGCAGCAGTAAGAATAATTTTATCATAAGGAGCATGCTCTTTAATTCCTTTTGAGCCGTCATCTTCATACACAACAACATTTCCAAGTCCTGACCTTCTCAGATTTATCCGTGCAAAATTCACAAGCTCTGGAATAACCTCTGTTGAAATTACCTTTCCTTTCTCTCCGACAATCTTCGCAATAACAGCAGACTGATAACCAGAGCCAGTGCCAACTTCAAAAACATTATCTCCTGATTTAAGTTCCAGCGCATGAGTCATCATCATCACAGTTGTCGGCTGTGAAATTGTTTTCCCTCTCATAAGAGGCAGAGCAACATCCTCATAAGCAGAATCCTTCAGCATCTCAGAAACAAAATCCTCTCGGTTGATTATAGAGAATGCTTCTATCTCTTTCTCAGTAAACGAAAAATTCCTTCTCCAGAAATTCACCAGATACTGCTTCTGGAACATAATGTTTTGATTCACCTATAATATATAATAGAGCAACTGCTATTTAACTATTTCTAAAGTTCATCAAGAAATAAATCACAAGAGGAATAGTCAAGACACTCAGGATAGTGCTGACCATAACAATCGAGGTAACAACATCAGAATCCCTCTTATATTTATGGCACAATATCATAGACATAACTGCCGACGGCATAGCTGCTTGGAGAATAATCACTTTTGCAATATCAGAATCAAGCTTCAATATCAGGACGACAACCAAAGCAATCAAAAATCCGCCGACAATCTTAAATAGTGAGGCAAGCAAAGAAATTTTCAGATGGCTTATCTTGATGCTTGCCAGCCGATGCCCGAGAACAATCAAAGCAAGAGGAATCGTAATAGAGCCAATCATCTCAAGAGGTTTGAAAACAATCTCAGGCAGAGAAATTTTCAGCACGTTCAGCAGAATCCCAGCAGCCAAAGCATAAATCAAAGGAATCTTGAAAATCTCTTTCAACTCATTTCTCGAATGCACAATAAAAATCCCGATACTGAAAAGGAATATAGAACTTGTAACATCATAAACAATTGCCCTCGACAATCCAAGCCCGCCAAAAGCAGCCAAAGCAATCGGATAGCCCAAATAGCCTGTATTTCCTATTGTCAAAGGCAGATACAATCCATGCATATTAGATTTGAAAATCCTGAGAATAACATACAGCAGTCCGCCTGAAATCAATACAATCAACGAGCCTATCGCAATTATCTGAAAAAACTCAGCAAGCTGAACAGGGCTTTTTGAAATAGATGTAACAATCAGCGCAGGGACAGTAATATAAACCAGAACTGCCACAAGAGAATCTGCGTCAAGCTTCTTATAAAATTTTCCGAGAACAAACCCGACGATAATAATAATAAATACAGGAGCAACAATGTTCAGTATCATAAATCAAAAATTATTTTAGGAATATAAAAAGATTTGGAATATAATCTTGCAATCCAAAACCTTTTATACAAATAATCTCTCCTATCTTCTAAAATGCTAAATCTTCCCTATGAAACAATTGTTCAGAAAATCAAAGAAAAGTCAGGACTTTCCGAGGAGGAGATTAGTTCTAAAATCAATGAAAAACTGGCACAGCTTTCTGGATTGATTAGCAAGGAAGGCGCGGCGCATATTGTTGCTAACGAATTTGGAGTGAAGCTTCTCGAGGAATTTACAGGAAAATTGAAGATTAAGAATATTCTTCTCGGGATTAGAAATCTTGAGACAGTCGGCAAGGTTATAGGCAAGACAGAGATAAGAGAGTTTAAGAATGCTAATCGAGAGGGAAAGGTCGCGTCTTTTGTACTTGCCGACGAAACAGGGAATATCAAGATAGTTATGTGGGGTTCGATGACTGAGAAGGTTAAGGAAATCAATATCGGCGATGTTGTGAAGATTGCAGGAGGTTATGTAAAAGAGAATAACGCTCAGAAAGAGGTTCATCTTAATGAAAGGAGTTTGCTGACGATAAATCCAGAAGGCGAAACTGTTGATGTCGAGGTTATACCTAATGCTGGAGGGAGAAAGAAGATTTCTGAATTGGTTGGGAATGATTCCGGAGTTGAGCTTCTCGGGCATATTGTTCAGGTTTTCAGCCCGACTTTTTATGAAATTTGTCCTGATTGCAGTCGAAGAATCAAGCCGGGTGTTAATGGGTTTGTCTGCGATACTCACGGCAAGAAGGAGCCTGATTATTCTTATGTGATGAATCTTGTTCTTGACGACGGAACTGAAACTATACGCACAGTATTTTTCAGGCAGCAGGTTGAGGGGCTTCTTAAAAAATCCCGAGAGGAGATGGCAAAGCTAAGGCAGGAGCCGGAGGAAGTGAATATTTTGAAGAATTCTCTGATGGGTTCGTTGATTAAGGTCAAGGGCAATGTGAATAATAATGCGATGTTTGCAAGGATGGAGTTTGTTGTGGATGATGTTGCGCATGGAAATGTTGAAGAGGAATTGCAGAAGATGGAAAAGGGGAATTGATTTTATTCTGGAAACATTCATATACATCCGTTATTAAATAGTTCCACATGGAATCTTTTATTGCCATATTATCCCCGTTTTTCAAAAGGCCATTGAGAGCCTTCCACATAAGGGAAATTGCAAAGGTTACAAGGATAAGCCATACTGCTGTGAGAAGGTATCTCAAAAAACTTGAAAAGGAAGAATTTCTTATTAAAAAGCCAACAAAGCCATATCCTACATTTTCAGCAAATTTATCTTCTAAAAAATATTTGAATTTAAAGCTGTTTTATAATCTAGAAAAGATAAGGGAATCTGGTATTGTAGAAAGTCTTGAGCATAAGTTGAGTTATCCAACAATTGTTCTTTTCGGCAGTTTTGCAAAGGCTCTTGACGATGAAAACAGCGACGTAGATATTTGCGTTTTGACAGATGCTAATGCAAATCTTGATTTGAAGGATTTTGAGAAAGAAATAGAGAGACCGGTTAGTCTGCATATTTTTAACAGGAAGAAGTGGGATGAGTCAAAGGAGAAAAATCCTGATATGATAAACAACATTTGCAATGGAATAGTTCTTTCTGGTCAGATAGAGGTTTTATGAACAGACTCTATCAGAGTATTGATGATGGATACGCAAAAAGAGTTCCTCCAGATAAAATTAAGGCAAAGAGTCTCATCAAATCTGCTGAGCAGGCGATTTATTCTGCAAGAAAAATTCCTTTTGAAGCAGGTACTTTAAAATCTATAATCCGAGAATTATATGAAGGATTGACGATTATAGATTAAATCATATTTTCTATTTTGTAGAGTAAATTTGTTAAGTAATATTAAATACCCACAACCACTGGACATTCTCACGTGGCATATTTAAAGGAGTTCTGTCTAAGTAGATTTTGCCTCGTTCAGGTGAAAATGCCTGAAATGAAACAAAATCCGAACAGGAAGAGGCGGAGAAAAAAATGGAATACAAAAAAACATACAACGAAACAAAACCAGTGCAACAAAGCACAAAGCCGCAAGCGCAGAGCTACGGACAGAAAAAACTGCCAGAGATAAAATTCAGGGCAGGTGCTTTAAGCGCAACTGTCTGGAATAATGACAGCAAAGACAAGAGTGGAAATCCAACTGGATATATGACGATTTGCGTCGAGAGGCATTATCTTGATAAAGAAGGCAAATGGCAATCAACTTCTTCTCTGAGAGTAAATGATTTGCCAAAGGCAGCTTTGCTTTTGAACAAAGCTTACGAATATATTGTCTTAAAGCAGAATTCTTATGAATCGAGCAGGATTTCGGATTCTATGAATAGTATTGTTCAGGAGGAGATAGTGATATAAAATGGCAAAAAAGATATATGCGGATGAATTAGTTTCTGAAGAGATTGAAATGACTGAAGACGATGATTCAAAAAATCTAAAGAATGGTTCAAAGGCAAACTCTATTGTTGATTTGCCGGGAATTGGTCCAGCAACTGCAGAGAAGCTTACAACTGTTGGTTTTAATGATGTGATGAGCATTGCAGTTGCAACCCCCGGAGAGCTTGTGGAAGTAACCGGAATGAGTGAAGCGCTCGCAAAAAGGATTATTGCCGCAGCAAGAGCATCTGTCGAGATGGGATTTGAATCTGGAGATGAGTATCTTAAGAAAAGAGAACTTGTCCAGAGAATTCCGTCAGGAAGCAGCGCATTGAATTCTCTTATCGGCGGCGGATTTGAAACTGGAGCAATTTCAGAGGCATTTGGAGAATTCGGCTCTGGGAAAACACAGATAGGGCATCTATTAGCCGTGAACTGCCAGAAATTGGCTGATGATGCTGTTGCTGTTTACGTAGATACTGAAAATACATTCAGACCAGAGAGAATAAAGCAGATGGCATTGGCACAGGGGTTGGATCCAACAGAAACTCTCAAGAGAATTAGGGTTGCCCGTGCTTATAACAGCGACCACCAGATGTTATTAGCGGAAAAGATTGAGGATTTAATAAAAAAACAGAAACTCAATGTAAAACTCGTTGTGATAGATTCATTAACAGCGCATTTCCGAGCAGAATTTATTGGACGAGGAACTTTGGCTGACAGACAGCAGAAATTAAATCGGCACATGCACGTACTCCAGAAAATTGCTGACTTAAACAATCTCTGTGTTTATGTGACTAATCAAGTAATGGCAAGGCCAGATGTTTTCTTTGGAGATCCGACACAAGCAATCGGAGGCCATATTGTTGCGCATGCAAGCCAGTTCAGACTTTACATGAGAAAAGGCAAAAAAGGATCGAGAGTAGCAAAACTCATAGACAGCCCATCAATGCCAGAAGGAGAAGCTGTGTTTGTGATTTGTGATAGCGGAATAAAAGATATTTAATTATTTTTATTATTATTTTTTTTCTCCGAAACATTTTTATAATTCCACAAGTGATATTCTTTAATGCAGATAATCATTGGCTCAGACCATGCAGGATTCAAAATGAAGGAAGAGATTAGAAAATACGTCGAGAAACTCGGGCATAAAATCTTGGATTATGGCACTAATTCTGAAGAATCCGTTGATTACCCCGATATTGCTGGAAAAGTTGCAGGAGATGTTGTCAAGCAGAAAAAGATTGGAATCCTTATCTGCGGCTCAGGAACAGGAGTTACAATCGCAGCCAACAAAATAAAAGGCGCAAGAGCTGCTTTGTGCTTTGATGAGTTTACTGCGAAAACATCGAGAGAGCATAATGACGCAAATATTCTGTGTTTAGCAGGCAGAGATATGACTTTGGGGCAGGCAAAGAAAATCACAAAGACATGGCTTGATACAGAATTTTCCAACGAGGAAAGGCATAAGAGGAGAATTGAAAAGGTAATGAGGCTTGAAAAATGCTAGCGCTTGAAAATTTTATCCTGCTTTCACTGATTACTTTTATCGGGCTTATTTGCGGCTCTTTTTTGATAATCTTTTTTGCGTATGAGGAACATGCAAAAGGCGAAGAGTATTTTGTTATTCTGCAGAGAGTTACGATTGTACTGATTGCTTTGTTTCTAATATATCAGACAATCTTCTCTTTTTCTATCTGGAATATCATTCTGGCAGCCATGCTTTTGATGCTCTTTGGATTTACTTATAAGAACATCAACAATCATTATTTTTATATTCTGTTTGCATTAATTTTAGTTTTTAATACAAAGAATCCGATTTCTGCTCTTGTGGTTTCGACGCTGATTTTCTTTTATGGAATTGTTGCAGGCACATTGATAGTCAGAGAATATGAATGGAAGGATGCTCTGCTGAACTGCCTCACATATATTCATTATCCTATTTTATCTGTGATTCTTTTTCTTGTTCTACCACTTTTCATCCCGAATCTTTAGATAGAAAGAGATGTGATTGATTAGCACGTTTAGAATAAGGCTTGTGATTAATATTGTAAGAATGGGTGTTATTTTCAGTCTTATTATCGGCAGCATAAATATTATTGCGCCAACTGCATAATCTATCTGGTCGAATACTATCATTGGTTCTCCTGCCGGGATGTTAATTCTTCTTTTGATGAAGCTTTTTATCGCGTCTCCAAACAATGCTCCGAAACCCATGAGGAATCCTATCAATAGCCAGTTTTTATAGTCGAGGATTGTCATCCTTCTGAAAAAATCTACTGGCGTGAGAAGGAACTGGATGTATGCAATTATTATTGCGAAGATTATTCCGAATATCAATCCACGGAATGTTTTGTTTTTTCCAAGGATTGGCTTTCCTCTGATTGTCCTGTTGAAATCAAGCGGATAGTTAAGCCATTTGAAGAAACTCCTAACTATTACTGGAGCCATGTTTGCAAAGTATGCAGGCAACATAAAGTATAGTGCTGTAAGGAGAATCTTGAGCATGGAATGTTATATTCTCAGATTGTATTTAAAGATTGCTGGATAAATTTTCTGAAACCTTTTTATATCCCCATAGATTTTTACATAAATTTATGCCTTACACACTTATCATTTCAGAAAAACCTGCAGCAGCGCAAAAGATAGCTATGGCATTGGCTGACGGCAGTGTTAATAAGGAATCTTCCGACGGTGTTCCTGTTTATCGGCTTAAGAGAAAATCTGAGGAGATTGTTGTTGCCAGTGCAGTTGGCCATCTGTATATTCTTGAGCAGAAGGAAAAAAAGCAATGGTCGTATCCTATTTTTGACATTCATTGGGAAGAGATGAGCAAAGTAAGAAAGAATTCTGATTACACTGCAAAGTATCTGAAGGTTCTCAAATCTCTTGCAAAGGGCGCAAACAAATTTGTTCTTGCAACTGACCTTGATGTCGAGGGCGAACTGATAGGACTGAATGTTCTCAGGTTTGCATGCAAACAGAAAGACGCGCACAGGATGAAATTCTCGACATTGACAAAACCTGATTTGGTTAAGGCGTTTGAAACTAAATCTCCTAAAATTGAATGGGGACTTGCGAAAGCAGGAGAAGCAAGGCATTATCTCGACTGGTATAACGGGATTAATTACAGCAGGGCATTGACACATGCGATTAAATCAACAGGCGGATTTAAGTTAATGTCAACAGGCAGAGTTCAGGGCCCGTCTCTGAAGATTATTGTTGACAGAGAAAGGGAAATAAGGGCGTTTAAATCTGAACCATATTGGGAATTGCAGATGCTTTGCAATATGAAAAATTATTCTGTTGAGGCATGGCACAGGCAAGGGAAATTTTTTGACAAGGAAAAAGCAGAGGCGATATATAATAAAATCAAGGACGAGAAAACAGCAACTGTTTCTGATGTGAGGAAAACCAAAATCACGCAGAATCCGCCGATACCGTTTGATTTGACTGCTTTGCAGATAGAGGCTTACAGATGCTTTAAGATTACTCCAAGCGCAACCTCGAAGGCAGCTCAGGAACTTTATACTGCTGGATATATTTCTTATCCGAGAACTTCTTCGCAAGAATTGCCAGAGTCAATCGGCTATGAAAAAATTATTTCTGATTTGTCTGCTCAGGAAAGATATGCAAAACTTTGCAAGGAATTGCTGTCAAGAAAAAAACTCAAGCCGAATAACGGAAAGAAAACAGATCCTGCGCATCCTGCTATTTTTCCGACGGGAATTCCTGCTGAGGCAGAGGGAAGGGCAGCAAAAATATATGATTTGATTGTAAAAAGATTTTTTGCTACTTTCGGCGACCCAGCAATAAGGCAGAAACTTTCTGTTATGCTTGATGTTAAGCAGGAGCCATTTATCACTGAAGGAACAACAACCATTGAGAAGGGCTGGCATATTTTTTACGAGCCTTATGTAAAATTAGAGGAGCTTGAACTGCCGGCAATGGAAAGAGGCGAGAGTGTTCTTGTCAATGAGATTAATAATCTTCAGAAGGAAACACAGCCTCCAAAACGTTACACGCCTGCGTCAATTGTGAAGGAGCTTGAGAAGAGGAATCTCGGCACAAAAGCAACAAGGTCTGAGATTCTCGAGACTTTGTACAAGAGAGCTTATATCAAGGACAAGTCTATTGTTGCAACTGAAATAGGGATTAAGACAATTGAAGCTCTTGAGAAATACTGCCCTGCAATTCTCGACGAGGAAATGACAAGGCATTTTGAGCTTGAGATGGAAGAAATCCAGCAGGAAAAAAAGGAGATTGATGATGTGCTGAATGAAGGCAAAGGCGCAGTTACTGAGATTCTTAAGAAATTCAAAAAGCATGAGAAAGAAATTGGAAAGGACTTGATGTCTGCTGAAAAGGAAAGACGGATTACTGAGAATCTTATCGGGAAATGCCCCAACTGCGAGAGCGGAAATATTGTTATCAGGAAGTCAAAGAACGGAAGTTTTGCAGGATGCAATGCATATCCTAACTGCAGGACTTTGTATCCACTTCCAAAGAATGTGAAGTTCAAGGCAGCTGAAAAAAAATGCGAGAAGTGCAGTGCACCGATAATTTCTATAACTAAGAATAATGCTCATCAGGATTTGTGCTTGAATACTAATTGCGTTTCAAGAGCGCAGACAATCACTGTTCAGAGCGAGAAGGTTAATACTCAATGCCCTAAATGTATGGAAGGGAAACTTTTGTTGAGGAATTCTCTTTACGGGACTTTTTTGGGATGCACTTCTTATCCAAAATGCAAGTATATTGAGCAGATTCCTATTAAGAAATGATTAATTACCGACATATTTAAAAATAAATTACTTCTCACAATGTTTATGTTCAAAGGAAAAAGGATTCTTGTTACAGGAGGCACTGGCTCTTTTGGCCATCAGATTGTTAAGAAACTTTTAGAATTGATGCCGGAAGAAATCAGGATTCTCAGTCGGGACGAGAAAAAGCAGGACGACATGAGGCATAAATACTCAGATAAAAAAGAGCTGAGGTTTATTATAGGCGACGTGAGAGACAAGCAGTCCTTGAGGAAAGCTGTGAGGAATGTTGATATTATTTTTCATGCTGCTGCGCTTAAACAAGTGCCGAGCAGCGAGAATAATCCTCTCGAGGCAGTCAAGACAAATATTCTTGGCGCGCAGAATGTTGTTGATTGT
>Ga0209514_10002226_pt1 | contig 30681 bp, 32 predicted proteins | sample Subgrocontami58m_FD_187452 | JGI IMG/M metagenome (GOLD analysis project Ga0209514, IMG submission 187452) | Subsurface groundwater microbial communities from S. Glens Falls, New York, USA - GMW37 contaminated, 5.8 m (SPAdes) (version 3) | ecosystem: Environmental > Aquatic > Deep subsurface >...
CCTTCGAAGCGACACGGGCAGTGGCGGGTCTTTTTGAAGACTTGTCGCAATGGTATGTACGGCGCATCCGCGACCGTGTGCGCGAGGGCGACGCCGCCGCGCTCGAAACTCTGCGCGAGACGCTGCGCACCTGCGCTCTCCTCCTCGCTCCATTTGCGCCGTTCCTTGCGGAGGAGGTGTATGCGAAAGTGAGAACCAACGAACCGGAAAGTGTGCACCTTGCTGAGTGGCCGGAGATGAAGAGGGGGTGGGCCTTTTGGAAGAAGGCAGTCGATACGAATTTGGTCGAAGAAATGCGACGCGTACGCGCGCTCGCGTCGGAGGCGCTCATGCTGCGGCAGAAGGCGAACAGCAAGGTGCGCCAGCCGCTCGCGATGCTCACCGTACCCAACCAACTTTCGGATGAACTTGCAACTATCCTTGCTGATGAAGTGAATGTGAAAAAAGTGGTTATGGGAAAGGAGCTTGCGCTCGACACGGCGCTCACGCCGGAACTCGTGAGGGAAGGCGACGAGCGCGAGATGGCGCGCGCGGTCGCCGAGGCACGCAAGGCCGAGGGGTTCTCGCCTCGTGACGCCGCGCACGCCGAAGTCCGTCCGGAAGGGAAGCATACCGCCGTCCTGTCGACCGGTACGGTGCGATTCGATCTCGTCCGTGAGACATAAATACGAGACACGCGGGATCGTGCTGTCGCGCTCCACGGTAGGAGAAGCGAGCTCGTTCGTGACATTGCTCACTCCTGAACTAGGGTTAGTGCGCGTACTCGCACAGAGCGTGCGCAAACCGGGCGCCAAGCTCGCCGCCGCGCTCGCGACCTTCGCCGAGAGTTCCGTCGTGCTCGTGCGCGGAAGGGACGGGTGGCGTCTCGCAGGCGCGGTGCTCGAAGAGAACTGGTTCGCGCGAATGCAGTGCGCCGCCGCGCGCGAGAGGGCGGCGCGTGTCTCGGGGCTCCTCCTGCGGCTCGTCGCCGGCGAGGCGCACGACGCCGCACTGTTCCCGGTCATGAGGGGCTTCTTCGAAACGCTCTCGGAGCTCCCCGAGGGCGCGCACGAGGCCGCCGAGGTGCTCGCGGCGCTGCGCGTACTCGCCGCGCTCGGACTCGATGCGGGCGAGATACCGGGCGAGGCATCGGCATTTACCGCGCCCTTGCTCGCTACAGTCACTCTTGAACGACCGAGCTACATCGCGCGCATCAACCACGGCATCGCCGCCTCCGGGCTTTGATATACTACGCGTAATGCCCCCACCTCCTGAAGACGATACCGGCTCACTTGAGCGCGCGCGTAAACAGCTCTACGAGCCAAGTACCGACCTGCCAGCCCGCTCGCCACTCGCTGCCTCCGGAGAGGGCTCGCTGCCGCACGCGTGGCATGAGGAGCCGCTCCCGATGACGGAACATCGCGGAAAGCGGCACATACGTCTCGCGGGGGTATTCTTCGCCGCCGCGGTCCTCTTTTTCATCGTTGCACTCGGCATCGCCGGCTACTTCTTCTACTCCGGCGGCAATTCGGTCTCGGTGGACAAGATTACGATTGATATCCAGGGCCCCACGTCGATTGCCGGCGGTGACACCGTTCCGCTCTCGCTCACTATTACGAACAAGAATCCGGTCGCGATCGAGAATGCGACCATCGAGATTACGTTCCCGGACGGGACGAGAAATGCGGATAACCTGCAGAGCGCGTATCCGCGTTACATCGAGAATCTCGGCACCCTCGAGAGCGGTGCGACCGTGACCCGTTCGCTCAAGGCCGTCATATTCGGCGGTGCGGGACAGGCGCTGCTCTTACCGGTCTCCTTTTCCTACGGCACCGCCGGGTCGAGCGCATCATTCGTCAAGAAGGCCTCCTTCGCGCTCGCGGTCTCCTCGACCCCTCTTGAACTCGCGATCAATACGCTCGAGGAGACCGTCTCGGGTAAACCCCTCACCCTCACCCTCACGGCCCGCTCCAATGCAACGGTAGCGCTGAGTAACGTCGTCGTCGCAGGGACCTTCCCCTTCGGGTTCTCCCTCACCTCGTCTTCGGTTCCGCAGAATAACGCCACCTTCTCCCTCGGCACGCTCTCCCCCGGCGCGAGTAAGACGGTGACCCTCACGGGGACGCTACTCGGGCAGAACAGCGAGCAGCGCGTATTCCGTTTCACCATCGGCACCGCGAAGAGCACGAGCGACCAGACACTCGCGGTCTCCTATATGACACAGGACGCGACGGTCACCATCTCCGCCCCCTTTATCAACACGACGCTCGCCATAAACGGCGATGCCTCGCCGAATGTCGTGGTCGCTCCGGGGAGCCGCCAGAGTGTCACCATCTCATACACCAACACGCTCCCGACAAGCATCACGAATGCGACAGTCGCGATCGCGCTCTCTGGCTCGGCGGTCGACTACAACAGCATCCAGAGCACGAGCGGCTTCTACCGCTCGGGCGACCACACGCTTGTCTTCAGCCGGGATACCGACCCTTCGCTCGCGGCTCTCTCTCCCGGCGCTTCCGGCATCGGTACCTTCACCTTCTCGACGCTCCCGGCCGGCCTCTCTCCCTCGCCGACCATCACCTTCACGATATCTGTGTCGGGCACGCGCGTCGGACAGACGAACGTGCCCGAACAGGTGAGCGCCTCCGTCACCAAGACCGCGAAGGTTGCGACCACTATCACGCTCTCGACACTTCCGCTCCATACCTCGGGCTCCTTCAATAATAGCGGGCCTATTCCGCCGCGCGCGGACCAGGCGACGACCTATGCGATTGTCTGGAATGTGCGCAATGGAGGCAGCGCGGTCGCCGGCGGCGTCGTGTCGACCATCCTGCCGAGCTACGTTTCCTACACCGGGCTCACCGCCGGCACCGGCTCGTTCTCGTACGACGTCTCGTCTCGAACGGTTACCTGGAACACGGGTGACCTCACACAGGGCGGCACCGCGCAGGGCACCTTCCAGGTCTCACTCACCCCTTCGACGTCGCAGAAGGGCACCGCACCGGCGCTCACGGGCCCGGCGTCGTTCTCGGGGTATGACCGCTTCGCGGGCGTACAGGTCACCGCGGCTGCCGACCCGGTGACCACCGAGACGAGAGGAGACCCGGGGTATGTCGCCGCGAACGCGGTTGTGCAATGATGTAGTGTATGGCCGACCAGAATCTGATGGAGAAGATAGTCTCGCTCGCTAAGCGCCGCGGCTTCGTGTTCCCTTCGTCCGAGATATACGGAGGATTCGCCGGTGTATATGACTTCGGTCCGCTCGGCGTCGAGCTTGAAAACAATCTGAAGGCGCAGTGGTGGCAGAAGATGGTCTATGACCGAGACGACATCGTCGGGCTCGATTCGAGCATCTTCATGAACCCGCGCATCTGGGAGGCGAGCGGGCACACGAAAGGATTTTCTGACCCTATGGCGGAGTGTAAAGAGTGCAATACGCGCATTCGTGTCGACAAGGCGCTCGAATCGATCGGAGTGACGGCAGATGAAAAAATGAGTGAGGATGAAATAAATAAACTATTTGATGCACATAAGACAGAAATCGCCTGCGAACGCTGCGGCAGCCATGATTTTTCTGACGCGCGTAAATTTAATTTGCTTGTGAAGTCGAATCTCGGCGACTTCACCGAGCAGGGAACTGACCCCTCCTATCTGCGCGGCGAGACGTGCCAGGGCATTTATGTGAATTATAAGAATGTGATCGACTCGACGCCAATGAAGTTACCCTTCGGCATCGCCCAGATCGGGAAGGCATTTAGAAACGAGATATCGCCACGACAATTCCTCTTTCGTGGTCGCGAATTTGAGCAGATGGAGATGCAATATTTCACGCGGCCGGAAGAGGAAATGGCGGAATACGAGAAGCTGAAAGAGTATCGTTGGGATGCGATCCTCGATCTCGGCTTACAGGAAAAGAATCTCCGCTGGAAGAAGCACGAGAATCTTGTGTTCTATGCGAAGGATGCCTGGGATATCGAATACGCATTCCCCTGGGGCTTTGACGAGCTCGAAGGAGTTCATGCGCGCGGTGACTATGACCTCACCCAGCATGCGAAAGGGAGCGGACAAGCGCTCGACTATTTTGACCAAGAGAGTGGCGAGCGTTTCGTTCCGCACATCATAGAGTCTTCGGGCGGCGTCGGGCGTCTCTTCTTCGCCGTACTTCTCGACGCGTACTGTGAGGACGATATGGGAGGGGAAACGCGTACGTACCTCGCGCTCGCGCCCAAGATTGCTCCAGTAAAAGCGATGGTGTCGCCGCTTCTGAAGAACAAGCCGGAGCTCGTCGCGAAGGCGAGGGAGGTGCGTGCAGAATTGAAGAAGGTACATCCCGCCATCGCTTGGGACGACAACGGCAACATCGGCAAGCGTTACCGTCGCCAGGACGAGATCGGCACTCCCTTCTGCATCACCATCGACTTCGACACCCTTGGCGAAACGCCGGAGCTCAAAGACACCGTCACGCTCCGCCACCGCGACTCGGGCGAGCAGGAGCGTCTCACCGTCAGTGAAGCCGCCTCCCGCCTCCGCGCCGCGGTCCAATAACGCCGACTTTCTTTTGGACGGCTTGACAAGCTGTATAGTGTACTTCACTATATGCCTGTTGAGCGAAGATTCGCCGACCGTCTATGGATGAGCCATAGTGTACATTGCAGGAGATGAAAATGTCCGAAACGAACGCAGTAAAGAAGTCTCACGTTGTCACCGTTTCTGAATCACTCGAGATAGTGGGACGACATGCCGGGGAGTTCATCCTTCAAGAGGCCAGAAAGGAACGGCCTGAATCGCCGTTGCTCCTGGCGGCGGGCTCCGATACTTTTGGGCCTTACGGTCCTACGGAATGCCTTGCCTACAAGTTCGTGGAAGATCATCCTCGCCCCAGCCCGTGGACGGCGCTGTTACGTGACCTCTGCGGGAACCATCGGACTCCTCCAGGCGACGTTATCGGCGAGATCTTTTTCGCCGACAAAGACAGGCGGGCGAACCACAAGGAATGGCTTATCGAGGTCTTCGGGCGGCAACACGTTCCGTTCTTCATGGCTCTCGCCGAGAAGCTCTCGGAGAGATTCGGTGTCGATGTGCACGTCCGTTTGAAGTCCGAAGAAGCCAAGAAGTAAGAACGAACGTTTGATTGGCTTTTGTAGAAAGCGGCGCGGCTCTTCGGGGCACGCGCCGCCTTTGTTTTATGCTAGGATGCCCGTATGGGTAAGGAGATACGGGTTTCTATCACCTCTGGTACCGTCTTCACCGCACTGTTCGTCATCGCGGGTGCGTATGTGCTGTGGCTCCTACGCGACCTCGCGCTTCTCGTTCTGACCGCTATCGTCATCGCCTCGGCTATCGAGCCTTCGGTCGCATTCTTCATTCGGCGCGGCATTCCGCGCTTCCTCTCCGCACTCCTGGTCTACGTGCTCGTCTTTGGTTCGATATTCTCGCTCCTCTACTTCTTCTTCCCGCCCATCATCGCCGACGCTGCGAATTTCCTCTCCGCCGCACCGCGGTATCTCGATACGCTCAACACCCCCGCCTCTCTTCCAGGCATCGCAGACGCGACCAGTCTCATCGGCGGACAGCAGGGGATACAGTCATTCGTACAAACCCTTTTCTCGCTCCAATCCCTCTTCTCGACAAGTGTGGACGGCGCATCACACCTCTTTGTCGCCTTCTTCGGGGGCATGTTCTCGCTCGTGATGATTATCGTACTCTCCTTCTACTTCGCGCTCCAGGATACGGGCGTCGACGACTTCATCCGCCTCGTGATGCCGGTGAAGTATGAAGAGTACTATGTCGACCTTTGGAAGCGCTCACAGAAGAAGATAGGCCTTTGGATGCAGGGGCAAATACTCCTCTCGGTCATCGTCGGTATCTTGGTCTACCTCGGTCTCCTCATCATCGGTATTCCGTACGCGCTTCTTCTCTCCGTCTTCACCGCACTGGCAGAGATCATCCCCGTCTTCGGTTCCCTCATAGCGGGGGCGGTGGCGGTCATCATCGCGTATTCTGACGGGGGTATTGCACTCGGAGCTATCGTCGCCGGTCTCTACATCGTCGTGAATCAGTTCGAGTCGAACCTCATCTATCCGCTCATCGTGAAGAAGATAGTCGGCATCCCCCCGCTCCTGGTCATCGTGGCGCTTATCGCCGGCTATACGCTCGCCGGATTCCTCGGCGTCCTGCTCTCGGTGCCGATCGCCGCGGTCGTGCTCGAGTTCATTACGGACTTCGATAAGCGCAAGCGCCGTGCCCAGCACGCGCAGACATAATCTCCTTGCTCATGAGTGCGCGCTACATCACCACCACGCTACCGTATGTGAACGCGGACCCGCATATCGGATTCGCGCTGGAGCTTATCAAAGCGGATGTGGTGACCCGTCTGTGGGCGTTACAGGGCGATGAAGTCTTCTTTAATACCGGCACCGACGAACATGGACAGAAAGTATGGCAAGAGGCGGTTAAACGGGGTATGGAGCCGAAGGCGTATGTGGACGAGTACGCGGCGAAGTTCAAGGAGCTCAAAGAAAAACTGAATTTATATCCGGGTCTTCATTTCATCCGAACGACCGACCCGCACCATGAGGCGGCAGCACAGGAATTCTGGAAGCGATGTGCTGCGAGCGGCGATATCTACAAGAAGAACTATCAGGTCAAGTATTGTGTCGGTTGCGAGCTCGAAAAAACCGATTCCGAACTCGTTGACGACTGTTGCCCGCTTCATCCGAATACAAAACTTGAGCGTATCGACGAAGAGAATTATTTCTTCCGTTTCTCAAAATATCAGCAGCCGCTCCTTGACCTGTACAAAGCGAGACCAGACTTCGTTCTGCCCGCCTTTCGACTCAACGAAGTGAAGTTATTTGTCGAACGCGGCTTGCAGGATTTCAGCATCTCACGTCTCAAAGCGAAAATGCCTTGGGGTATCGATGTGCCCGGTGACCCGGCTCATGTTATGTATGTCTGGTTCGACGCGCTCGTCAACTATATTTCCGCGCTTGGCTGGCCTGAAGATACAAAAAACTTCAAGAAATTCTGGGGCACACCCAAACGTCCCAAAGCGTTACAGATCGGTGGCAAGGACAATCTTCGCCAGCAGTCGGCTATGTGGCAGGCAATGCTTATGTCGGCAGGTCTTCCGAATTCAGAACAAGTCCTGATACAAGGGTTCGTGATGAGCAAGGGACAGAAGATGAGCAAGTCGCTTGGAAACGTCATTAATCCGTTCGATCTCGTGCAGAAATACGGCGTTGATGCAGTCCGTTATGTCCTCTTGCGCCATACGAGCCCGTTTGAAGATTCCGACCTTACACTCGAAGCCATCCATGACCACTACACTGCCCACCTCACCAACGGTCTCGGCAATCTCGTCGCGCGCGTGATGAAACTCGCCGAGCAATATCTGCCGAAACCGATTGAAGAGCCAAACATCCAAGGGACATATCCGGGGGAAATTACTCGGCTCATTCAGGAATTCAGATTTAACGACGCAATGGATTTCATCTGGGCGTATATCCAAAAAGGGGATCAGAACATCACCGAACAAGAACCGTTCAAAGTCGTAAAAGAAAACGAACAAAAAGGCGTCCAGATGATTTATGAGTTTGTACAGGAACTGTATCTCATTGCGCATTTTCTTACTCCATTCATGCCGGAAACGAGCGAGATAATAAAGAAAGCTGTGCTTGAAAATAAAAAACCCGAGAACCTCTTTCCGCGCCTTTGACAAAAGTGGTTTCGTAACCCATAGTTCTTTTCGGAGCTCGCGCAAGGGCGCGGGACATATCTGCATCGGAGGAGCTATGAATGGTGACATCCTCGGTCGGTGGGGAACGTACATTTTCGTCCCCCAGGTCCTCCTCGGAGGAGCGGCATACCTGCTCTCGCCGTATTTCGGCTTCACGGGCGTCCCTTCCATCGTAATCACGCTCGAAGTTATCGGTGGCATCGCGGTACTCGCTGCGTTCATCGCGATGTATCACTCGATGGTGATTGGTGCCCTTCTTGCCCTTTCATCGGTTGCCGCGATCCTCTGTGTCTTTACCATCCTCGCGGGGGCGGATATCTTCGCGGGCGCTTGCAGTTTCATGACCTTCGGTCTTTCCTTCGTTGCCGCAAAGATCATCCAACGGGACGGAGCACCAGGAGCGATCGAGAGTCTCACCTACAGGGCTCTACCGGTATTCGGGTCCCTGCTCTACCTCTTCGAGCGTCTGGAAGAGGAGTGCGAAAAGATGATGAGGAGATGAGGGATAAGTCTCTACGGGCGGCTCGACAACGTCGAGCCGCCCGGATTCTTTTATGCTAGGCTCGATTTATGCAATTCAAGTATCTTGACGCGCACTGCCACCTGCAGTTCGAGCAGTATGCAGAGGATGACACAGTGCTTATCGAGCGAATGCGCGAGGAGGGTGTGGCCGGTATTGTTGTCGGCGTTGACCGCGAGTCATCGGAGAAAGCAGTCGCACTCGCGGCGAAGTATGACCATCTCTATGCTTCTGTCGGGCTGCACCCGAATCGTGTCGTCGATGAAGCATTTGATGCAGATTTCTATCGTGCGCTCGCCGCGAATTCGAAAGTTGTTGCGATAGGGGAATGCGGATTGGATTATTTCAGACCGGTCGAAGTAAACGACGAAATAAAAAATAAACAAAAAGAAGTTTTAGAAAAACACATTGCGCTCGCTGCCGAGCGAGGATTACCGCTCATCATCCACTGCCGTCCAAGCAAGGGGACACAGGACGCCTATCAAGACCTAATCGCGATATTGCAGGGCGCAAAGAAGAAGCATCCAACATTGCGCGGCGACATACATTTCTTCGTTGGTGGTATCCAGGAGATGGAAGCACTCGTCGCGCTCGATTTCACTGTCTCATTTACCGCTGTCATCACCTTCGCCCGCGACTACGACGCCGTCATCCGCGCCGCGCCGCTGACCAGTATCCTTGCAGAAACCGACGCTCCCTACGTCGCACCAGCCTCCCGCCGCGGGCAGCGTAACGACCCACTGGCGGTCGTGGATGTCGCCCTCAAAATCGCCGAAATCAGAGGAGAGGACCCCGAAACCGTCCGCGGAACCCTCCTCGAGAACGCACAGCGCCTCTTCTCTGTATAGGTTGCGAGCGGCAAAATCCCGTGCTAGGATACGGGAATTATGGCGAAGAATCAGGACGAAGAGACGCTCGCGAGTGAGGTACTCGAAGATACGGGTTTGGAACCGCGCGTCTATGAACTCGGCTTCCATCTCGACCCCGAACTCCCGACCGAAGAGGTGAAGAAGGAGTATCATGCGGTCCGCGAGTTCATCGCGAGCAAGGGCACGATCGTCGCCGAAGGGGAGCCCGAGAAGATACCGCTCGCCTACACCATCTCCCGCCAGGGAGCGTCTGACGCCCCCGGCCGCCGCGATTTCGACTCCGCGTATTTCTGCTGGATCGTCTACGAGGCGACGGCGGCCGACCATGACGAGGTGGTCGAATCGGCGAACTCCGATACGCGCATCATCCGGTTCATCGACCTCCTGACGACGAAGGATGCCGCACGCCACTCGGTCGAGATGCGCGAGCTCTCCTTGAAGACGCCAGAACCGGTCGAGGAACCGGAGACGGCCGCCAGCGCCGAGCTCGACGCCGCGCTCGAGAACGTGGTCGTATAATCAACCTATGTACCTCAACAAAGTATTTCTCTACGGCAATCTCACCCGCGACCCGGAGTTGAAGGCGCTCCCGTCTGGAAGTCAGGTCGCGAACTTCGGCCTTGCGACGAACCGTACCTATAAGGATAAGAGCGGTGCGAAGCAGGAAGCGACCGAATTTCATAACATCGTCGCCTTCGGGCGTACCGCAGAAGTTATCGCGCAGTACTGCAAGAAGGGCCGTCCGATTTTCGTTGAAGGGCGTATACAGACGCGCTCCTGGGAGGGGAAAGAAGACGGAAAGAAACAGTACCGCACCGAGATCGTCGTGGACAACTTCCAGTTCGGTGCCGACGGCGGCAAGGGCGGTTCAGGCGTCGGCACGACGCGCGCGGGACAAGAAGAACAGCCCGCTCCGAAAGATGACGAGGCGATTAAATACCCGGACGAAGAGATCAATCCGGAAGACATTCCGTTTTAATTTTTACCATGGCATACCAAGCTGAACGCGAAGAAATAGAGGTCAAAAAATTCATCGACTACAAGGATGTCGCGTATCTGAAGCTCTTCACCAACCCCCATGCGAAGATGCTCTCCAAGAAGCGCACGGGCGTCCCCGCCGGCAAGCAACGCGATATCATGCAGGCCATCAAGCGCGCTCGCTACATGGCGCTCCTCCCCTACGTTTCGGCCTAACACACAAGAGACAAAAAGCCCCGCTCCAGGCGGGGCTTTTTGATGTACTATGACCGGTATATGAAGACCTCACAGGTTTGGGCGGTCGTGTCGGTTGCCATTTTGTTAATCGGAGGAGGAATGTATGCATATGTTGTGCATACGAAGCAGTCAAACCAGCCCGTGGCCGTAAGCCCGTCCGCCCGGACTTCTATTACCGTTGTATCTCCGGCGGGCAAGGAAACATTCAAAGTCGGGGATCAAATAACCGTTTCGTTTTCCGCCGCACAAACGGGTGGTAATCGGTACAGAATCGATCTATTCTCGACATTCATGGCAGGCGATGCGTTTGTCTACAACCTGGGGACGACGACAGGCCAGACCGGAGGCCTCACCTCAGCTGTTTTTAGCATCCCCTCTGATGCGGTTGTGCAGGACAATTATCGGATACGAATCACGCAGCTTACGGATCAAGATCTTCCCTGTGTTAATTACTTGGATTGTGCACAAGCAGAATCGAATTACTTCGTCGTCCAGTAACGTAGGGAAGGAATAAAAGTCGCTTGAGGCGACTTTTATTTTCTACGACTTCGTAACGCGTTCGGTATAAGTGCCGGTGTCGGTGTTGATGCGGATGACGTCGCCCGTGTTGATGAAGAGGGGGACGTCCACCTTCGCACCCGTGGTGAGTGTCACGAGCTTGGTGCCGCCGGAGACCGTGTTGCCCTTCACGGCCGGCGGGGCGTCCTTCACTTCGAGTTCGACCTTCACCGGGATTTTGATGGTCATCGGTTTCTCCTCGTAGGTTAGTACTTCCACCGAGCTGTTCGGCGTAAGCCACTGCACCTTGTCGTGCACGACATTCTCGGGGAATGAGAAACGATTTTTCGGGTTGTCCGCCTCGGCAAACCAACTCTCCCCTTTATTGGTGTACAGATACTGGGCCTGCATCGTGCTGACATCCGCCTCGGTGACGGTCTCGTTCTGGTGGAAGGATATCTCGACGACCTTGCCGGAAACGAGATGGCGCAGCTTCGTCTGGTTCACCGGCTTCCTCTGTTGCATACGGAAGATATGCGCCGACAGCACCTCGTACGGCTCGTTGTTGTAGTCGATAACACTGCCCTTGAGGATTTCGTTGTATGAGAGTACGGCCATAAGAGTAGTAAGCAGTTAGCAGAAAGCAGTAGGCAGTTGAAACCAAAAATGCATTCTGACCGTTATAAAAAGTACCGCCAAGGGCGGATTAGTGTATGCTAGCAGACATCATGAGTTTTTCAAACACCGAGCTCGCGGCGCTCTCTGACGCGGAGGTCCTGGCGCGTTCCCAAAAGGAGCCCGACCTCTTCGCTGTGCTCGTCCGCCGCTACGAGCCCGCACTCCTGCGGAGGGCGCGGACGATACTCAAGAGCCCCGAGGATGCCGAAGAGGCGGTGCAAGACGCCTTCACCAAGGCATACCTCTACGCGGATAAGTACCGCCCACAAGAGGGGGCGAGCTTTTCTTCCTGGATGTACACCATTCTCAACCGCGTCGCGTATACGAAGTACCGCGCAAAGAGCATTGAGCGGGGCAGACGCGCCGAATTACTCCCGGAACATTATGAATCACTGCCGGACTCAAGGGCGGAATTCCTCGAGGACCTCTCGATACGGAACGAGGTCATTGCAGGCCTCGCCAGGCTTCCCGAGACCGCGGCAAGGATACTACGGCTGCAATTCATCGAAGGGAAGAGCCAAGAAGAGATTGCTGCAAGCGAAGACCTCTCCATCCCCGCCGTGAAAACGCGCATTCATCGCGCCAAGAAGCTTTTCAAACAAGCGTATGATGAACAAAAATATGACTGACCAAACCAACATCGAGCGCATCGTGATGCAGCGGGTGCATCTCATTCGCGCGCTCCGGTTCGCCGTCTCGAGCGGCGCGCTCTCGATGCTCGTGTCAGGGCTCGCCCTCTGGGGCATCGGGAGGGAAGTCTGGGTCGCGAACGTACTGCAGAACGCTCCCGCGAATATCCTGGACCTTCCGCAGTTCTATCTCGCGGCGTTCGTGCACACCCGCTTCATTGTGCAGGTACTCATCGTCTTCGCGCTTGCCGCGCTCCTCTACGTTGCACGCGAGATTTCCCGCGCCCTTTCGTTCCTTTCCGCCGCGGAGAGCGTCTAATACTCCCGGGACGCGCGTAGCTGCTGATATCGCCGTACACGCCCTCAAGCAGGTCGAGGTCTTTTCCGGAATTCACCAAAAGCTCGATATTCTTGTCCTTCAGGGCGCTAAGCAGGGCGTTCCCGTAGGCATCGGGGACATTCGCGCGGTACATCTCCCGGAAGGCCTCGAAATCCTTGATGAAACAGTGGCCGCCCGCACCGCGCCCGCCCTTCACTCCCGGCCTGCTCTTATGTAAGGGTTCGGTGTGACTTGAACCGATACGCGGGTCGTGGATAAGTGCATCACGAACGTTCGCCCAATCAGAACCGTTCGCGGCGACCAGGTCGTACAAAAGGTTCGTGAACATCACCTTTGTGAAGAGGAAGCAGTTGCCGGCATACTTCACAAATTCGGCGTCCCGGGCGTGCATAATCTTCTCATACGGCGCGTCCGGCAGCACGCGCAGCACCACCTCGGCTTTTTCGCGATAGGCCGCGTTCATCTTCGGAATGCCGATGATGTTGCGATTCGGGTGCGCCGCATCGTGGGCGGCGGTCGACTCTGCGAGAAATTCCGGACTGTGGAGCACGAACAGCTTCGGGAACAATTTCTGCATCATTTCGGTCGTGCCCGGAAGAATGGTCGATTTTATGACGGCGATTTTCCCCTTGCCCACGAGCGGGAGCACCCTGCGAATCATCGAATCATCGAAACCCTGGGGAGTCGTCGGTGCCGGAACGGCGACGAACACGATATCGCAGGTCGCAATACGCCCTTTGTTCGCGATATACGGCTCTTCGAGCGCGTAGCGGACCACACTATATCCGCGCGCCTCAAAATCATTTGCATAATTCTTCCCGATCCACCCTTGTCCGATAAATCCGATCTTCATTTCGTTATAAATTACAACCAATGGGAGAGTCCCTAGGTTGCACGCAATTCACATAACATATCCACAATACTCGTGTACCTTATTTCACGCTATAGCGTAGAATATGGTACATGGATGTTGAGCATAAAAATAAGAAGAAAAGTCTAGACCGCGGAGACGTTGGGAGAATTGTTGCGCGGGCAAAAGGAAATCGGCGTGTTCCGCTCCAGACGATAATTCTAGGGACGCTCTGCGTGACGGGTGTACTTGCTGTTGGGCTTGTGGCACCCAAAGTATTGGGTCTCTTTGAGTATCTCAATCCGATTTCTCGCAGGAACACCATGCGATTCAATCAGCGCATCACCCAAGCGCTTCTCCGACTTGAACGAAATGGGCTTATCCACGTAACAGGTGAGGGAAGAAAGCGCGAGATACACCTTACTCAGCAAGGTGAAGAGAAAACTGATGCGTTATATGCAGGTGCGTATGTCATTCCTCTGCCTGTTCGTTGGGACGGGAAGTGGCGCACCGTCATGTTTGATGTGCCGGAGAAACGCAAGAAAGTTCGCGATACGCTCCGTATGTTATTGCGAAGTGCTGGTTTCATTCACTTTCAAGATAGTGCATGGATACAGCCGTATCCCTGCGACGAGCTCGTTACTCTACTCCGTTCGCACCTTGGAAGCGGAAAAGGGGAGATACGTTACCTAGTCGTGTCGTTCGTCGACGAAAGCGATTACGCGTTCCGCAAACACTTCAACCTCGACAGCATTTGAATGTAGAATAGCCGCATTTCCTGTATTTCTCCATGTACCTTATTCTACGCTATAGCGTTTATTAAGGTACATGCGATTTAAGGAATGCCGATGCCTTTTCAGAAAGTTGGTTAGCATCATTATTCCCGTATATATGGAGAGCATACTTCCCATCTCCCACATCTTGTAGAATGGCGCGATCTTTCCCATGGGTGCGCTCGCCGATAAAATTCTCTAGCGAATGATTTGCTACTCGTTTACCGACGCCTTCCGAATCAACAGCATTCCAAAAATCTTTTAGGAATCTTACTGCTTCATCCAGGCTACTGAATGTAATAATAACATTCCTCTCAGCGGCCTCTCTACGTAGTAAAGGATTGTTTTCCATATGTGGACACAAGAGGTGCCTAGCTCTCGGCAAGCTTGTCCTTTATCTGTTTGAGCAGTTCCTTGGCGGCGTCCTTGTTGTCGCGGAGGAAGGTGCGCGAGGCGTCGTAGCCGACGCCGAGCTTCGTATCACCCATTTTGTAGGTAGCGCCGGATTTCGCTACGAGGTCGAATTTTTCGCCGAGCGCGAGAAGCTCGCCCTCACGGCTGATGCCCTCGTTGTAGAGCAGGTCGAATTCGGTGGTCTTGAAGGGAGCGGCGACCTTGTTCTTCACCACCTTCACCCGCACACGCCCGCCGACGACCTCTTCCCCCTTCTTAATGCTCGCGATGCGGCGGATATCAAGACGGACCGAGGTGTAGAACTTCAGCGCCTTGCCGCCCGGTGTCGTCTCCGGATTACCGAACATAACCCCGATTTGCATACGGATCTGGTTGATGAAAATGACGATGGTCGAGCTACGCGACACGATGGCGGTGAGCTTACGCAATGCCTGGCTCATCAGTCGCGCCTGCTTGCCCACATGCTGCTGGCCCATCTCTCCCTCAATCTCGTCCTTGGGTGTGAGCGCCGCAACGGAGTCGACGACGATGATGTCTACGTTCCCGCTGCGCACCAGCGACTCGACAATATCGAGCGCCTGTTCGCCCGTGTCCGGCTGGCTGATGAGCAGCTCCTGGAGCTTCACACCGATACGGCGTGCGTATTCCGGGTCGAGCGCGTGCTCGGCATCGACGAACGCCGCGATGCCACCAGCCTTCTGCGCCTCGGCGACGACGTGGAGGGCGAGGGTCGTCTTACCGGATGATTCCGGGCCGAATATCTCGATGATGCGCCCGCAGGGAAGGCCGCCGACGCCGAGCGCCGCGTCGAGCCCGATGGAGCCTGTGTGCACCACGGGAATCTTCTGCGGCGCGCCGGCGCCGAAGGTGGTGATAGACTCATCGCCGAACTTGGTGCGAATTTCTTTCAGCGCCTGCTCGATCGATTTCTGCCGCTCGCTTTTGTCCGTACTCGCGACAGAAATGGTTTTGAGCACTTTTTCTTTTTTTGGTTTGCCGAAGGCCATATCGTTATTAATTTTCAATTTCTAATGCTCAATGTACGAATCAATCCGGAACGAAAATATTACGGGTTGCCGTGACCGTCCTGCCGAAGCGGTCGGTGGCGACGAAGGTAAGTATAGAGCCTCCGCGAGGCAGCGAAAGCGTTGTTGAAAAACTCCCGTCCTCCTCGTGGAGAAGACCGGCACCGTCAAGGGTGAGCGCAGCGGCGCGCGCAGCCTTTCCCCGTACGCTGACGACGCCGCTTGGGAACGGCGCGTGATTACGGGGAGACTCAATAGTCAGAGAAGGGCCCTCGATGAGTGGCCACGCCTCTATAAGCCCGTATCCCGCGAAGGCGATGAGAATGGCGCTGACAAAATATGTGGTCATATTTCTCGTGTCAGAAGGAGTCCTCCTCTCCTTCGAGCGCACTAGTCGGCATCGCCGGCGCACCCCGGGTGAGGATCTCGCGTGGCTTGCTGCCGTCGGCGGGCCCGATGACACCGTGTGCTTCAAGCACATCCATAAGCCGCGCGGCGCGCGAGTAACCGATCTTCAGCTTACGTTGCAAATAGGAGGTGGAGGCGCGTCCGACCTCCTCGACCGCGGCACGCGCCGCTTCATAGAGGTCATCGTCGATATCATCGTCGCCGAAATCGCCGTTCACCAGACCGATGACATCATTCGGCTCGCTGCTCCCGTTGCCATTGCCGAAATCGATACTCGAGAGGTCGCCCGCGTTGTGGCCCTTGATGTACTGTACGACCTTCCGTACCTCGCCCTCACTGATGAACGCTGTTTGGATGCGCACCGGCTTCTGCATATCACTCGACAGATAGAGCATATCGCCTGCGCCGAGCAGGGTCTCCGCGCCCGCGCCGTCAAGGATAGTCCGAGAATCTATCTGGGACGCGACTTGGAGCGCCATACGCGTCGGCACGTTCGCCTTGATAAGACCGGTGATGACGTTCACCGAAGGGCGCTGTGTGGAAAGGACGAGGTGAATACCGGTCGCCCGCGACATCTGCGCGAGCCGGACGATGGAGGCCTCGAGCTCCCGTGGATAACTGTGCATAATGTCCGCGAGCTCGTCGATGACGATGACGATGAAGGGGAGGGCCTCGGGCATCTCTGCCGCGTGGCTCTTTTTCGCCGGTTCGAAGACGGTGGCGTGATAGGAGTCGATATCGCGCACATGCTCGGCCTCGAGGATATTGTACCGGCGTTCCATCTCTTTGGCCGCCCACTTCAGAGACAGAATGGTCTTCTTCGGGTCGGTAATGACGGGGGTGAGGAGGTGGGGGATACCGTTGTAGGCGGTGAGTTCCACTCGCTTCGGGTCGACCATAATGAAGCGCAATTGGTTCGGGCCATTCCGATAGAGAAGCGAGGTGATGAGCGCGTGGATGGCGACCGACTTCCCGGACCCGGTGGCCCCTGCGACGAGTGCGTGCGGCATCTTCGCGATATTCACGTAGTGCGGCGTGCCGGTAATGTCGCGGCCGAGGGCGGCGAGCAGAGGTTTGCTATTCTGCGACCACTCGGGCGCCGACAAGAGTCCACCGAGGCCGACGGTCGCCTTCGTCGTGTTCGGGACCTCAATGCCGACCAGCGACTTACCCGGTATGGGAGCCTCGATGCGCACCGGATGCGCCGCGAGCGCGAGTTCGAGATTGTTCGCGAGCGAGATGATTTTCGAGAGGCGGACACCCTCGGCCGGCTTGACCGCATAACGGGTGACGGTCGGGCCTACCGAGACTTCGTCCATCTCGAGGTGGATGCCGAAGTTCTGGAACGTGCGCTTGATGATATTCGCATTGGCCTTGATATCGCCCACGCCGGGACGGCCGCGGTCCACACTCAAGATTGAGAGCGGGGGAGCCTCGTACTCGGCATCGAAGTTCGCGATACCCGAAGCGGCCCGTGAGCCCGTACCGCGATCGAACATCGTCACCACCGGCTCATGTTCGGATTGCGCGGGCGGCACATCGGCGTCTTCCGGCCCGTAGGGTTCATCGTCGGACTCGGGTACGCCGACGACGTCCTCAAACTCCAGGGCGGATTCTTCCTCGCTGTCTCGGCGCGAGCGCAGACGCTCCCAGAGCACCGACACATTCTCGCCGAGAAGCGCTCCGAGTGCTTCGAGATCGCTGACGATCGCGATGCCGAGGGCGATGGTCGCGACGAGGAGCACGAATGCGCCCCAGAAGCCAAAGAAGCCGGCAAGCGCGTCTCCGGACCACACTCCGACATCCCCGCCGAGGCGCGTATCGGGGAAGAGGCCGGCAAAGGAGAGAACGGACGCCACGATGAGCAACAGACCGGAAGAGGTCAATGGGGCGAGCGTCGGACGGCCGAATCCCGCATACAGGCCGACGGCGATTAAGATGACCGGGAGAAGGAACGCACCGATACCGACGATTGCGTAGCTCGCGGTAAAGACCGAGGTTCCCACGGGTCCCGCCGCGCCGAAGAAAGCGAGCACTAGCAGGACCCCCGCTGCGAGCAGGACGATAGCGGAAGCGTAGCGGATGAGCGTGTCATACTCCTTCACTTCTTCTTCGCGCGTTCTCCCGCCTCTCCGGGCCCCGCTGCCGTTTTTGCGACTCATAATGAGTGCATTGTACCACTACGGACGCTTGCCCCGTACCAATTCCGCTGTTCTTTAACAGCAGGCGTTCCTCCGTACTGCACAGATGCCGGTTGCAAGGGAATTAGTGCGGGGTATACTGTCCGATACGATATGGGACACGAATGATTTTATATGAGACACAACACAGAGGTCCGTAAGATGCAAAATGGCGACAAGGACGCTCGCAATGGAGATTTTGTCTTAGAAAAAAGCATATTTAACAACATATTCGAAAAGGACATACGAAGGGTTTTCATCTATAAGAAGGCAGAGCGGCTCGCAAAAGCCATCCACCTTATCGCGCCCGCCTTCGCCGAATCGGCGTCGCTTCGGAATCGCGTCGACGCTATCGCTATCGGGCTCATCGACGCGGCGATTCTGCCGCTTGCGGCCTCCCGGACCGCACTTTCCCGCGAATTACTGGCGCTCTCAAGCGTGCTCTCGATGGCGCGTACCGGCGGCTTGCTCTCGGGTATGAATGCCGAGCTCATTACACGCGAGGCCCATATCTTGCTTCAAGAAGTCGCCGCTTACGAAGAGCCACGACTCTTCCTCGACGAGGCACCGACGCTCTCCGGCATAGCAAAGAACGCGGCCTTTCGCGGGACGCTGCAAAGCGCGAGTCCCGCGCCTGCGCCCGCGCGCGGCGTCGGGCGGGCGCCGGCAGTTCATAAAGGACATATAAAGGACACTTCTGGTGTATCGGACATCCATATAAAGGACAGAAGGGAAGCCGTGTTGTCCGTTATACGGAGCAAAAAGACAGCAAGTATCAAGGATATTTCGACGCTTATACGCGGCGTCTCCGAAAAGACCATCCAACGCGAGCTTTCTTCCCTTATCGGGGCGGGAATGGTGCTGAAACAAGGGGAGCGCCGCTGGAGTACGTACTCGCTCGCTTAGCGTAACCTAGGGAAGAAACCCCAGGTTTACTTTGACTTCGCTAGGCGCTTTTGGTAGCATCTGTCCGTGGTGGTGACTAAGGCATAAAGGGGAGAAAAGGCTGGGAACGGCCTCTTTCCTGCACCCTGTCCTTATGCGTTATCCACACACCCGGACCCGGGAACGCTTGTCTCACTATATACTAGTGGACAGTCCTTACGGGGACTCTTTCGTTCCCCGGGAGGGCGTACTTTGAAATAAGAATATCCCGCTACAACGGGAATCAACCCTTACCAACTAACCCATGGCGCGCTGGTCGATACCGTGCGCTGTGGGGTAGTGTGAAAGTGAATGTGCGACACCTAACTTGATTATCACGTGCGTCTAAAATCATTAACAATCGTTATGCAAATAGTAACTACAAAAGCTACGGCGAAAGTCGCAGCGATAGTGACCGGACTCGCGATGGCGACGTCGATGCTCTCCCTTGCGCCTATCGCGCACGCGGCGACATTGACCGACGCGCAGGTCCAGTCAATACTCGGCCTTCTCACGTCGTTCGGTGCGAACAGCGCCACGATCGCAAATGTCCAGGCGGCTCTCACGGGCCAGCCGACGACGGGCGGCGGAACGACGAGCGGCACCACTGCCTGCTCGTTCTCTCGCAATCTTACGATCGGCTCGCAGGGAGCTGACGTGACGTGCCTCCAACAGGCGCTCATCAACGGCGGCTTCTCGGTTCCGGCGGGTGCGACTGGCTACTTCGGTACCCAGACGCGCACGGCGGTAGCCTCGTGGCAGTCGTCTAAGAACATCGCTCCCGCGGTTGGATACTTCGGTTCCATCTCGCGCGCGGCGTTCAATCTTAGCGGCGGCACCACGACAGGCGGTACCACCACGACACCCCCTCCGGTAACGGCCGGCACGGGCAATGGCCTTAAGGTCATGCTCGCGTCCGACTCTCCGAACGGCACGGTGCTCGTTCAGGCGCAGGCCATCGGCGAGCTCGCGAAGTTCACCTTCGCGAACCCGACCGGCTCTGACATCAAGGTCACGAACCTCGGCTTCAAGCGCACTGGGTCTTCGGCAGATTCGACGCTCTCGGCCGTCTACCTCTTCCAAGGCGCGAATCGTCTTACTGACGCCGCGAGCATCAGCTCGAGCGCGTTCAGCTTCAACGATTCGACGGGCCTCTTCACGGTGTCGGCCGGCCAGACCTACACGGTCTCGGTCCGCTCCAATATCCTGACGGGCACAAACGGCCAGCAGGTGGGCGTCCAACTCGTCTCGGTCACGTCGAGCGGCACGCTTGATTCCTCGGTGAGCCTCCCGGTAACGAGCGGCCTCCAGACAATCTCGTCCGCATCGATGGGTACGGTGGCGGTCACCTACACCGGTCCGACGGGCGCGACGGAGAACCCGGGCAATGATGTCCGCGTCTTCGAAGGTTCGGCAGTGGTCTCGACCCACGCGGCTGACCTTCAGAGCATCACCTTCGAGAACCGCGGTACCTCCAAGGACGGCGACCTTAAGAACTTCCGTCTCTATGTGGACGGCACGCAGGTCGGTACGACGATAAGCCAGGCAAGCAACGATCGAATTACCTTCGATCTCTCGGCAAGCCCGCTTCGTCTCGCGACGGGCACGCGTATTCTCAAGGTGCTCGCCGACATCGTCGGTGGTTCGAGCTACACGTATGACATCCAGATTCGCCGCGATATAGACGCGCGCTTCGTGGATGCCGAGCTCGGCCAGCCGATCGACATCAGCGGCACCACGGCAGCCGCAAGCGCGAACACCATCGCGTCCGGCACGCTCTCGATCACAAAGGCGAACAGTTCTCCAAGCGAGAACGTCGGCCTCTCTTCCACCAACGTTAAGTGGGCGACCTTCGAGGTCCGCGCCGCCGGCGAGGATGTGAAGATCGAAGCGGTAAAGCTCTGGCTCGACCAGACGGCAGCCGCCGGTATGGACAACGCCAAGATATTCCTCAACGGTGTGCAGATCGGTCCTACCAAGGACCTCGTCGATGACGCCAATCCTGACGTCACCGGCACCGAGTTCGCGCTCGGCTCGTCCTTCATCGCCCGCGCCGGACAGGTTGAAATCCTGGACGTCTACGGCGATGCTAAGACGGCAGCCGGTACGGACTTCACGGACGCCTCGACTGCCGACATCGGCATCTCGGTTGCCGCCGCAGACACCGAGGGCAGAAGCTCGGGTGATACCGTGACTGCCGTTTCGGAAGTCGAAGGCAACTCGCGCACCATCTCGTCTTCTACGCTGACGGCGTCCAAGTACTCCGCCTATGCGAACCAGACGATGATCGCGGGCACGAACAATGCCAAGCTCGGTGCATTCACGCTCTCTGCAGGTTCGACCGAAGGAGTGAACGTCAACACCATCGCCATCAACCTCTCTGCGGTCGAGGCGGCAAGCATCACGGACCTCCGGCTCGTGGATGCGGCCACCGGCGTGCAGATCGGTTCGACGAAGGTGTCGCCTTCCGGCAGCGGGGACGCTTCGGGAGATAACTCCTTCTCGGTCAACTTCACGATTGCGGCGAACGGTACCAAGACGATTAACGTCATCGGTAACATCAAGTCCGGCGTCGGTATCGGCGACTGGGCTGCCCAGCTCGACAACACGACGGGCGGCACCGGCGCAGTGACCGCGCAGTCGGTCACGGTCGCTCAGACCGCCCTCCAGACGATTACCATCGGCTCGGCCACGCTTACGGCCGCACTCGGTGTATCGCCTGACAACTCAATCGTGGTCGCGGGTACCAGCATGGTGAAGGTCGGCTCGTTCGACTTCACTTCGCAGTACTCGTCGTTCACGGTCGACAAGATAGCGGTGAAGATCCCGAACAATGCCGCGACCTCGGTCGCATCGGTTACCCTGCGGTATCCGAACGCAAGCGGCGTCTCGACGGATTCGTCGGCGGTTCTCGCGAGCCCCTCGACCATCGAGCCGTACGCGACGGCAACCTTCACGGGTCTGACCTTCTACATCCCGCAGAACACCTCCAAGAAGCTTGACGTCTATGTCAACCTGGCTTCCATCCAGACTGACACCGACTCGGGCAAGGCGGTCAAGGTGCTCCTCGGCGATGACGGAGGCTACCGCAACACGGATTCCTCGGGTGCGGTCAACACGAACCTCGCAAGCGCCGACCTCGACTCGTCCACGACGAGTGGCAAGGGTACGATGTACGTGAGGAAGTCGGTTCCGACCCTCTCCGCAGTCGCGCTTGACAGCACGACGCTCACCTCGGGCTCCAGCCAAGTTCTTGGCCGGTTCAAGGTGACGGCGGACGCAGCTGGTGACGTGAGTTGGGCCAAGATCGCCTTCGTCGTCAACAAGACGGCGGCGGTGACCATCGGCGCGACCTCGACCGTCAAGCTGTGGCAGGGCTCCAACTCGATTGCTGGCTTCTTCGCCACGACGACGGCAGGCAGTACTTCGGGCGTCGCTCTTGAGGCCTTCCCGGCTGTTGCTGGCGGCGGCACGAGCAACCTGAACCTCGCCTTCATCGCGGATGCGGAGCAGACAGTTGCAGCGGGCACCGGTGTCACGTATGAGCTTCGCGGTACGATTGGCGGAGTGACGACCTCTGGTCAGAACTTCCTCGACGTCTCGATTGCGAATGCGCAGACCTCGGCAAGCACCACGGCGAAAGCCGCACAGGTGGGTGCCGACCAGGGCTCGGCGGGCGGTACAAGCGGTACCCCCTCCTTCGTCTGGTCTGACCGGTCCATCGTCAGCTCGGTACACGCTCTGACTACCGCTGACTGGACGGACGATTACCTCGTGAAGACCTTGCCGCTCACTGTGGGCAGCCGGTCGACAACAATCTAATCTCGTAGCCCTTGTGAAGGTCTGACCTTCTCAAGCTCCGGCTAGGACATCGGCCTAGCGAAACAAAAACCACCCTTCGGGGTGGTTTTTGCGTTTTTATCCAACCGAAACTTTTTGGCACCGTGCGCGGTTATCCACACCTTATTTCTGAACCCACTATTTCATCAGGGCAGTGTCAAGTACACTTGACCCTGAAAGGCTCTCGCGCCTTTATTATTCATTCGTAATATAAAGCCATCTTATTTATGAATCGCATTAACAGTTTTGTCGCAGGTCTCGGGAGGAGCACTCGTGTTCTCCTTCTCGCGCTCGCAGTTACGGTCGCCGGTGCAGGTGTCGTCCAAGCGGCGACGACTATCAGCACGAATATAACGACGGCCGGCACACTGAGCGTGACCGACCAGACCACGCTCGGGAATGCATCCTCGACGATGCTTACCGCCTATAGCGGCTTCTTCGGTACTTCGGCGACCTCGACCCTCGGTGCCGATGGTTCTCTGACTCTCGTGGCAGGTTTGAGCGGCACGACGGGCACATTCTCTTCAACGCTTGGTGTGACCGGTGCGACGACTCTCGCCTCGACGACCGCTACGGGAATGAAGGTGGGCCAGGTCGGGACGCGGATGACGCGAATCGTGTCCGGGTACTGTGTGACCGCCTCGACTGCCATCGCGGCCACCGGCGCGACGTCAACGCCGACCTTCGTAGAATGCGTTCCGTCAGGAGGCTCTTCGATCATCAGTTCGGGCGATCGCGTGTTCGTGCAGGCGACCAGCTCGCTTCCTTCCTACGTGACCATACAGGCCGCTTCTTCGACGTCTCCCACCGCGGGTTCGATAAGCGTACAGCTCGTCAATATCGGTACGGCTGTCGGCGCCGCCGTCTACGCATTCAACTTCTGGGCGTTCCAGTAGTCGCATAGCGAGTTACTTATCCATTAAAAACTCACTATGCCACGAATACTCACCGGTGCAGGAATCCTCGTGGCGCTCATGGCCCCCGCGTTCGCATTCGCCGCCTATAACGACGTGACACTGACAACCGACGTGGTGTTAAGCGTGAATAGCGTCACGCTGAACGTCTCCGGCACCAGCGCCGTCCTCGAGTCGATGACCGTCAACGCGACGAACTTCAGCGTCACGCTGCCGCCAGGGTCGACCTTCCAGGTCACGGCGCCCGGCCTCGAACAGATAAACGCGAGCACGGCCTCCGGCCAGGCGAACTTCATCTGTAACAACAGCCAGTCGCTCATCAAGTATACGCCGACGACGAGTGTGACCGTTACCATCACGCCGATAGCGACCCTCTGTTCCTCGACGAGCAGCGGCGGCGGTAGCTCAACGGGCGGCGGCGGTTCGGTCTCTGCGACCCCCGCAACCCCTGCTACACCGGCCACTCCGGCTTCAACGACGACCCCTGCAACCCCCGCTACTCCGGCAACCCCCGCCACTCCGGCGGCTCCCGCTTCGGGCCTCTCGAGCGAGCAGGCGACCGCCATACTGTCGCTTCTCGCCTCCTTCGGTGCCGACAGTGCGACCATCGCGAGCGTGCAGGCAGTCCTTCTCGGAACAGGCACCGGCGCGAGCGCCTCTTCCGTAGGCTCCTTCGCGCGCAATCTTGAAATGGGTCTCACCGGCGCGGATGTAAAAGCTTTGCAAGTATTCCTCAACACGCACGGCTACACCATCACGACAAGCGGCGCCGGCTCTCCCGGTAACGAGACGACCAGGTTCGGCGCCCTGACCAAAGCGGCACTTATCAAGTATCAAAAGGCGAAGGGTATCACGCCCGCCGTCGGGTACTTCGGGCCAAAGACCCGCGCAGCCGTCAGTGCCGAATAAGCACCCCTGACGCGTGCACGACGAAAACGTCCCGCCTTGAGCGGGACGTTTTCGTCGTGTTATGCTTTCCGTCATGAACAAGACGTGGCTCATCGGCATCGCTATTGTTGCGGTCGTGTTCGGTATGGGCACGATGCAGTTCCTCTCTTCGCGTGGCGCTCCTTCGGCGACGCCGCCGTCGGTACCGGCCGCACTTGAATCGCCGCCCGCGGGAACCAGCAGCGCCCCGCCCAAGGAAGTACCGACAGTCACGGAGGGTAGCCCGGCCCGCACGGTTCCGGAGCTCCCGTCGATCGCAACAGGCGACCGTATCTCATCGTGGACGTTCAATGGCGTGTATGCCGACAATACCGACCTCAAAGCGAAGGCTGAAACGGAGATCGTGCGCCTCAAGGACCTGGTCGGAAAGGGTACCTATTCGGACACGGCCCTCTACGTCGGTATCGCCAACCAATACGAACTTCTCGGGAACGGTTCGCTGGAATATGACTATCTCGGGCGCGCAATCGAAGTAGCGAGCTCGACCTCGGGGCTGCCCTGGCACAATCTCGGCGTGCTTATGGAGCGGCTCGGGGCGCTTGAGACGGCGCGTACTGCATACGAGAAGGCGACGCTCATCCAGCCGGAAATGAAGGTGTACCACCTCGCGTATCTCGAGTTCCTGACGGCGCGCATGAAAAACGATACCGCCGGTATTGAAAAGGCGTTCGCGGCGGCTCTCGCTATTTTCAATCAGGATACGGAACTGCTCCGCCTCCGTTTTGAGTGGCAACAGTCATGACGGACCGGTTAGAACGCTGGTTCCCGTATCTATTGCTTGCGCCGGCGGTCCTGCCGCTCGTATACGTAAGCGGACTTCTGTATCCCTACATCGCTCCAAAACTCTTTTTACTCCAGGGATTCGGCATCGTAGCACTCGCCGTTTTCGCATACCTCGCGCTTGTGGGGCAACCGTTCTTTTATGGGCGCCTGCGCGTCCCCGCGGCGTGGATTCCCGCGCTCCTCCTTATTGTCGCGTATCTCACCTCTTTCTTCGGCATCGATTTTTATCGCAGCTTTTGGGGGCTTTTCGCCCGCGGTGACGGGCTCCTGACCTCTACCGTCATCACTGTGTTCTTTTACCTTACCCTTCTTTCGGCGGACCGCGCGTTTCTCGAGCGGCTTGTGAAAGTTGTTGCGGTCGTTGCCGGTCTTATCGCGGCGGTCGCCGTACTCCAGTGGGTGACGACGATGGTCGGCGGACGAGCGTGGTTTCTGCCGCCGGTCTCGGGACGCATCGGGAGCACCTTCGGGAACGCGGCGTTCCTCGCCGGATATCTCGGTATGTCTCTCTTCGTCATCCTCATCGTGCTGCGGGAGGCGAGCGGCCGGTGGAAGCGCGTCTTCTTGGCGGCGGCGGTCCTCTCGGCGCTCGCGATACTGTTCACCGCGACGCGCGGGACCATCCTCGCGCTCCTACTCGCCTGCGGCGCCGCGCTTCTCTTCGCCTCATGGGAGGGGGAGGGACGCTTGAAGCGCGCCGCACGCTACGGGCTCGTCGCGCTCATCGTTCTTGCCAGCCTCTTCTTCCTGTTCCGGGCCGACCTTTCGCAGTCGTCATTCGAACCAGTCAAACGCATTGCCTCCATCTCGCTCTCCGATGCGACCGTCAGCAGCCGCCTCTTCGTCTGGTCGCACATACTGGAAGAGTCGCTCCGGCGTCCGCTCGCCGGATACGGCGTCGAGCACGTCACGCAACTCTTCGACAAGGTCTACGACCCGAGCGCGATAGTCGAACAATGGTTCGACCGCTCACACAACGCCTTCCTCGACCGTTTCGCGGAGTCGGGCGTCTTCGGCCTCGCGCTGTACCTGGCGCTCATCGCCGCATTCGCCGTCGCCGCGCTGCGCGTGTACCGGCGCGACGACCCCGGTGTCGCGAATGCCGGACTCCTCTTCCTCTTACTCGCGCTCACCTATGCGGCGCAGAATTTCTTCGTTTTCGATACGTCCTCTTCGCTCTGGCTTTTCTATGCGCTGTTCGCTCTCCTTCTCGTCCTGCTCTCGGACGAGCCGGCCACTGCGGCACTCCCCAAGCCGCTATCGCCCGCAGCGGCGGGAACCGTCTCCGCGCTCTTCGCGCTTCTCGTCGTGCCGGCCGTCCTCCTGCCGCTCTACGCGAACATTCTTCTTACCCAGGGGTATCGGTACCACCTCATTGATGTCAACAAGGCGAACGCGTATTTTGCGCGCGGGCTCGCGCTCGGGACCTATGCCGACCTCGAATACGGGTATCAGGCGTACGAGATGTATACCGGCCATCAGGCCGTCCAGCTCTCCGGGAAGGAGCGCGTCGCCGCCTACGAGTATGCGCTCTCTACCTTGACGGCAAATTTCGAAAAGTACCCGTATGATGCCCGGACTGCGACGTATCTCGGGCACGTTATGGATACAGCGCCTCCGGAAGTCACGGTAGATGACACGTTCAACGCACACGCGCTTTCTCGGGCGACAGAGCTTTCGCCGCTGCGCGCCCAGAACTGGTATATGACGGCGAATATAGCGCTTCGCAATGCCCGCTTCCGTGAAGCGGCCAGCATACTTGAGACCTACGTTCAGAAGGAGCCGACGCTTCCCGTACCGCGCTACATTCTCGCAACGCTCTACTACAAGCTCGGCGATATGGCCACCGCGAAGAAGTGGGCGGATGGGGCGTACCCGCTTTACACGGACCCGGATACGGCGGCCGCGCGGCCCGCGGTGAAATACTATCTCGCGATAGAGGACTGGCAGCACGCCGCCCGCTTCCTCGCGGATGTGGCCGCGGATAATCCTTCCGACTACGACACTCTCTACGACCTCGCGAAGGTGACGTATCTCGCAGGCGACCCAGCCGCCGCGCTGCGCATCGTCGCGGAACTGCGTATAAAAGACCCTGCGATACTTCCGACTGACCAGAATTTCTTCTCCGCCATCACTGCCTATGAACAATCAAAAAAATAAGGAAAGCCTGCGGGCGCGGGAACGGCGGATGCTGCCGTTCGTTGTCGAGTTCGTGAAGTTCTCTACCGCATTCGCGGCCATCGTCGCGGTCGCCCTCCTCACCCTCCACGTCGCCTCCGCCGCGATGGGGTGAGTTGCTTTTCAATGTCGTTCTGGTAGAGTACGCCTCGTACGAACCGAAGACCGTAAGTGGCTGAAAGGCGTGAATCTTACGTAGGGAGACCAATAAAAAGGTCGAACTCTCCTTTATTTCGTTCGTACGATAAAATCGTATGGCAATATCAAAAGATAAGAAGCGCGCGATAATCGCGAAGCTCGCGGACGCGTTCAAGGAGGCCTCCTCGGTCGCGTTCGTCGGCTTCTCGAAACTGACCGTGAAGGACGCGTCGAAATTGCGCCAGGAACTCTCGCAGAGTGGCGTGAAGTACTTCGTCGCGAAAAAGACGCTTATTCGCCGGGCGCTCGCAGAGCGCGGGTATACGGGCGAGGTTCCGGAGCTGCCGGGCGAGATTGCGGTCGCGTGGACCGCGAGTGAAGACGTCACGGCACCGGCGAGCGGCGTGTACGCGTACGGCAAGAAGCTGAAGGGCGCTCTCGCGCTCCTTGGCGGCGTGTTCGAAGGCGCGTTCCTGAACGCCGAAAAGATGACTGAAATCGCGCGCATCCCGTCACTCGAAGCACTTCGGGGCATGTTTGCAAATATCATTAATTCGCCGCGCGCGCGTTTCGCGATTGCGCTTGGTGAAGTAGCTAAAACGAAACAATAATTATGACCCAGGAACAGATTATAGAAGCAGTTGAGAAGATGACTGTCCTCGAGCTGAATACGCTCGTGAAGGCCATCGAGGAGAAGTGGGGTGTGTCGGCGACCGCGGTAGCAGCCGCAGGACCCGCCGCTGCAGGACCCGCCGAGGAAGGGAAGTCCACCGCGGATGTTGAACTTACCGAGGTTGGTGCGAGTAAGATCGCCGTCATCAAAGCGGTGAAGGAGGCACTCGCCCTCGGCCTTAAGGAGGCCAAGGACCTCGTCGATGGTGCACCGTCGATGCTGAAGACCGGCATGAAGAAGGAAGACGCCGCAGAGCTGGCCTCGAAGCTCACGGATGCCGGAGCAAAAGTAACGTTGAAATAAAAAGGACACGAAAACACGCCCCTGCCTAGAGCAGGGGCGTGTTTTGCGTTTTTAGGCGCGACCTCGTACACTGGCGGCACCTATGGAACTACTCGGAAAGTTGTTCGGCTCTAGCGCCCGCCTCAAGACGCTCCGCCTGTTCGTATTCAATCAGGACACCGCCTTCACGCTTACCGAAGTCGCAGGGCGGACGAAGCTCTCAAGGGAGGTTGCGCGGCGCGAGGTTAGTGAACTGCTCTCCGCGGGTCTTCTGCGTAAGAAGGGCGCCCAGGCCCCCGCGCACTACCAGGCGAACCCGCGTTTCGAACATCTCGACGCGCTCGATACCTTTATCCGCGAGACGACCACCGTGCGCCCGCAGAAGATTATCGCGACTCTGAAACGCGCCGGGGCACTGCGCCTGGTCGCGCTCTCGGGGCACTTCACCGGTATCCTCGAACCGCAGATCGACCTGCTGGTCGTCGGCGACCACCTGGAGGAGCGCGCGCTCGCACACGCCGTACACTCGCTTGAGGCCGAGCTCGGCCGAGAGATACGCTATGCTTCATTCGCGACGGTCGACTTCCGCTACCGCCTTGGGGTCTATGACCGCCTGCTCCGGGACGTTTTCGACTATCCACACCGTCTGCTCATCGACAAAATAGGGCTCTGAAAATGGCCTATACTTCTCAATAGGCGCTCGGGCCGGTGCGGCCGCGAGTAAATTAATCGCATAAACAAAGCGTTATTCACTATGGTTTTCACTACCTGGGCGGATGTCCTTAGCCAGTCCTTTCAGAACCTTTTCTACGGATTGGTTGCGTTCATCCCCAACTTAGTCGTCGCAATCGTCATTTTCGTCGTCGGCTGGCTCGTCGGAGTCGGTCTCGGCCGTGTGGTCGCACAGATCGTGGACGCGCTCCGCGTTGACCAGGCGCTCCGCTCGACCGGCATTGAACGGGTACTTTCCCGCGCAGGGTACGAGCTCTCCTCCGGGAGATTCCTCGGCTTCCTTGTTAAGTGGTTCTTCATCATCGTCTTCTTGGTCGCGGCGCTCGATGTGCTCAACCTGGCGACAGTGAACCTCTTCATCAGCGATGTCGTCCTCGGGTATCTTCCGCAGGTGATTGTTGCGGTCCTGATCCTCTTGGTCGCGGCAGTCGTCGCAGAGGCGGCAGAACGTGTCGTCGTCGGTTCGGCGAAGGCGGCGGCGCTCCATGCAGCCGGCTTCCTCGGCAAGGTGACGCGCTATGCGATCTGGATATTCGCTCTGCTCGCAGCCTTGGCGCAGTTGAATGTCGCTACGGCGTTCGTCCAGACCCTCTTTACGGGTGTCGTCATCGCGGTCTCTCTCGCTATCGGCCTCTCCTTCGGCCTCGGCGGCCAGGCCTCGGCGGCTCGTTATCTCGACAAACTTCAGTCAGAAATAAAGGACTAGGCGTCCTTCGTTCCGAAAACCGCCCGGCTCCACCGGGCGGTTTTTGTTTGACGCGCTTGACGCCCCGAGCGCCTTCCCCTATACTCGACTTACGTGTCTACGAACCGAAAATCACTTATTTTAGGAGCGGATAGGCCGTAAGGCCGCGCGTGCACAGAGCACACGAAAACCGCCCCTGAGGGCGGTTTTCGTTTCGGGGTGACACGCGATTTTTGACATACAAAATATGCAAAGGTAAAAAGCCCCACGCGCGGGGAGTGGTTCCTGCGCGCGGGGAGTGCAAAGAATGAAGCCCAGCACTAAGCTTAGTGCTGGATAAAGTGCTATGTAGGTCTCCGTACGAGAGACATAAGAGTACACGGTGGATGCCTTGGCCTAGGACGGCTATGAAGGACGCGACTAACCTGCGAAAAGCTTCGGGGAGGCGGTTTGTAGCCTTTGATCCGG
>Ga0209514_10002228_pt1 | contig 30618 bp, 33 predicted proteins | sample Subgrocontami58m_FD_187452 | JGI IMG/M metagenome (GOLD analysis project Ga0209514, IMG submission 187452) | Subsurface groundwater microbial communities from S. Glens Falls, New York, USA - GMW37 contaminated, 5.8 m (SPAdes) (version 3) | ecosystem: Environmental > Aquatic > Deep subsurface >...
GAATGTAACTTTTTCTTTCATTCTTTCGTAAAGCCTTAGTTGTTTTTCCAATTCTCTTTGTGGGTATTCATGCTTTAACCCATAAACTCTTGTTACAATTTTTAATATATCAGCCGCATGACCATTTTGCAAATCATAGAATCTTACACCCATTCTAACTTCTCTGTCTGCTGCAGCAGGCCCGACGCCGCGCAACGTTGTTCCTAGTTTTTTTCCAATACCTCGTCCTTCTATTTCTTTGTGATGTGTAAGGATAAGTCTTGCTTCTGATGAAAAATAAGTTCTTCCATGTAAATTTACACCAATAGATTCGAGATAAGGAATTTCTTTGTCAAGCAGCGCTTCTTGATCTACAAGAACGCCTTCTGTATCGATAGAAATCGTGTTTGGTCTTGCAACAGTAATGGGCAAAAGGTGAACTTTAACCTTTTTCCCACCCACAGTAGCGCCATTTCCTGCATTATGCGCGCCTATGCATTTAATTCCAGCAACTTTTTGACCTGAATTATCACTGAACTGCCTGCCTGAAAGAAGGTAAACGACTCGTCCTTTTCCCTCATCTCCCCAATGTGTACCAGTCACAGCTAAATTGCTCATTAAAACCTCAATTACTATGAAACCAATCTTTTTATTCTTCATTTTTAACCTTTGCCATTTTAGGATGTTTATGAAATTAGCAGCACTTGTGTCAGGCGGCAAGGACAGCTTGTATTCTTTGTACTTAGCCAAAAAAGCAGGCCATGAGATTGTTCATATTTTATCGTTCGTCTCAGAAAACAAAGAAAGCTACATGTTTCACATACCAAACCTGCATATGGTTGAAGAACAGGCAAAGCTCATGGATATTCCTATTTCTTATATCAAAACAAAAGGCGTGAAGGAAGAGGAGCTAGATGACATAAAAAAATCACTCGTAGATTTGAAAAAACAGAAAGGAATAGAAGGAATTGTAACAGGAGCAGTTGCTTCTACATATCAAAAATCAAGAATTGATAATATTTGTAAAGAAATTGGGTTGCAATCGTTAGCGCCTATATGGAACATGCCATTGGGCAAAAGCGTTGAGGATATGATTAAAACAGACTTTGAAATCATAATTGTTGCAGTGGCGGCTCCTCCTTTGGATGACAAATGGCTTGGCAGAAAAATTGACAAAAAATGTCTGGAAGAACTGATGGAACTGAATAAAAAATATGGCATTAATCCGAACGGAGAAGGCGGCGAGTTTGAATCTCTTGTCTTGGACTGTCCAATATTTTCAAAGAAAATTTTAATAAAAGCATCGGAAAAACATTACAATGAAAAAGAACATTCAGGTTATTTGCAAATAAAGAAAATAGAATTTGAGGATAAAAATTAACTCTACAACAAATCATGAGGTCTTCCTTCTGCAGAGGCAGCTTCTGACATAACTCTAAGCATAGCATTTTCATATGCATCTTTTATGCTTCTAAGACCTCCTTTTCGTAAGCCATCTCTCACTGCAAAAAGAAAATCTTGCATGTATGGCTTTAACGGACCTACATATTGTACACGACCTTCTACACCTTCTTCAAATCTTGCATGATCATAGCGTCCTGTCATCCATGCTCTGGCTCTTTCAGATCCTTCGCCCCAATATGGTTTTGATGGTGGTGACACATTGTAATTAACGGGTGTCGGGCTTTCTGCAGTCCCCGCAAATATTCTTCCACTCATTATAATATCAGCGCCAACTGCGAATCCGATAACAAAATCCTTTGCCCTGGAAAATCCACCATCACCAATTACTGGTACATAAATCTCCGTTTTTCTGTGAAATTCATCACGAGCTTTTGCCACTTCTTGTATGGCTGTGGCTTGTGCCATGCCTACACCTATCTGTTCTTGAGTTTTACAAATGCTGCCAGGTCCCATTCCAACTCCTATACAAGCTGCTCCGCGTTCTGCAAGATACCTGAACCCGTTTGGTGTAACAATATTCCCAGCGCCAACTGGAATTTGTGGAAAATTTTTAAGCACATATTCAAGTGTAGTAGCAACATGTCCAGAAAATGCCTGAGACGTAGTTATGTACAAAAAAGTTGAGCCAGCTTCAACGAGCGTCGGAACTCTTTCTTCATAATCATGTGTATTAATTGCGTCGCCGCCTAAAAATCTTTTTTGATTATCAACCAGTTCATTTGGATTTTCTCTATGCTCTCTAATATCTTTCAGAAATACCATATATTTTATTCTGCCGTCTGGCAGTAAAACAGGCATGCTGCCATGATGGCTGTCTCTTAACAAATCATCTGCTCGCTTTAGATCTTCTCCAACAGCCGCATAAGAAGCAAATACTATTCGATCGCGCGGTATCATTCTATCTCTTACCTTGAGCTCTCTATGTCGTCCAATGTCATAATCGCGTGACGTTATCATACCTACAATAGGTGTGTTCAGGGTTCCATCCTCTGTTACTGGAAAAGTTGAATAGCCTCTTTCAGTAGAAGTACGATAAAGTTCATCTATTAACGCATCATGGCTAATGACTGAAGGAACAATAAATCCAGCCTTTCTGTTTCTTACTGTCCTTCTTTGTTCAGCTTGACTTTCTATAGGCTGACTGCAGTTAGAAATTGAAAATCCTCCAAGTCTCGCTACTTCAACATTAAGTGCAGGGCTGAAAACAGCTTGCATCGGAGAACTTATTACAGCAGTGTGTAATCTCAAAGCAGATTCTTCTCCATCTTTGTATCTTGTTAAAGGCGCAGAAAGATCTACATCATCCGTGGAAAAATCAGCGGGTACAAAACCAGGTTGCAGTAACAAATCTAATTCAGAAAGAGCCCTGCCAGGTTTGTCAATGATTTGCTTTGCCATACACTATATACTATGAAGAATTATTTAAAATCTAGCTCCTTTCAGTGCAGAAGCGCACTCGCATGTCCTTTCCTCAGGAATCTTGCCGGCAATAGAAACTATAAACTGTTTGAGCTTCTCATTATTCTCTTTGAACACTCTTACAACCTCATCAAGAGTTACAGCTTTTACATCAGGCAGATCGACGCCAGAGGCGTCTTTTCTCTTTTCTTTCAGCCCAGCATCATAATCTGTAATTACACAGATGCTGGCATAACATAGCTCTAATTCTCTGGCCAAAACAGCTTCTGGATATTGTGTCATATTAATTATATCTCCAATTTGTGAAAACATTGAGCTTTCCGCTTTTGTTGAAAACCTTGGTCCCTGAATAACAACAACAGTTCCTTTTTCATGAACAGAACCAAGCTGTTTCTTATTATCAATAATGATTTTTCTTAAATGCTCGCAGTAAGGGTTTGCAGTGCTTACATGAGTAGTTTCAGGCCCGTCGTAAAAAGTGTCTTTTCTTCGTGTGAAATTTATAAACTGGTCTGGAATTAGGAATTCTCCCGGCTTTACTTCTGTCTTCAGCGAACCAACAGCAGCCGGCGCAATTATGTGCTTGACACCAAGCTCTTTCAGCGCCCATATATTTGCCTTGTATGGAATTTTGTGCGGCGGATATTTGTGTCCTTTTCCATGTCTAGGCAGAAAAGCAATGTCTTTGCCATTTATTTTTCCTACCATTATAGAATCAGAAGGATTTCCATAAGGAGTATTGACATGCTCTTCCCTGACGTCGGAAAGCAATTCATAAAATCCGCTTCCACCAATAACTGCTAACATAAAGTGCACCGACGCGCATGCGTCAATTCTCTTGTTCATAGAAATACTTTAATAGTCTAATGGGTTCTGATATAGATATTTGCGTTGCTTATACTTCAGCTTAGAGCAAATATCTATAAGGAGTTTTCGTAACCTGATATAATTATAGGTTACGAAAAAGACTATAACTATGCAATATCCAGTTTCAGATTCGCCAGTAGACAGAAAAACTCTGGCCAGAGCTGTGCCTTACAAATACAAAGCTGGGCCAAAAGAAGTTCGGTTGGACATGATGGCTTATGCAGGACCTGGTGTAGTGGGTTTCATGAGGCCCGGTGAACATTTTATAGCATTAGAACTTGAAGGAAGAATGCCATACGGTCATATGGGTCAAGGACCAAAAGCTGTAAGAGAACACGAGCTAATGCACCATGATTTTCATCACGACGGTCATGAACAGGATGAAAAAAGAATAAACAGATTGGTTGCAAATAAGCTGGGGCTTTACAGCTTTCCATTCGCTTCTTATTAACTTTTAACCTTTTCCTAGTAATTTTATGGATGCGACACAGAAAACACAGCTATAGAAGAAACAACTCAATGAATATGGTTCCTGCATATTTTATGTTGCTATATGTAGCTTTGATATCAGCAAGAAGTGGAAAAAATGTATCGCATGCCCCAGAAACCGTTGCTAGACAAGAATATTTAACTTTATCAAATGGTTTGCAATTACCGTATACAAGAGTAGAAAGTGAAGAAAATTTAGACACGACTTGCCTTTATAGAATAAGAACAAGAGCAGGCATAAGAGAAATTATTGATGAAGGCAATGGCGGACCATATGCCTTAGGCACAGATGGGAATCAAGAATTCTTAACAGCCGAAAGGGCTCTTACAGATTATGAAAAAGCAGCACAAAATGCTAAAAATTTACCGCATTTACAGTAGCTTTAATCTCTTTCTTGCCAATAATTATTGATTATGTCTTGCTATTCTAACAGTCCTAAATACACAGGCATTGCTAGCTCAGGTTATGGCAGAGAAAAAAGAATTTACCAAAGTGCTGCACCAGTGCACCATATAACCTATGAACGCCCGCCAAGCCCGCTTGATGGTTATACCCGTGCATTATCTTCAGAGCAGAAAAATGCTTTGGAAATAGACGACCATGGTCTGCCAACATATCCGTCTTATCTTGGCATACCAATAACAGAGCCTATGCTGGAAGAGCACATGTTGGGCAGAACCAATGGAAGAAAAATAAACATATCTTCTGCTACAGATCCACAGATAAAGAACTTCGTGCTAATGCACGAAGAAGAGCACATTAAAGACATGTCTGCTTCAGAATGGGATGTTGACAAGCGTGCAGTTCAAAGATTGATAAAATCAAAGAAGCCTGTGTCATGGATAAAGGTAAAATTTTTACTCAGACAAAGATGGCACGAAAAAGCAGACTTGCTGCTTTCAGACGATACAGCAGCAGAGCTCGCATGCAGATAAGTTTAAGTAATTAATTCATTTATTTTTATTATGTTCTCACAAGAAACTTATAGAGCCAGATTAGAATCAGCAAGAAGGTGCTCCTTGGTTGATGTAAACTGTCACGGAACAGTTCTCTATTTGCTTAGACATAGAGATGTTGACAAATGCGCAACACATGAAGTCTTGTTAGAGTACTTAGACCCAAAACCTCTAGAAACACCAGAAATAGGACACGTGGGAATAATAGTGATAACCACTTACAAGTTTATAGCTCATTCAGGCATTGTCACAAGTACCGACCCTGTTTTATTGACGCACAGAAATGGTAGAAATAAGCATGTTATTGAGGATGAGCCTGCTGATCAAATTTTAGAAAGATATAGAAAATGTAATGATGTAGTAACCGTAGAGTATAGAAGACCAAAAGTTATTCTTGGGATTGCTGTTTGATTTTAATCCCTTTCTTTTCTTCTATTATCATGCCATCGTACAACATCGTAACATACGGCTGTTCAAACAATCAGGCAGAATCAGAAATAATGGAAGCCTTGATGCGCAAAAAAGGATTTTCTCCTTCTACTCAAGAACAGGCAGATATAGTTATTCTCAACACATGCTCTGTAAAAAGTGTAACAGAAAACAAAATCCTTCATGCAGCTCGAGAACTACAGAACAGCAACAAAAAATTCATTCTAACAGGCTGTATGCCTGAGGCACAATACGATATTATAAAAGAAGTTGTTCCAGAAGCAGGCATTGTAAGCACGCATCATATTGATAAAATAGCAGACGCCGCAGAAAGCATGTTAAATGGAGAATATGTTGAAATTCTTGGTAAAGCAAGACCAATTAAAGCCTCGCTTCCGAAAATAAGAAAAAATCCTGTAATAGACATCATACCTATATCATCTGGATGTAAATCTTTCTGCACTTTCTGCTCAACAAAGCTGGCAAAAGGCGATTTATTTTCCTATCCTTCAGAAATTATCGTTGATGTTGTAAAGAAAGCGGTAACAGAAGGCGTTAAAGAATTCTGGCTGACTTCTCAAGACAATGGATGTTATGGTTTTGACAAGAATAAAGATTTGGCAGATTTAATAAATGAAATAACATCAAACATAGAAGGCGACTACATGCTTCGCATAGGCATGATGAATCCCGAGCATGTTGTAAAATTACTACCTAAGTTATTGGAAGCTTATGAAAATGAACATGTTTTCAAATTCTTCCACCTGCCTGTACAGTCTGGAAGCAATGAAACATTAAGAAAGATGAAAAGACGGCACACAGCTGAAGATTACATAAAAATAGTTGAAGAAATAAGAAGCAAGTTTCCACTGTCAACTATATGGACTGACATGATTTGCGGATTTCCAGAAGAAACAGAAGAAGATTTTAGCGCCTCTTTGCAATTGCTTAAACAGGCACAGCCGGATTTCTCTAATGTATCTGCTTACGGTAACCGTCCCGGCACTCTTGCAACAAAAATAAAGCAGATAGATACTGCCGTCAAAAAAGAAAGGACAAGAAAGATGAGCGATTTTGTAAGAAACATGTCAGAACAGCATAACAAGAAATGGATTGGATGGTCAGGAAAAATAACAATAGACGACTTTAATGAAATAAAACAAACATGGATGGGGAGAAACTTTGCTTACAAGTCTGTTGTTATAAGCTCAGGCAGTTATTCATTAGGTCAAACAATTTATGTAAAAATTACAGATGCTACAATTTCTAATCTGATAGGAGATTCGCTAAATTATAATCGGTAAATTCATAATCGTACGCTAGAGCGCTGGCAGCAGTCCTGCTATGGTAGGAGCTAAAACTATCCTAAGAACAGAGTATACAATAAATGCTATTATTGTAACTTCCAGCTTTGTTTTCATGCTTTCTCCTCTAAGCAAAAGTTCTCCAAGAACTATCCATAATACAAGAGGAACAACATAAACAGAAACAAATCCTGGCAGTGCAGTTGATCCTATTAATGCTACAGAAATTATAGGCGCTACAAATAAAGCAACAATAGCCATGGCAAATGTTCTTTTAGGCTCGAAATTGTGGCCAATAAATTTGTCTACAATAACTATTACAGCAAACGCGATAATTGCATCAATGAATGTAGCAATTATCCCGCCAGCGCTAAGAGGCAACGCTGTTGTTATGTCTATCATAAATTATACATGTTGAAAACCAGTATATATAGTTAATTATTATTTTCTTTGATACGGTAACTTTCTTTTACGAAAAGAAAGCTAGCAAGTCTTATTTTTTCATGTCCCGAATTAGCTTTGCTATCTTTTCGCCATCAGCCCTGCCGCGCAAACTTTTCATTGCAAGTCCCATGAGAGCATTTTCTGTTGCAGAGGGGTTTCTGGAAACAATTATCTTTATGTTATCTTTCAATTCTTTGTCTGTCAGCATATAGAAATCCTTTACAACGTTCCTGACGTCTTTTCCTGTCATAAGATATTGTTCAAGAATTAGAGGCACAGAATCCTTTGATATTTTCTTGTTCTTGATCTCCACAAATACATGGCCAAGGTCTTCCCTCTTTATCTTTCCAATCTCAAGCCCTCTCCTGCTCAAATCTTTGAAAATATTAAGGAGTGTATTAGCTACTAGAACTTCGCCATAGTGTGAAAGCTCTTCATACCATTTTAAGTGCCTTGATTTTATCATCTGATCAGCTAATTCCTCAGGCAGTTTCATTTCTTTTTTCTTTTCAAGAAGTGTTTTAGGAACTTTTATTTTTCCAACAATATCAGCAAGAAATATTGGCTGTATATCAGACTCAGGGTACAACCTTCCTGATCCAGGCAAAGGCCTCATGTATTTTGATCCTATCCCATCGGCTGTTCTTGTTTCCTCTGGTACGCCGATAATACAATAATTGGCTCTGTTTAGGACCGATTGGACTGCCAGAACAGGGTCTTTGCCGGCAGAAATAAAAATGTCGTCCTCTTCCCCAGCTTTCAATTCTTTCTTTAACATGTTGAATTCATAATGTAAATTAAATTTTTCTTCTTCCTCACTATGAATTATACCATACCCATACATATCTGCATAAGTTGAAAGTTCTTTGCCAAGGGTTCTGTCACCCATTTCTTTTTTCAGCAAACCTTTGAATTTTGGAAGTTTTGCAGCCAAAATTTTACCGCCAGATGCTATAGCCTTGGAAAGGACAAACATTTTTGTATTTTTGAAAATATCAGTCACATCTTTATATTCAACTTTTACTTGCTTGAATCCTCTTTTCTCAAGATCTTTTTTTACTTCTATCAAAGCTACCTGTCTCTTAATTTCATTGTCAACAGCGTCAGATATTTTTTCAAGCTCTTGAAATCCCTTTATTTCCACTCTTGCTCCTTGTGCAATTGAAACATTTATGTCTTGCCTGATGCTTCCAATGCCTCTTATAACAGGCAGGCTTCTCAGCAGCAAACCTATTGTCTCCGCAGTTTCCTGTGCGTGTTTTGGCGACTGTATCGAAGCATCAGTTGAAATTTCAACTAATGGTATGCCCAGTCTGTCTAACCTGTATTCAACAAATTCAACATTTCTTGTCAGCGGAGCTGACGAATCCTCTTCAAGCATGACTGTGCTTATGCTCACATTTCCGAGAGAAGTTTTCAATAATCCGTTGTAACCAACCAATCCTGTTCTTTGAAATCCAGAAACAGCAGAGCCGTCTATTACTGTTTTGCGCATGAAGTGAAGTTCATCAACAATGCTACAGTTTAGCAATTTGCACGCCTGCATTATTATTTCCAACGCTTTGCTATTGGGCCCGACAGGCGGCTGCTCGTCCAGTTCAAGCAAGCATGAGGATTCTGTATTGTACCGGTAAACAAAAAGTTTATTCCTAATCTGCTCATGCACAGCAGCAATATCAATCTTTCCTGTTTCACCTGCAACAGCCCTTAGTCGTCTCTTTATTTCTTCCGGTAATTCTTCTGATCTCATAATTGGACAGTTGCAAAAAAGCTTAGTTCCACTGTCCAATTGTTGATGAATTTCAAGTCCGATTTTAACTCCAAGATTTTTGTAATCCATAAATATCATTTGTTTTCCTTTTGCGCAACTTACGCTTTTCCTTTTTTCAAAAAGAAAAGGCTCTAGGATCTATGCGCTCTGTTATCTCCCCAACAGAATCTTTCAGCATAATTTCTTTTGCCGTCTTAAGATCTTTGCTATGGCCAAGTGCCCAGCCAAGCTTGACAAAAGCTGTTTCAGGCGTCATCCTTACCGGAATTATACCGGCTTTTTGTTCTATTCTTCCTGTGCTATAAACATCAAGGTCAGGATTTCCATTTATGGTTTGGCTTGTCATTACAAGCAGAACTTTTTTCGAAGCTTCTGAAAAAAAATCAAGAAGTTTTTTGTGATGGTCTGTATATTCATCAACATTATTGACTGGAAAATTCCCAAAACCAGTGCCTTCCAATAGTATGCCTTTTATTCCTGAAGAAACAAGGTTCTCAATTATTCTGTAATCAAATCCAGGATAAGTCTTCACAAGAGCTATATTTTTTTCAAACCTTGCAACCAAATTTATTTTTCTTTTTTTATCTTTTTTCCTATAGTCGCTGCGCAGCATTTCTACAGTGCCATTATAATGGACTTTTGCATACGGCAATACATTTATGCTTTTAAAAGTGTCTCTTCTTGAAGAATGCATTTTTCTGACATGAGTGCCATCGTGTATCAAACAATAATCATCGCTCATGCTGCCATGCATGCATATTGAAACGCCGGAAAAGTCTGTATTTGCTATAAAATTAATGGCACATGCAAGATTCACATGCGCGTCACTGCTTCCCCTGTCGCTGCTTCTTTGTGAGCCAACAAGCAGAACAGGCACAGGCAGGTTTTGCAGCATGAAAGACAATGCCGCTGCTGTGTAATGCATGGTATCTGTTCCATGCGTTACGATAATTCCGTCTGGCTGGATTTCATCTATTTCTTCCTTTATTCTTTCAGCAAGCTTAACCCAATGATAAGGTTCCATGTCTTCGGAAAATATCTGGAAAACGGGTATCAACCTTAGGTTCGCGTTTTTTACAGCCTCTGGCACCATTTCAGCTATTTCATCGGCTGTTTCGGCAGGATATGTACCGCCTGTCCTGTAATCTATTCTGCTTGCTATGGTTCCGCCCGTTGTCATGATAGAAATAGTAGGAAGCCCTTCAACTTTTTTGTGCTTTTCTGCCTTTACCTTCTTCGTTGTTGTAAGCTTCTCTTCCTTGAGTTTTTTTATTTTTTTGTCAAATATTATTCCGACATTATATCCGCTATCTAATTTCAGAATAAGAGTATCATCTGCACCCACGCTCTTAGGCATAAGCATACCTTCAAGTGAACCGACGCCTTCAGCATCATCGCTATTTTTAATCTTTACACGATCCCCAACACTAATGCCCTTCTTCTTGAGCTCTTTCTCTACAGCCTCGGAATACATGATAAGAATTAGTCAAGCAGATATAAATCAGTTACTTGCTGTAAGCCCTGCCCTTGCCAGAATAAGAAACATTTTCTCCGGTGCCCGTGGAATAAGCATTGCCAACTGCTCCGCCCTGCACTTTATAGCCACTCATGCCAGCATCAAACCCAATGTTGTATTTGCCAACGCCGCCGCCTTGTTCTATATTGACTTTCTGTGCATTTTCCATGTTGGAATGCATGGTAAATGTTAGTCTTGTATACAAATCTTCAGGTATTAAGCCTCGTGCAGACATTAACTGCAGCTGCACGTCTTGAACAGCAGTTTTGCTTAATTCAGATTCGTGCCAGGCAGAAAGATGAAATTGTGTGCCTGTTATGTCCTTGTAGTTTTTTTCCACATTTAGAAATAACGAGTAACTCATATCAGCATTTGTAAAAACTGCATCCTTAATTGTAGCGTCATTGTAACAGGAGTACCAAGCTTTCGCACCGCTAAAATCAGTATTGTCCAAATTAGCTCTCGAAAAATTAGACCATTCCACATTAGCGCCTGTAAAATTGCACCCGTTTAGGTTTGCGCTTCTGAAGCTTGAAAAACTCAAATTAGAGCCAGAAAAATTACAGCCACTAAGATTCATATTATCAAACTGGTTCATTCTTATATCTGTATCAGAAAAATCTCTTTCTCCTTTTTCATATCTATCTTTTAATTCCTGTAAAGATATTTTTTCCATAATAACTATTCTCCGCTGATATTAATAATTAAAGAAAAAAGAAATTACCATCTCTGATGTTCCATACATTCTATTGTTTTCATGCTGCCAGAACCATTGTACACACGTGTATCACAGTCCTGTTGCTTATTGTGCTGGTTGCATTTTAAAGTAAAAACTATGGGCTGGGTGCTGTTGAGCCCAAAGTTCGTTACTTCCTTGCATTCACATCTTGTCGAAGTCATATTCATTTTTATCACCTAAGTACTATTAGTCTTAATAATACTTATATATTTGATGAAATTTGCCTTAAAAATAAGACAAAAATAGAAAATAAACTTAAAATTTAAGCTACCATTGAACCTAAGTAAAGTTACCGATATAGTGTAGAACTTTACTCAAAAACCTACCGATGCACTATAACAAAAGGCACTTATGTAGAAATAAAAGGGGTAGTGCCAACATCCGTTCTAATAGCATTTGTTCATATGTTTAAAATTAAAGCTGCAAACAAAGAATTTGAGGCAAAAGTTGCAATTGCAGACAGCAATGACGTGCCTCCTATTTTAGGCAGAGACAATGCATTGGATTTATTCAACATAGAATTCAAAAAAGGGAAAGAAATCATCTTTAGTTATTGATAATAATTATCCTTTCACAAGCCCTGCAAACTTACCCAGTGTTTGACTAATCCCGTAATCAGCTCCTTCAGGCACACCTGATTTGCATTCATCGGCTAAATCATCAGCGCCAGCCATCCATTTGCGCACCGCATTCCACATAAAAGTTGGCGCATTTTCTCTTGTAGACATTTCAGGGTGCGGCTGAGACCCATACCATACACTATCTGCTATTTGCAATCTGTAAGCATAAATCATACTATTTCTTGTTGCAAGCACTGCACCGCCTTCCGGCAGCTTGCTGACAAAATCGCGATGCAGATGTGAACCAAAAAAATTATGTGGCAAATGCCCAAAAACAGGGTCTCTCTTCCCTGCTTCTGTCAACTCATGAGGCAAATAGCCCACTTCCATGCCGTCAAGACTACCAACCTCGCCTCCCGCTACAAAAGCAGCAAGCTGCGCTCCAAAACATATTCCAAACACATCGCCTCTATAATCAGCAAGCTGTCTTGCAACAACATCAACAGCGCGATAGTCTTCACCCTCTATTTCACTCGCTCTAGCCATTCGCTGGTATTGCGCAGCAGACAGCGCAGAGCCTGTCAATATCAGTCCGCTATATCGAGAAAGGTCACAAGCTTCTCTGAACAAAATACCTTCTGCGTTTGCATTTCTAGGCAGCAGTGCGCTTATTTTTTCTACATAGCGTATTCTATCTTCATCAGTTCCTGCCTTTGGGTTGAAGTCAATTATGCCTATCATATCAATCACATCACAAAAAACGTTTTAAGGCAAATCCGTATAATATTTGTTGCCCATCTTCTTCCTAACAGCCTTTGCAGCATCAAACATCTGCTTCTTGTCATTGAGATATATTGGATGCTTTTCGCCATAAATTTCAGCAGCTGACCTAAGGGTTTTATCATTTATTATTTCAGTTACTGCTTCAACTATTTTCCCTTCTGATTCCAAAAATATTTTTACAGGCTTGTACCAATGCCCATGCATCTCCCAATTGCCAACGTGCCTGTGCTCGTCCTTTGTTATCAGCCATAATGTCCCCTCTGTTGCTTTGCCAACATTAAGCCTTGCGCAATATGTCCTGAACGCGCTGTCCCACTTGCATGTAGTAAGAGCCTTTTTTACTTTTTCCTCCACCTCATGCCAGTGCTGCACGCAAAGCTCGAAATTTCTTAGCTTTGCCGGCTTGCCTTCTGGTCGTCTACCTATCATTGCATGCATCATGTCTGCGTCCCTGTTAGCCCCATAGCCAAAGTAGTAAATGAATTTTTTCTTCATAATGCAACCCTCCCAATCTCTCTTGCGCGTCCAATTGCAAATCCAAGCAGGTCTTCTTCTCTTTGCACGTCATGTATTGTAGTTTTTTTCATGCCAAGTCCTTTCCACTTCTCATATTCCTTTTTGTTTCTTATTATCAGAACATCTGTGCGCGAAACCCTGCCTGTATCATTTATGTGCTTTACGACTTCTGGCAAATTATATATCTCGCCGTCTGTTGCTATGACCAAGTCAGTTGTTCTCCGGGCTTCAAGCGCATACCTGCCTAAATCGTATCTGTTTAGCTCCAATATATCCTTTAGAATACAGATATCAACAAATTTGCTGAATTCTATCAAAACAGATGTCAGAATGCAAACATTGTGAAGTGTTAGAAAAAGAAGTAAAAGAACTCAAAAAGCGTTTAGCTGCGTATGAGAACGCTCATACGCCTTATTCTCGTAAGTTGTTCAAACCTAAGCCAAAGGCTGCTGGCAAGAAAAGAGGAAGGCCAAACGGCGTAAAAGGCACAACAAGACCTATTCCAAAACCTGATATTGTTATAGAAAGCATTTTGGACAAGTGTCCAAAATGCGAAGGTGAATTGAAACATCTGTTCACTGACAAAAGATTTATCGAAGAATTGCCAGAGCCACAGCCTGTTATTGTAAAAGAATTTATCAATAACTACTATATCTGTAAAGGTTGCGGCAACGAAGTTGCCGCTGTACACAAAGACTGCCCTGACGTAGGAAGGTTCGGCAATCATGTGCTTGCAGAAACAGCGTTGATGAAATTCGAGGAAAGGCTGACTTTCAGAAAGATTGAAAATGTTATGATGAGGCGATGGAAGCTTGCCATCACTCCTGCGTCCGTCATGGACTTTACGCGCAGAGTAAGCTCTAACCTTGAGGCAGAGCATGCAAAGCTCATAGTGAAGATAAGAGCTTCTGACATCGTTTATGCAGACGAAACTTCATTGAGAATAAACGGAAGAAATTTCTGGATATGGATATTCGTGGCAAAGGACGCAGTCCTTTGTGTTATCAGAAATAACAGAAGCAGTAAAGTTGTGAAGGAAATCATTGGCGACTCAGAAGGAATTTTAGTTTGTGACGGTTGGAAGCCTTACACAACATGCAGGCGTGTTATACAGCGCTGTTGGGCTCATATTCTAAGAGAAGCCGATGAAGTAGAAAGCAAGAAGCTCTACGAGCTTCTTTGCCAGCTTTTTGCAGACGCAAAAAACAGATTGTCAAGAACAGAAGCAGAAGAACGTTTGCGTAGCATAATATCACATTACTACAAAGGAGAGAAGTCTGCAAAGCTGATAAAGAAAATAAGAAACGGATTTGACAACTGGTTTACGTTCCTGACTTATACGGGTGTTGAGCCTACCAACAATACTGCTGAACGTGCTCTCAGAGAGCACGTTGTAATACGAAAAATAATTGGAGGCTTGAGAAGTCAATCAGGCGCAAGAGTGCACGAAGTCATAATGAGTTGTTTTGCTACTTGGAAGCTTAATGGATTAAATTTGTTCAGCACGCTGGTAAGCTTCCTTAGAGGGAGCTAAACAGATACAACTTGTGTTTAAAGGGGGTACATTGTTAACGAGATCTCATCTCAATTATCATCGTATCAGTGAAGATCTTGATTTTACTTATATTGAGAATAAAAAACTAAACTCCCTTGCTGCAAAACAAAGGGAAAAAATTATTTCCCAATTTACTGCCCAGTTAGTTAAAGATATTAACAAAATATGCCAAAAATTTGGTTTCGATTTTTCTACAAACAAAACAGATAAAAAATACTGCAGTGTAATGGATAGAAAGGGCGTTTACTTATTTAGAGTTTATTATCGTCCGGTTTATGGCACAGAAGAATTTATTAAATTTGAAGTTAATTTTAATGACGAATTGGTTTATCCAGCTTTGTTTGAAGATATTAAACACTTGTTTGATGAAGATCTCATTAAAGATTTAGAATTTGTTGAGGGAATTAAGTTAAGAATAAGAAAAAATATTTTTTGTTATGATTTAAGGGAGGTTGCCACAGAGAAAATGAGGGCCATTTTAACCAGGCCAACTATAAAAGAAAGAGATATGTTTGATTTGTTTTTAATTTCAAAGATAATAGACATTGATAAAATAAGCAAAGAGGAAATTATTAAAAAGATAGTCAGTGCCAAATCCTTTGTCAAAGAACTTGCTGCTAAAATCCAAAATAATCTTGAGACGCTTACTAAAGGCGGACACAATATAATCGAAGAGAAAAGCAAACTTACTTTAGTTAAGATCAAAGAAAAAGAATACTCAGATTTTGAAAAAAAGATTGTTCCTTTATTGGTTGAGATCGGAAAGCATGCTATATTAAAACTAACGGATCGTTGAAGCCCGAAATGGAAAAATCTGGTTTGAAAGTCATGAATGGAAAGGCTCGACATTTTATTTTACAATACCGATAAAATAGATTATGCTCGTCTTGAGACTATATACTCTTCAACCAATTGCCTGAAATCTGTTGCTTTGGAAATGCTATTTTTTGCTTCAGAAATTTCTGCTGATCTGCTCATCTGGTAAGTAAAGACATGTCTTTGTTCTCTTTGCGTATCCAGATCCTTAACGCTTTTCTGTACCCTCTGGAGTTCTAGACTCTCATCTTGTAACTCCTTGAACAAGGCAAGTGCTTTTAACATTCTTGTTGTTGTCACTAGTTTCTGTTTTTTCTGTTCTAATTCAGAACCTTTAATAACATAATAATAAAGGAAAGCCAGATAAATTGTTTTGTGGGTATCCTTTGTTCCTTCAGAGAGTTTCCTTCCATCAAAACCCAATAAATATTCTACTTCAAAAAACATAGAATAATAACTCAAAGTGACAACCCAAATTGTTGTTGTTCCATTATCCTCTAATTCCTCTGTCTTTTGAAGCTTTATCAAGGAGATAAATCGCCAGGTTTAAAGAATCTTTTGCTTTCTTCCTGCAATGTTCTACAAAAGCAGGGGTTGGACTATGCCAAATATGCTTTATGTCCCACTCTTTGAACAGGTTTTTGGCTTGTTCAATATCCCTTTGTTCTAACATATTTTTTCACCAGAGAATAATAGTGTTCTGTCCCAAAGAGAACCAAATTATTTTTGAACGCTTCCCTTCCTACAGTATATTTTTGATCCAGCATTTCCATAAAATCTTTTGTTGACACTACTTTAAAATCTTTTCTTATCTTCGTATGGAGTTTTAAAGCATTGGTTATTTTTTCTTTATAATTTTCAATTTCTTCTCTAGACGAAACAATAAAAAAAAGGTCTATATCAGAATCCTTTTTTATTTTCTCTTTTGCATAGCTTCCAAACAAGAGGAGAATATAAAACCTTCCAGCTAAAGCTTCTTCAAGGTCTCTAACAACAAGAAAAAGCTGAGGATACTTCTTTAAAAAATTATTTTTCTCATACAACATTGCTGAACTTATTTTTTCCAAATCAGCATGCTCGAAATCAATAGAAATAAGATGGGCTTTGCCTTTTTTTTCTAATCTAACTAAGTTTCTCCTAAGTAGAAAAGGCGTTAATTTGTGAACAGTTACATAGGATAATCCTGTCTCTGTGGAGAGCTGATTCATGCTTTTGCTTTCCAGAGGACTCTTCAACAGATTCCCCAAAATCTTATTTTCCGTATCTTGATGATTCATATTATACACTGTATATATAATATTATATACTGGATATATAAAGTAATTGTCAGCGCAAAAATAGTCACAGGAGACGATTCGATGGCAACAAGAAATAGGCTTATTATGTAGCCTTTATATGTTTGTAACACTAAATAGTTAAAATAGTACTAAATGGTGTTATATATGAAAGGGCTTTCTAAGAAGGAGATTGAAATAATCTCATGGCTTGAATTTCATGAAAAATACTTCTTCACAAGCTCGGAGATAGACAGATTTGCGGGAAATAAGGCGCAGAGATACAATATAATAAAGAATCTTGTAAAGAAAAAAAGAATAGCCAAACTGAATAAAACAAAGTATTATCTTGTTCCTATTAAAGCCAAGAGCGGAAAATGGAGTGAAAATCCCTTTATTATTGTAGATGAAGTATGCAACAATAAAGACTATTTTATTGGCGGGTGGGCAGCCGCAAATTATTGGAGGCTTACTGATCAGATGCCTATGAGAACTGATGTATATACTACAAGACGTCAGGGAGAAATAAGCATACTCAATGCAAAAATAGTTTTTCATAGAACCTCGAAGAAGAGGCTTGAAGAAGCTGTTGTCAGTTTTGTGCAGGGGCGCACTATTAGAATACTGTCCAAAAAGGAGTCTAAAAAATGGCTGAAATTGAGAGAATAACACAGAAGGAATTGCAGGATATATCTGGAAGAAGAGGTTTTAATCAGATGTTTCTTGTCAAGGATTATTATATCACAGTTATTCTCTATTTGTTAAAGGATGCAAACGGATTATATTTCAAAGGCGGGACTGCCTTACAAAAAATATTCTTTGACCATTCCAGATTAAGTGAAGATATTGATTATACTGTGACAGAAGATGTCAATCTTGTAAAGGAGGAGATTGAGAAGCTAATAAAACAAAGTGGATTATTTGAAAAAGTTACAAAAGATAAGCATGTCTCTGATTTTATTCGTCTTATCGTCCACTATAAAGACCCTTTTGGAAATTCTGGCGCTGTATTTATTGATTTAAACAAAAGGGCTAAACTTATTCTAAAACCTGAAACGCATAAAATCCAACATTTTTACCCTGAGAATATGCCTGATTTTTCTGTTAAAACACTGCACATCAAAGAATTAATTGCAGAGAAAGTAGCTGCTGCAATAGGAAGAAATAAGCCACGGGACCACTTTGATGTCTATAAAATAATATCTCATGATCTTCCTATTGATCTAGATTTGGTAAAGAAAAAATGCAAGTCTTCTGGATATGAATTTGATATAATAAGAATGTTCAAAAATGCCAATACGTTAAAGAATAGATGGGATAAAGACACAGCTCCGCTCCTTGGAGAAGACATATCATTCCAAGAAGTTATGAAAAAATTAGCTCACCATTTTAAATATGCAGAAGAAAAAGAGAAATTAAAGAAAAACAAATAGAAGACAAAATTATTTAATCAAATTAACGATTTTTTCTTGTAAGAAAAAAGGGTTATTTCAACGCCTTTTCAATTTCATGCCTGTCGTAGCCGACAATAATTTTTCCGTTTATGTCTATCACAGGCACGCCCATCTGGCCGCTCTTCTTGATCATTTCCTGCGCGGCTTTTTTGTCAGAAGCAACATTTACTTCTTTGTATTTTATTTTTTTCTGTTTGCAATATTCCTTGGCCATCTTGCAATACGGGCATGAAGGAGTTGTGTAAATAAGAACATGATTTGTTTTCTTTTGTGGCTTCTTTGCTGGCATAATAAGAATTGCTTGTAGTAATATAAATAATTGGTTTAACGATAGCGATGCAGTTTGTAGTGCTTTGCCACAGAGCTTAGCTTTCTCTTTTTGAGAATTTGTTCTGTTGCTTCTTTTATTTCATCTGTGTGGACAAATTTGTTGCTGTATTTTTTATTCAGTGTGTTAAGAATTTCCTTTACAACTTTGTCCAATACTGCGCCATTCTTGGCATGAGCAGAGCCAAAGCTCTTCTGCAAAGATTGTAAAAGCTTTTCCTGTGAGAATTTTTCTTTTCTCCCGCTTTTTTTGATAACGCCTTTAATGCCATGTTTTTTATGGCTTATGCTAATTTTATGCGTCTTAAGGCGTTCAATCTTTTTGATAATATACATTCCTAAAATTATCAAAATTACAATACCAACCAAGTAAGCAAGTATGTCCAGGACTGTCGTTATTATCCACACGCTTATTACAAGCAACAGAAGACCTACAACCAAACGCATGAAGCCTCTATTTTCCTTTCTCCACATCTCCATTTTCTTGTAGCCAATGCCCTTGTATGCCATGTAAATTATCACTATCAGCGGCGCGACAAACACCAAATTGTAGAGTAAAAGCAGTAAAAGCGCGCTGGCAAATTGCACACCTGACTGTGACATTAGAGTTATTATTGCAAGGTAAGGTGCGCCTGTGCATGGAAGTTCAACGAGTGTTACGAATGAACCGAATAAAAATGCGCTTATCAGGCTTGCGTGCGTGCCCCTAGCACCAGATTCGACATGCTTGACAAAGCGGTGCGGTATTGCAAGGTTAAACCACCTGCCATACCAGAAATAGTCTTTTATTTCAAGAAACGCAGCGACCAGCACAAAGAACCCTATAATCATGTAAAACATCTGGCTTATTTGCTGTATAGACCTTACAGCATTGAAAACTGCGAGCAATGTTACTCCGCCTATCAGGTAAGTAACATAGACTCCGATAGTGTAGACAGATCCGTTTACCAGAATAGCCCTGCGCCTTTTTGCCTTAAGCAACATGCTTATCAACAGTAATAAAACGCCTATTACACATGGATTTATGGAATCTATCAATGCAAATCCTACTATTATAGGCAAGCTCAATTCAGGCGTCAAAGCTGCGCTAACCTTCTGCTGCTCTTCTGCAATGGCCTCTGAAGGACGTTCATCAAATATTATGGTTATTACATCCCCATCCTTCCAGATATAATCGCGGAAAGAAGCAATTGGTTTGCCTAAACTGTTCCTGTTCCAATTTTCACTGACAAACATTTTTACAGAACCGACGCCCTTAGGCGTCACAGCACTTGCTGGATTTCCGTTGCATGTTTCCCCATTGGCGCTGTCAATTATCTTATCGCTGTCAAAAGAAACTTCCATGGCATCAAAGAATGCGCCTAACGTCAGAGGTTGTGTGCCAAGTATTTCTCGCGTGGTAGGATCTATTTTAAGCCTTTCATGAAAATGAATCAAATTTCTCTCTTCATGCGTGTGCGGTCCATCCAGTCTTCCTTTTTCTACAGGAAATCTGTAGCTTGTATCGCCGCACAAATCAATATTTACTTCAGTATGAATATGAGCGCTCCAATAGCAAGTGTGCCCAGACGCTCCTGGCGTCATTCCTCCATCATCCCCGCTTGTGCAAACAACAACCCCCCTTTCAGCAGCCCCTGTGGCGTAGACGTCATAAACAGAATAACCAAGGCCTGTAACAAGCAAAAGGATTATGGCTATGCAAGCAGATGCCTTCCATCTTCTAGAACGGAAGTAATAGCCTACAGATGCTATTAGAAAGATTAAAGCAAGCCCAATAAAATAAACAAAGACATTGTCATTGCCAGCGACTTCTATGTCAAATGTCTTTCTTATTGTATCTTCATTATATGTAAATTCAACATGAATTTCATGAGTCCCTGAATTTTTGAACTCATATTTTATTACGTAGCGTCCGGGTTCTCTTTCTTTGGCTTCAATTCTTTCGCTAAGTCCTATGTCATGCTTGTCTACAACAAAAAAAACTGAAAGTCCTGCCAATGCTGTGTTGTTTTCCTCAATATAAGCCTCTATAGCAACTGGATTGTTTTGAAATGCCTGCTCAGGCGTTAGATGGATGTCAATGCCTTGTAAATTATCAATTTCTCCCTCATGCGCATTTGCAAACCCAACAACTGCGAGTAAAATTAAAGCAATGCAAACAATATACTGCTTTATCATAGAACTGTATTGGTGATAGTCAGTATAAATACAATTTGATATAATAAATAAATATGCAGTTTTCAACAGAAAATAAAAAGAAAATTACATTTTTAGCCGTTATTGTCATACTGGCGGCATTTGCGTATTCTTTAAGCCTCAGTTTTACAGGTTACATATCAATGAACAGCATAGAAAAAAAGTTGAACGATGCAGAAAAACTCCTGAATGAAACACAGCTATTTTTGTCAAATGCCCGAGAAGATTTAGAGAATGCGGAAAATTCAGTGCGCTCATGTGAAAACAGCTTGTCTGTATTAAACCCTCAGCTTGCAGAATGCAGCCTGGATATTTTGTCTGCGCGTGCGACAGCTGAGAAATGCCAGGAAGAATCAGCAAGCTGCGAAAGCAATCTTACAACTGCAAGAAGTCAGTACGCAGAAGCGCTTTCTAACTATAAGCTTTTGGCAGCATCATCAGCCGCTTCTATTTGCTGTTCCTTTAATGATTTCCAGCAAGCTTCAGTAAAATCATGGAAAATTGACAATAGCAAGATCGTATGCAACGCAGGGAATTTGACAGTTAACTGCCGCACTGGTGAGACTAATATCTAGCGGGTTTTTCATTATGCTATAAGTTATATTTATGCATAAAAGAAAAGGCTCAACAATAAATACAACCGGATGCAAATATAAAGAATGGCAAAACCGAAAGCAAAAGCAACTAAGAAAAAATATAGCAAGAAAAATGTCTGTGAATTTTGCTAAATTCTATTTTGTTTTTTTGTTTCACTTAAATTAATAATTTCTTAACAAACTTATACAATGGCTGTTGAGATTACATTAAGCGTTTTGCTGCTAGAGCTTGGAATAATACTGCTCTTTGCAAAGTTTTTTGGCATAATTGCTAAAAAATTAAAAACATCGGCGCTTGTTGGAGAAATAATAGCCGGCATAATTGCTGGACCGATTTTAGGCATAGTGCACCCGTCTTTATCGCTAGAGTTCTTTTCCCTGCTGGGCATAATGCTTTTGGTTTTTTTGATAGGTTTGGAAACAAACTTCAATGAGGTCAAGAAAAACATTTACATAGGATCTAGCCTGGCAGCAACAGGTTCTGTTATGACATTCTTTGGCGGTCTTGCTGCAGGCATTGTTCTGTTCAACAGCATTCCAACAGGGATAGTTATAGGCGTCATAATGATATCTACAAGCACTGCCATCCCAATGCGCATACTAATGGAAAAAAATCAGCATAAGACGCGCACAGGCAACGCATTCATAACAATGGCTCTGGCAGACGATGTAATTGCCATAATAGCTTTGTCATTATTAGTAGGCTTGTTCAGCGGTACTCTGCTGGCTTTCAACAATATTGGAACGCTATTTTTTACTGTGCTTGGATTTATCCTCCTTGTGGTAACATTTGGCGCTAAAGTCATAGGTTACTTTATCAAAGCCCTGCATCTTGTAAAAGACGAGCAGACATTTTTTTCCATAACACTTGCCATAATAATGGTCATAACATTTCTTAGTGAAAAAATAGGCCTTGCAGCAATAACAGGCGCTTTCCTGGCAGGCATCGCTATGAGCAGCATATCTCATAGGGATGAATTGATAGCGCCAAAAATCAGCACGCTGGGCTATAGCCTGCTGGTGCCTATTTTCTTTGCGTACAGCGCTCTATTCTTAGAACCTGCAGCGCTCATATCATCATTGGGCATTATATTAGTCATACTTGCTGTAGGCATTATAACAAAGGCTATAGGCTCTGGCTTTTTTGCAAGATTTTTTGGATTTTCTGCAAAATCGCAAAGGATAATTGCCATAGGAATGATACCGCGCGGGGAATATGGAATAGTAATATCACAAGTAGCTTTAGCCGCAGGCATGCTGACAAAAGATGTCTATACTATAATGATAGCCTTCATAATCCTGACTGTAATACTAACATCAATGTTGTTTTCCTTAGAAGAAAAACTCTACCCAGACAACTCAAAACTTTAGTCAAAGCGCATAATATTAAAAACCATAAATAGAACCTATAGTAATATTAATAATTAATGAAATATTGCAAAAAATGCAGCGCCAGATATTTTGAAAAGGAAGAAGAATGCAAATACTGTCATATTAAATTATCAAATAAGGAGATCATTGCATTAAGCTTTATAAGCAAACTATTTTCTAAAAAATTATTGCTCCCAGTTGTTGTCATTTCATTAATATCAATAAGCTCCTTATTTTTAAGTTCATCAACAGGCGCTGCTACTAAGCAATGCAAAGAAATGGAAGAAACTTATTCTGAAGAAGTGCCTTACGAAGTTGATGGTGTCTATCCTTATTATCCAAAATACAACATTCTTAGCTCTTCGCTCGCAGAAAAATGGAGCAGCCAGCTCGGCAGCTACTACAGCTATGAAGTAGCGCTTGAAAACGCAGACACAGACGACTACTATTATACAATTCAGTACGTTGTTGAAGCGTCAGAACATGGAAGGACCATGAGTACGGTAAGAAAACAGTTAAAGACCAGATCAAATGATTTATTTATTGCTGATTTTGACACAGAACTAGGGGAAAAAGTGGATGGACGTTTTGTAGTTTATCCGGAACCTGTTCAGAAGATAGGAAAAATAATAAGGCTGGAAAACAGATCATTTACAAGAAAAACAACAAAATGCTAGTAATTTTTTTCCATTGCGCTTTAATTTGACCGCACCCTAACTGTCAAATTAAAGATTACAAAAGCTTATTTAGTGTCAAAAACCAGTTATTTACATGCTGCCAATACAAGACATTAATGCAATAGCAGATTTGATAGTAATTATTTCATGTATTGTGCTGGTGCATGTATGGAGCAGGAAAAAATGTTACCATTTTGCAGCAGCTTTCGTGCCAATAATAATTGTTTTTATTGTAAGTTTTTTATTCAACAAATTCAGGGTTACAGGCGAACTTGACCTGATGGTAAGGGCTATTACTTCTGTAATTTTTGTGGTATCGATAGCCATAGTAAGCACGCAAATAATGAAAGAATGTAAAAAGCTCTACATAACATTTTCCTTGTATATAATATTTTTAATTTCATTGTTTTTTACGCCAAACATTGATTCAGCATTAGTGTTCAGCAGAATAATAGGGCTTACAATAGTAATGCCGTTCTTGATAATGCTTTTCGCTTACAAGCATATAGAAATAAAAATCGTTTCTTTTATAGTAATTATAGGCGTTGTTGGCGGGCTTCTGCTTAGCTTTATGATATTTTTGCACCCATCGCTCCAGAGCACCCTGCCATTTTTCATAAGCAAAATATGTTACGCAGCAGCGTTCATACTTCTGGCGCATTTTTCAGTCCACAAGCCAAACTGCATATTAGATGCAAAAATAATCAGAACCAAAAAGCGGGTGAAAAGATGAAACGTACAACTACGCAAAAAGTTAAAACACATAAAAGCCATGATAACGGGGTGTATGTTGTAGCCATCTTCTTTACCTTTGTCTTGGGCTTGTCTTCAATACTTTTTTTCCATATACATTCAAGAAGCATGTCAAATGATTTCGAGAAAGTGAACATAGTAAGAGATTATCTGGGCATACCGGATGAAATTGTTTCAAAAATAATGAATAGCAAAAACCTTAAAGGTTCAATGGAATTTACAGGCAATCTGAACGGCAGCTATGGTATTATAATAAAGAACACAGGCGAATTGCCGTTGTCCAATTTTGAAATAGCAGCAGATGGAAAATATATTTATCCTGCCGTAAGGCCTGACATACTTTTGCCAGGATCATACGGCGCAATAATTTTTGATGAAGGGGTATTCAAAACAATTCAGGAATCAAAAACAGTAGAAATAAGAACAAAACAAGGCGCTAAACTTCTACTAAACAAATAGTTAGCCAAACCTGACTATAATTTTTCTTGCATGATGATGTTTGTTGTTTTTCTTTTTGTTAGACGTTCTTAAATAAAGTACAGCAAATCCAGTAGCTATGGTCAGAGTAGCTGCAAAAACAGTCAGTACTATATAATCATCTTCAACCTCAAATTCCGGCAGCTTTTCCGTAACACTTACCTGCTCTATAGAGCTGAAAACAAAAGGTGCTGTGGTATTTACGATTTTCTTTACATAATAGCTGATATTTCTTTCCTCAAAAGGCTTCAGGTCATTAAGCGTAAATTCTACAACAGGATCAGCCTCTATTATGCGTGAAGGCCTTTCTGAAAAAAATATTTCTCCTGCGTTGGAAGCAATTTCCTTGTGTATGCGCAAAATAGTTTTGACAGAAGTCGCGGCCTTTTCCTTATTTTTTATTTTAACATAAAAATGAGTTTCCTTTGCCTTCTCATTGACCCGCACGCTCGTGAATATTGTAGGGTTCTCAGGTATTTCCCTGTAATAAGCGCCGCCTGCTATGGCAGGCATGGGACGACTTGTTTCCTGAGGATTTATTTTAACCAGCATAAAAAATTCTCTGTTAAAATCGTCGCCTTCTATAATGACTTTAATCTGATAATTGCCTGGTATAGCATTAACATTAGGACTTATCAGGAATCCTAATTCTTTTGACTCCCCGGAACCAATGTTTACAGGACCATTCAATATAGATATCCATTCATCCGGTATGCCTTCTAGCCTTATCCTTATGTTTTTCAATTCTATGCCTCTAACATTTTGAAGAAGAATGCTTTCTACTCTTTGTTCGCCTTGCTGTGTATCAATAAATACCGGTGTGCTTAGAAATTCCACGTACCCAGTAGGGGTTGGAAATATTTCTATATTTTGTTCCTCAGATACAATTCTATTTATGACCTCACGGCTTATGCTTCCGTCTCCACCGCTGCCGACGCTTGTTGCTAAAGATGGCTGGGAAAGAACTTTCAGCAAAGAAATCCTTTCAGGAGTGTTTTTTGCATTGTTGTTTCTGTCTGTAAATATCATGTAAGAAACAACTTTGTAGTCGCCTGCAGGAGTGCTTCCTACATTAAAAACTAAAGTATTATACTGCAAAAGAGCAACTGTTCTGTTGCCTTCTATTGTTGTTAATGTTCCTGTTTTTGAAAACACAAGATTGTTATTAGAATCATATATCTTGATAACAGGAATTATCTGAGAGGAAAAATTGCCGACGGTCCTTGCCGTAAGCCTGAAAAAAGCAGTTGTCCCCTGGAAAATGCTTTGCTCATTTGAAAAGTCAGAAAACTCAACAAGGCCTATGTAGATTCTTTTTGTTCCGGAAATATTCTGAAAGTTTGAATATGTTATGTTAACAGATATGTTATAATAACCTATATGGTCAAAACTGTAATTCACTGAATAATTCCAAGTATAGCTTGGGTTAAGAAAAAAGTTTGAAAAACTGCCTGTAGAGTTTGTGATTGTTAGATTAATGGTGCCATTTTCCAGAAGTCTGTCAAAAGTGTCTGTAAGTACGACAGACAATTGATGGCTGCCTGTATCATCGAAATCAAAAAAATCAAGCCTTGCCCTTAACTCACTGTCGCCAAATAAAATTTTCACTGGAGTACTGGTAAAGTATGCATATGAAAGGCCAAAAAGAAAGCTTATTGTAATTATAACAAAAAAAATTTACACATCATTTGACATCAACTATAATCCTGACAAAAGGCCGTCCTATAACGCCAGCAGAAGCATCGACATACTTTGTCAGATATTGTTTAGTCCACTTTTGGCCATATTCTTTTGGCGGTGTTGTAGGGTTTATTCCTATAACATAAATGCCTTTTGGAGTATCTTCTTTGATTTTTACATGAACAAGCACCTTTTGCGCCCAGTTGGATCCAAATATTGGATTTGCAGGCTCAAGCAAAAATATATCAGGCGTTGCTGTAACCTCAAAATAATTCTTTACAACTTCAGGGTCTTGCTTCACGCTTGCCTGATTTCCTTCAAGATTTTGGCTAGGCACATTTGTATCCGATGGATAAACAACATTCATCTGCATTCCTTGGTATGTTTCAACAAGCCATGATGTATGGAAAAATGAAGCGACTGTAAAGTCATCGCCCGGTCCGGCTTCTGCCCCTATGTCGCCAGGATAAGCGCCATAACCAATGCCATAAAACCTTCCACGTTCAGGATTTGCAATAAGGTTTATATTGTCTTCAAAACCAGGGTAAAATTCCGGCTGTTTCCAGTATTTTTCATCAAGGTCTATAATATCAGTTATTCTGCCTAAAAATATCAAAAGATCAATTGTGTAAAAATCTTCTGGAAATGGCGGCAGATTTTTATAAACTACAGCCGGCAGGTAATCAGGTCTTGTTATCTTTTGTTTTGCAGCATCTATCTCTGCCTGTATTTTTTCTTCTATTGTTCCGTACTTTTTAATTGCCTGTCCTGTTGTATTAAAACCAGAATAAGCCATTACGCCAACAGAAAAAATTACTATGATAGCAAGCGCGGCAATATATTTTTTGTTTCTGTGAAAGTCCATGTACACACCCAAATTCTTATGAGTGCCTCCGAAAGTGAAACACATGCCTGCGATATAGCATGCCAGTTGGTTATTGATTATTTGACCTTAACCTTACTTTTGGAGGTACTGCTTATCTTCTATTATTTGTTGTGAAAATATATATAATCAAGCTTGAACGCTTGTATGAACTAGATTAACAGTGCTGTCTGTTCCTGATGCAACATTGCTATAATCTGCCCATAACCATACATCACGATGCTGCTCGCCTCCGCTTGTGGTGAGATTGGCAACATTTACAACAGAACCTGCTGTTACATTTATGCAAACAGTCTTGCTAGGCATAACAGAGGCTCCGCAACTTGCCTGATACGCTCCAGACGCCCATCCAGCCTTTACGCTAACGCCAGAAGGCAGTGATGTTGAAAAATTCATTGTTATATTTATTAAAACATTTCCTGTGTTTGTAAAATTAAATATAGGTATTGTTGCTGTCTGTTGCTGTGCGCTGCCGGCTGCAGTTCCATTTAGTTGAGAAACTGTATTTGATGTTGAGTTGAATATTATTGTAGTTGTAGTCGAACCAGCAGAAAATGAAGAAGCATTATTGCCAGGCACAGACAATGTGAATGACAAAGTTGTAGGAACTATGAACCGAACAGGCGTAGTTATCGTGTCTGCAAATACAATTACCGACAAAGAAAGTGCAAATATTGCAAGTACTAATAAGACATGTGTTCTCATTACTACGTATATTGTAAAGGTCTCATATATATACTTTCAATATGTTCAAAAAATATTAACCTGTAATGTTTCCGTAATTGAAATATTTTGAATTAAATCTTCTTTTACACTTATACCAATAATAATTAGCATGAAAATTTCTTTGTTGGTATTTCTGATAATATTTCTAAGCATTGTAGGCGGTGCAAATGCAGCAACCAGTACAAAAACGGTTGAATATTGGATAATTTCAAATGATACTATAACAACAATTGCCAATGCAAAAGCATCGAACAACTTCACAGTGACGATACCGGAAAATGGGGTAAAAGTAAGAAACGCTTATTTTGAAATAAACACATTCAAAGGCGATGCAGGAGCAGCAGGAAATATTGTCTGGACAGTAAGCTTGAATGGTTCTACAGCAGCCAGTTTAACAGCGCAAAATGACAGGGAAAATATGTGGCACAGGTATTTTGTCAATGCCTCTTCAAGCGCAGCTAGTCTTTATGACATTACAGGACCAGGCGCTTACCGCTACTTCATATCAATTTCAAGCGACAAAGTCCAGGATCGCATGCGTTCTGCAAAGCTTGTATTGACATACGACTATGATAGCGCTTCTGAAGTACAGCAAAAAACAGTAAAATTTTTCATTAATAATACAGCCGCAGCGATAGCAGCAGGGGCAACGCTTACAAATTTGTTTAATATAACGCTGCCTGAAGCCCAGCCAAACATCAAAAGTGCATGGTTCGAAGTCACGGGCTTCACAGACAGCAGCGGCGCAGGCACGCATAATGTACAATTAAATGGCACAGCAATCCCACAAGGCTCGCCAACATACGCTGCGTTGGCCGAAGGAACAGGCTGGATTTACTATGTAAATGCAAATACAACCGTATCAAGCAAGTCATTGTACTTAATGAATGAGTCAGGAAAAACATACCTTTGGTCTCTTGGAGCAAACCCTGTCACTAATGAGTGGACAGCTTTTTCTGCAATAGCTGCAGTTACTTACACATACAATTCATCTACAACAGAAAATGAGCTTCGCACGGTTGATTATTATATTTTTTCAGACGCCAACAATAGCGCTGCAGCAACAACATCCACTAATAGCGAAGGCAATGTAACAATACAGCTGCCGGAAAACATAGAGCGTGTTCATAGTTCTTGGATATATGGGGGCGGCACAACAGACGGCGATGGCGTGATAAACTTAGACGTTTTGATAAACGGCACGCTAACAAGAACGGGCAATGACATTAAAATGACAGGAGCTACTGCAACAGCAGAAGCCGCAGGCATTATAATTTTCACAGACGCAACGCCAAGCACAGGAGCGATATCGCCAATAACAATAACAGACAGCCTTGAGCGAAAATATCAGGTAAAATTTGCCTGCACTACAGACGGCTGTTGGAATACATGGGCGTCTATGTTTGTCACATACGAGTTCAACAGGACAGGAACAACGGCTTATTTGGAAACGCTAAAAACATTTCTTAATGGAAGCAATGGAAAACTGGTTGCAGGCAGCCTGATAGAAGCAAATTTTGAAACGCAGCTAAATGGAGAAAATCATACAATTAAAAATGCATATTTTAACACAATAACACAATCAGAAGGCGATCCAACAACTCCAACACAGCAATATTGTCATAAGCTAAATAATTCTGCTGTTTCTGTTGAGTGCGACAAAGTGCCGGGAGAAGGGTTCACATACAGCCTGAATTTTCTTAAAAATGCGTCCTCCAGCACAGCAAGTCTTTATGACATAACGTCAAATAACACGTATAAATGGAAATATGATTTTAAAGTTATAGGAGAAGACACATATACGTCTCAAGTAGTGTTGTCTGTTACATACAAATACCAGACTCCATCCGAAGAAGCCGCTCTTGATGTATCGTTTGTTTTATTCATACCAGCGACAAATATCACGTTCTTTAATTCAACCGCCAACCCTATTACAAATTTTTTATTATTCAACTCTACAGACATAAACGGCAAAAAAATAAATGCAACAGCAGTCTCAGGCATCGCACAGAATTCTACACTATCCATTTTTAGGTACAAAAACACAGGCAATACAGGGATAAACATAACGCTTAATTTTTCAACTTCATTGCCATCAGGAGTAACAGTAAAAGCGGGATGGAACGATGCGTCTTACAAACTAAGCTGTTCACTAGTAAGTCTTAATGGAACAGCCAACAGCGACTGTGTAAATATAACGAGCATTGCAATAATTTTGGCTAACCTTAGCGCAACAGATGCCCAAAGAGACATCTGGCTCTGGGCGGATTATAACAATTATGCAGCCGGGTCTGACAATGACAGGAATTTGACTCACACAAGCCAGCAGAGCTGATTCAAATATTTTTTTATGCTACTACTGGCATGAGATTGTTATTTCTTACAATAATCATGCTAATTTCATCTCTCTGCATACAAAATTCTAGCCAAGCATCAAGGCCCCTTTATAACTTATCAACAAATGTTTTTTCAGATTTGCCGCCGTTCCCAGAAGATTTTTACGCCATTGATTCAAAGGTTTCACTGCTTGATACAGACCTTATTGATGTTTCTGAAAGATACTACAAGCAGCCTGAGTTTTATCCGACATTTGAAG
>Ga0209514_10002230_pt1 | contig 30603 bp, 29 predicted proteins | sample Subgrocontami58m_FD_187452 | JGI IMG/M metagenome (GOLD analysis project Ga0209514, IMG submission 187452) | Subsurface groundwater microbial communities from S. Glens Falls, New York, USA - GMW37 contaminated, 5.8 m (SPAdes) (version 3) | ecosystem: Environmental > Aquatic > Deep subsurface >...
CAACGACTACTATCAGCGGGCGACGCAGGTTCTCGCCATGGTCGAGGAGGCCGAGCGCGCGGCCACGCAGGAGGCGGCCGAGCCCCGCGGCACGCTGCGCATTAACACCTCGGTGACCTTCGGCGCCCGCCACCTCGGCGAGGCGATCAGCGCCTACCTGCGGCGCTATTCGAAGGTAAGGGTGGACATGACCCTCAACGATCGCGTCGTGGATCTCGTCGAAGAGGGGTTCGATCTCGCCGTGCGCATCGCGCGCCGGATCGACCCGGGCCTCGTGGCGAGGCCGATCACGCGCGCGCGCATGGTGGCTTGCGCTTCGCCGGGCTACCTGAAGAAGCACGGAATCCCCCGCTCCCCGTCCGAGCTGGCGCAGCACAACTGCCTGACCTACGCGTATGCCGGCCCGCAGAACGAATGGCGTTTCACGCGCAAGGGACGCGAAGTCACGGTGAAGGTGGCGGGCAACCTGCAGGGCAACAACGGCGACTTTCTCGGCAGCGCCGCCGCCGAGGGGCTCGGCGTCGTCCTCCAGCCGACTTTCCTCGCCTACGAGGCGCTGCGAGCGAAGACGCTGGTGCGCATCCTCAAGGACTGGGAGCCGGACGAGCTCACCGTCTATGCCGTCTACCCCACCCGGCAATTCCTCCCGCCCAAGGTGCGCAGCTTCATCGATTTCCTGGTCGAGCGCTTCGGCCCAAAGCCTTATTGGGACAAGGGCATCGATTGACCGCCCGAGCTTGCTTCGCGTTGGTGTTTGGAATAGATTTCCTGACAGTTGACCGTCGATCCCGCTCGAGCCTTGCTCGGATCGCGCTCATCCCGCGGCAAGAACAAAGCAAGCACAGGCCCCATGATGCGCAGTTCGCGACGCCCCGGCGCCCGGCGCTGCACGGTGGCCGCGATGCTTCTCGCCGTGGCAATGATCGCGACGCCCGGTGTCGCCGCGGATCAATTCGGGCTCGGCAAGGGCGGCACGCGCCTCACGCGGCCGGACCCGCCATCGTCGACGACGGGATTCGGTCCGAACACCGGCTTCGGGCCCAGCACGGGCTTCGGGTCCTCGGGATCCGGCCAGACAAGCGGCGGCACGAGCGGGAGCGACGGAACGAAGTGCGTCTCCTACTGGTGCGCCGCTACCGGCACGGCGGCCGACTGCAACACCGGGTGTCCGCATCCCCAGCAGCCGGTTTCCCCGGGCGGGTCGGCGGCGCCCGTCGATCGCGGCGGCGGCGGTGGCATGTCGACCGCCGACGCTGCCAATGCCGCGCTGCGTGACGGCAACGCCGCATTCGATCGGCGCGACTGGTTCGCCGCCGCGAAACACTACCGGCGCGCGCTCGCGCTGCGCCCTGATCGCAATGCGTACCTGAGCCTCGGCGCCGCGCTGACGAACGCACGGGACTTCGACGCGGCGCTGGAGGCCTACAACTCCGCGGCCCGCTTCGGCGGTTGGGACGCGGATCTCCGGGCGCGGGCGCGCAAAGCGACCGCGGGGCGTCTCGTGCGGCAGGGCACCGATCTGCTGATTCCGCGTCCCGCGGACGCCGCGGCGAAGTTTCGCGAGGCGCTCGCGCTCGCGGGCGAAGACCGCGAAGCGCGCTTCTATCTCGGCTGGGCGCTGTCGCGCGCGGACCGCCTGGAGGAGGCCGCCGCCGTCTACCGGCGCTTCCTCGAGCTCTATCCCGGCGACCGCGGCGCGCAGTGGGAACTGCAATCGATCGAGAGCAGGCTCGTGGCGCGCCACCTGAGCGCGCTCTTCGACGCGAAACGCTGGAGCGAAGCCGAAGCGCTGCTGCGCCGCATGCTCGCCGCCAAGCCGAACGACGCCACCGTGCATCGCAATCTCGCGACGGTGCTCCGCGCGCAGGGCAAGCTCGCCGACGCACTGGCGGAGCTCGACGCCGTCGTGCGGCTCATGCCGCAGAACGCCTCCGCGCGCATCGAGCGCGAGACGCTCGGCACGCGCCTCGCGCTCGAGAAGGCGCGGGCCGCCTACGACGCGCATCGCATCGACGAGGCGAACGCCGACCTGCGGGCCGCCGTGGCGGCGTCGCCGGCCGCCCGGGATCGCGCGCGGGCGCTCGGCGCGAACCTGTGGCGGCGCGGCGATCTCGACGGCGCGGCCGCGGTGTTCGAGACGCTCGCGGCGCTCGATCCGAACGACACGGCGGCGCGCGAGGCGCTCGCCGACGTGGGGGCGCTGAAAGCGTCGCGATCCGCCGGCGCGCTCTTCGATCAGAAGCGCTGGGCGGAGGCCGCCGAGCAGTACCGGCGCGCGGCGCAGCTCGCGCCGCGCAATCGCGCGCACGCGTTCAACCTGGCAGTGGCGCTGCAGAACCAGGGCCGGCTCGACGAGGCGATCGTCGAGTACGAACGGGCGCTGCGAATCGACCCGAACTACGCGCGCGCCCGCGAGGAGCTGGCGCGCGTGCGGCGTCGTGCCGACATCGTCGCTGCGCACGCGGCGTTCCAGCGCCAGGCGTGGCCGGAGGCCGAAGCGCGCCTGCGCGCCACGATGGCGCGGACACCGGGCATCGCCGTCGACCACTACAACCTGGGCGTCGCGCTCGAACGGCAGGGCAAGCTCGACGAGGCGCGCGCGCAGTACGCCGCCGCGCTGCGCCTCGCAGACGATCCGGACGTCCGCCGCCGCCTCGAGGCGCTGCGCGAGCAGCAGGAGAGCGTCGGGGGCCAGGTGCGCGCCGGGGTCGGACGCGCGTTGACCGCCATCGGTCAGCTCGTCGGGATCGAGGGCGAGGAGGCGCCGACGAAATCCGGCGACGCGGAGGCGGCCATCGGCATCCTGAAGCGCGGATTCGACCAGCCCGGCACGGGCGGTGACGCGGTGACCATCGCGCTGCGCGGCCTCGGCGCGCCGGCGGTCCCGGCCGCTGCGCCCGCGGGCCGCGCGAAGGAAGGCGATCTGCAGGGCAAGCGCGAGGCGGTCGACCGCGAGCTCGCGACGCTCAAGGAGCAGCGCACGCGGCTCGGGCCGCAGGACGAGGACAAGAAACGGGCGATCGACCAGAAGATCTCCGACACGCTGAACCGCCGGCAGGCGTACGAGGTGTTGCGCCGCGCGCCCCCGCCGCCCCCGCCGCCGCCGGCCGCGCCGCCGCCGCCTGCCGGCGTCTTCGGCAAGCTCGTGCAGGGCGCGAGCACGGTGGCAAAGGAGGCCGCGACGACGATCAAGAAAGCGCTCGGGGAATACGAAGGCCCCGCCGTCATCATCGATTGACGAAGGAGATATCCATGACTGCCTGGCTTGTCGCAATGGTCGTGCTGGGAGTGACCGCGGTCATCCCGCCGCAGGCGCGCGCGCAGAGCGCCGTGAACCCGAAGTGTCCGGTGGGAACCGTCAAGATCGGCGAGCAGAGGACGCAGGTGGGCGAGAAGATCATGGTGCAGGCGCGGTGCCGCCGGATGACCGAGGCCGAGCTGGTCAACGAGTTCACGCGCGTGGACGCGCTCGTGAAGGTCGATCGCGCCAAGATCGATGCGTTCCGCTCGCGCTATCTGCCGCAGCTTCAGGGAGAGATCGAGGAGTGGGAACGGCTGGCGGAGCATCAAAAGCACGAGCTGTACCTTATCGCGCTCGACGCGGCGATCGGCTCGGCGGTCTCGCGTCATGCCGCGAAGCTCAACCAGAACCGCGATCTGCTGAAGGAGGAAGCCAAGTACATCCGCGGGGTGCTCGAGAACACCCGGCAGCTGGAAATCCGTTCTTCCGATCTCCACGCCGTACTCATCCAGCTGGGGGAGGCCCGTCGCGCCAGCGACGTGATGCACACGGTCGAGCGGTTCCAGTCGCTGCCGACACACGTCGTCAGCGCCGCCAAGGCCGATCATGGGTACGAAGCCGTGGCGCAGGCGATGCTCGGCGGCCTGCATGCAGTGACCGCGGACCCGATGACGCACCTCATGATGTCCGGCACCGAAATGGTGGGCGGACTGCTCTTCGAGCATGGGATTCTGGCCATCGGCCGTGAGCGCGTCGATCAACTCTCCACCGTCGCCGGGAGCGAGCTGAGGGCCATCGAAGGCATCATGAAGGTGTACAAGCCGCGCGTGGACGAACGCGCCGAGCTGCGCCGCGTCGCTCAGAGCCGGGGGATCCAGCTGCCGCGGCCATGAAGTCCGTTGGCGAGTGGCTCGGGTACACCGGCTTCTGGCTGGCGGTGTACCTCGTCCTGCGCTATGCGTTCGACTTGAGCGACTGGGCCCAGAGTGCGCTGATGACCGCTGCGTTCTGCGCCGTCGTGCTCGCGTTCGTGATCGTCCGCGCGCTGGCGCGCGGGGCGCGGGCCCGCTGGGGGCTCGCGGGCGCGCTCGCCGTTTGGCTGATCGTGCTGGGCGGCGCGGCCGCGGCGCGCGTCGCGGTCGAACTGTCGCCGCGCGCGCCGTCGCCGATGCAGGCGGCGCTGGCCGCCGTCGCCGTCGAGGAATGGGACCTTGCGCTCCAGCATCTGCGCGCCGCGCACGCGCGGCGGCCGACGGATCCCACCACGCTGCGGCTGCTGGGCCTCGTCAACGCCCGCGCGGGCGGCCGCGACGTCCAGGCGATCGCGTGGCTCGAGGCCTACCTGGGCGCTTCGCGTCCCGCGCCGCCCGACGCGCGCGACGTTGCGGCGGAGATCCGCCGGCTCGACGAGCGCGCGCGGCGCGACGCGGGTCGGCTGCTCACCGCCGCGCTGAGAGCCGCGGAGGGCATCCCCGACGACAGCCCGCGCGCCGCGGCGCGAGACGAAGCGTACCTCGACATGGTCCGGGCGCAGCTCGCGCTGGGCCAGGCCGCGGCCGCGCGCGCGACGCGCCGGCGCATCCAGGACGCGGACGTGGCGCACGAGGCGGACGTGTCGCTCGGCACGCTTCCCACGATCACGGCGGCGACGCCGCTCGAGATCGTGCCTGCCGACCCGGCGCCCTGGCTGCAACTCGTCGGCGAGGAATTCGCGACGCGGCCGTGGCTCGCCGACTTCACGCGCGAGTGGGCGGCGGCGAGCGCGGCCGATCCCGACGCCAAGATGAAGGCGCTTGCAAAGGCGGCCGCCGAGACCGCGGACGGACTCGCGGCGCTCAGACGGGTGTCGGCGGAGCGACTGGTCGCATCAACGAAGTAGCGCTGCGCCTGCGCGGAGGCCGGAAGCCCAGTATCCATGCGGCTTTCCGGCCTTTCTCCGAGGATGTTCTGGTGACGAGGAGGATCAAACAATGGCTGCAGAGCCGCGTGGCTGCGCGGGTTCTCCCGATCTGCTGCCGCTCAGAGGGGTGGCAACCTCGAGGCAGTGAGCGGCAGGAATCTGTCTTAGCCGATATCTCCATCCACATAGAACCACTGCCCCGCCTCGCGCACGAAGCGGCTGAGTTCATGCAAACGATGCGCGCGACCGTTGATTATCCGCATTGTCTGCTTTCCGAAAGCGCAACCGACTCGGTTCGGCCAGCAGGCATCATTGACGGTGCGGAAGGTTTAGCTGGCTGACCGTCCGGTCTTCGCTACATACGAGACGTCTGGAATGGTTAATTCGGTGGCTGCCCGTCGGCCACGCTGGTCACTGGCAATCTCATGGACAGGTCACCGGTGATTTCGATTTGAGTGATGTTCGTTCCAGAAAAACCTGGCGCTTTGATTTAACGGCCACATTGACGCCGGTATCCGATCGGCTCCCGAATCCGGTCAAGACCGGGAAATCCCGGTTGCTCAATGTGCCGCTCAGCGCGTGCGTTCTGCCTCGAATTATTGTGAACAGGCCCTAAGGATTGCCTTGGAAGTGACGTTAAGGCCTTATATTTCCTTGTAAATCACAATGCAACTCTGGCTATTCGAAGGCGAATGCGATGTTCAAAGCCATGACGATCGGAACACAAATAATCGGTGGCTTCGGCGTTGTACTGCTCTGCATGTTCGCACTTGGTGCAACTGGTCTCCGGGCATGCACCGCCTGGGCGAGTAGATAAAAGAGGTCCAATCGCATGGCGCGCTCGGAAGGCAGCATCTGGCGACCATCGAATCCGCCGTTTCGCAATTGCGATACGGTACTGCGCAATATGTTGGGGTGCCGGACCCAAATGTGAGGAAACAGGTCGTCGCGGAAGGCCCGCAATGGAGCGGAATCGCCGCAGACGGCGCGAAACGCCATGGTGCGATCGGTCTATGAAACCAATCATTCGTGCCTTGTTCTTGTCATTTCTATTCCTTCCGTTTCCAACGCGTGCTGTTGGCACTGCCAACACAAATGCCACGCAGGCAACTTTGAATCTGTATCGGTATCTAGCAGCACTACCCGACAGGAGTACAAAGCGCGTGATATCCGGTCAGGAGGCCGGGAACGCCAACCCCACATATAACGTCTATAGCGCAGCACGGGGATACCCGCTTTACGTAACGAATCTAAAGAACGCCACTGGAATACTGGTAGGGCTGGCGGGGTTCGATTATTCGTCCGACCCCACCCCGGCGTACGGATTCCCTCAAATTACGACTGCCGGCGTACTTGCAACTGTCAACATCAACATAATGAGCCATTGGAATCAGGGAGGAATCGTCACGGTCATGTTTGGTGCCAACAATCCCTGGACCGGTGGCGCTGGAAACGACATCAACACAAACGGCCACAGGATTACAGACGCCATCACGCCGGGCACTGCTGCTTATTCAAACTGGATCGCACAACTCGACGCAGTCGCAACTGCCCTCAATCAACTGCAGGATGCGGGTGTCGTCGTCTTATGGAGGCCCTTGCACGAGATGAACGGTCATTGGTTCTGGTGGGGCTCTCCGGCTAACCCGCAGGATTACAAAGACTTCTGGCAGCACATGTTCAATTACTTCACCAATACCAAGAAGCTCAACAATCTGATTTGGGTTTATGCCGCATCTTCTGGTGTATCGTCCCCACAGAATTCAGTGAACACATACTATCCGGGGAGCAATTTCGTGGATATCGTGGCCCTTGATGGCTACAAGGACACGATAGACGCTGCCATCGTAGCCGCATATAACAGTCTCTTGCTCAATGGCAAACCTTTCGCGCTTGCCGAGTACGGGCCTGCCAGTCCTCCGGCCGGCAATTTGTCCACCACGGGGGAATTCGATTATTCGACGTTGATAACAGGTATCAGAAATAACCTCCCTAAGACCTCTTACTTTATGGCGTGGGCCGATTGCCCGACGTGTAATCCGAAAGTGTATTGGTCAATCGCTTCAAACACGAATGCTAATGTGCTGCTAAGCGATCCGTGGGTGATCAACGCAAGCGATTTGGCGATCGATTTACAGAATCTTCCGTCGATTGCTCCCGGCGCACCGACAGCCGTAAGCGCGACTGCCGGCAACGCCCAAGCCACCGTCAGTTTTACTGCCCCGACCGGGGATGGCAGTTCGAACATCATCAGCTTCACAGTGACCTCTATCCCCGGCACCAAGACGGGAACTGGCACGGCCAGCCCGATCGTCGTGACAGGACTCATGAATGGCACCAGCTATACGTTCACCGTGACCGCTACCAACAGCGTTGGATCAAGCGCCTCCTCTATGCCATCGAACGCCGTAACCCCGAGTGCAGCAACAACCTCGGATTGCCTCTTCATTTGGGCGGAGAACTCCTTTCCACAGTTTTTCGCTCCTGCCGGACCCGCATCGCACACAAGTACCCCTTACTATTTCCGATACTACTCAGGCACAGGCAACTACCTGGCAACCAATTCGATTGACAACCATCTTTGGGCGTTAGGTGTTGCCACAGGGGGGAATCTGGCTGACCTGGGGCCGCTCACAAGCTTCGTGACGGCGGCGGGATGTTCCCAATAGCGTCTTTGATGGCTGCCCCATCCAAAGTGGATTCAGCGCACATGCGCCTGCCTACGTTGCGTCTTATTGCAGTAGCAGTGACCGGCGCCGCGATAAGCATCGCGATTTGGTGGTATATCGATCTGGCGGACAATCAGGACACTCTACGTCGCGATACGTATGCCAGTTCAGGCGTCTATACGGTGCAGTCCCAACCGACCATGGGAGCGCGGCTTCCATCGGGTCCGCCAGCGCCGAGTGAAGAGAAGCCGCTTGTAGTGCGGTCGGCAGGGCCTGATTCTGGAGTCGGGTCATATCGACTTGAACCGCCACCGGGGGATTTGCTTGCTGCTATCGAGCGTTCCAACGAAGCGACAGGTAACACGACACTCTCACCGCCTGCGGGCCAACTATCCTGGCAGGGGATCTCCACAGAAGACGCGGCCAAGGTCTTTGAAGACGCGGTCAAAGCTGCTCAAGAGAAGCGACAACTTTTCTCTTCCCCAGCCAGTCCATTCGGACCCGTTACGAAATGAGTTTGTCGGCCGGGCACCTGGCGGAAACATGATCTATTGATTTGCGCTCAGCGTATGGCCGCCTTATGAGGAACCCGACGGTCGAGTCACTCAGCCGTGGATGACGGCAGCGGGTCGGGAGTACGCATTCGCGAAGTTGGAAAGCAACCGCTCAGAGTAGCTTCATCATGCGACAGTCGCGAAAGGCGGCTTCGGCCGAGGAGTGGACGGCCGCGGCAGTTCAACAGGGCGGCGGCATTTCGGCCAAACCGGGCTCTCACGCTTCGCTGCCGTTCGCACGAGCTTCACTGGATGAACCCGGTTTTGTACACTACACTTTTCCACTTTGTTCGCCCGCACAGGACCTATTCTGAATCATGCGAAAGAGACATTGCACCTGTGGCGCCGAAGCCGATGTGGTTCGCGGTACCCGCCGCACTGCGGATGGGCGTGACGAAATCGTCTACCGAATGGCCTGTCCCGTCTGCGGGCAGCTAGGTCCCGCGATTCCCGCGGCGGGCAAGGACGAAGCCGCCGCCATCGCCGAAGCCGTCGAGGCGTGGAATGAAATGATCGCCCGTCTGCGTCCGCTGGAAGCCTGAGGCAGACATTCAAATCCGAGGCGCGGCGGCCCAACCGCAAAACAGCCGAAGGGAAATGCTGCGCAGGACAGTTGATCGCCGCGTAGGGAGTTGACGTGGGTTAGGCACGCGCGCGGCATCAAGCCGCTCTGGCCACCTTTGCACCCTGCGGCACGAGCGAAAAGAATTCGTCCACCGTCATGACATGTGCGGTCGAGAAGGCAAGTATGGTCAGTGTCGCCTTATGGACCTCCTGCGCGCTCATCGCGCCGTATCCCACGTCGGGATAGTCGAAGGTGCCTGTCGCATCGGATAGGAACGCCACCTTGTAATTGTGGAACATCGCGTCACGTGCAGTCGCATGGCAGCAGTTTTCGGTAGTCGTGCCGGACACAATAACCGACTTGATGCCCCATTCGCGCAGGATCAGATCGAGGTCGGTCGAGAAGAACGCGCTATAGCGGTGTTTCTTGATGACGTGTTCGCCGGCGGCGGGTGCGAGGTCGGGATAGATCTCGACTCCCGGCGAGCCGTCTACCAGAGACGCCCGGTCGGCGATGGGCGGGTACAAATCGTCGTACAACCCCATGTCGCAGCCGTCTTTGCGATGCACGTGCGCGGTGTAGATCACCCGAATGCCGTGCTCCCGGCAGAATTTCAGTGTCTTGGCGAGCTTGGGGACCAGGTCGTGCGCCTGCTTGGATTGCAGCATGGCGCCGTCGGCAACAAAATCGTTTTGCATATCAACCACGATCATCGCGGTCGTGGAGGGGTCGATGCGGTCAAAACGATAAGGCATGATAGACCTCCAGGTGTGGGTTGCGCTGCGACACGAGGCACCGTCGCCTTACTTCAGCGAACGGGCTGATACTAATACTACTTCGCGGGAGTCTTTGCAAATTCGCGACGGGTCGAGGATACTCCGAACTCGACGTATCGGCGCTCACGAGGCCATTCCCAAAATCCAAAGTGACCGCTCCCGGCAGGAGGGGATAGTCGATGATCGTAATCAGCAATGGCGGCAGTGGGTCGGACGTGTGAATTCGCCGATATGGAAAGCTGCCGTTCGGCCTGAGTTCCTAATCTATGGCCGCTAACGAATCCTTTCCGGCCGCCAGACTTGCTTGGAGCCGTCGGCGGCATCGGCCGAGAAGTGGACGACTGCCGCAGTTCAACCGTGCGCCGGCATTTCGGCCATTGCTGCCGTTGACACTCGTCGCCTTGTGCGTCGGCAGTGCAGCCGTTAGCTGACGTTGCCGAGATCAAGAAGTCGAACGACAGCCTTTTCGGTCGACGAAGGCGTGCTCACGACCCTGAACCGACATGTGCAGACGGCAAACTGTGCGGCCGGTATCTGGGTGGCCCGGCCGTTCGACGGAGTCCTGGATTTCGTTGTTGCATTGCAGCGACTTATTCATGGCGAACTTCGGCAATCGTCATAAGACTGTCATTAGATTGCGCCGGTGATCTGGCTAGCAGCCCACCGTCCAGACTCCGCAGCCCCTTCGGTGAAAGGCATGCTCATGTAGTCACCCGTCAAGATGACCCGCTGGGTTAATGGGTGGAATGCCTCCCGATAGTGCCTCAAGTCCTTGGCCCGTCCAACGTTTGAATATGGTTCAGCCGCTTTCCATCGGTATACCCTGGTTGCGACAACGTGTGCGGATAGCAGAGGAAAGAGGCTCTCTGCCTCTTCAATCGCGGACTTAGCAATGACGTCGTCAGTCATATCCATCAACGCGCATGCCCGTGCGTTGGAGAGCATGATGTTCAGCAACTGTCCCTTAGGGAAAGAGTTCCGGTTCTTGTTGTTCTCGATCCCGATGGCGACAATACTGCGGCGTTCGCACCGTGGAATCAGCACGCCATAGACGTCGGTGACCACGTCAGGCAAGTCAAAGGTTTCATCGGTCATGACGGCGATATTGATCGTCTGACTGTAACGAGTTGCCATAAGTCTGCGCGTTACATCGTCAACCGCCTGATAAAGGTTGTTTGCTTCGTTGGCTGGAGTTGCCAACACCACATGCTTTGCCTTCAACGTTGAGCCGTTCGTGGTGACAGTCACGGCCTCAGTACCACTTTCGATCCGCGTCACTGGAGAGTTCTTCACGATGTCTAGCCGGGATGCCAACGCGTCCGGCAACATCCCAATACCCCCGGCTAGTGTGAGTGTCTTGCCGCGTCGGTATCCGAACCCTAGTAACGCCATGGACAAGGCAGCTGACGTCGATTCAGGCTCCTGAAAGTAGAACCCGTGCAGCATCGGTTCCAGAACATATTCTAGGACCGATTCATGTAATGCTCGATTCGCCCAGGTCGAAACGGACTCGCTATCGAATTCAGCCCACTGGCTGTAGTCGTTTAGTGGCAGCGAACTGAGCGCGTTGCGCAATTGCCAGCTGCGCCAACCAAGTCTTGCCCACGCGGGTAGCTGAAGCAGGCCACTGGTTAAGGCGTGCATCGGATTGTCGGCACGCGTGCGGCAGATTTTCCCATTGCGCAAAATACCGCTCCAGGAAGAGGTCTCGCGTACATAGCTCTCCAACCCAAGGTCTGCGGCAAGGGATAGTAAGAGGAAATATTCGGTAGATAAAAATTGTGCGCCGCGATCGATCAAGAACCCATCGACCTTATCGGTAGTCATTCGCCCGCCAACTCTTTCGGATGCCTCCAGCACCGTCACACTCAGCCCGGCTTTAGCAATGAAATAGGCTGCGGAAAGACCGGCAATTCCAGCGCCGATGACCAGTACATCTCTTGAGGTGGTTTCCATTAGCGCCTATTCCATTGCATTCGCCTGATCCGCCGCATCGTGCCAATACTAAAATCGAATTGCAATTCTATACGTCGGTATTTGGCCGGGAGTGAGCCTTGCCCAGTGACCGCAAGGGAGCATCGGAATACCGTGGCCCGCTGCCCAACTGAGTTTCGCAGGCCAATAGCGGCAACGGAGTGTAGAGCGGACAATTTTTTGGGTCCGATTTTGGACCAGGGAATGCCCGTAGGTGGCCGGGAGCGGCGGTTGCCGATACTCGTCTAAAGCGGACTCCAGAAATAATGCAGGATCTGGCGACTGACCGGTTACGGGCTCAGCTGGGAATTCACACTATCGGCCAGGAGCGGTCACCCGCGCTTGTGCTCCAAACCGGCCACTGGCGGACTAGCACAGCTTACTCGATCACTCGGTCCGGGCTCACGAGAGAGGAAGGGATAGTCGAATCAATCCGGGCGCGAACTCGAAAGCGCTTGTCGTCGCGGCGCAAACCGGTGCTGGAACCCGAGCCGAACTGCGTGCAATCGACATTACGTTGATCTCGCTCCCCAGCCAACCCCTTACTGGCGGCGATCGGAGCGAGTTAAGTCGTAAAGACGGCTGAGCGTCATGCGCAACAGCGGCTCATCGTAGGCGATGAGCGCCATGGGTCACGCGCCAGTCATGCCGCCACCGGCTGCGCGGGAAACTCCACCGTGGCGCGCGCGCCATGAGGCTCGACCGCGGCCAAGCGCAAATCCGCATCGCCGCCGAACACCAGCTGCAGGCGCTCGCGCAACGAAAACAAGCCGGTGCCGAGGCCCTTCACGCCGCCGCCCAGCCCCATGCCGGTGTCGCGCACCTCGGCGTGGCATCGGCCGCCGCGCACTCGCACGGACACGTCGATGCGACCGCCCTGCTCGCTGGGATCGATGCCGTGGCGGATTGCGTTCTCGACGAGCGTGAGAAGCGTGGTGGGCGGGCAGCGAAGCGAGGCCGCCGCTTCGTCGGACTCGATCGCGAACTCGAGCCGCTCGGCCATGCGCAGCTGCATGAGCGCGAGGTAGGCGCGCACGAGCTCGAGTTCCTGGGCGAGGGCGGTCGATGGATCGTGCAGGCGCGGCACAGCGGCGCGCAGGTGGGTGATGAGCGTGTCGAGCAGCCGGGACGCCTGGGGCGAGCCGGAATCGACCAGTTCCCGCACGTTGCCCAGCGTGTTGAAGAGGAAATGCGGCTCGACCTGGGCCTGCAGCAGCCGCAGGCGCGAATCGAGCGCCTTGCGCTTGAGCTCGCTGCGCTCCAGCTCAGGCGCGCGCCTGATTGCGCGCCGCCTCCTCGCGCTGGCGCAACAGCGCGGCCGTCTCCATCCACGACGCCAACGCGACACCCGTCACGGAGAGCATGATGAAGCCGCTCATTCGCCCCTCGCTGCGCCAAAACGGCAGCTCGTCGCCCAGGCTAAGGGCGAGGTACAGCGCGAGGGCCGCGAACGGGATCGCCAGTTCGGCGCCGATGGCTCGCAGCGCCCAGCGCGTAAGCCACGAAGGCAGGCGCGCGGTCCAGCGCTCGACGAGGCCGAAGGCGACGAGCGCCACCAGCCCGATCAGCATCGCGCGGGCGATGACCTCGACGCGCGGAATCACCCAGGCCGGAGTCACGATGAATCCTAGGATCGCGCACGAGGCGAACGTCCAGGCGACGCGCCGCGGGCTACGGATCCGCCCGATGCCGCGCGACTTCTCGGATGCCAGGATCGGTTGCATGGAGCGGGATCGTAATGGTCTTCCCGCCGGCTTGAAGGGGAGTGCGACGAGTATGCCGAATCAAGGCAGGTTCCGCTCGAGAAGTCGAGAAAGATCCTGAAGCTGCTCGATTTGGAGATTGTGCTTCGTTGCCGCACGCAGAAGGCGAGAATAGATCTCGTTTTGTGCGGCGGACATCGCTTGAGCCTGTTCGTCACTCAGATGCGGCTCGAATTCGTAGTCGCGCTTTATGGCCCGCACGATTGCGGCGACTTGCTCTCCGTCGAACTCACGCATTCCGCCATAGTCTTGAGGCATGGTCATCATTACGGTGGAGGAAGCAATACCAGCGGACCGCATCTGGCTGGAAGCCCTCAGCAGCTCGGATACGCGCGGGTCCTGCGAAAAAGCCGACGACAGCCTGGACAACGCCTGGGCGCTCGATGACAGCTCGGTATCAACCGGTTCACGGGAAACGGCTACGGCGCGAATCTCGCGGAATGTGGTGTATCCCGATGGAATTCCGAACTGTACGGTCTTGCTTCCACTGGCGGGCAACTCCACCGCTACCGACGTGATCAGGAAGAGCTTGGACGTCCTCTCCGAAAACACCACCAAGTCGACCACGTGCTGTCCAGCATTCATTGGGATCGACGTGCGGTCATAGTATTTATCGACGAAGCCGGCTCTTGCCTTGCGCGCGATACCGTCCACGCTCGTCATTGCCCAGCCGTCCTCGTCGATCAACCAGTAGGAATCTTTAGTCTTCCGGTCGAAGATGAAGCTCGCACCGTCTCCCTGCTTGCGGCGATCTCGATAGGTCGCGATGAGCGTCCGGTCGATATAGACCCACCATTTGGTCGTCCCAAAGATGCCGGACGGAACAAATATCCGGATCTCTCCGCTGTCAGAAGCGGCAGCACTCGAAGGCTTCGAAACAAGAAGCGTCGAGGCGAGGAATGCAAGTGCGAAAGCGGCGCAAACGGCCCGATTCAAGCGACGCATGGTGGCCTCCGTTAACCTCGGCTTTATCTGAATCTCTTCTCCTGCGCGACGAGGTCTTTCATTCGTTTGTCCAGTACCGCTACGGCCTTGAGGTACGCGTCAGACCTCGAGTCGGCCCCGGCGACCTGTTTCACGGCGAGCACCTGCACATGCACATCGTAAGCCGCGTCCGCCACGGTCTTCGCCAGGCTCGCGATCGGCGGAAGCGCTCCCAATTGTTCTGCAACGCCCCATATGACCTCCGCCTTTGTCTTGGCCTCATAGATATTCAAAATTCCAAGGGCGCGTTGGCCGCGTTCCAAAGTAACTAACTCCCGCTGGATCTCGTCTCGCCGATTGGCCAGGGCGCCCACCGCGGAGTGCAGCTGCGAGCGACGATCCGAACCGGTCGCATTGATCAGTGTCGCTTCGGCCGTCGAAAGCTCTTTCTGCGCCATGCGTAGATTGTCCTTTGCCTTCTCAGCGGCATGGAAGAGTGCCAGATCGACCCCGCTCATGTACGCGTCGCGAGACGCTTCCTTGCTCAGTTCCAACCATTCGGCGTTCGCCGATGCGTCGGCGGCGACGGATGTCCTTATCCGTTCGTATGCGGACTGAAGCTCGACGATGCGTTGTCGAACGAGCACACGCGCCTCGGAGCGCGAGGCCGCATCAGCGAGCGAAGGTTTCGTTGGCGCTCGTGCTACGGAAGACACGCGGTTTGCCGCAGGGCTCCTGTCGTCGTCGAAGGTAGCCATGCGCCTGTGCTCTGGCGCACGCAGATAGGGTACGGTGGCCACCTCGCCAATCGAACCGTCAGTTGCATCGACCTGACGTTCGACGTTCGAAACGGACTGATCCAGCAACCGGTTCTGCGCGTCTCGTCGGGCTCGATCTCCCTGCTGTGCGTAATAACCGTCCGGAAAAAGCTTGTTCGCCTCGTCCCAGAGCGCAGCTTCGCGCGAATAATCGTTGCGGGACGCCGCGGCACGTGCGGCTATCGATATCGATGCGAGCTTTCTGTTGTTGTCGAAGACGGGCTGCGGATCGATCGAGTAGGCCTGCGCGAAGAATTTTAGTGCCTCTTCGAAACGGCCCGCGGCCAAGGCCTGACGGCCTTGTTCATTGACGGCGTTGGCACGGGCTCTCGAGGTATCCGCCGGCCGTTGAGCTCCAGGAGGCCTGGAAGGCTCATCCGGAACCTCCGCGCACCATCTCGGAGAGCCGGGATCCTGCCCGCAAACCTGCCGCGCGTCGGCTGCGTGGATGGCCGAGAGCAATGCGACCAGCAGGCATCGGGATCCCAGCGACGCCATCTCTCCGCGGAGCGATAGGAAAATCAATCTGCCGGGCAAAGCGATAAGCGATAGGAAGAGGGATAGTCGAATCAATCCGGGTGCGAACTCGAAAGCGCTTCTCGTCGCGGCGCAAACCGGTGCTGGAACCCGAGCCGAACTGCGTGCAATTGACATTTCGTTGATCTCGCTCCCCAGCCCACCCCTTACGGGCGATGATCGGAGCGAGTATGGCACAACTCCCCCAGCAGTCCGCGCCGGCGCGAAAAGATCGGCCGCAGCATACGGGGTACGATGAAGACGTACTGCCGGTGCGGCACGGAGGCAAGAACGTTCTCCTCTGCCCAATCGCCGTAGGCGAGCACGCGCTTCTGGTGGCAGCTCGGGCAGAAGTAACGCGCCTTACATGAGAAGGCAAGGAGGTAATCGTGCCGGCACTCAGGGCAATAGACGCGCGCAAACCCGTGGTGCGGATCGCCGCATTTCAGGAACCGCTCGATGACGCGCTCTTCGAGCAGCCGCTGCAAGCGCCCCTCGGAGCGCAACTCGGCCAGGTGGCGATCGGCGCATTGGTAGAGCGGGCTCGCGCAGGGCTTGCGCGGGCGATACACGCCGCCCTTTGGTGTCTTTCCCGTTGCTTTCGCACTGGGCTCGCCGCATCCGGACATGATGCGAGCAACGCGGGGACGCTCGCGTCGGTGTCTTCGCCGCCTCGATTGCCCACGATCGCGCGCGATCGAGACATCTGTGTCAGCGCCGCAAGGACGAAGTTCGTTACCTATGGGTTCGGTAAGCGTTGTTCGACAATTAGCGCCGTTCGCCAATTGCCGTCGCGTTGTGCGCTCCAGTATTTCGGACAAGTTGCGACAGGCCGCTTTAGGGAACGGGCTATGACGGCTCCGGGTCGAGGCTGTGTGAAAACTCCTTTTGCCACTGAATTTGGGTGTCCTCGAACCATTGCGGAGTCGCTGATCGTCGTTCCTGACGCGTTCTACGAGGTCGAGATTTGTCTGCACTCATCGATGCGAGCGTTTTCACACAGCCTCGGTCGTAAGTACGCATTCGTCGTAATGGAAAGCTGCCGTTCGGCCCAACTTCGTGGCCAATGGCTGGTGACGAATCTACACCGGTCGCCTGTGTTACTCAGAGCCAATGGCGGTAATGGCCGAGGAGCGGAACCCGAACCAATCATTCCGAATGTCTCCCATGTAGCGAAGACCGGATGGTCGGCCAGAAAGAATTTCCGCACCCGCAGTGACGGCTGCCGGCCGGACTCGGTCAGCGGGATTGGCGGTCCAATTCTTACCGAATCATTACAGAGTGCGTCTGCCCGTGCAGGGTGCCGGGCGCGCTGCTAAGTTTGAGCTGTCCGCTTCCTGCTTGAAGTGCTCCCCTGGGGCCGTTTCGCCGACGCGACACCTGCCACTGGCGTCGCGCCCGTTTGCTTATCTGTCATGGCAGGAAAATAGGTTTGCTTCGATGTCTTGTTCTGACCGAACTTGAATGTCTCGAACGCGCTCCTCTTCATTCTTGTGCTCCCCATTTGTAGTCAACCCCGCGAACGGGTGATCAGGCTGCCACAAGATACCTATTTCGCCAATGCACAACCTTGTGGAAATGCGGTGAGTAACCTGGGGATCACCGGTGAATAAGTGGGGATGATCGTGCGCAGGTGATCGTGCGGTCTACCTCGTCTAGGGTGCGCGTGGCCGGGCGCCGGATCGGAGCTGGCCCGTTCACGACAGCCCGGTCTTGGCCGGAAGCGGCGGTTGCTCCATACGCGCCGAAAGCGGCCATTGGAGAAACCGGGATTTTGCGGCTGTCTGCTTACGGGGTCTAACCACAAATCCACCCTATCGGCCAATACCAGCGGTTCGTCATTTCTCTTCGAGACGAGACATTCGACTTCGCTACCAAGATATCTCCCAGTCCATTACCCCTGGTTGGACCAAGAATGGCTCAGTGGACTTATTTCCTATTTGGTTCGAAAGCGCGTACTGTGAGTCGCCAAAATGGTATTTGGTGATTTTCGCCTGCATTGTGAGTGAATTTCCTTCAGGAGTCGCCGTGAGCACATTCAAGAAGTTATTCACGTTGCTGCTGTTTGCCATGATCTCCACGACGGCTTTCGCCATTTCGAACGCCCAGTTTTTCGCCTTTGCAGCGGCCAATTATCCGAGCCTATTCTCGGGGACTGCAACAGCTGGGCAATATCAGGCATATGACTTTCGGTACTACTCGGCTAGCGGAAATTACCTGGTTGTCGATACTGCCGGGGTGGCATATATCCTAGGGCCATATACGAACGGTGCGATTATTTCCGTTGGCCCAGTGTCGGCTTTTGCAACCGCCATCACTGCCTGGGAAGCAACATCCGCTAGTTACATGATGGGTGGCGCGATACAAGGCACTCCGGTGAGTCCATATACAAATGTCGTTACCACGATCGCAGGCACAGCAGGTTCTCCCGGTTCAGCGGATTCCACGGGGACAGCGGCGAGATTCCATTCGCCTTGGGGCATAACCACCGAGGGGACGGATCTGTATATAGCAGACAGCCTCAACAACACCATTCGCAAGAGGGACATATCCACAGGCGTTGTCACCACGATTGCAGGCACGGCGGGTTCTACCGGTTCAGCAGACGGCACAGGCACCGCAGCGAGATTTCATACTCCAGCCGGTATAACCACAGATGGGACGAATCTGTATGTAGCGGAGAACGGCAACGGCACGATCCGCAAGATCGTCATGTCTACAGGCGTTGTTACCACGATCGCAGGTACGGCAGGTTCTTACGGCTCAGCAGATGGCACGGGCGCTGCGGCACGATTCAGCTACAACCTTACTAGCATAACCACTGACGGCACAAATCTGTATGTGACGGACAATGCCAACAGTACCATCCGCAAGATCGTCATATCCTCAGGCGTTGTTACCACGATCGCAGGTATGGCAGGGTCTTCCGGGGAAACGGATGGTACGGGCTCCGCAGCAAGATTTCAAAGTCCTTTTGGCATAACTACAGACGGGACGAATCTATACGTAGCAGATTTCGCCTATGGCACGATCCGCAGGATCGTCATATCCACAGGCGTTGTTACCACGATTGCAGGAGGAGGAAGTTCTTCCGGATCAATGGATGGCACAGGCTCTGCGGCGAGCTTTGATGCTCCAGCCGGCATGACCACAGATGGGACGAATCTGTATGTGGCGGAAAGCGGCAACGACACGATCCGCAAGGTCGTCTTGGCTACAGGCGCTGTTACCACGATTGCAGGTACAGCAGGTTCTTACGGCTCGACAGACGGCACAGGCTCTGCGGCGAGATTTCAAAGTTCCTTGGGGATAACCACAGACGGGACAAATCTGTATGTAGCGGACAGCGGCAACAATACCATTCGCAAGATCAGCGCTATTACGACCGCCCCATCATCCGCCCCGACAGGGGTAACCGCCACTGCCGGCAACGGGCAGACAATATTCACTTGGAACCCCGTTTCCGGCGCGACTGGCTACAATATTTATTGCGCTCCTGGGACGAGCGTAACCGTAACCACCGGTATAAAGATCGCCTATGTTGTTGCAAGCCAGTATCAGTTAGGTGACATCGTTCGGTATGCTTATCCGGGGGTTTCGAGCGTAACCTACACGTGCATCGTAACGGCGGTCAATGACTTCGGGGAAGGCACGGCATCGAGCCCGATATCGCCAACGCCACCGCCCACGTGTTCCAACGGTGCCACTGATTATCCGACCTGCACGCCGCCTACGTGCTCGAACGGTGCCACCGATTATCCGACCTGCACGCCGCCTACGTGCTCCAATGGCGCGACTGACTATCCAACCTGCACGCCGCCTACGTGCTCCAATGGTGCGACTAACTATCCGACCTGCACGGCGACAGGAGGGACGGGATATTTTTGGGCAAATTGGAGTTGCGGATCTTCTTCGCAATGTGCCTCCCTGATGGGCGCATTCAGTGGCTCTGCCGGTCCCATGTGTAGCCTTAATAGCTGCAGCACTTGGGGAAATCGATACATCCAGGGTGGCTATTCGTGCTCAACTACCGCATCTTCTGCAAACAGAACAACCGGGACGCCGTCAAATGGAACTTGTTACCAGAGTGGTGTCGATTTTTAGAGGCCGACAGGGAAGCAGAACAAGAGCGCTGGCCTATGGAGGGCGGCGCGCTTGGGCTTTGTCTCTGATTGTCATCTTCATGGCGTTGCTGGGTTCGGCAGGAATGGTGGCTTGGCGGCACGACAGTGCGCAGCAGAGCGCCGGTATAGGCTCGCAAACGCGGCAGGAGCGGGCGGCCGCCCCAGGCTACGCCGCAGCGCCGACCCATGCCCCGGGTCCAGCCGCTGCCGCAACCGAAAGCACACCAACACCGCTTGTTTCAGGGCAGTCCGATCCGTTCAAAGCTTTTCTGGAAGCGCACGCGGGCGCCCCGCTTGCACAACCTGTGCCACAGAATCCGCAGGCCATACAAGATACTTTTCAAGAGGCCGTGAAAAGACAGCAAGCCGCCGGCACGGCTAATCCGTTCGGGTTGGGGCGTTAATCGGTGCCGATGCTCCCGGTCGGGATCGAAGACTGGGCTGCGGCGGAGAGGACGGCGGCCACGGCATAGCGGAGTCCGTAATTCCAATGCGCGCGGAGAGCCGCGCGGATGCTTGATTCGCGGACTTCACCTTTGGAAGTTGTTCCCCGAAGTACCCCTGCGCCTATCCGTGCGTTCACGGATGTGCGTCGCCGGGCGAATGTTGCTTCAGACCGCGCACGGTGACATCATCGCGGCACCCGACTATAGCAAGGGGGTATTCGTGACCGCAGAAAACAAGAGTTTCATTGTGGCCTCGATTGCCGCCGCACTATTTGCGACGGCGGCACCATGCATGGGACAGACTTCCCGGAATGGAGTCTCCGGTGGCTATACCGGCAGCGACCAATGGTTCAAATCTCAGTCGGACTCGGCACGACAGCGAGCTACGCTGCAAAACAACTTGGGTGCGGACAACGCCGCCGCCGGCGGAACCGGAGCCGAGATCCGGCTGCAAATTACATTTCCGGATACGCAACGCGGCCTCGGCAATATCACGCGCGTCGTACTGAAACCGGCGGACGCGGGCGCCGCGGCAGTGACCGGACTTGCCTCAAACAAGGTCCGCAACGTCATTACGACTGCGTTTGCTCCGAGAAAGGGCGTGGTCGGAGGACACGACTACTCAGTACTCGTGACGGACGCGCGTGGGCATAGCTACCCGGTCGGACAGATTCGAGTAGAGCCAACCGGCAGTCCACAAACGTTCAACATCTCTGCTCCGTTGCTCCGGTAAGGGCCAGGCGTTCCGCTTCGACAAACGACGGCTCTAGAATTCGGAACCACGAGGCGGCGACTGCGGCGGCGGGCAACGCGCTGTCACGGCAATAATAAAGGGGGAGTCGAGATTACAAAACCTGTGCGGACAATGGCGTCGTTTGCCCAATTGTCTATCTTCGTGCTGGCGATCGGAGCCGCGATCGGTCAGCCGGCCGCATGGGCTGCCACGATCAGCGCTTCGCCGCTCCAAGCTGAACCCGGCGGCACTGTGCAGCTATCGGGGACAGCCAAGCCCGGCTCCTCCATGAGCTTTACGGTGTCCGTCGATGGGAAAGCGCGGCAGGTCGGAGTGGCTCAGGTGGATGGCAAGGGGCACTATTCGCTCTCCATCAGGGTTCCACCCGACGTGTCCGCGGGGCCCCTCACGATCATGGGAGGCTGTGATGCCTGTGGCAACGGATGGAGCCGTTCGCAGGTGACGGTGGTCCAAGCGCAAACCTCACCCTCTCGGGGAAGAAGCCGCACGCAGTCGCTGCCGACGTATTCGAGCAGCACTGCAACGCAGCGGCAGCCTGTCGACTCTCCCGCGACCGGCCGCACGCAATCCTTGCCGACGTATTCGAGCAGCGCGGGAACGCAACAACAGGCCGCGTCGCCTCCGGTCGCCGGCCGCACCCAGTCTCTACCCACCTATACGACCGGCACAACCAGTAGTGCAGCGGCACAACAGAGCGCCGCACGCGCGCCACCCGCCGAGCAGGTGCAAGCGCTTCCGCCGCCAGCCGCTAGCGCAGTGGCACAGCAAGATCCCAGGGCCGCTGGGGCGAGATACCATATTCAGCCCCTGATGCCGCCATCGGGTACGGCGGGCGGGTGCGTGCCGGCTCAAGTCAAGACGATCCTGCCTCAGCCCGCAGAGCGGTGCTTCGGCGCGATCGGCAGCGCGTGCGACGATCAGGTCGCGAAGCGTCGCATTCCGCTGAAGGGAAATGACAGTAATCGGGCAATCGTAAATCCGGACTGCACGATCACGATCGCCGTCTCGGTCGGTTCGATACTGCACGACAACTGCTGCAAACGAAATGGCAACGGCCTGCACTGTCGTGGAGCCGAGCCGGGCGACATGGCCGTCGACTTCGTAGATGACAGCAAGGTGTGCGCCAGGGAATGGCGAAAAGCGTCATACGACGTATTGGAGGGGCGCTATTGGTTTGAGAAGTTCGGTCCGTACGCCAATGACGCTACCGCCGATCCTCTCGTATACACCAACGGGCGCCATTCGAAATTGCCGGGCCGCTTTGGGGTGCAGGATCATCCGGTCGATTTTCAATGGGGCGAAACCGAAGGAACTCGGAAGCTGAAAGCACCATCCGGTATTCGACTGGAGATCTACGATGTCGAGTTCTGTTCAAGCGGCCACTTTTCCTCCACCGGGTGGTGCTCAGCGGGAGCGATCTGTTCGAATCAGAACGAGCTCGACGCCGCCAATCAGAAAGTGCGCGATTGGGAAACTTGGCGCATGAAAAAGGAGAATGAAGCCAAGCGATATTGGAACGTCGACCCCAAGGCCGTGGCGATCAGGTTGGAAATCGCATCGGCGGAGCCAGATCACGCTGCACGCGTGGCGAACCTGACAAGGCTCCAGGGAATATTCAACACTCGCAATTCGCACTGGGGAATCTGTCAGTGACGAAGGGGATCGAACAACCTGCGGCGAGCCGCGCGAATGCTTGATCCGCGCAGTTTGGATTTTGAAGTTGTCCCCAAAGATGCCCCGCCAGTGCTCGCGTGACATCGAATCGAAGCATGGCGTTCAGCGCCGAATGTCCAACCGCGTCCGATAGCGTCCGACGAATGCATGTCATTCCCGCGAAAGCGGGAATCCAGGATCTTCAACCCCTCACTAGTTCGCGCCCCCGCTGCCGGCGCGCAGTTGGGCGAGCACCGCCAGCGGGGGCGCGCATCCCTGGCCGCGTAAGCCGCCGCAAAGCGCCGCAACGGCAGTAACACAATGCCGTTCACTGACAAAATGTCAGTGATCCTGGTTCACGGTGTTATCGGGCCAAGTCGCCGTGCAGTTTCGATCGGCTAAACACAATGCCATTCAGTCTCAATATGAGACTCGGCCGGGTTCGCAGCCTTTACTCCGGGTGGCTGACTTTACGTGCCTGTAGCATGCAAACTCCTAACATCAGGGGTACTGTCCCCGCCCGATCTAGCCGCTCACCGCTACTCGCCAATGCCGGTTGCGCCCACTCGAGCGAAAAGCGAGAACCGCTGGCAACTTAAATTCCCCCTGAGTTGGTGGGTTGCTATGAACGGCTGATTGGTCCAAAACCGATTGACAGAGTTCAGACAAAGGACCTCGTTGCTGAGCGCGTCAACCGTCCGCTGCTCGGTGCGGACGCTGACGATCTGTTCGAGAGGCAATCAGCGGAGCCGGCAGGAATGTCTGCTTTCCCAAAACGTGAGCTGGTCCTCTCGACCCAAACATTGCGTTCGAATCGGCTGAGCTGAGCGTCGCAACGCTGTTTGGCGCCTGCGTGTTGGAAAGCTGCCCGCGCGCGCCTGGTCGCTATCGCGTCAAGATTAGGCAGCCGGCGTTCAGGGCCCGACGCAGAGCCTTCCACGGCTCTCTGTTGCAGGTGCCTTTGCTTAGGCGTATTAATGGCGATGGTGCGCGCAAGGCATTGATTCGAGGGCAGGACAATGAACAATCGAGCGTATAAGGTGTCAACCACGCACTCCCTTTACGCCCCCTACTTCAAGTTAGATTGCAGGAGACCACCGTGCCACTTGAATTAACTCAGATCCAGCAACTTCGTGACTATCTGCGCGGAGTGATGGACCGCGCTGAACACCACGCCGGAAACGTTGATGCAATCGCGCTCGCGATCGCAGGCGCAATAATCTGGCGCATGGACGATGAGCCGCTGGAGGCCTTTGCGCGTGAAGGGCAGACGAAGAATGTTCTGTGGGCGCGGTTCAACGGGCGCCGGCTCGCCTTCTCATACAACCATACGGATGAAACGATCGAAATCCGCGAGAACTCGACACAAGGTCGCGTGCTGCGCTCCTTCAGCAATGATAATTCGGCTTCCGATGTGGCGGATTTCTTCCGAAACCTGTGAATCTGCAATCCAACTTTAGCTGCTGCGGACGGGCCGGAAGCGTCGTGCCGTCTTTCACCATAGTGCGGGCCCGCCGCAGAGCATAACGTTCGGCGTCATTCGGCTGTGCGAACCGGGCGACCGCGTTAACACCTTTGGGGCCGTGACAATGAGTCTTACCGATCGCGAAGAACAAAAGCTGTTCGAGAACGAGGCACGCAGGATTGCCAGACAACTCTGGCCGACAGCAGAGTACGACGGGGCCCGAATCGTCGACGGGTTGGAGCGTGACGGCATCTTCGAGACCGAGGACTGCATCCACCTCCTTGAGGCTACCGTCTCAAGGTCCAGAGACAAAGCCCAAGAGGATGGAAAGAAGCTAACGACCCTTGCCAAGAAGTTACAGTCGAAGAACCCTCAAAAGGCGGTGAAGTGCTGGTTTGTCACAAAGGACGAACCCACTGCCGATCAACGGGACGTTCTCAGTCGACACCACAGCCTTGTGATTGCCCTCTCGTTTGCTCAGTTTCAAAGCAAGCTGATCGACGTGCCCTCCTACCTGAGTCTTCGTGATAACTACGCCTTCGGAAGTGTTCGCGATCCCGCCACGGGCAGTCACAGCACGCCGATAGAGTACGTGCCCCTGGACATAATTCAATCGGAGACCGACAAGCTCTGGAACACGGGCGAGATCGGAGACGCCTTGCTGAATGGCGCGCGCTTTGTAGTTCTTGGCGACTATGGCGCCGGAAAGAGTATGACTCTCCGGGAACTGTACAAGGAACTGCGGAAGGCTTATTTCAACCGACGCACGACGAAGTTCCCCATTTACATCAATTTACGTGACCACTTCGGTCAGACGAACCCAGCCGAAGTACTCGAGCGCCATGGTAGGAATCTAGGCTTTCCCTATCCGCCGCATCTTGTTAGAGCGTGGAGAGCGGGCTACGTAGTCTTGCTTCTCGATGGCTTCGACGAACTCACCACCAGTGGGATTCAAGGCGTCTGGAAGCGGCTCCAAGACACTCGATTCCGAGCGATGCAGGCGGTGCGCGAGTTTGTGCGGGCTCAACCGGCCGACACCGGAGTGGTGCTAACCGGCAGGGCGCACTTCTTCGACAGCGAGAAAGAGCGTCGAAATGCTCTAGGAATGACGTCCGGTTTCGCCGAACTGAGCCTAAATGAATTTAGCGACGAGCAAATCCAGCGCTACTTGGAGAAGAAAGGCCTCCGCGCCAAGGTTCCTAGCTGGATGCCGTCAAGGCCGCTGCTTGTCGGCTACCTTGCAGCACACGGCATACTGGAGAACGCGGCCGCTGACGACAAGGAGTCCGGGAAGCAGACCCTCGCCACGGATCCGGCAAGAGGCTGGGATCTAATATTGGATCGAGTCTGCGCGCGAGAAGCTGAGATCGAGGCAGGGATAGATGGACAGACAGTTCGGCGAATCCTTGAGCGGTTGGCTACCGTGGCTCGAACCAGTCAGAGCGGTGTCGGTCCGCTATCGCCTGATCAAGTTGTTACGGCATTCTCGGATATCTGCGGATATCAGCCTGATGAGAAAGGTCTTGTGCTTCTGCAACGTCTTCCGGGGCTGGGCATAGACCGAGCAGATGAGGGTACCCGCGTTTTTCTCGACGAGTCGCTCGTTGACGTATGTCGCGCTGGTGATGTCATCCACTTTCTCGCGGACCCTTTTGGGATAAGCCCTCAGGTATTTCGAGGCGCAGAGTTTGGACTAGACACTTTGGGCGTCGGACTGTGCGTCGTAAAGGCGCAGGACGCGAGCCTCTCGAATGGAAAGATGAACGCCGTACTGCGCAAGGCAGCCGAAGCTGACGAGTCGAGCGTCCTCTTGCTTGATCTGTCCAGGATAGCGATCGAGCTCGGCTGCGCTATCGAAACACCGTTACTGCTTCGGGATATGTACATTCCGTCCCTAGAGCTGTCTGACGGCACCAAGAATTGCTCGCCGCTTCGCTTCCGCGACTGCCTTTTCTCTCGTCTTGCACTGGACCCTGACGTAATCGCAGCCCACCTCCCACGATTTGACGGTTGCTACATCGACGAACTCGAAGGTCGGTCGTCACGCAAAGATCTCCCTCAGGAGGTATTTGACAAGACCTGTGAGATCGCCAAGTTCTCGGAGGCGCCGGAGACGACGGATGCGATCAGCGGGATGGACTTGCCGCTTGGCGCCAAGGTGCTCCTCACAGTGCTCAAGAAGATCTACCTTCAGGCCGGCTCCGGTCGTAAGGAGAACGCCCTACACCGAGGACTAGATCATCACGCGCGTCGATTCGTTCAACCGGTGCTGCGACTTCTCCAGGCGGAAGGGTTGGCCTCACCCTACAAACGGGCCGGTCTTGACATGACCATTTGGGTGCCCGACCGGCCACGAGCTGCAAGAGTCGCAAAGATTATCACTTCGCCCAGAACTTGCGGCGACCCTCTTCTGACAAAAGCAGGGAACCTTTCGTGACACGGATGACGCGCGAACATCGCGCTGCAGTGCAGCCACAACAGCGGCGCTGCGCTTGCTGTTGCGGCCTCTGAGCGCGTGCGTTAGACATCACAATGCCGGCAAGCTCTGGTGGAACGAGGTACGAAGACGAAGAGTTGGACTCTCTATTCAAGGCCGTGGGCTTCGTCGTCGTTCAGTGGGGCCAAGCTGAACAATCGCTGGACATGCTCGTGGCAATGATCTACCAGCAGCTTGGTGGCAAGCAGTTCGCGAAACGCCTGCCGAAGATGCTTTCGACGAAACTCGAGTTTTTAACTGAGTGTCTATCCAATATTTCAGCCCTGGCTCCGTTCAAGGCTGAAGGCGACGCGCTCGTTGTAGATTTTCAGCGACTGAGCGACAGGCGACATGATCTTATCCATGGCGCGGTCGCGAGTCTTTCACCGCAGAACGGTGCATTCGTATTCGCGAAGTTCGACATCGAAAACGATTTTCACCGCGTACGTGAATTCCGCTTCGAGATCGCTGATTTCCCGGCACTGACGAAGGAGCTTATTGATCTCGGAGGGCACGCGACCACGCTTGCGCGGTGTATATGGGAGCTAGTCCCGAAGTGATGCCGTTCGATGTGATGTCGAACTTTAGTTGGTGCGGACGGGCCGGAAGCGGCGTAGCATTTCTTGGCAACGCGGCGGTCCACCGCAGAACATCGCGTTGGGCGTTTCAATAGCCGAGGCCGTACACGATGATTGGTTCCAGAACTCGCTATTCGCTTGCTCAGTTTCTTGAGCTTTACGAGCCCGCCCTCGTGGTCGTTTTGCTGGGTAAGCATCAAATGCATAGCTCTGTCGGACACGGAAGCTTGCTGATTGATGTCCTTCAGTCCCTCCGCTCTGCGGCAGACGAAAAGATTCTTTCACTCCTTGAAGAAGTCGCGCGAACGAGCGGAGATCTCCGAGCCAGAATTAACCCAAGGTACCGTCACGATGAGAGATTCTCCGACCTATGCCGTTGCCTTCAGCTCGATGGCTACGTTATCGAGAATAAGAAGATCATGCAGACCGATCCTTCCATCGGCGATGCACCACCGCTCGAAGACGACCTCATTGAAGCATTGAAGGTCTCTGGCTTGTCGGAGACAGACGCCATTGCTAAGAAGATCAACGACTCCTCCGAGTCCTTTCGGTCATCACCACCGAACTACAACGCTTGCCTCAATGACATTCGTGTCGCGCTGGAAACCCTGGCCCGTGCAATTGCCGTTACGCGCCAAGTCACTGGCGCTCCACCATACGATCAAACCAAGTGGGGTTCAGTAGTCAGTTTCTTGAGACAAGTGGAGTTCATTACGCAAGAAGAGGAGAAAGGTCTCGCGGGTGTGTACGGCTTCGTTAGTCCAGGTTCGCATCGCCCACTTGGTATCCCAGAAGAACAAATGGCCCGTCTGGGAAGATCGCTTGGTCTCGGCATGTGCTGGTTCCTTGTAAAGAGTTACCAAAGTGCCGCATAACGCGACGCCCAACCTCTCGGTAAACCGGCCCGCCTGCAAGCTGCGCTTGAAGGTTCCCTTTGCGCTTCGCGCTCCAGCGGCCGGTTACCTAACACGTTGGGCGTCGCAGACGTGAGAGCCGTTCTCCTTACTGCCGCGTTATTCGTCTCTGTCACCGCCCTTGCTGCGGATGGAGGCTTCGACCTTAAGGGCGTTGCGTTGGGGGCATCAGAAGCCGAGGTAACCGGACGCTTTCCGACCGTCACGTGTCGTGATCGCAATGCCGCAACGGTCGAACGAATGTGTGTGGTCCTGAAAGACACCTATGGGGGCGCGGAGGCTAGCCTCTTCTTTGCCCTCATCGACGGGAAGGTCTCGAACATGTCGGCGAGGTTCAATCCACGAGACTTCGCAAATGTCGCCGCCGCAATGAAAGAACGGTTCGGTTCTCCCTTTTCCGAGGAAACCGAGACCCTGTCGAACCGAATGGGGGCTCAGTTTCAGAACCAGGTCCTCACCTGGAAGCGCAGTGGGGAGCTCGTGATGGCAAAGCGCTACTCCGGGTCTCTCAATCGTGCATCCGTGACCTTCCTTTCCGAAGCCTCGATCGAAGACTTCAAACGGCGCTCTGGCCAAGAGAAGCGTGAGCGCGCCAAAGATCTCTAATGTGACGACGCCCAAACATCCGATGAACACGGACCCTCCACGAGCGGGCTTCGCCTGCTCGTGGAGGGTCGGCTATCGGGAACGTTAGAAGTACCCGAGGACGCCGTGCGCCGCTTTACCGATGCCGCGAGAAAGGCCGTAGCAGACCAGAATTGGTTTGCAGCCCTCTTTGTGAGTCTGGCGCTCCCCGATATCTGCGGATCTCTCGAGAATCCGACCGCTAAGGTGGGGGAACGGTATATGAATTGGTTTAACCGCTATCTCGCGCCTCGCTACGGGAAGATGTTTTCCGCCGAGGACTGCTATTACTTTCGGTGTGCATGTCTCCACCAAGGGCTAGGAGCGCACGAAAGATCAAGAAATGATGGCATCCATTTCATACCGCCACCGCCCCGCGGAAACATTGTTCACTTGAATTTGCTAAACAATGTGCTTCAAATGCAGATTGATATATTCTGTATTGATGTGTGCGATGCCGTTGAAAGGTGGACTGTTGATGTCGCCGGCAACGCTGAAATTCAGGGGCGTATCTGCCAACTCCTTCACATTCACCCATTGAGCTCTCTTCGCCCCTTCATCGCGTTCGATTGAAGGATGGGTACTTCCAATTCTAGGTGCTGCGGACGGGCCATCAGCGCCGCGCGATTGCAACTGTCTGTGCGGGCTCGCCGCAGACCACGACGTCGAACAGTTGCTTTCGGAAGAACTGACCGGCAGGTTTTGGATCAAGAGCGCCAGTTCGCCGTTCGTGTAAGCAGACATTCGCAGCGTTCTTGTTCGTGGACTTGGCTGCGCGTCTTTAATGGCAGCTCAGGCCGGCGGGTTCAACCGGTGGATGCAACACACTAGATACTGCGTAAGCAGAAGGAGTGTTGCAGATGAAGCAGAGACCACGGATTTACTACACGGAAGGCCAGAAAGCGCTGATGTGGGATCGCTGGCAAAAAGGTGAGTCCTTGCAGCAGATCGCACAGTTGTTTGATCGAAACCACTCATCGATACAACAGATTCTGGCAGACACAGGTGGAATACGTCCGGCGCAACGTCGCCGTTCGAGATTGGCGCTGACTCTAGCTGAACGAGAAGAGGTATCGCGTGCTGTGGTGGTGGGTCAGTCGATCCGCTCGATAGCAAAGCGACTGGGGCGAGCGCCGTCCACCGTCAGCCGTGAGATCAAGCGCAATGGTGGACAGGGATGCTATCGGGCGAGTCAGGCTGACCAGGCTGCTTGGGATCGGGCAGGTCGCCCCAAGAGCTGTAAACTAGCTGAGAATCGAACGTTGGCGCACATCGTGGCACGTAAGCTCCAATGGCAGTGGTCGCCCGAGCAGATTGCTGGGTGGCTAAAGCGTACTTACCCGGGCGACGAGACCTACCAGGTGTCACACGAGACAATCTATCGCAGCCTGTTCATTCAAGCCCGTGGCGCCCTGAAGAAAGAGCTGTTGCAGCATTTGAGGCGCACACGAGCAATGCGCCGTTCGCGCCATCACACGCAGAAGACTGACAATCACGGCAGAATCACTGACACGGTGTCGATCCGCGAGCGTCCTGCCGACGTTGAGGATCGTGCCGTACCAGGGCACTGGGAAGGCGATCTTCTCTTCGGAGCCAACAACACGCAGATCGCCACACTGGTTGAGCGCCACACCCGCTTTGCCATGCTCATCAAGGTCAAGAGCAAGGACACGGCGACCGTCGTCGCCGCGCTCAGCAAGCAGGTACGCAAACTTCCCACAGAACTGCGCCGCTCACTAACCTGGGATCGCGGCAAGGAAATGGCAGACCACAAGGCCTTCACCCTGGCTACCGACGTGAAGGTCTACTTCTGCGATCCTCGAAGCCCCTGGCAGCGCGGCAGCAATGAGAACACCAACGGCTTGTTGC
>Ga0209514_10002231_pt1 | contig 30590 bp, 25 predicted proteins | sample Subgrocontami58m_FD_187452 | JGI IMG/M metagenome (GOLD analysis project Ga0209514, IMG submission 187452) | Subsurface groundwater microbial communities from S. Glens Falls, New York, USA - GMW37 contaminated, 5.8 m (SPAdes) (version 3) | ecosystem: Environmental > Aquatic > Deep subsurface >...
TTTGTCAAGAGTGAATTTAATCGCGCCACGCAGTCGAAAAGACAGCCTGGTTCCGCAATCAAGCCCATAATTTATACCGCGGCCTTCGATAAAGGGATGACACCGGCAACTACTGTTGTGGATGCACCGCTTGTTTTTCAGGACAATGCCGGAAATGTCTGGAAGCCGCAGAACTTTGACCATGAATTCCATGGCCTCACCACGCTCCGGAATGCCCTGGTCCATTCCCGCAACATCGTTACGATCAAACTGCTCCAGAATATCGGGGTGGATTATGCTGCGGCCTACGCCGCCAACATGGGCATCGTTTCTCCCGTGGTAAAAAATCTTACCATGGCCCTGGGGACCTCTGAGGTCACCCTGCAGGAATTGGTTCGCTCCTATGGCGTCCTGGCCAATCAAGGGAAAAAAGTGGAACCTTTCTTCATCAGGAAAATAGTTGATCGTACCGGCCACGTCTTTGAGGAGAATCAGCCTGTCAGCACCCAGGTGATTGATCCCCGCATCGCCTTCATGACCACCTATATCATGCAGGATGTGGTGGAAAGCGGAACGGGCAGGGTAGTGAGAAGCATCGGCCGGCCGGTGGCGGGCAAAACCGGCACCACGGATGAGATGCGTGATGCCTGGTTTATGGGCTTCACCCCCTCGTTGGTTTCCGGAGTCTGGGTAGGCTTTGACAAGGAGAGAACGCTGGGCAGAGAGGAAGTAGGCGGCCGGGCGGCAGCGCCGATCTGGCTTTATTTCATGGAAAAGGCCCTGGGAGGGACGCCCGCGGAAATATTCCCCGTGCCTGAGGGGGTTGTCTTTACTAAAGTAGAGCGTGCCACCGGCCAGCCGGGAAAGGGAGCGTCTCCAACGGCCATTTTTGAATGTTTTCTTGACGACGCTTTGGCGGGGGAGGAAGGCGGCAGGGGGGACAAGCCGGAGGGGGTGTCTAAGTCCGGCGGGACGATGCCCTTCTAGAAAGACCTATTCCCTAATGGGCCATTCTCCTCGTTCCTGCAGCACCTCCCGATAGACAGACAGCGCTTCGTTTACTGCGGGCATTCCCGTATAGGTAGCCATTTGAAAAAAAATTTCGGCTAATTTCCTGGGATTGCAGCCGACGTTCAAGGCGGCATTGACATGAAGCTTCAACTCATCATGGGCCCTGGTGGCGGCCAGGATGGCGCAGGCAATCATCTGTCTTTCCGGGAGCGACAAAACCTTTCGCGAATAGAGATTGCCGGTGATGAACTTCGAAAGATCATTGGCCAATTCTTTATCAAAGGCCTTCCACGTGAAGTAAGGCGGGTCCATTTTTATGCCTTCGCCAAAGAGGATTTTTGCCGTTTCCTGGGTTTTTCTGACTATTGATTCGTCGCACATGAATAAACTCCTTTCCCTTATCCGTCTTGTAAAGACCACGACCATCCATCGTGCTGTTATTTTACACTTTCTTTCTTATAGCCTGATAAATTTATCTTGACAAGGTAAAAAAAAAGCGTATTTATGTGACCATTGATGGACGGGGTCAGGTACCCGACGATTGAAAATCTTGGAAAGGAGGTGAAAAGTTGATGAAAAAAACATTTGCTCTTTTTTTTGCTCTGCTCTTATTGGGAACATTCTCGTTTGCGGTAGTCGGATGTAAGAAGGCAGAGGAGCAGAAACCGGCAGCTCCTGTAGAAACGCCAGCTCCGGCACCTGCGCCAGCACCAGCCCCTGAGGGGACTCCTGCTGCACCGGGTGCACCTGCAGAACCGGCAGCGCCGGCAGCTCCCGCAGCTCCCGCAACGAAGTAGAATTTTAGTTATTGTCAGTAGAAGACCGGGCACGCAAGGATTTTAGCGCGCCCGGTCTTTTTGTCTGGCCCATCCATTGCGCTTTTTTCGCCCGCTCCACCTGCCTTGACTATTGTGCCCCGGGGCTTTATATTTAAAAAATGAATTCTTTCACAAGGAGGTAAGAGCAATGTCGGACAACAGCGGTGAATTCTTAAAGGGTTTGTTGATCGGCGGAGTAGCCGGCGTTCTTTTCGGGGTCCTTTATGCTCCGAAAAGCGGGAAAGAAACGCGGGAAGATATTGGGCGAAAGACAGAGGAATTGCTCGGCAAGGCCAAAGAAGACTATGAGAAGGCTTTAGAACGAAGCAAGAAAACCTATGAAACAGCCATAGGGAGGCTTCGGGACCTGGAATCCACCGCCAAGGAAAAAGTGGAAAACCTGGAAGAAGAGGTCGAAGGGATGGCGGGGCGGAGCGTGGAGGCGATAGTGGAAGGGAAGAACCGTTTTAAACGGGCCATTGATGCCGGCGTGGACGCATTTAAAGAGGAAAAGTCAGCTTAGATTTCAGACGATAAGCGAATATAGGCGTGTTGATGCTGGAAACCAGTTTCTTGATTTTGAGTTTGGCCTTTCTCTTGATGGCCCTTTTTTCCGTCCCCATCTTTTGGCAGTTGTGGCAGATGGCAAAAAAAATGACCACCGCCATGGAAACGCTCAATAAGAGCTTACCGGGAATCCTGAGAAACGTGGAGGCGGTTACCTGTAATTTGAGCAGCGCCTCCGAGGTCGTAAGACGGGAGGTGGAGGTTCTGGCCGTTTTTGCACGCAATGTGCGCGCTTTCCTGGAGATGGCAAGGGGTGTGGAAGGTATTGTGCGGGACGGTCTGAGAAATCTTCCCCTCGCCGAAAAATTAAAAACGGCGCGCAGTTTGTGGAAAGGTGTCAGGGTCTTTCTCGCTGTGTTGCGGGAAAAAAGAGAATGCCAGCCGGGAGACAGGAAATAAATGGCTAAGGTAAGTTACGGAAACAGGATGGGGCACGTCCGGGTAACCGCAACTAAAAAAGACAGCGGTACCCCTGCCAAATCTCCTGAAGATGTCGTACGGGAAATAAAAAAAGACCAGCTCAGCAAACCCTCTGACGAGACTTACCGGGAACGGGCTCTGGCATTATATGGAATGATCTGTTCGCGTTGCGGACGGGAGTTCGATAATGCCAATCGCCACCTGCTGACGGTGCACCACAAAGACGGTGACCACCACAACAATCCGCCCGATGGCAGCAACTGGGAAATGCTTTGCGTCTATTGTCATGAAGATGTGCACAGCAGGGGAATCCTGGGCAACTACCTGGATGGCAAGGGGGGCGGCCCGGAAACCAGCGTTGCCTATCGTGATCCAACGCAGTCCCTGGGAGGGACTCTGGCTGATAAACTAAAAAAAATCTGGGAAGATAAGCAAAAATGACGTCCCCGGCACCGCTGAAGGGATAAGGGCATTTTATTGATTCCGTCCCTCTTTCCCATAGAGGGACTTCATGACGCCGTAAGATTTTGTGACCTTAAAGACATAATTCTTGGTTTCACTGAAGGGGATGTCTTCGGTAAATTCCTCTTCGTCCAGATAACCCGCTGCCAACCATTTTTCCACATTGTGTTCTCCGGCGTTGTAAGCCGCGATGGCATGAGACATCAGCTTAAACTGGGACAGCAGTTTGGCCAGGTAACGAGTTCCCAGCCCGACATTCTTTCCCACATCGAATAGTTCGGTATTGTTTTTCAATTGTCCCATGCCCCGGGCGGTTGCCGGCATGAGTTGCATAATGCCGAGGGCGCCGGCGACCGAGACGGCGTCGTGCTGAAACCGGCTTTCCTCGCGCATAATGGCCATTATCAGCAGGGGATCGGTCTTTTGTTCCTGAGCGCATTTAACTACTGTTTCCCGAAAGGCCAGGGGGTAGGTCAAGGACAGGTCGTTGCATCTCACACCCAGCTTGACCAGTGTCGGGTAGTCTTCGATGGCGATCAGTAAACCGGCCAGGGCCGGGATATGCTGATCTTTGACCAGACCCATGATGGTGCGGGCTTCAGTGCGGGCTTCGGCTTTCATTCTCAGGCTGCTGAGCTCGGAAATGCGCAGAAAATGATGGCCTATTTCCTCTTGGGGAAATTGCGGCGGCGTCTTGGGCAGCAAGGCTTCATCCTTTGGCGCGATGGTGCCGGCGTCGCTCTTTTTTACGGATCTGAACCAGTAATAGCTGTTCCTGTCCTTCATCTGCGAAAAGAAGGCATCCCCCTTCTGCCCCTGGTAGCTTTTAACTTTACCCAGCCAGAATAGGTGCTTATCTCGATCACGGGTTTTTTGGGACACCAGCTCCGTCAAGATATTATCTGCCTCGGGGAAATGTCTTTGTCTGATGGCCAGCCAGGCCTGTGACCAGTTTATTTCTTCCTTTTTCTCCGGATAAATCTCCAGCAGGGATTGAAGTATGGCCGTCGCCTCCCGGTAGTTGCCCTCCCTTCTCTTCAATTCGGCCGCAATAAAGCGGAGGCTGAAAGAATCCTTGGAGCCTGCGGGGAGTTCATCTGCCAGCTTGTAAAACGAAGGCTTGTCATTGTTTCTGAGGAGGCTCAGCGCCAGAAGGTGTTTCCCCTCCGGTGAAGCCGTGCCGGTCAGCATCTTGATGGCATTGCGGTAAAGACGCTGGCGAAAATAAGCCCGTGCCAGAAGGTAACGGCCTTCCTCGTCCGGGGCGTTTACACCCTCCAGCAAGCTTATGGCCTTTAAGTGATTGCCTCTTTCCAGCAGGCTGGCCGCAGCCTTCTTGATGTCTTCCGGGGACGGTGGATAGTCAGACCACTTAAGAGCTTCATAGGCGTTTAAGGCAAAGGGGCTGCCGAGGAAAAAAATCTCCTTCCAGAGGGCGGAAGCATCGTCTTTACGGTTGCTCTTTTCCAGGAAAACAGCCTTTTCCCACAATGCTTTGCCATCTTGGGGAAATTCTTTGAGATAAAGATCGAAATCAGCCAAAACATCCGGGGCATCCCCTTTTTTGCCGATTTCCAGAATCTTGAGGAAGGCCCTGCGGTACAGAGGGGACTTCTTGTGCTGCCCCACTATTTTGCGCAGGGAATTTAATGCCTCTTCCGGGTTGCCGGTCTTTTCATAGCACGTGGCGATGTCCCAAAGGACATAATCAGCGAGCAACTCGTAATTACTGGCGAGCGGTTTTAAGATTTCCAGTCCCTGCTGCCATTTTTCTTCCTGCAGGCATTTTCTGCCCGCCGCATATATTTCGCGGCTGGCGGCGGGTAGGGCCGGCGCCGGCGTTAGGGCAGACAAAATTAGCAAAAAAGCGATACCCGATAAGATCCGGGGCCTGGTCATTTTCGTCACCGTGAAAGACTCCAATGTCATATTTTTAGGTGTGACCGCTCAGGAAGTCGAGATCAAACCCGGTTCCTTAAGGTTGCGCGCAAATTTCTCGCCCACCGAAGTGCCGCAAATAACGCAGGTATAATCATACTTTTCTCCGTCGGGAAGAATGAGGAGCAGTCTTTTCCTTACCCTGACCGATCTCTTGCAGCGGGGGCAATAAAGTTCCGTGGCGTCAAAATCACGATAAGTTTCCTGCACCATGTTTCAGCCTCCCACATATTTACGCAGCCGTCAATCATCTCTTTCCGGAATTTCCTTCAATTGTTCCAACCAGATGGTGGCCTCGCTGTCGCTGGGGGCGCGGTAATCGCCCCGCGGGGAGAGGGAGCCGCCCGAACCCACCTTGGGGCCGTTGGGAAGACAGGAACGCTTGAACTGGCTATACTGGAAGAAGCGGAGCAGATAAAGGCCAAGCCAGCGTTTGATTTCCCCTATGCTATAGGCATGTCTTTTCTCTTCCGGTATGTCGGGCCAGTTTCCCCTGGTTTTGTCCCTCCAGGCACAGTAAGCCATAAAGGCGATCTTGGTCGGCAGGAACCCGAAGCGAGTGATATAATAGTTGTTGAAATCCTGTAATTCGTAAGGTCCGATCAGGTCTTCCGTTTTTTGCGACGGCACATCTCTTTCTTGTCCCGGAATGAGTTCCGGGCTGATTGCCGTTTGCAGGATGTCCAGGAGAACAGCCGAAATATCCCGTGAAAACTGGTTGGTGCCGGCTACCCACCGGATCAGGTATTGGATAAGGGTCTTGGGCACACTGACATTGACATTGTAGTGGGACATATGATCCCCCACTCCGTAAGTGCACCACCCCAGGGCCAGTTCGCTCAGATCCCCGGTGCCGATGACCAGGCCTTTTTTCAGATTGGCTAGACGAAAAAGGTGCGATGTACGCTCCCCGGCCTGGACGTTTTCAAAGGTGAGATCGTAAACCGCTTCTCCCCTTGCAAAGGGGTGGCCGATATCCTTCAGCATTTGCAGGGCGCTGGGTTTTATATCTATTTCATTTGCTTCCACCCCCAGCGCCGCCATCAGTCGCCAGGCATTATGATAGGTTTGATCAGTCGTAGCAAAACCTGGCATGGTGTAGGCCTTGATGTTGGAACGGGGGAACTTGAGCCGGTCCATCGTGCGGGCGGCCACAAGGAGCGCCTGAGTGGAATCCAGGCCGCCGGAGACGCCGATGACCACGTTTGCGACGCCCGATGAACTTAACCGTTTGGACAGCCCCTGGACCTGGATGTTGTAGGCTTCATAACAACGCTGATCGCGTTTACCCGGGTCGGCGGGAATATAGGGGAAGCGCGGGTATTCCCGTTCCAGGAGTATTCTCCCGTCCGGCAGGTCCAGGGCGAAGGAAACGTTCCGGAAAGCCGCCACCCGGTCGCGGTGATGAAAAGCGTTGCGGCCGAAGGAGGTCAGGCGCATCCTGTCCTGGACCAGGCTGTCCAGATTCACATCGGCATAGACTGCCTGCGCCTGCTGCTGGAAACGTTCCGTTTCGGCCAGGAGGCGGCCATTTTCATAGACCATGGCCTGGCCATCCCAGGCCAGATCGGTGGTGGATTCTCCCGGACCGGCGGCGGTGTAAATATAAGCGGCCAGGCAGCGCGCCGATTGGGTGGCCGCCAGTTGGTGGCGATATTCCGCTTTACCGATGGTGACATTGGAAGCGGAAAGGTTGCCGATGACCGTTGCCCCGGCCAAGGCGGCGTAACTCGAGGGAGGAACGGGCACCCACACATCCTCACAGATCTCGATGAAAAATCGGAAATTTGGCCAGTCCCGGGCGGCAAAAATTATATCGGCGCCGAAAGGCACCTCTTCCTGCCCGCAGAGGGTAACCGTCTGCGCGATGGCCTCTTCCGCCGGGCTGAATTGACGCCCCTCATAGAATTCGCGATAATTGGGCAGATATGATTTGACGGCCACCCCGATGATCCTGCCCCGATAGATGACCACAGCGCAGTTAAAGAGGCGACAATCCACCTGGAGAGGCGCTCCTACCACGACGATCATCTTCAGGTCCGCGGTGGCCGCCACGACCCCGGCCAGGGCCTTCCGGACGCTTAAGAGCAAGGTGTCCTGATGGAAGAGGTCGTCGTTGGAGTAAGCCGAAAGACTGAGTTCGGGAAAGACGGCCAGGATTGCCTTTTGGGCGGCCGCTTCCCTGGCCAGGTGCGTGATACTGGCGGCATTGAAAAACGGATCGGCTACTTTGACATCGGGGATGCAAAGGGCGACCCTGATGAAACCCTGCTGGTAAAGATTGAAAAATTCCCTATTCTCTAAAGGTTCCATCGGTCGGCTCTTTTTCCAAGTAGGCATAGGCGCTGTGGTTGTGGATGCTCTCGAAATTCTCCGCTTCCACACTATACCAGGTAAAGTTATCAATGCGGTTCAGGCTGCCTGCCACATTCCTTACCACATCCTCAACGAACATGGGGTTATCATAACCCTTTTCCGTCACGTACTTTTCATCTACCCTTTTTAAGAGTGAATAGACCTCACCACTGGCGGAGTGTTCCACCAGGGTAATGATATCTTCGATCCAGAAAAACCTCGTGAACCTCACTTTTACAGCGACAATGCTCCGCTGGTTGTGGGCGCCGGCGAAGCTGATTTCTTTGGAACAGGGACAAACGGTGGTGACGGGCACCACCACGCCTACCCGGATGTCCGTTGAATTTCTCCGATTCTGTCCCCAAAACTGGCATTCGTATTCCATCAGGCTTTTTGCCCCGGAAACAGGAGCCATTTTTTCTATGAAGTAAGGGAAGCGAATTTCCATGTGGGCCGATTCGGCACTGAGCTTTTCCCTGACCTTTTCCATGATCAGCTGCAGAGTCTTCATATTTACCTGGCCGCGGTATTCGTTCAGCACCTCCACGAAGCGGCTCATGTGCGTTCCTTTGAAGTGGTGGGGCAAATTGACGTACATGTTGATGGTGGCGTTGACTTGCTGCGTACCCTGGGCGCGGTCCAGGACCGTAATGGGGTATTTTATCCCTTTCACTCCCACTTTCTTGATGTCGATATTTCTGTCGTCCTGCTGGTTCTGGATATCGATCATGATGTTTTTCCGCGGTAGGAAGCCCGTGCGTTTTCCGATTCCCATACGGTAACACAAGAGACCCCAATATTGTTCAGTCGTGCCCGTTCGTTTACCTGGTCGAAGAGGAAGCGGGCCAGATTCTCGGCCGAAGGATTTACGTCCTTAAAGTAAGGATGCTCATTAAGAAATTTGTGATCCAGCTCCTCAAGAATGTCATCTACCCACTCTTTCAAAAGGCGAAAATCCAGCAGCAGTCCCTCCTTGTTTAAGCTGGGACCGGCAAGTGATACTTCCACAATAAAATTGTGTCCATGCAATGCTTCGCACTTGCCGCCAATGTCTTTCAGGACGTGAGCAGCAGAAAAAGATTTATTGATTGTTATCTCGTACATTATTCCTCCCGGCCATACCCGCCTTTGGCCCCGCGGGCCGGACAATGCCTGATGCAGGTGCCGTTGGCGTCGGCCTTTTTCTGAAAACGGTTGATTTTTTCATGCTTTGAGACCCTTAGCTAAGGTTTGATTTGTATACAATTTTTTGCCAGGCGTCAATATGACAATTGAAATCCGCGAAAAAAACGGCAGAATCGTGGAAATAACCCGCTGCTCCCTCGACCTTAGCGGGGTGGGAAAATAAAATTTGCCCGGAAGTAGGTGCTAACACTCTTATAATTAAAAGATAAATTGTTCTCTTCCCCTATCGGTCAGCCGGCCTGTGCTCTCTCTTCGGCACGACTGTTGCTTACTCAACCGTGCCTGTGTGGCTGTACCATCAGGCGGGAGAAAAAATCGGCTGCGCTTGCGTTGATAAAGATGGGCCGGAAGAAATGATTTCAAAGGGGGTGGTAAGCTCTACAATCGCTTGGAAAGCAAGTTTTAATGAAAAATAACAATAAATTATATACCAAATTTAAGGAGGAATTATTATGATCAGCACGTTTTACAAGAAGAGCAGTGAAAAAGGTTTTACCCTGATTGAACTGATGATCGTTATCGCCATCATCGGCATCCTGGCGGCCATCGCCATCCCGCAGTTTACCCAGTACCGGAAGAGGGGTTACAACGCCTCGGCGAAGGCCGATGCGAAGAATGCCTACACCGCCGCCCAGGCCTTCTTCAGCGATTCTCCCTCGGCCACCGCTGCGTTAGCCGACCTGCAAGGCTTCGGGTATAAAACAACGACCGGTGTTACGCTGACGGTCTCTAACGGCACCATGGCGAGCCTGGCTTTGACATCTGTGCACGCTCAGGGCGACATTACGTACTCCGTTGACACTCAGGGCGCTATCACCCCATAAGCAAAAGTGCACGTATGTTTTCTCTGCGGGGCAAGGTCGGTTCTTCCTTGCCCCTTTTTTTAATGAAAAAATCGGTTTCCCATGCTTGAAAAAGATTTTCGCCTGGCTGCCCGGCCGCTGTGGCGGCTCAATGAATACCGGTTCCTGGTCGTTGCTCTTTTTTTAGCGTTGCTTGCCGTTTACGGCAACAGCCTTAACTGCGACTGGCATTTTGACGATCATCGGAACATCGTCGATAATGCCAATCTCCATATGCACGCCCTTTCCTGGGAGGAAATCAAAAGGGCTCTCACCGGCCTGCCCAACGAGGGCATGACCAGGCCCCTGGCCTACCTGAGTTTTGCTTTAAATTACTATATCGGCCGTGATGATGTCCTGGGGTTTCATCTTACCAATTTGCTTATCCATTACCTGACGGCAATTATTTTATTTCTTTTTATCCACCGCACCCTGAATCTTCCCCGTCTGAAGGATCAGTACGGCAAGCATTCCTATTCCATCGCCCTCCTGTCCACTTTTTTATGGGTCTTACATCCCATCCAGGTCCTTGCGGTCACCTATATCGTCCAGCGGATGGCCAGTATGGCAGCGATGTTTTATCTCCTGGCCATGCTTTTTTACCTCCTGGCCCGCGGGGCGGAAAAAAGGGCGGGCGTGATCGGTTATTCTATTTTAACCGTCCTCAGCGCTTCCTTATCCCTGGCTACCAAAGAAATCAGCGCCACGCTGCCGCTGGCCATCCTCCTTTACGATCTCTTGTTCTTCCAGGGCATCACTCGGGAAAACTTGAAGAAATTTTTCCTGCGCGTCCTTTTGCCCCTGCTCCTCATCTTGCTTGCCGGCCTGTTTCTTTGGGGACCGGCAAAGTTTGTGGGCGGTTACAGCATCCGGCCCTTCACGATGGGCGAAAGACTTTTGACGGAACCGCGGGTAATGTTCTTCTATATCAGCCTGCTCCTCTATCCCGTATCGTCGCGTTTTACTCTGCTGCACGACATCGACTTATCCACCAGCCTCCTGGTTCCCTGGACTACCCTGCCCGCCATTTTATTCATTCTGGCGCTCTTGGCGGCGGCTTTTTCCTCTGCCCGAAGATGGCCGCTTTTTTCCTATTGCCTGCTCTTCTTTTTCCTGAACCATGTCATCGAAGGCTCCATTCTGCCACTGGAAATTGCTTATGAGCACAGGAACTACCTGCCTTCCATGCTTTTCTTTGTGCCTTGGGCGACCATCTTAATTATGGGCCTGCATTATTTCAGTGAAAAGAAGGCCCTCTTCCGGCTCCTGGCCGCGAGCGTAACTTTTTTCCTTTTTCTGGAGGGTTTGGGTGTTATTACCAGAAACAACGCCTTGAAAAGCGAGCTTTCCCTCTGGCTGGATAACCGGGAAAAATCTCCCCATCTGCACCGGGTGAGGCACAATCTTGCTGTGGAATACACGACCGTCGGCCTCTTGCTGCCGGCGTCCGAGGAATTCCTGCAGGCGCTGAAGGGCAAGGCGGCGTCCGTGAGCCATGAAAAATACGATACCTATTATTCGCTGGGCCAGATATGCCGGGTCCGGGGCAATGACGATCTGGCCCTGCAGCAGTTTGCGGAGTCGATTAAATTGTTTTCCTCCTTTCCGGACGTTTATCAGGCACAGGCGGAAATCATGATGTCCCGTGGCAGGCTTGACGAGGCGGAGCGGGCTATCCGCCGGGCCCTTTATCTGAATTCCCGCCTGCCATCCTTTCATTTGACCTATGCCGAAATACTTCTGAAGAAGGGCAACCCCGAGGGGGCTTTAGGGGAAGTGAAGAAGGCGCTCCTTTTGAGAGATGCCTCGCGCCGGACCTTCCGAACCCTGGCCGCCATCTTCCGCATCAAGGGAGATACGGTGCGGACCGCCCATTTTGAGCGGCTTTCCCAAAAGAGCGGGGTGCGTTAATCTATGGCGAGCGACAAGAAAAAGGTTATACTTCTTCTTTCCCTCCTCCTGGTGGTCGCTACCCTGCTCGTCTTCCATCAGGTAAGGGGGTTTGAGTTTGTCCATTACGACGATGATGTTTACGTCGCGGGCAACAGACATGTGCAGGCCGGACTCACCCTGTCCAGCGTCGCCTGGGCCTTTAGTGCCACCGATGCGGGTTTCTGGCATCCCCTGACCTGGCTTTCCCTGATGCTGGACTATGAACTATACGGCCTGAATGCCGGCGGCTATCATGGGACAAACCTCATCTGGCACCTGCTGAATACGCTGCTGGTCTTTTTCGTCTTTCACAGGATGACCGGCGCCGTCTGGCGAAGTGCCTTCCTGGCCGCCCTGTTTGCCCTCCATCCCCTGCATGTGGAGTCAGTGGCCTGGATTGCCGAGCGCAAGGATGTTCTTAGTACTTTTTTCTGGCTGCTTACCATGGCGGTTTATATAGCTTACGTCCGCTACCCTGGTCGGATACGCTATCTGTTCCTCTTGCTGGTATTTTCTCTGGGACTCATGGCCAAGCCGATGCTCGTCACCCTGCCTTTCTGCCTGCTCCTTATGGACTTCTGGCCTTTGGGCCGCACCCGTTTTATGACTGCGGCCCGGACGGATGGGGAGGCGGGGCAGGCCATGCCCCGCGGCATTTTGTCCCTCCTGGCTGAAAAGGCGCCGCTGTTTGTGCTGGCCTTTTTAGCCGGCCTGCTGGTTTATTATACAGAGGAGCGAGCGGGGGTTTTGTCCTCTTTCGATGCCTTTCCCCTTGACCTGCGCATTGCCCATGCCTTTGTCTCCTATCTCCTCTATTTAGGAAAGGCCGTTTGGCCTGTCAAGCTGGCTGTTTTTTATCCCCATCCGGGCGCCTGGCCGCCTTTGTTGGTTGCTTTGGCGGCGGGGTTGCTTATCGCCTGCACCATCTTGGCCGTGAGGTGGCATCGCCGGTTTCCCTATGCGCTCACAGGCTGGTTATGGTATCTGGGAACCATGGCGCCCCTGATCGGGCTTGTCCAACTGGGTACCCAGGGGATGGCCGACCGCTACACCTATATACCCCTGACGGGCATCTTTCTGGTGCTGGCCTGGGGCTTGCCGGATATTCTGGGAAGATGGAGGCATAAAGCCGTTGCTCTTTCGCTGGCGGCGCTCATCGCCCTCTCCCTGCTGGGGGGCCTCGCCTGGCGGCAGACGGGTTACTGGCGGGATGCGGAAACCCTTTTTCGGCATGCGCTGCAAGTGACGGACAATAACTACCTGGCCCATAACAACCTGGGCGCCGCCCTGGCGAGAGTAGGAAAGACCGCCGAGGCCCTGGACCAGTATCGAGCGGCGCTCGCGATCAAACCGCATTATGCCGATGCCCGCTTCAACATGGGGCAGTCCCTGGCGGTCAGCGGCAGGCTCGCCGAAGCCGAGCGGTACTACCGGGGGGCGCTGATGAGCAAGCCATCCTTTGTGGAAGCACACAACAACCTGGGCATCGTCCTGGCGGAGCAGGGGAAGGGTGAAGAGGCGAGGTCCCATTTCCTGGCTGCCTTGCACATCAGGCCGGATTACGAGACGGCGGGGAAAAATCTGCGTTTACTGCTGCAAAAGGAGGGCAAGCCGCCGCCCGGCCCATGATTATTGCTTGATTTTCTTTCTTATCAAGCTCAAATTCTTCCTGGCCTCGGCATAGGAGGGATTTATTCTCAGGGCCGACTGAAAGTATTGTTCCGCCAGCTTGAGCTGGCCCTGCCGTGCCGAAGCTATCCCGAGATTGTTGTATAATTCCGGATTGTCCGGGTCTTTCAATAAGGCGCGCTGGTAGAGGGCGGCCGCCTCTTCCAGCACGTCCTTCTTGAGAAGTTCATCCGCCAGCTGGCGCAGGGCGCTGCCATAATGCGGATTGATCGCCAGGGCGGCGCGAAAATGTTCAATCGCTTCTTCGGATTGACCGCGCTTCACGAGGGCAGCGCCCAGATTGGTGCGGGCAATGACAAAGTCCGGCTTTATCCTCAAGGCCTCCCGGTAATGGTATATGGCGCCTTCATTATCCCGGCGGGCCGCCAGAGCAACGCCTAAATTTCCTTCGGCCAGATAATTCCCGGCCGTCACATTCCGGGCATGGGTGAACAGGGTAATGCTGTTTTCCCAAACCTGCGACTGAATCCGGCTGGCGATAGCAAATACAAGAATGATGGCCGTCGCCAGGGCAGGAATCCCGGTTGTCTTATGCCGCCAAGGTCTCAGCAACTCCGGGATTCCCCAGGCGAGCATGATGAAGAGTCCGATGAGCGGTACATAGGTGTAGCGGTCGGCCATGGCCTGGCGGCCGACCTGGATGATGCCGATGACCGGCAGGAGGGTTACGATATACCAGGCCCAGCCCGTGGCCAGGTAGGGATGCTCCTTGCGGTTCCTGATCACGAATAAACTGATGATGAGCAAGAGGAGTCCGGATAAGAAAACCTGGCTCATGGGTAAATCTGCGGAATAGGGATAAAAGACCGCCAGCCCCTGTGGCCAGAACATTTTCTTGATGTAGCCGACATAAGCGCTGAGGGCATTCATCGTGCGCAGGGAAAGCGATGCCGAAGTCAGGGGCTGTAATGCCCCAGCTGTCTGCTGGGTATATAAAGTCACCAGGCCTATCGTGATGCTGATGAAGAGCAAGGGCGCTTTTTCGAGGAGCAGGCGGGCGGCGCGGTTCTTCTCACCGGATGGACAAAAACGCTGCAACGGCCAGTAGTCCAGGGCTAATAACTGCAAGGGCACAGTCACGAGCATGGGTTTGGACAACAGTCCCAGAATAAAAAAACATAAAACCAGACAATACTCGAAAGCAGCGGGCCGTTCGGCATAGCGGCTGTAAAACCACAGGGTGAGCATCCAGAAGAAAGTGCTCAAAACGTCCTTACGTTCGGCAATCCAGGCCACCGACTCGACATGCAACGGATGGACGGCAAATAAGGCCGCCACGAAGGCACTGCTATAGAATGCCCCCGTCATGCGGTTCAAAACCAAAAACAAGAGCAGGGTATTGGCGATATGGAACAGCAGGTTGGTCCAGTGATAACCTCCTGCATTACTGCCGTATAGACTGCTGTCCCCCAAGAGGGACAACCAGGTGAGCGGATGCCAGTTTCCGCCTTCCGTCGCCTTGAAGGCCCACCGGAGGCTTTCTGTGGTCAGGCCGTTACTGAGATGGCGGTTGTTGCCGATGTATAGCCCGTCATCAAAAACGAAGTCAAAAGATTGCACATTCCAGAAGGTAATAAGGGTGATTACCGCTAAAAGAAGGCAGGCTAAGGTTGCTCCATAACGGTGAAGGAAAGCCCGCTCCCTGATCATAGCGCGTCCTGGGCTTCCTTTCCGGCGGCCAGGCATTCCCTCACCTTAGCATATACTTCCTCCGGCAGGATGGCTTGCAGGCAAAGGTTGTTCCGGCAAGGAGAAAAGCGGTGATTGAAGGCGTTCACACAGGGGCTGCAGGCTAAACGGGCATAGAGTGAGTGGGAATTCTTGGAGAGGGGTCCGAATAAGCGGGGAGTTTCCGGTCCATAAAGGACGATGCTTTGGACTGCGGTCAGGGAGGCGAAATGGGCCGGACCGCTGTCGTTGGTAACCAGAACGTCGGCCAGCGCATAGAGCATGAGCAGTTCCCGCAAGGTCGTTTTTCCGGCCAGATTTATGGCCCCCGCTGACGCCCATCTTTGGCAAAGTCTCTCGGCGGCTTCCTTTTCCGTGGGCCCGCCGGTGATAACGAGAGCGGCTGCGGGATAATCCCTGAGAATTGCCGTTCCCAGGGTAAAGAAATATTCCAGCGGCCATTTGCGCAAGGGCAGCATGTCACTGGCGTTGGGATTCAAGATGATGAGCGGTCTTCTCTTTGCGACGTCCAGCCCCAGGCCTGCCAGTGCCTGGCGAAAAGCTTTCATCTCGTCCGGATTGGCGGAAAAAGCCGGCGGACCCTCCGGAGGGAAATCGACAGCCTTCTTGGGCAGGGGGAGTTCATCCGGTGGCAGGGTCAGCGCCTCCACGAGCAGCGAATAGGCGATTGCGGTATGCAAATAGGGATTATGCTGGAGGCGATGGGTCATAAGATCGCCCCGGTAAGGGATTTCGCTGGTGAAGCGGTGCAGGCCGGCGCGCCGGCGGGCGCCCGTAAGAAAGGAAATGACGGCGGAGGCGCGGGCAAAAAATTCCATGTCCACAGCGGCGTCGATGCCCTGACGGCGGATGGCCATGAGCTGCTTGGCAAGATCGCTCAGGAAAGTGACAAATCCTTCATTCCTGATCCCGAGGATGTTTTTCGGCGGCAGCAGATCCATTATCTCCAGGATTTCCCTGTTCTCTTCAAATACCAGAAAAAAAACGTTTTCCCGTCCCACCAGATCCTGAGCGCGCCGGATCGCAGCGGCGGCCAGAACCGTCGCTCCCTGTTCGATAAGCTTGATAAAAAGGATTTTCTTCACCGGCGGGAGAGGCGGGCTGTCCGTCGGCATCATCTCCAGAAGTTTGCGGCCGCAGGTTAGCGTGAGGCAGGCGACTTTACCTGCCCAGAGGTCTATTTTCCTTATGGTTGCTGGTTTCATCGGCAATTACCCATTTTTCCGGCAGAGATTAGTCAGATAGCAGATAAGGACAAATATGTATAGCCCTTACACGAAAAAGCAACTTCTTGGCCGATGAAAGCGGCGGGCCCGTATTCCGGGAACAGCCGATGTCCACCGCTATCAAGGGCTTGCAAGTCCCTATAGCATACAAGTTGCAGAATGTGGTATGCAGAACCTGCGGTAGGCTTTAGCCTATCGGCATGCAACAGAACAGTTAAATCTTCAATCAAATAATATCACATTATGTATCTACTGGGAATTGACATTGGAAGCTCATCGGTGAAGGCATCTATTGTTGCCGGATCATCCGGGAAATGTGCCGCCTCCGCATACTATCCAAAACAGGAGATGAAAATCACGGCTCTGCAGGCAGGGTGGGCCGAACAGGCGCCTGAGTTGTGGTGGGAAAATCTTAAACTCGCCATCAGAGAGGTAATGAGTGTTTCGAAGATTGAACCGAAAAACATTGAAGCGGTAGGGATCTCTTACCAGATGCACGGTTTGGTGGTGGTAGACAAAAATAAGCAGGTATTAAGATCTTCCATTATCTGGTGTGATTCCCGGGCTGCCGTATATGGAGGGAAATGTGAAAAACATTGTATCGTTGTGGCTATCCCTGATCAGCCTGTGTGCTTTAGGTTGTTCTTCATCATCGCCTGGTTTCACGCAAACGGACCTGCAGGCTATCCTGGAAACGGAATTGCAGACCTATTCGCGTGATAAAACAAATTTCGGCGGCGGGATCGCCATGCAGATCCTCACCCCCTCGGGTAATTATTTCCTATCGTCCGGCATGGGAAGCGGTATGGACAGTTCCCATCGCTTCCGTACCGCCAGCGTCACAAAGACCTTTACGGCTGCGTCCATTATGCTCCTCCATGAGCGGGGGCAGCTCAACATAGACCATAAACTTTCCGACAATATCCCCGGCACGGCGATCCCCTATTTTCCGTATAACATCCCCCATCGAAATGAAGTCACGATCAGGATGATTCTCATGCACCGGGCAGGAATCTTCGACCTCACCAATACCAATATCCGGGATAATGCCGCATCTCGCAGCGAGCCCTATGTGGGCAAGAATTATATTGAGGAAACCATGAAAACCCCCAATGAAAAGCATCAGTTTACCTTCGACGAGCTTTTTAGGGTCATTGAGAGGGATGAACAGGTGGGTTTTGAACCACCCGATTCAAAATATGCCTATTCGGACACGGGCTATACCATCCTGGGATACATCATTGAGAGAGTTGCCGGAAAGACATGCGACGCGTTTGTGCGCGACGAGTTCCTGATACCAAATGGTCTTTCGAACAGCAGCCTGCCCTGGCAGGGCACGGACCGGACCTTGTCTGCTCCTTTTGTGAACGGCTATATCTGGGATGGCAGTACGCTCACCGATGTGACGGTGAATAATATGTCCGCTTATGTAGGCAACGGCAATATGATTACAACGCCGCTCGATCTTGCAACCTGGGCCAGAAGATTGCTGACCGGACAGACGGCATTGAACATGAGGACCGTTGAGCTGATGAAATCCGGGTTACCCTCGCAGGGGACCACTACCTATGGCCTCGGCATTCAATATGCGCCGAAATTTGGTTACGGACATGGCGGGGACCATGAAGGTTATGCCACCCTTATGTTTTACAAACCGGAGCAGGATGTCGCCTATGTGGTCCTGATGAACATATGGGACATAAGCAATTGGCCGGCTTCATACTCAGCTCAACATACCTTCATGGCCGATACCGTATTGAAAGTTTTTGCCAGGATGGGATTGTAATTTCTTGGCGCATGGAGAAAATCGGGGTATGCCGTCGGACGGCTGTAATCAGCTATGTCATTGACTTTCCCGTTTGCCCAGTGTCCCACGGCAGGCCGGCTCTCGTATTATTTCATCAGCGCTGCCTTGTACGCTGCTTCGTAGGCGTTGTCCTGAACAATATCTGTGGACGCGAAGTTTGTGGCATAGCTGAAAGCGTTGTTGAACTTGTCGCCGCAGGTGGTGGAATTGATCGGCAGAAGCATGACGACGCTGCCGATACTTCTGGGTGCATAATATGGATCTTCGGCTGCCATATTGATGATGGTAATAGAGCCATCCTTTGTCTTGTACGCATTTTTGACCCCGTTCAAGTTCCACACGCCATTCAATGAGGTCGAAGTTAATGCATTCTTATAGTTATTTATAGGCCCATGGGGAATTGGCAGGACAGAAGCTGAGACTGCGGCCAGTGTGAGGACCGTATATTTTTTCACCATATCCGGGTCTTTCTGTGTGGCATTGGCAAAATAAAGCGCATAATCCCAGCTCAGGAGATTCCTCCAGTAATTAAAATCATTCTCGTAATGACCTAGATAATCGACCAGAGAAGGCGTAACCGAAGCATCCGCAGCAGGATTCATTTGATTGAATGTCATCGCGTTACCGGGATACGCGGCCCACCAAGCTCCGCGGATAATCTGATAAGGCCCGGCTACCTGAAGAAAAAGGAGAGAGGCGGTCTGCGACTGTTTGTACTGGAAAACGGGGAACCAGGGTGATTTAAACGTTGCTTTGTTGTCTTCGTAAAAGGAAAGTGGATTTTTCATTGGGTCGGCATAGGAAACAAAAGAGTGGAGTGGTGTCAAGTCATTCTTGATGCCCACTAAATTGAGAAAGCTTAACTGATTGTTTGCATCCCAGGCAAAGGGGATATAGCCACCGGGAGCGGAGCTCCAGACCTTCGCATTGTCGGGCGCCAGAAGCGTCTTTAGTATGTAGTTATAGACATCGATGTTGTTGAAGGCCAGATAGAGCCCGCTTTGGCGCTCACTGTCTTTCTGCCCCAGCATATCGACGCTGAAGCCGGCCAGCATTTCGTCACTGATGTCTACTCCCTGCATAAGCTGCATGCTGATCATATCGAACGCTTTTTCCCGGAAGCCGGCATAAAAAGTATCATATCCGTCGCTTATTTCAGGACTTACTTTGCTTATGGCAAAACTGCTGAGGAAACGCAGGTAAGAGTTGAGCTGCCCCAATTTATCCACCACCATAAGGATTGTGGAAATATTCGGAAAGCCGGTGATTTTTGTGGACTGACCGGGGATGTCCAGATTGGGGCGAAGCTGCGGTATTACACGGTCATAAGGGGTTGTGCGGAAGCCGCTCACAAACATTTTGTCCACCCGCATGATGTTACTTCCCTGAATCGGAAGTACTGAAAGCTTTTTTTTGTTTTTCAGCGCGAGAAGTTCTTCTGCATAGTTGCGATAGAGCTGTGCATTTCCGCCAGCTGCGGGATCCATGGCAGCTTGTACTCCCTGCCCGGCAACGTTTTCTCCTGCCGCCGCCGCCTGTTCCTTGTCCTGCTGGATGCTTGCTTTTTTGCCATCCTGATACTGTTTCCAGTCGTCATACGACCGGAAACAGCTGTCCGGTGGTATGGCGGGATCCTTTAGGGCATCCACGGGAGTCGGCAATGTGAGCGTACCCAGGACGGGGAGACCGGTCAGAGGGGGAACGGAAATCGGTGATGATTCATTGCTCAGCATGGCAAGAATAGAGCTGGCCCAGGATGTCGTGTCAATCACGCCGGCAGGCAGTGATCGCGCCGTAATGGTTGTGTTTTTATAGGCGCTGGCCCAGCCGTTCTGCCGGGAAACCCCGACGTCGGCCGAAGCGCTCCCGGCGAAACCGAGCCTCGAATAGCTGACGGAAAGCGCCGCGTTGTAAACATTTTCCGTGTTGCCGCTGCTTTGGCCGAATTGCAGTTGCCCGTTTCCAAGCCCGTAATTCATTGCGCTTACCCGTGAGACGAAAGAATCACCGTGATAGCTGTAGAATGTGCTAATCGCATTGGAAATGAAACTCTTCATGCTTACCATATTGGCCATCAATTCCGCCCGGACATTTGCATCACTGTATATATTATACTGAGTTTTCAGCAGGCCGAACACTTTCTCCATCTCTCCCAGCAGTTGAATATTGCCGTACACGTTTTCGAGATCGTCAAGCTGTCCACCATTGGTAACTAATAAAGCGGAAATATACTTGTCGCCGCTTTGGCCCTTCACATAGGACTCGGTGTAATTGACGTACGATCTGACCGTGTCGTCCGTAAGTCGGGAGCCGATCAGGTAAGGGGTAAAACTGGCGTCGTTGCTGAAGCCGCTTGTTAACAACTCCACATAGGCGCCTGTAGTGTTGTACGACATTTTTACGTTGACTGTTCCGTCGGAGGATGATTCCTGGCGTTTGTTTTCCTGGTGATAGGCCGCACTTGCCTTGAATCCCCGGCCCTGGCCGGATGCCGTAAAGTCGTAGCTTTCCTGCTCCGAATGGGAGGTGGCGCTTTTATTGCTCACCAGTTTTATTTCCGTTACGGCTTCCGTGCTGCTGCTAAGGTTGACATCGAGATATCCATCATTGTTCAGAAGTGAGAGGTCGAAAACCGGCCGCACAATAAAAGTCGAATTTGCGGTGCTGACTTTTGCCCCGATCGTCATGTCCTTTACCGAGTCGACGGTAATCGGCCTGCCGTTGGCGCCTACCAGGTCATTTTTCAGGAATATCTCAAATTGCTCGTCCCGCATTTGAGCATGCTCGGCCACGGTTGGATATTGCGCTCTATAGCTTACGTCGGAATCCGATGAGGTGCATCCTGAGACAAGGAAAAGAAACGCAAAAACACTGGCACCCAAAGGTAAGAAAACGTGTCGGCTCACAAGGGAAAGAAGACACCTGCCACTTATATTTTTTCCCAATAAAGCAATGCGTACCATCTTTATCCTCCACATGATTTCATTTTCAAGAAAAAGAGGTTGCCTGGAACATGCATATTTTTAATGGACATCCAATTATTTCGTCAAGCACCTTACGGCGCCAGTTCATAAAAATAAAAAAGAGCATTAGTGCATCACGGGAGTCCTTTAACACATCTACATTTGTAAAGTAAATGCTATCATTATGGATATGTTTCCGCAGTGACAGTGGCTACCCGACCCACTGAAAACTATAAATTAATCCTCACCAACTTTGGTGGCGGATTGGGTATAGCATACAAGTTGCAGAATGTGGTATGCAGAGCCTGTGGTAGGATTTTTTCTTATTAAGGATGGTCCATGAGTACGGTGCCTTCGCCAGAAGTTAGCGTTATTGTTCCTCTTTATAATGAGGCGGCCATCGTTTCCCGGACGTTGGAACGCATCCGGCAGGTGATGGAAGGGTTGGGCAGGAGTCATGAAATCATTGCCGTGGATGACGGATCGGAAGACGGCACCGGCGATCGGGCCCTCCAGGCGGGGGCGCGGGTGCTGCGTCATCCCTACAATATGGGAAACGGCGCGGCCGTAAAGACGGGCATCCGCCAGGCGCGGGGCCGAATATTGGTCCTCTTGGACGGGGACGGCCAGCACCAGCCGGAGGACATCCCGCGGCTGGTGGAAAAAGTTGGCGCCTATGATATGGTTGTGGGGGCGCGGGGCCGGGATTCCGCCGGCAGCATCCATAGAAACCTGGCCAATGGCATCTATAATTCCCTGGCCACCTATGTCTGCGGGCGCCGGATTGAGGATCTGACCTCCGGCTTCCGGGCCCTGCGGGCCGAAGTCGCCCGCCAGTTTGTTACCCTGCTGCCCAATACCTTTTCCTACCCCACGACCATAACGCTGGCCGTGGTGCGTGCAGGTTACAGCCTGGCCTACGTACCCATCCGCACCAACCGCCGCACCGGCAAGAGCAAAATCAAGATCCTCAAGGACGGGTCCCGCTTTCTCCTCATTATCTTCAAGATCACTACCCTTTATTCGCCCCTGAAGATTTTTTTGCCTCTGGGCCTCCTGATGTTTCTTACGGGTTTTCTTTATGGCCTTTACAAGGTGGTGGTGCTGGATACGCGCTACGGTCCCACTTCCGCCATGCTGATGATGGTGTCCGTGCTGGTCTTTTTGGTCGGCCTGGTATCCGAGCAGATATCGCAGTTGCGGTTTGACCGGTGCGACCTCCGAGATTTTGAGGAGCCACAGGAAATTAAGGATTTATCCAATCCTGGGGAAAGGCCTTGAACAGATGAAGGAGAGTTTCATCACCTTTGGCGCACCCGCCCTGGAGGAAGAGGAAATCCATGAAGTTATGGACAGCCTCCGTTCGGGATGGCTGGGCACCGGGCCGAAAGTGGCCCGTTTTGAGACGGACTTTGCCCGGTACAAGGGGGTAAAGGAGCGGCAGGTAGCGGCCGTGAATTCCTGTACGGCGGCCCTTCATTTGAGCATGATCGCTGCGGGCATCGGGCCGGGTGATGAAGTCGTGACCACTGCCCTGACGTTCGCCGCCACCGTCAATGCCATTATTCACTGCGGCGCCACACCGGTGCTGGCGGATGTGGACCCGGAAACGATGAATATTGATCCCCGCCGGCTTAACGAGGCGACCACGCCGCGTACGCGCGCCATTGTTCCGGTCCATTTTGCCGGTCGCTGCTGTGAAATGGATGACATCATGCGCCTGGCGGGGCGCCATGGATGGAAAGTCATCGAGGATTGCGCCCATGCCATTGAAACGGAGTATCGGGGGAAGAGCGCCGGGACTTTCGGTGATTTCGGCTGTTTCAGCTTTTACGTGACGAAAAACGTGGTCACCGGTGAAGGTGGCATGGTGGTGGCGAAGGACGAAGAAAGTATCGCCACGGTCAAGATGCTGGCCCTCCATGGGATGACGAAGGACGCCTGGCGGAGATTCAGCGATGAAGGCTATAAGCATTACCAGGTGGTGGCCTGCGGCTATAAATATAATATGATGGATCTTCAGGCGGCACTGGGGATCCATCAACTCCGGCGGGTGGAGCAGAACTGGCGCCGGCGGCAGCAGATCTGGGATATCTACCAGAGCGCCTTTGCCGCTCTCCCGGTGGTCCGCCCGGCGCCTCCGGCGCCGGGCACCCGGCATGCCTACCACCTCTATACCCTCCTGATCGATGAAAAGCGGACGGGGCTCTCCCGGGATGCCTTCCTGGAGGAGATGACCCGGAGGAATATCGGGGTGGGCGTCCACTACCTGAGCATTCCGGAACATCCCTATTATCGGGAAAGGTACCGCTGGCAGCCGGAAGAATATCCGGTGTCCATGGCGATCGGGCGGCAGACCGTGAGCCTGCCGCTTTCGGCGAAGCTGACCGATGCTGAGGTAGCCAGGATCTGCCGGTCTGTAGAGGAGATTATCCCGTGACCATCTGCGGAGCGCCATGACCAGAATTCTCTTAGTCGTGCCAGGCAGCAGGACCTTCTATGGAGAACCCCGCTATCCCGTCTACGGTCTCTCCATGATCGGCGCCGTGCTGCTGAAAGCCGGATACACGGTGAGCGCCATGGACCTGCGTTTCTCACAAAAGGGAGATGAAGCTTTCTTGGCCCGGCTGGCGGAATTTCAGCCCCACTATGTCGGTTTCACCGTCACCAACTGGGATATTCTGGAAGCAGTTAGGCTTGCCGGCCGGATCAAAGCCGTCTCTCCCTCGGCAACAATTATCTTCGGCGGTCCCCAGGCCTCGCTCTGTCCCGATGAAACGCTGCAATATCCCGAGGTGGACGTGGTGGTCCGCGGTGAAGGGGAGCTGACGATCCTGGAGCTGATCCCGGCCCTGGAAGAAGGTCGAGCGCTCGCCGAAGTGGCGGGGATCGCCTTCCGGGCTGACGGCAACCCGACCCTGACGGCGCCCCGGCCCTTTATGCGCGACCTGTCGCAACTGCCCTGGCCGGCTTACGAGCTCTTCGACCTCCCCCGCTATGGCGCCCGGGGCGATCGCCGCCTCGGCATTGCCAGTACCCGCGGCTGCCCCTATGGCTGTACCTTCTGTACGGGAAGAAAAGTCATGGGTCGGCTGATCCGGTGCCGGCCGCCGGCCGAGGTAGTGGCCGAGATGAAACACTGGCATCAGACCCACGGCATTACCCACTTCTGCTTCGTGGAAGACAATCTTCTCGGCCACCCGAAACACGGGGAGCAGCTGCTCGGGGAACTGGAAGAAGCTCGGCTGCCCTTCACCTATTCGCTTGAGGTGGGTGTACGTGCCGATGCACTGACAGCGGACATTTGCACGCGCTTGAAAAAAACCGGCTGTACGACCATTGCCGTCGGCATTGAAAGTGTGGACCCGGAGGTGCTGAAACTGGTAAACAAGGGCGAGGACCTCGCCACCATCAGCCGGGGCATCCGGGCGGCCAAAGCGGCGGGTCTTTTCGTGAAGGGTTATTTCATTGTCGGACTTCCGGGAGATACCCGGGAAAAGGTTGAGCGGGCCGTAGCTTACGCCCGCCGGGAAGAAATCGACCTGCCCCGTTTTGCCCTGGCCCAGGCCTTTCCCCACACGGAACTGACCTCCTGGGTGGAGCAGCACGGGCATTTTTATGCCGATCCTTACGAATATACTCTCCATCACACGGACGAATTTCACGGAGACGTCCACTATGATCTGCCCGGTTTTTCCCGGGAGGAGATCTGGCAAGCTTACCGCTGGGCCCACGACGAGGCCGAGGCGATCGCGTTCCGGCAGGCCCTGCTCCGGCGTTTCGGCAGGAATATCGGGATGATGCTCAATCTGCTGAATAACGCCTTTATCCGTTCCCTGGCGATCCGGCTCTATCAGCGTAAATTAATCAGCTTGCCGGGGTAGCAGCGAAAGGATGCCTCTGGGATGAAAAGCCCTGCCTATTGGAGTTCCGCCTGGTACGAATTTTTCATGAAGCGCGTCTGGCGGCAGAGCGAGTCTATGCGGGAACAGCAATGGAAGGCCCTTGTCCCCTGGATACCGAAGGGAGCGCAGGTGGTGGAAGTTGCGGCCGGCACCGGCCGGTTTTATCGCGGCCTTTTAGCCGGACATGTGGGGGATTATCTGGCCCTTGACATCAATCCGGCCTTCGTTGCTTATCTTGAACGGCAGGGAATCCCCGCCCGTTTGTCCGATATCAGGACTGATCCCGTTCCCCCCGCCGATGTGGTAGTCATGGTGGCGGCGTTCTACCATTTCAAGGAAAGGGGACCGGAAATGTTGAACAAACTGCTGGACGCAACCCGGAACCGCCTCATCATTCTTGAGCCCGTGGGGCTGGATATGCGGCGCGCGGGCTGGCAGAATCGTCTCCGCGCCGCACTGGTGAATATTGGCGAAGGGCCGATCTATAACCGTTATTGCCGGGAAGAGTTTGAGGCATTATGCCTGGCCTCCGGGGCGCTGGAATATGGCGGGCCATTACCCGGGAACACCCATCTCTGTGTCCTGCGCGGCCGGCACCCGGGGGGGCGGCAATGAAGCTTAAAGCCATCGCCGGCTCAGTCGTCCTGGGCCTTGCCTTCTTTCTGATGATTGTTTTCCGTCAGGATTTTGTTTTGGCGGCCTCCCTGTTACGGCAAGAGCTGACGCCCGGCCTGGCGGCGGCCATCATTTTCCTCACCCTGTGCCACTTCGGCAATGAGCCTCTCCGCTGGTGGTCGATCGTGCGCGCCCAGCGTCCCGATCTCACCCCGGGCCGACTTTATCATGCCATCACCGCCACCTCCTTGATAACATATGGATTTCCGATGCATCTTGGTATGCCGCTGCGACTGGTCATGGCCAGGAAACTCCTCGGCATGGATTATGCGGCGGGGGGCGCCCTCCTGTTGATCGATTCGTTCTTTTTGTACGGGGCCTGGATTTTGGCGGGGGCCAGCGGGGTCGCCGTCATGCTTCCCGAGTGGGGCCTGGGGACCCCGGCCGGTGTGGCGGGGATCATGATTACCGGCGCTGCGGCCTTGACTCTTTTTGCCCGTCATGACTGGCGCCACTGGCAGCGGCATCCGCTGCTTTCCGCAGCGATCGGGCGTTTCTCTTTGGGATTGCAGATGCTTTCCGCCAAAGCAGCCCTGGGCAACACCCTGCTTCTGGCCATTGATATCCTGATCTACGGCCTGCGGCACACGCTTATCCTTGCCGCTCTGGGAGTTGATTGCTCGCTCCTGCAGGTGACACTCGTCGTAGCCATGAGCGTCTTCGCCGGCTTTGCCAGCCTCATGCCCCTGGGGCTCGGCGGATATGATTTCAGCGTGATTTTCTTGCTGACCATGATCGGTGTGCCTCGTGAGGCGGCCTTGGCGGTGCCGGTCATCAACCGCATCCTGATGATCTCCTCCATTGCCGTGCTGGGATGCATCTCCGCAGGCCAGCTGGGCCTTTCGTGGCAGAGCATCAGAGAAATGGCCGGCAGCGGGAAGACACGGCCGGGTAAGGAAGGTACGCCATGAACGGACATCGGGCCCCCGGCAGTAAGAGAAGAGACTGGCGGGTATTTTATCGGCAGGAGGCCGAGAACTATGAGGCTTCGCGTTACGGGGGAGCCTACGGCCGCTTATTCAAACAGCTCCATCATGGTACGCTGGCCGAGTTCCTGTCCGCACTGCCGCCGGCGCCGGTTCTGGATGTTGCGGCAGGAACGGGGCATGTAACGGAGCTGCTGGCGGCCCTCGGCTTCCCTGTCACCTCTGTGGACCTGACGGAGGAAATGCTGGCGGCCGCCCGGAAGCGCGTGCGGGAGAAAGGTCTCAGGGTCGGCTTTGTTCTGGGGAACGCCTTCTCCCTGCCTTTTGCCGATGAAACATTTCCGCTCATCGTCTCTACCCGTTTCCTGCATCTATGGCCGCAGGATCAGCAGCGCGCCCTGATCGGCGAGATGGCACGGGTCCTGAAACGGGGGGGGATCCTCATCGTGGATTTTGACAACTGGTGGCACCGGATGATCCTGCGCGTCCCGATCTTTATTTATCAGCGTCTCCTGGGCCGGGGAAGGGTTGTGGAAGAACATTACAGCAGGGTAAAGGAAACAATTGCCATGATCGAGGCGCAGGGTGTTCAGGTGACGGAGATACGCGGTGTGGGCGGTTATCTCCTGATTCTTCCCCTGATGCTGTCCCGTCGCTTAGCCCTCTGGACGGGCCGGCTGATCGGGCGCACCGGCTGGCATCACCTTTTTGCCGAACAGTTCGTCATCCGGGGACGGAAACAATGAAGCTCTTGCTCATTGGGGCAGACCTCAATCCCCCTTGGACGGAAGGACGAAAAAAGCTGGTCCGGGATCTGGCAGACCGCCTGCAGGCTACCTGCACCGTCCGCCTGATCACGACAGGACGGAAGAACAGCGTCCGGTCGGAATCCTATCCCCATTATGAAAAAAAGGTGCTCTGCAACAGCTTCAAACTGCACGGTCTGCACCGTTTCCTGGCGGAGACGCTTGACGACTGGTCTCCCGATATCGTCCTGCACTTTCCTTTCGGCAGCTTTCACGGTCTGCGAAGGCTTGCCAATGAATGGAGCGTAAGGCACGTGGACCAGGCCTGCCTTGCCAAAGGCATCCGGTGCCTGACAATATTCTACAGCATCACGGACCTGCCAAGGCAGCGCCTTGGGGAGATCGCCCGTGAACCGGTGACCGGCCCCGCGCCGGGTTGGAACGGCTTGACGATGACGATGGGAACAGACCTGACGGACGCCTTGTCTATGGCGCCAAAAGAACGGGGACAACCGGCAATTTTGTTCATGGCCGGACTTCAGGAAACAAAAGAGCGCATTTTAAACCATATACTGAACGAGCGGGGGTTGGCGGACATCGTCACGGCCGCACCGGCCCTGGCCCGAGCGGGGGTGAGGGTCATTGTGGCCATTCCCCTGTTGAGGGACCGCAGGCTGCGGGAGACTTTGCGGCGTCATTTTCTGCGTAGCTGCCCGGAAATCGAGCTGGATTTGCGGGAGCAGGTCGCAATTCCCGAGATCTTCGCCGAAGCAGACCTTTATCTTTTTCCCTACCGGAAGGAATTGACGCAATTCCTGCCCACATCCGTCCTGGAAGCGATGGCGGCCGGCACGCCCGTGGTGATGTCCGACCTCGCCATGCTGGCGCCGCTTCATGAGCCAGGCCAAACCTCCTATGTCTATCCGCCCGGCGACGCCAGGCGTCTGGCCGAGGTTGTTCTGGCGGCCCTGGCGGATCCTGCGGGACGGCAAGACAAGGCCGCCCGCGCCCGGGAGTTTGTTCGGCAGCACTGGTCTCTTGATCAGGCCGCGGCGGATTTGGTGAACATCATCGCCGGGTAAATTCTGCCTCCGTTCCCGTGGTTACAACACCAGGCCCGTTTTCTCCAGGAACGTCCGGGCCGCCTGCTCGATGTCGAAGGCCCCCGCGGCCTCCTCCAGATGCCGCGTGTATAGGAAAGGCGGCCTGTGCAGTGCCTTCCGGATCGCCCGGGCATAAGCGGCGGGTGTTGTATCCTCCGCCAGGACACCTACTGGCCATTGTTTCAGGAGACGGGGCAGGTCACCGACGGGCATGGCAATCACGGGACAACCGGCCTGCAGGGCATCGGAGAAGACTACGGGGATGCTTTCGATGCGTGAGGGGATGAGCAGGTAATCGGCCCAGCGGAGAAGTTCCGCCGCTGCCTCCTTGTCCAGGTAGCCGCCGGGCGTAACGGGCCGTCCCGCCACCCGGAGGGCTGCGCAAAGTTCCTGTACTTGGCCTTCCAGCGGGCCGCCACCGCAGATCCTTACCGCTTCTATCTGCCGCCAGTCCTCCTCGGCAAGGGCGCCCAGCGCCGCGCACAGCAGGTCCGTCCCTTTGTTATGATGCCATCGTCCGAGATAAGCCAGCCGGTAAGGCGGCCCCTGGGCCAACTGCCTCTTCCCGCTGAGGGGCAGGCGCCGGGTGCTGGGGAGAAAAACACCGGGGCGGCCGGCGAGCTTCTCCACATCCTGCAGCAAGAGGCAGCCGTCGGCAAAAAGAACCTGGCTGTCCCTAAGGACGGTACGCAGTACATCCTTGATCAGCGGTATCCTGGCCAGGGACCAGATGTCGCTCCCCAGCGCCCAGACGCTATAGGGGATGCCGTGGTCCTGGCCGACGGTGCGGGCCCAGTGTCCGGATGGCAATGCCCAGAGGGCCAGGATATGGTCGATCTTCTCCTCCCGGGCCAGCTTTCTTACTGCTTTGCTTCCCGCCCGAAGGGTCTGGGCTATCCATATCCAGTGGTGCGGGTGGGAAAGGGAGAGCTGCGATAAAGGCAGGCGGGGCACCGCAAACCGGCGCAAACGCAAATTGCCGTAACGAATGACGCTTTCCTCCCGGGACGGGGCAATGACGGAAACCTGCAGATAACGCGACAGGGTTTCGGCAAAATCAGCCACAAAGGAACCGGCGGCCTCGCTGCCCGGCGACGTATCGGGGAAGGAAGTAGTGATCAGGGCCAGATGCTTCATGGAGCCCCCGCTTTTTTAATGCAGAATAAGCGGTAGCTGTGCGCGGCATATTCCATAAGTACTTCTTTTTATAGGGTATATCTTATCATTCTACCGGGTGGGGCAAGACCTCAGTATCATCCTTAACTATAGAGAAACTGCAACAATTTCCCGGTGATGTCAACAAAAAAGGCCCCTCCCCCGAACACATGGGGAGGGGCCTGATTACCTTTACCAATGGCGGCCGGCTCAGCTCTCAGTGGCTGATCAATTCCTCTTTCTTCCAGGGCGGCAGCAGCTTTATTAACAGCGAGAGGATGATAAAGGGGACGATTAACAATACCAGCGCCACGAGTAACCCTTCAATACCCATCATTTCCATCTTATAGGTTGTCAGTCCCCGGAAGCTTTTCGAGAACAATTGACCGCCGATCACCACGTTCCACCGGGTGCTGAAGATGCCCAGTTGGATCAGCACGGCGGAGAGAAAATAGAGAATTCTTCTCAATTCTTCCTGTAGGCGGAAGATCCTGATCACCACCATGATGCCGAGCGGGATCAGCATACCCAGGAGCACCTGCAGCACCACCAGGCTCATGAAGAGCTTGGTGCTTACCAACTCGGCCAGGATCTTGATCGATTCTTCACTCTCATAGAGGCGGTGGATGAAGTCCAGCGCCTCTATGGAAAAGTCGACGATGACGGCGTAGAAGAGAAAGGAGGCCACCTTGTCCAGGCACTTCATGTCGATTTTGGCACCCCGGAGCGGCATGATGACCATATACAGCAGCATGACCATGGCGATCCCCGAGACAATGGCCGAAAAGAGGAAGACGACGGGCATCATGACGCTGCTCCACCAGGGGTTGGCCTTGATGGAGCCGAAGATAAAACCAACATACCCGTGCAGCAGAAAAGCCGACGGGATGCCGATGATGGTAATGGTTCTTACCGTCTTTTTATCGAAGGCGACGGCCTGGTCACTGATGTCCGTGGAAAAAAGCGAGAGGATTTTGAGCGTCCACTTCTTCAAACCCGTCGATTCCTGGGACCACACAATCATGTCCTTCCGGTATTCAAACCAGATTTCCAGCAAAAGGACGACCATAAGGTACCAGAGATAGACAAAACCGAACATGGCCATGGCGGAAGAAGGATGGGGAGTTAAAAACATTTCATAGGAGCGCGTCGGCTGGCCCAGATGCAACTGCAGGGGCAGAGGCGCGATGAGCATGA